>JACCDG011528850.1_pt1 | contig 10604 bp, 16 predicted proteins | sample 7442471 | NCBI WGS metagenome assembly JACCDG01 (sample SAMN15323444, study PRJNA562643) | freshwater metagenome | isolation source: river surface water | place: USA:Blue River Watershed | collected 2017-08-17 | reverse complement strand
GTTGTCGACATTGGCGTAGATGGTGGTTGTTGCCACTTAGCCCCCAGCAATCGAGATGATCGGGTTTAGTGGCGAGAATGCCGGCAAGAAAAACGGCCCCTGCAACGGCGAGGAGAAGCTATTGCCACCCGTGGCGGCGAACGACTGAAACTGCGTCAGAATCTTCGGTCTATTCCAATCCGCAAATGGCTGCTGCGCCGCTTCCTCTAGATGCAGTCCGTCAACATTCCAATAGTTGTTGGGGTCGGTGAACGGGTCGAGAATCTCGTCCATCCAGTCCAGTTCGTTGGTGTGCCCGACTGCGTCAAAGTATGTAAGCCCATTGGCCGCAAACCACGACTCGCTGGCCAGCCAAGTAGTCTCATAGGCCGTCGTTCCCGTTGATCGAGGGCTGAGCGTTAGCCCAATCGCAAGGTGACCGTCGCTTCTCCACGGGGCTGGATAGTCTTCTAGGGCGTCAGTGACCGTCGATGTCCAGCTTCCGTCGTTGTGGCCATGCCAGAGTAAGAACACAGCTTTGACGTTGCGTGCATTAAGGTCGGCCCTCAAGGCGTCAAACATCGCCGATTGATTTGCCAGCGTGGTCGACGTTCCGCCTCCAATGGCTAAGTTGTAATACTCTGCATCTACGCCTTCGTCGTCGTAGAGGTCGTTGACAACGTACATTGGCCAATTGTTATTGGTCATGCTGTTGCCAACTGCGACGAATGCACGATTGTCATGCGACTCAATGCCGTAAGCGGCCATTAGATTCCGATGCACTTGAGCGGTTTCGACAACACTTAGCGCTCCCTGATAGATAATTAGTTCCGCGATGCTCTTCTGGGATTGTCCTGCGTTGCCAAACACTCGCAGCGAAGCATTGGTCGCGATCGTACCGATGTCCGAGCCCGTCCCGTAGCAACTTCCGTCGCACCAAACGGCCTTTTCGGGTGGAACTCCGCTGGAAATTGTGGCTCCGTTTATCGTGTGCGAAAAAACGCGATATCCCGTACCTCTCGACCTGGCGTTGTTCCATCCCGTGCGAGACGGCGTTCCAGTCGTGTTGAGTCCGTTGATTACATAGGCGCCGTCCGTTGTTCTCAGTAGATCGTTAGAGCCGCTAGTTGCCTCGTCCTTTACCACAAACACAATCGTGAACGTCGACCATGAGCCCGTGAATAGCGTGGCTGCCGTGAATCTCGCGTCGCTGGTTCCGCCGTAGATTGAACCGTAACCGTCGACCTGATTGAAGCGGTACACCGGACGTGCGTTCGGAGCTTCCACCAGCAAGTCAATTCCCGAGGCCCCGCTCTTGTCTTCCCAGTTAACTTGGGCGCCGTCAGCGGGAAAAGTGCCGCCGAAGCAAGCCGGGTCGCGGCACGAGTACCACGCATGAAGCGTCGCTGAAGTTACTTCATCTGGGTCGATGCCGGTCCCTGCTGCATTTGCTGCGGCGACAGGCCCAAGCACGTTGCTAACGGCATCAGTGTTCCCGGCTGAGTTCGTTCCGGTAGAAACAAAGTAAATGTATTTGCCTACACTCGCGGACGTGATTAAAGGAGATGTTAGGCTAGTGGCTCCGCTTATTGGCGTGCCGCCTGAAGTCGAATTGGCCGTATTTTCGTACCACTGGTATGAGACGGAATCGTCGTTTACGAACTCGCCAACGGTCGCTTGCAGGTATCGGTCTACCTTCGTCGTTCCAGCGATGGTGGGCGAAAGAATGTTAGAAGGCGTGCTCCCAGCGATCACCCCGGAATAGATTGATTCCAGCATCGCCTGCGTAAACGTCGTGTCGTAAACAAGACACCCCGCAGCCCGAATGTTTGCAAACCGTCCGCCGGCATTGGAGTCGTTGGCAACCTTCATGGATGCCATGTACGAATTTGAGGCGTGCGTCACCGTGTTAGTCGCAACGGACGTTCCGCTGGAGCTAATGCAGTACAGCTTACCCTCAGTCGGGGTAATCGTGACTGCGCACAGACACCAGCTCTGGTTAGGAATCGTGATCCCAGACGACCAGTTAAAAGTGGATGACGTACCGTTCCAGATGTACCGTAGTTCGGTAGCCGAGCCCATGATGAGGCCGGACGTACTGGCCTTGAATAAGCCGTCAAAAGCGGACTGGTTGCCGTTCCTCCATACCCAACAAATAAAAGTCGCGCTAGTTCCAGAGCCAGTCACGGACGGGAAGTCTACATAGTCGTTCGTCCCGTCGAACGTGAGGGAGAGTGGCAGCAGCCCGCCGGGTCCGACTGCCGACGACGCCGAAGTGTTACCCGCGCCGGTGAGCGTGCCGTTACTGCCAACCGCAGCCACCACGGTCGTAGACGCGGCATTATCTTGAAGCTTGGCTTTAAATCGCTTAGTTATTGCCATTTACCACAACCCCTCCGCCCCACAAACCACCAACGCCACCCCGCCCCAGAAAGCGAGCGGCAGCACGAACCACCAGAGAATGGCTAGGAGCTTTTGCATTACTTCGCCCCCACTTTCGCTAGGTCGCCAGTTGCCTGGACATGCGAACACAAGTACAATGACGCTACTCTTTTATCCCCAATGGAGTGCGTACTATGCCCACGATGGTCGAAAGAAAGTGCGAGGTTTGCGGCGTTGATATCAAGGTTCCGATTGGTCAAATCAATCGGGGTCGCGGCAAATTCTGCTCTACTAAGTGCTCGGCTTCTCGCTTCAAAACCAAAGCCGAAGTGCCTTGCGAGCAGTGCGGAAAGATGTTCGGTGCGTTCAAATTCGCCCGCGATGCCGGGCATGGGCGATTTTGCTCTCGCGAATGCCATCACGAGTCGAAGCGCAAAAGTCGGCTTGAACCATGTGAAATGTGCGGCAAGGAATGCGTTGTCCTGCCATCGAGCAAAAGCACGTCCCACTTCTGTTCCCACGCCTGCCATCGACTTAAGGTTCAATCCCCGTCTCTTGAATATAGGATTAGCCAGCGGCTTGGAGTTCCCGACGAAAACGGCTGCATTCCGTGGACTGGTTCCATCAATAGCTCTGGCTACGGAACAATAAAAATGGGCAGACGCGGAAGGCTGATGCGTGCCCATCGCGCCATCTACGAACTCCAGTTCGGAGTAATCCCGGACGGACTGGTAGTTCTGCACATGTGCGACAACCCCAGATGCGTGAACATCGAGCACTTGCGAGTTGGCACCCACAAGGACAACTGCGACGACAAGGTGTCTAAGGGGCGACACCGATACGGCGAGCGCACTCACAATGCCACACTGACTGACGACAAGGTCCTGGATGCAAGAGAGAGACGGCGTCAAGGCGAGTCGAACCGTTCCATCGCCGCAAGTCTTGGTGTTGCCCGTAGCGTTGTGGCCAATGCGACCGCCTACCGAACCTGGCGCCACCTTCCGTAGGTCGCCCGGATAAATTGCCCTATAGGCGAACGGCTTGCCGGCGCGGCGCTCAACTTCAGCAACCTTGGCAACGAATTGCTGCCATGTGCCCCCAAAGCTGGGGTGATTAGATGGCTGCAATTGCTCAAACCCGATGTCGGCGCCGGCCTTCACTGCGTCATAGAACAGCGTCGTGCCCGCCCAATTCCAGTTCGGCTTCGGGCTCATCGCGTTCATCTTGTAGACGAACCGGCCCGGTGCGGCCTTCACGCCGTAGCGGATGATCTCAAGGTTCGCCGCCGGGTCTTCAGCACTGCCGGTCCAGATAATCTTCTGTCGCGGAAACGACGACGCCGCCACGGAAATGACCATCTTCTGAGCGTCTTTGGCGGCGGCACTCATCCGCTTGCCGTAGAAACACTCTTCGCTGTGGCCGAGCGGAGGAACCGTTGCGTGAACCGCGTATAAGAATGGGTCCGCTCGGTAACGGGCGGCGCCGTCTCGGTAGAGTTGGAATCGTGCCGACAGGCTCTTCTCTGTGAGTGTCACGTCGCGGCCGGTCTTTGGGTCTCGTTCGTCCCCACCGCACGGCAGCCAAGTCCACATGTCGCCAGCTTGGCGAGCGGTGGCAGCACAGTTGTCAACAAACGACCAGGGCCACGTCTTGCGTGAGCGGATCGTGGTGCCGTCGATGCCTGGCAAGTTCATCTGCGAGAGGGTGATGAGGCGGCTGCCCTTCGGCGGGTCTAGGGCGGATTGGCTGTTGCTGGCTGGTTGTAGAGCGAACGTCGTTTGCCCGAACGCAATCCCAGCGACAACCACTAAGATGGCGGCGCCGCAGAGCACCAGAGCCCACCGAAGCAGGGCGAAGCGTTGGAAGTTGGTCATACTTTCTTAAGCTGTATCTCGCTAAGTTCCCGCAGGTATCGAATCTGCTCTTTGTTGCCGTCGTCAATCTTGGCCGCGATGACGTTTCCCATGCCTTCGATCTTGTCAGCCAGCCGAATGTTCGCTTCCTTGTGATCGTCGCTGAGCTTGGGGATAACTCGCCCCAACAGCCACGCGATAACCCCTCCAAGGGCGGCGGTGGCTACTGTGTCCGATCCTGTTGGCAACGATGGGATCGACCCGTCTGCTTGTGCGATGATGTTCCACCATGCGACCGACCACTTCGCTACTGGAGCGCTCACCCCCAATCCCACGATGTAATAAATGCTGTAGGTCGCTGGTACTGACATGCGTGTGTCCATCTCGATAAAAGCCGGCGCCAGCCCGTCGTGTCGCGCTGACGCCGGCCCCCAGGGGTGGAGAGCAAGTTGCTTAGTACGCCTGAATGGCCTGCACGTTGCGGGTCTTGATGACTTGCCGCTGCACTCGCGGGGTCACGATGCGTTGCCGAACGACCTGTCGCTGGACCGGCGCCACCACTCGTTGCTTCACGACTTGCTGCTGAATCACCGGCTGAGCGTAAACCTGCTGCACCACTTGCCGCTGGATGAGCGGAGCGGCGTAGTAGGGCTGCACGACGGCCAACGGTTGAATCACCGGAGCGGCGTAGACGGCCTGGACTTGCTGAGCACAGCCATCGCAAGCGAACGACGGCGCGGCGAGCGCAAACACAATGGCGAACATAGCGCAGAGAATGCACAAGGCACGGGACTGACGACTCATTTTTCATCTCCTGAAACGGGTTCTGTGAACAGTTCGACCAGGGCGTTGTATTGATCCTGGTCATCTAGCGGCTTGCCATCGGGCATCCGCTCATTGACGATGGCGCGAGCGATCGCATCGCGCTTGCCGGCGGCGTCTGGTCCTTCCAGCGTGACGCTGCCGTCAATGAACACGTCGCCCTTGGGCGTGTCTCCGCTGTGGCACTTGCTGCAATTCGCGGCGAGCGTTGGGTAGCGGGCCGCGAAGGGCGTCGCGGGCGGAGTGTTCTGCCCCTCCTCAGTTGTCGCCGGATGCCCTGTGGCGGGCTGAGGAGGGCCGCTGGTAGTAACAGCGGAGGCGGTCACAGCATCAACGCCGGCCTTGAAGCCGCGAAGCTGCTGAAGTTCGATGTACTCATCCGAGTGGCGGAATTGCTGCGTGTCGACGGCTTCCCGCTGCAAGGACTGTCCAACTTGGTAGTAGACGTTCGGGGCGACGGCGAGTTGTGCGACGTAGGGTGACACCACTCGTTGCACGCGGCAGACGGGGGCGGCGTTCGCCAGGCTCGCCAATAACACGACTATGCCGGCGATGCCGATGATGATTGCAATGTCCGAAGTGCCTAAAGATCGTGGCTTCACTGCGATGCCCTCCACTGTTCCGCGATGGCTCGCACCGCGACGTAGTTCTCTTCAAACGCCTCACGCGGAACCGTGCCGTCGTGGGCTAAAGCGGACAGGCGGGCGCCGAGACTGTAACCGTTCGCACTACCGAGCGCGAGAGCCCGTTTCAGTTCGTTAGGCACGGAGTATGTTTCGGCAGCCGCCCGTTCGAGAGTGACCGGAGCGTCGTAGGCTTCGACCACTTGCTTAACGTAGAGCGAGGCTTCGGCAGAGGGCTCGCCGCAAGCAAGCATGGCGGCACCCTGGAAGTCCTCGTTGTTCCGCGAGACTTCGCGATCAAGTTGTGAGAAGTGGAACGCCTCAATAGCCTGATAGTTCTCGTAGTTGGCGTAGGCTTCCACGCCGCTCTTGATGACTTCGGCTAATTGGTTCGGTCCGATGGGGTTGATGCCGCTGTCGTGGCAGTCAATGCAGGAGCCGGGATTGCGTATCTCAGCAAAGCCTCGGAACTCTCGGTGGTCCCTGACAAGGTCCACGGGCGCTCGCGGTACAATTCCGCCTTGGCCATTCGACAGAAAATACACCTGCAAGGCCCCACGGAAGCCGGTTGCGGGGTCAAACTTCGGCAGTCCCACGATCCACTCTTCGCCGTCATGCTTGAATCCTCCATCGGGTCGCTCTAGCGGGTCGCTGTCGCTGTCGAGTTGCAGGCTGTCGCGCGTCCCCCAGGCGTAGCCGCGCGAGATGGGCCGGTTCTCAATCCAGCGTGTGCCGGCCACTGAGACGCCGGAGTTGGCTTGAATGAGTCCGAAACGGAACTGCGGCGTCGAGTCGACGGAGAGGATGGCTAGCGCGTCGTCGCGATTCTTCGGCACGCGGCCAAACACGAACCGTAGATAGGCGTCTGATTCGGTCTGGTCGGTGAGATGCAAGATGAGCCAGTCAGCACGCACCAGCGTTGAGTTGTGGGAGCCGGTGGGATGGTACGGATACTTGGCGACCAGCAAGTTCCAGTCGGCCACGCTCCACTTCAGCCAGTCGAGGTCGATTCGCCAGAGCGTGTCGGTGACGCGAACGGGGCGGCAATAAGCCAAGTTGTCCTGCCGCGTCGCTGACGACACGACGAACGCCAACGCGACTTCCTGCTTGTAGCGGTCCAGAGCGTTCGCAGCCGTCGCCGTCGTGATGTAGCGGGCTGTCGGCGGCTGGGTCAGTTGGTCCTGATACGCAGCGGCCCCATCGTTCGCAGCGGCCATGCCGGCGAAGAGAGCGAGCAACAAGCTGATGTGGCACAGTCGCATCAAAGCGGAGTCTTCACAAAGGTTGCTGAGTAGACGCCGAACGGAAGTTCAATCAGCCCGGTGAACTTGTCAGGTGATCCACCGGGAGTCGTAGGAGGGTCCACCGGCTTCGGCTCCTCCACTGGCGGGCCGTACCGAGAAACCGCCTCGGCGATGTCCCATTCCTGCGGCGTTGAGATTTCCGGGTTGTAGTACGGATTCAGCAGGTTATTGGCGCGGTTCGTATGGCTCAGACCGATGCCGTGTCCGGTTTCGTGGCAGGCCACGGCAATGAGGTTGATCTTGTTGCCGGGCGGTTTGGCTGTCGTCCACCGCTCGCCCGCGTCGTACCAGCCGCGAATCTGAGCGTCGGTGCCGTTGGGTAGTTCGTGCTCGGCAAGCGTCCCGCCTGAGCCGTCAATCTTCCGCGTGAGAATGACGATATCGGCGTTGCTGCTCGTGGTAGTCTGCTCGAAGACGAGCCCGCACACTCGCTGCCAGTTGGCGTAGGCCGTGGCGTAGGCCGCCGTCAGTTCGGCCAGCGGAATGCCGGTGAGGCGGTCCCCTAGGAACCACCGCAGCCGGCGCTTTTTGTTCCACTGCCACTGCCGTGCGCGAGCCTCTTCTAAAAGAGACTCACGCACCCCGCAAAACTTGAACGGGCCAGCGGCTAACGAATCCGGTTCGCTCATCTCGCCCCCCGATTAGCCGAACATCTTGCGGATTTCGGCGAGGATTTGCAGCAAGGCCATGATGGCTTGCAGCCGACTGCCGGGAGCGGCGCCGGTCTCTTGCTCGAAGCGACGGAGCGACTGCACCAAGTCCGGCGGCAGTTCCGTCAGCGACGTGGGGTCAGGCTCCAGCGCGGTCGCGAGCCAGCCTTGAACGACTTCATCATTCCGAGCCCACTTGGCGAGGCTGAAGATCAGGTTGTCGATCAGGCCGGGGATGAACGCGGCAAGCACGTCGCCGGCAGAGATGAGCTTGTCGAGGTAACCGTTGACTTGTTCTTTCGTGGCCATCTGTCACTCGTGGTTAATGGTGTCGGCAGCGGGACCGCCTAGAGCTTCACTGCGATTGCTCGCTGGGGTATTTCGGGCACACTCGTCTCGGTCCCCTACTGGAGTGCCTTTTTCGTGCTGCTGCCGGTTACTTGCATTTCGGATCGACGGGCACTTGATCACCCCCTCCCCGCTGCTTTAGGGCTAGCTAGGCCCCGACCCCATCGGGTCTGTAAACGAAAAAAACGGCGTCTCAACTCCTTACCGGAATTGAAACGCCGTGGGCGGCGGAACGCAGGTTTTTCTGACGCGGTTATTCTAGGCAACCGCATGGTTGCTTGTCAATTTCTCGTCTCGCAGCATCCCCTGCGCGAGAATCATGTAGTTCACAACGTCCTGAATTGCGTCATCGACCGATTCATCCTTGACGGCAAGGCTCCCGAGTTCGACGAACGAGCGGATTCGCTGGAACTTGTCGAGCGAGCGAACCAAGATCGACACCACGCCGGGCACGCCTAACGCTTCGCTGGCTCGGAAGTTAGCGAACGGGTCCGCGCTGCCCGCCGTGTAATCGCGGTTCTTTGCCCGCATGATGTCGCGGGCTCCGTTGCACGTTTGCTCATGCAACTTCAGCAGTTCGTCGATTGTCACGATGCGATCCTTATTTCGCGGCGATAGTCGTCCAAGGTTTCTCGAAGCCAGAAAAAGTCATCGCTCGCCGAGTGTCGCGACGCATTCCACGGCTGCGGGAACAAATATGCAACGCCTCCATGCTCACGGAATCCCCTCACGTTGTCGTCGCTGTCGTCAATGAGCAGGCGATTGGGAGCGGCAAGCGGCGACTTATTGGGGGCAAAGATGTAATTGCGGCACTTCTCGCCAAAATGCCGGTGAATCCAGTCCAGCTTGCCAGCGAGGCACGACGCCTGCCGACTGGGTTTCGTAAGAACGTAGAAGTTCTTGTCAGCGGCTTTCACCATCGAAACAAGCTCATCGAACCACGGATACGGCTCCAGGTTCGCCCAGAAGTCACGCCCGGCGGCGTTGATTGGTTCCCAGAATTCATCTTCGTTGATGCCCCACTTCTCAAAAAAGTTCCAGCAGTCAACTTCGCTGTCGTCGCGTCCGTGGACAGCACACGCTGCCTTTACGAAGTCGGCACACACGCCGTCCATGTCTAGGAATATCATCTCACCCTCCCAACTGGGCAGCCAACGGCTGCAAGTAACTCTTGCCGTCGATAATCGGCACGTTGAATTGAAGGAAGCTATGCTCGTCGCCAACGCTCTGGATGCCGTATCCGTGCGTGTGGTGCGTCAGGCGAGAGTGAGCGTAGTACGGCTGCTGCACGCAGAGGCAACCGGGATTGAACGCCGAATATGTTTCATTCACGGTTCGCCGCGTGTAGGAATCGGCCCGATGCGTGAAGAAAGACGACATCCTCAAGCCAGTAGGCAACGTCTTTGTGGGTGACTCTTCTGGCTGCCATAGACGTTTGCAAAACGAAAAAAGCCGCTGCGACTGCCTTTACAGCAGCCGAGCGGCTTTAGCTAACCGATCGCGAGTTACCACCATCGTAGTCAGATGGGTCGGATTTGTAAAACCGCCGTCTCCACTGAGCGGCTACCGTCAGCAGCGTGGCGTTGGAATCTGGGCAGCCGTCGTCGTCCCGTCCCGCGACCGCGATCGTGGCGCAAAAAGGGTAGACGAGCGTGACTGGCAGCCCGTCAACGGTGATCACTTGTCCCTGCCGCAGTTCAATTCTTGTCGCTGGCATCCATCGCCCTCCTGTGTTAGCCGGATTTAGCCCGATCGTTCCCGACACTCACCAGATTTGATCCCGTGAATCGTCTTCTAATTCCGCTCGCATAACGGTTACTGGCGGGACTCGGCAAACGGCTCGCATAATTCTTTCTCGATTTGTCCAACTCGCCTGAATTCTCTCGCACGCCGAAAGTATCTCTTCCTTGGTTGGCTCGTACTCGGCCCGATTGCGGAAGTCGCCTCGCCGATCTCCGATGAATTCGTGGCCGCGCGCCCGGTAGCGGCAGGTCAACTCCTGGACCCATGCTTTCGATACTCCGAGTCTGCGGGCGGCAATGCCGCGGTGTCCGTTGGAGTCTGCCAGCGCCGCCAGCAGTTCCTCCAGCGTCACGTTCCTGTTGCGTCGAGCCATTAGCCGTTGCCTCCAAACACCGCCGCAATCACGGCCTCGTCGTGGCCTTCGCTGCGAAGTTCCTCAATCGCCTTGCGGCGCTCGTATTCCTTGTCCGCGACTCTGCGAGGCACGGCGGAAAGAATCGCTTTCAGTTCGGTCCGCGTCAGTCCGTAGGTTTTGCAGAGCCACGCGACGGTGTGACCCTGTTTGGCTTGGCGGCGGATGTCTTGGTCTCGGCGGTTCATTGGTCACCCGGCGTCGCCGGCTCCTCCTTTGGGCTCTTAATCCCAGCCATCGCGTTGATGCACGCTTCGGCGTACACAATCGCCATCGGCCCGCAGCCGCTTAGGGCTTGGCGTAGGGCGGACTTGGTTTCTTCAGGGTCGAGTTGCTTCGGTGGCTCCGCTCCGTCAGCGGGCGGGGCGAGGCGGTCCATCGTTTTAAGAATCGTGCTAAACGCGGCAATCATTCCATCGCCAACGCTAGTCCTGCATACGCGATCAACGTCACAACGAGAACTGACAATCCACATCCGCAGCTCCTCC
>JACCDG011294981.1_pt1 | contig 10604 bp, 3 predicted proteins | sample 7442471 | NCBI WGS metagenome assembly JACCDG01 (sample SAMN15323444, study PRJNA562643) | freshwater metagenome | isolation source: river surface water | place: USA:Blue River Watershed | collected 2017-08-17 | reverse complement strand
TTCAACTTGATGTCGGAGCTGACGATTTATATTGGATGAAGCCAGAAACACTTGCAAGTATTAACTTATCTTCCGTATCTGTAACTGGTGGTGCACCTGGACTTACAGGCCTTGTTTCAATTGTTGGACCAGCTCCTGTTGATAATGTTGTAATTACATTAACTTCAGATAGTGTTCATGCGGTAGTGCCAGCATCGGTTACAATTACGTCAACAAATTCTCAGGTTTCTTTTAACATTACTACAACTTCTGTCGCGGAGATAACTGAAGCTGTCATAACTGCAACATCACCGACAGGGTCTCTGAGTATAATATTAACTATAAATCCATAAAGGACAAAATAATGGAAAATGAAGTTTTGAATCAACTAAAAGATCATGAATTGCCAGAATGCGACTTAGAAAAACTTGTAGAAGAGAGCATGACAGATGAATTTGAACAATTATCTTCATTTGATAATAAAGAATTTGCCCTTGCTTTGTTAGAAACTTGTAAAGAATACTTAGGTATAAGTCGCGCGGATAACATTGACCAAGTATCAAGATTTTTAAAATTATTTAATTTGCCGACTAGAATGCAAGGAAAATGGGTTCCATATTGTGCTGCTGGCTTAAGTTTTGCAGCTGCAAAAGCATTCTGTAACCTTTCAGGAATCAAATATAATCAAGATAATGCCATCAGAGTTTTTAGATCAGTTTTATTACGAATTAAAGACAGATTCTTTAGACCAACAGCAAGATGCTGGGAATTGAAAGAAACGGCTATCAATCAAGATAGATTTTTAGTTAACAATGCAGCTAATAGAAAGTTAGTTAAACCAGGCTACATAGTTCTATTTAATTTTGATTCAGATGTATTGCCTGATCATGTTGGAATTGTAGAATCTATTGACGCTGATTCAGTTAGAACTGTAGAGTTCAATACAAGCTCAACCGATGACACAAATGGCGGAGCTGTATCAAGAAGAGATAGAGCATTTAAAACAATTCAGGGATTTGTAAAAATTTATTAATTTATATGGGAAAAGTAACTCCGATTTATAGCTATTACACCTTACAGCAAGGTGATATAGTTTATCCTTATTTTGATGAAACTAATATGGTCACAACTGATAATCAGTTTGGTGGACTTTATGGATTTGTTGGCACTGGTATAATATCAGGATGGGAAGTAACAAAACTTTCTTCGGATGTTACATATTCAAGTGAATTAAATGCTACAATTAGAAATGAGCAAATCGCGCTTATAGATGGATATTTAGATAATTCTGATTCGTATTTAGGTAGAAGAATTTATTCAATGGGTATGCAGCCTAGAATATCTTGTAAAGCTGCGACCACATCAAGCCTAAACGCAACATATGATAATTCTACTGGCACTTTAACTAACAATGGAGCTCAAGCTGCCTTTTCAATTGATGATGTAAATTTAGAGCAAAATCAATATGTGATTGTTAAAAATCAATCTGGAAATGAATTACAAAACGGTGTTTATCAAGTTACAACTCTTGGTACAGGAAGTTCTAATTGGGTACTTACCAGAGCTGCTTCTTTAAATACGAGTCAGGAGTTTTCTGATGCCAAAGACAATGGATATTGTTATTGGGTAGAATTAGGAACCTCTAATGGAAAAACAATATGGACTCCTAATTTAAATTCATCTGGATTTAGTTTAGGTTCTTCTAGCATAAGATTCCAGAATGCTTTTGAACAGTGCGTTAGGGTTACCACAGGAAATGGTATTGTCGGACTTTATAAGGCTTATACCGAAGAAGCTAATTACTTCAGATATTTTGAAGAAAATTTATATTATGTTTGGGCAACAAGTTCTGTATGTCTAGCCACAGAAGGCAAATGTACAATTATTAGCCCCTTAGATCCTGATTATGATTACGATAAATATCATACAGCAACATATTTAGCAACTGTCCAAGTTGCAACTTACACAGGATCAAATGGTGTAAATGCATATGTTGATTTGATTGATTATGATGACAGAAGAAATCAATTACTAAATTTGTCTGGAGCATTTGAGACTGCTTTAAGGAAAAGTTTTTATAGGCATGTACACCTTGGCGGAATTAATCATCCAACTAAAATAAATTTATCAACAGTAAGAAATTTAGTTGCATCAGGTCCTATAGGCACAACAGTATTCCTTATATTTGAAGAAGATGGAACGACCAGAACCGCTCCATGGGATCCTGCTCTTTATGGTATTCCGCAGGTAAGATTGAATAATTCAATTTTGCCTTCTACATCATATACTTTAAATGCGTCAACAAGTAAAATTTATTTAAAAAATTCATTACAAACAACAGCTTATTTGCAAATTAGTTTGCCATTGTCTCCACAAATAGAATTAACTATTAAAAATGGATCTAATTTTAATGATGCTGTTATCTTGTTGACAGATGGCTCTCTTGATTCTAATGGTAATCAAAATACATACAGATGGGATTCAGGTTTATTTTTAACACCTTTGGTATATCTTGATGATGTTTTTGTATCATCAGATTTATATACTTTAAATCCTGGTCAAGGTACAATTACATTTGATACACCTTTGACATCGCCTTACACAAATGCCAGTTTAGTTGTTTTGTTAGAAAAAATAGGCAGAGAAATTACCGGCACTTTGCCTGGTTCTAGATTAGAAAATGTAGGTGCAAATCTTTTTACAAAAGGTGTGATAGACCCAAGAAGAATCGCTCCTCTTGACCATGTTGGTCAGGTAAGATATCTTGAAACTGCATTATATGCTCCATATAAAAAATTATTATCATCTGGGGATCATCAGACTTTTTATCCTGAATTGAGTAACCAAGATCTGCAATACACAACCGATGTATTAAAAATACAAAAGTCAAGTATTTTAAATACAGTTCTTTATGAGACTAAGCGCGGTTTGATGCAATCTAATGACATAACATTGGTAAATTTGGGCAATTGGACTACAGATAATGGTCAAGTAATTTTTGTATCAGATGATATATTAAGAGCATCAGAAGGGACAAATGAAAGCCCATCTTTTGTTACATATGTATTGACAAATAAAGGAACTGTATACTTTACAGTAGATCAGGGTACCACTTGGCAAAAATTAGCTCTTCCTGTTGAGACTTCTAATAATATAACATCTCCTGTATTTGCAACAGCTTTGTTAGCATCAACAAATAAAGAAAGTTTCGACAATAATGGTGCAGTTGATTATAAATACTCTACCACAATATATTTAGGCACAACCAACGGCTTATACAAAGCTTTTGCATACAGAGGCTTTGAGTTTTCTTGGTCAAATGTTTGGGAAGCTGTTAGTGAGCCAAAACAAATTTATGCTTTAGAAGAAATAGTAACTCAAAGAAAAACAGTTCAATCTGGTGTAACAACTGAAAACTACGACAGAACACTTTATATAAGTTCCGATAAAGGATTTACAGTCGCACCAGATACTGGAGTTTATTCAAGTCTGCAGACTGTTTCAGCAGAAATTCCACTTGGGTTTTTGTGGATCAAGGGTTATTCAACAAATGACTTACTTTGGTTTACAAATACTAAAGTTTATTTATCGCATACCGCTAGGTTAGTTGAAGAAAATCCTGACCCAGAAACCTCAATTAGATATTGGACGCATCCATTGTCAGGTTGGGATTCTACAAAATATGCAAATAGAGTTAGTTGTATTGCTGCTACTACTGAAAATTTAACAGCAACTTATTCAAATGCTGGTTCATCATCAACGCTTACAAATAGCGGCACCCAAGCTGCACTAGAATTAGACGGCTTTGAATTAGATGTATCTGACAGAGTGTTAGTAAAAAATCAAACAAATGCTGCTCACAACGGAGTTTATACTGTAACAAGTATTGGAAGCGGATCTACAAACTGGGTTCTTACCAGAACAAATACTTACAATGAAACTAAATGGGTATCTGTCTCGAATGGAAGCAGCTGGTCAAGATCATTATGGACAACCCGATACAGCGATAATAATTCTGATGGCAATTTTGATTATGACACAGATCCTTTGATTTTAGAAGAATTCTGGGTTAACCCTATAGTTTTACCTTCATCAACATATCCATTTAAGGATGCTGTAGAAAGAATAGGCTCTAATATTTATGTGGTAGTAAGCACTGCTAATCCTTATATCTTGACTGATACTAAAATCGCAGGACAATATTCTTGGGATCCGGTTACCGTTTTCAAGGGTAATTGGAGTTTAACCACAAAACCGTTAATCAATACTGTATACCATGCTTCGACAACCATGTTGGTTTTGGGGACTAAATTAGGAATTTACAAAACTAACAATCCATCAAATTTAAAAATTTTAACTTTAACATCAGATTTAGCTCCAGCAGATACAGAAATTTTTGTAAATTCTCCAGCTGATTTAGTTGGCTACAACACAATGCAAATAGTTTCTGGTTCATTCTCTGAGACGCTGGCATTTGATATTAGTTCTTCTGTGGTAGACGGAATAACCTCTTATACTGTAGAAATAATTGGAAGTCGAACTTCTTCGAATACTTACTCTATATCTAATACAAATATTTATATTTTGCAGAATGGCTTTAGAATCACTGATACCACTTGGACTAGACCAGTAAATATTTTTAATTCTACTCCAGTTTTACTCCCATATTATGAAGATCAAGTATCTAGATCATCAGATGGCACTACGCTATTGGGCTCTGTGGACAGTGCACTATTTACATTAAGTGTTAACGACCAATCGGTTAAGTTTACTTCAGATCAAACAATTGGTCAATCATTTATTTTCGAAAATGATTATTTAAATTATTACACGACTCCTTGGGCCACCGATGCTAATGCTGTTGTTTATATAAATGATGAACCTTCAAATGTTACATACGGTTTATACCCTTCTGAGGGAAGAATTACGTTTTTAAAAGCGCTTGATTCAACAAAAAATGTCAAAATAACAATTATTAAATACAATGCATATCTGAGTAATACTGGAGATACTCCACATGGAGAGCAGCCTAACTCTCTTGTGTCTAGTGATAATATCATTACAAGTTTATCTTCAACTTTACCAGCTTTGGCATCTGCAGGTACAGGAATTACAGTTGCTGACCCTCTTGCAGTTCCATTGGCAACAAATTTAATTGAACTTAGAAATTCATTATTGTCTTCGTCAGAAATATTGCAAGTCAAAGTTCAAAATACAAGCTCTGGGTCTAGATACATATCTTTAGTTGCTCCTAGAACTGGTACGCTAGATCTACCTATAACATCCACAAAATTGTATACAGTATCTTTGCAATCTATACCAGGCATTGAAGATAAAATAAGCTTAGAGCAAAGTAATCAATATTATCATTTCAATTCTGTTTCAGGTGCTAACTTGGCCCAGCTCTGTTTATCAGCTGATCAAAATTATAATAATTTATTTGATAATTTTGTTGGTCAACCCGATCCAATATTTGCACTCAAAGCATCGAGGGGTCTTGTTAATTCATTATTTTACGATTTTTCTTTGAGCGAGTCAGACACAAGAAATTCATCAAGCACAAAGTATATTGGACTTGAACCAAGTGCAACAAATGTTGCTGTGTCTCCTAAAAATATTAATTTTATTTACAATCCAAATAATTCTGGATCAAATACAAGATTAGGCACAGACAAAGGTATTTGGTTATATAACGGCAATTATTGGGAAAAAGAATCAGATTTAAACGGGGCAAATAACGTTTATTTTATAAAATCAAAAGACAACCTTATAGCAGGTACAGATATTGGATTGTTTGAGCAGCAAGCAGACTTGAGCTGGGTTTTAAACCCAACCTATCCACAAGCTGTTTTTGATTATATAAGTGGTTCTTGGGATACAAATTATACATATGAAGCCTATGGTAAAAATGACGGCTTAGCTTTTATAAGAACAGACTCTAGTGGCAATTTTGTTTCTGACCATTTTAACGATTTAGATGAGAGCAATATTTATGGTCTGTATCAGAATAAATTCTTTAGATTTGTAGGCACTGGAGAAAATAGAAAACAAACTCAAGTAGACGCACTATATTTGTGCACAAATGTGGGCTTGTATGCTGTTTGTACTGGTAATGCATCGGGAAGAGGAGAATATGCTGAGTTTCTGGTGGGCAGAGAAATGTTTGGCTCTAATCCAAATACTGTTGTTATAGAAACTCCAAATGGCTCAACTCTTCAAGTTCCTATAAAATATTATAAAATTTTCCAATCCCCACGACCAAAAAGTGTCCCGTTGATCATTTTGTCATCCAATGGTGTTTACACAGTTAGAAACTGGCGATGGTGTGATCCTGATGATAGCCAAGAAGATTTAAAGGATTTTGTAGTTGAATCACATAGTTTAGTTGGAATACCTTGCTATAGTTTTGCAACTGCAACAGAAACATTAACTAGTGGTGAAACAGTATATAAAATATTTGTTGGTACAAATCAAGGCGTATATAGATCATTTGACGAAGGAAAAACATTCGAAAGATGCGAGAGAATTAATGGCTTGAATCTTACTGTCAATGATATCAAATCATTATCTGCCACCTGTCTAGTTGTAGGCACTAATGATGGAATTTGGTATTCCAATGATGATGGAGATGTTTGGTATAGAACGGACCAAGCGCCAGCATCTGGATCTCAATGCGTAAATTGGAATAGATACATCGAGGCTTCGCAGCTTTTCAATGGTGGTTCCTTAGGTCAAACATTCAAACCATCAAGTCTTACTAACACTGAAATAGTAAAAGTTTCTTTGTATCTGGATAAAAAGGAAGTCGAAAGTGATGATCCTTCATTAGATAATACTGTCGAGGTTGCATTATATAGCACATCTGGCGGACTTCCAACAGGTTCACCATTGGCTACAACAGCATACACCACAAATTCAACTTATTACGCTCCAGGATATCAGGCCACAAGCGGATTTGTAGCCGCTCCAAGAATTTATGATAATGATATATACGACACATCGACTTATTATGAATCAACTAATAGTTTGACAAGTGGACCATCATTATTCGCAGCAATTACTGCAAAATATGACCTTGGATCATCCAAACCTGTAGATAAAATTATAGCTAGGATTTATTATACTCAAGATCCTTATGTTACAATAGAATATTCTGATGATAATTCAACCTGGACAGCTTTCTCATTAAGCACAATTGATCCTCCGTTACATGGCGGTTCAGGTCGATGGGAAAGTTTATTGACTTTCGATTCTTCTTCTGCTGGAGATCATAGATATTGGAGACTATCTGTTAAAGATGATCCATCTGATGTTACTAAAACCAGAGTGGCAAGAATTGGTGATTTTAGAATGTATTTTTATTCGCCAGTTGGAGAGCCTGATGAAGGTAAGCTTAAACAGCATGTATTGCCAGAAATATTTACGGCTGCAGATATAAAATATCCAGGTTTTAAATCATTTATAATAAATGTAACAGGATTAACGCCATCAAGTACTTATGCACTTGTTGCAACTGAAACAGTTGGAGTAGGAGCTACTTCTATTATAAAATGGATAAAATCTAATGTCGAAGGATACTAATAATGCCAAGTAATGGAAATATTGTAATAAAAAATGGCGCCAGTTGGAGCGCGACTTCAGATGAGGATTTTTTCTTTAAAGTTTATTTTGCGTCAAATCCCACTCCGACAGAAGAAATAATAGATGCTGATTTCTCAACTGGTGAATATCGTGGCGGAATCATAAATGACGATGGTGAATTAACTACTGATATAAAATTTTTAAACGCCATTTTGGTTGATGACACATTGAGTGTTTCGTGGAGTGACCCCTTCGATGGGACATCTGATGAGTTAAAGCTGAGCTTGCCTAATTTTTTATCCTCGCTTTATGAAAGAACAGAGCAATCTATTGATGATGGAAGTGGCCCTAGAACATATGAAATTTCGTATTCAGATTATTGGATATACTCATCTAAAGAGATAAATAGATCAAATGGTTTCATAAATTCTATTGCAAATATTACAAATTACTCTTCTGCATTGTTTCAAAGAGGAAATTTATCTAGCTTACTTGGTACAGCCCCGATAGTTGTTAATGGTTTGAATTTTCAAAGCGTGATTGATGCAATTTTAAAAGAAAATGATACTGCTGGCAACATAACACGAGTTAATGATTTAGTTTTATATTTAGATTCTATCAACTGCTTAAGGTTGCAAGACATCATAGATTACTGGGATGCTCTTCCTGCTGGCACTAGATCACAATGGGGAGATCCTGCTGGCGGAAATTATCTTTCATCAACCATTTCGAATTACACAGATGTTTCAGAATATTTAGTGACTAGATGGTCTAAAACATTCACATCTCTAGCAATGATTGTTGCCGATGGTGACAATGTAAGCAATGATTCGGTATCGAATACAATATTAGCTGCAAATAGCTCTTGGAATGATTTGGGATCTCCTATTTATACATTTGGATTAGGAAAATCCCATAAAGAAGAATATCTGAGGCAAATGTCTGCTGGCACTCTCGGCAAGCATTTTCACATATCTGAAAGTGGTGATTGGACTAACTCATTAGATGCTTTATTGCATTCTGGAGAATATTCTATCTTCAAATCAACTTGGACCAAAAAATTTGATTATTTGAATCCGACTTGGATCAGTGTGATTTCTGCGACATATGATGCAGCGGATGCTTCAACTGGTAAAAAAATTATTTTAAAAGCTCGATGGACTTTTGACAGGGTGAATTTTACCCCTTGGGCTTTAATACAATCTGGATCTGATTATATTTTAAGAGAAGAAGTTTTAGCGCTGGAATATTCTATAGAGCTTTATGACGGGTGGGATTCAGGGTCTTCAACTATTGACAGACCAGTTGTTCAATCATTGACGCATACAGTAGTCACGCCATCTATACAATATATCTTCACTCCTCTTCAGCCTATTACTGGCATGATGTTTGAGACAATGTTGTCTGCTGCAGCATTCTTGCCTGACAATGCAAGGGCTACCTGGGGAATATGCAGAGGCAATTCTACTGATTTTGCTGATTATGATTTAGTACACACATCTAGAAAAAGTGCTTTACCAAACAGACAACGCGGATTATTATTTACTGAGTCAAGCGTTGATTCGAGATTATCTACAGTGCCTGATTCAACGCTGACAACTTTCACTGTCATTAAAAATAATAGAACAAGAACATGGCAATCTACAGATGAGGTTTTGGTAGAACTTAGAGGTACAAATAATACATTTAGTGCGGTCACTAGTAATTTTTATACTACAATACCATCGCAGGGCTTGGTTATATTTAATCCACCTTTACGGCCTACTTCTGCAGGTACTGACCCAACCGTCTTGGTTACAATTACAACTCCGTCTGTAAGCTACATTTCTAAAGGAGAACCAACTTCTACATTAGACTACAGAACATACACTCTTGCAAATGGAAGATGGCCAGTTGATGCACTCGCTATAGTGCTTAAAAATCAACAAATTGTGCGTGGTGGCTATTGGCTAAATCCAGAAGAGGGGACTGTAACATTTAATAAAGAGTTAGAAACTTCTGATTTAGTAACTGTTTACATAGAGCATGATAATTTTTATAGAGTTGGTGTAGAAATTTATAATTTTGAAACTAATGTTTCTTTAGATCTGAGAAATTTTTCATTATTCTATACCAAGTTAGATAATCCAAGCTTACTTGCTGAGTATAACCAAACTAATGCACCGTCGGTAAGCAATGTAAGAATGCTTCCTGTAAATTTAGATAGCAATAATAATTTGATAAATCCAACTTTATATCAGAGATTATCGGTTGAATATAATTTTTATTCTGCAAATAACGCTGATGAATATGGAACACTAATTACTTGGTGGAGATATAGAACTGGCTTTGCAGGTACTGGATTGAGTCAGGTCGTTGATGGCGAAAAATATTTCCCTATAACAAACTATGCAAATAGGATTACTCAAAAGAAAGCAGACGTTGGACTTGGTATCACTTTCGCCCAAGGCGATAAATTTTTTGTAGAAGTTCAGCCATCAGATGGTATAAGTCTTGGCAGAACGGTAAAATCTAATATTATCACATTAGATGGAGATAAAGTACCTTATATTTTTAGCGGAATAGGCAGTTCTGAATTTGTTTATATAGATGCTAATACTTTGGAAATTGATGCAACTACAGGTCTCAGATCAGCATTGGCAAAAGATTCTTTGAGAGCTGTTTATCAATATCATAATCCAAATAATACTCCTGATACATTCCCTGACAATACTTTAGTAGAATGGTACTTGGATAGTTCAGGCGGCGTCGGTAGTACATCTGGAATAGGCTCAACTGCATCTTTTGTTGGCAAAACTGTAGATATTGATTTAACTAATAGTGGTGAAGTTTATATTTTTAAGGCAACTCCATATAATGGTCAAAGATATGGCCGCCCTGTTTGGTCTACAACTATCTATATAAGATAGGTATAGACACCTGAGAATAAGAAATGATATATAAGATTTATTCTTAGGTGACAAAAATGTCTGGTCTCATAACTCTATACAAAAATGCTGCTCTAACTCAGGAACTATCAGATGGATCTTGGGTGCAATCTATGC
>JACCDG010120867.1_pt1 | contig 10604 bp, 11 predicted proteins | sample 7442471 | NCBI WGS metagenome assembly JACCDG01 (sample SAMN15323444, study PRJNA562643) | freshwater metagenome | isolation source: river surface water | place: USA:Blue River Watershed | collected 2017-08-17 | reverse complement strand
TTCATGCCCTCACATCCTGAAGTGCTCGCCCAGGTAGACGCGGCGCACCTCGGGGTTCTCGACGATCTCGTCGGGCGTGCCCTGCGCCAGCACACGGCCTTCGCTGATGATGTAGGCGTGGTCGCAGATGCCCAGCGTCTCACGCACGTTGTGGTCGGTGATCAGCACGCCGATGCCGCGCTGCTTGAGGAAGGCGATGATGCGCTGGATCTCGATCACCGCGATCGGGTCGATGCCGGCGAAGGGCTCGTCGAGCAGGATGAAGCGCGGCTCGGTGGCCAGCGCGCGCGCGATCTCGACACGCCGGCGCTCGCCGCCCGACAGCGCCAGCGCGGGCGAGTCGCGCAGGTGGTCGACGCGCAGGTCCTGCAACAGCACCTCGAGCTTGTGCGCGATGGCTTCGCGCGACAGGGAGCGGCCTTCGGCATCGGTCTGCAGCTCGAGGATGGCGCGCACATTGTCGGCCACGCTGAGCTTGCGAAACACCGAGGCTTCCTGCGGCAGATACGACAGGCCCATGCGCGCGCGGCGGTGGATGGGCGCGCGCGTGACGTCCTGGCCGTCGATCAGGATCTGGCCGCCATCGGCGCGCACCAGGCCCACGATCATGTAAAACGAGGTGGTCTTGCCCGCGCCGTTGGGGCCCAAGAGGCCCACGACCTCGCCCTTGCCGACGCTGACCGAGACGTCGTGCACGACCTTGCGGCTGCCATAGGCCTTGCGCAGCTGGCGCGCCTGCAGGCTCGAGGTGTCGCTCACCGCGCCCCTCCGGGTTGCACGCGCGGGCTGGGGCGCAGCGGCGGCGGCGCAGCGGCGGGCTCGGAGGCGGCGGTGCGGGGCGCCATGATCACGCGCACGCGCGAGCGGCCGGCGTTGTCCTGGGGCTTGCCGTCGACGGTGATGACCTCGTCGGCGTTGCGGTAGACGATGCGCTGGCCCAGGATCTGGTCGGCCATCTTGCCATCGCGCAGGATGCGCACCTCGGCGCGGCGGCTGAGCGTCATGACATCGGCCAGGCTGTCGTAGTCGGCCTGTTCGGCCTCGCCCTCGATGAACTCGTTGAGGCCTTCGCGCTTTTGACGGAAGAACACGCGCTGGCCCGGCGCGGCCGTGAAGCGGGCCTGCTGGCGCCCCTGCGCGTCCTGCTGGACTTCCAGGCGCTCGGCGCGCAGCACCATGGTGCCCTTGTAGGCCTGCACGCTGCCGATGAATTCGGAGAACTGGCGGTTTTCGTCGTGCTGCAGGCGGTCGGCTTCGACCTGCATGGGCTTGTCGCGGTCGGCGCGCTCGGCCCAGGCGGCGCTCGCCCCCAGCGCCAGGCACAGCGCGATGAGGGGGAAGCGGGCAAACAACATCATCAGGGCACGAATCTTGCAGTCACGGGGGATTGTAGGGGCTGTGCCCCGCGTTTCAGCGCGGCAAGCGCCCGCACGGCCGAAAAAAAACCCGCCGGGTGGCGGGCTGGGCCTCGGGGGCGGCGGGCGCTCAGCGGCCCTGGCGCGCCTGGCCGATCAGGTGGTCGGCCACCTGCAGGGCGCGCTCCATGCTGCCCGTGAGCGAGCCGTCGGTGTAGTAGCGCCCGGCCACGCCGAGCGAGGGCACGCCCTCGACGCGGAAGTCGTTTTGCAGCTGCACCGCGCGCTTGACCTTGCTGGCCACGCCGAAGGAGCGGTAGACCTCGGCGAACTTCTTGCTGTCCACACCCTGCTTGTCGATCCACGAGAGGATCATGGCGTCGGTGTTGAGCGGCAGGCGCTCGGTGTGCACCGCGTGGAAGACCTTGGTGTGCAGCTTGTCCACCAGGTCCATGGCTTCGAGCGTGTAGTACAGGCGCTGCTGCGGCGCGAAGTCATCGCGGAACGCGATCGGCACGCGGCGCACGACAACGTCCTTGGGCGCGTTCTTCATCCACTTCTCGAACGTCGGCTCGAACGCGTTGCAGTGCGGGCAGCTGTACCAGAAGAATTCGATCACTTCGATCTTGCCGGGCCCGACATCGGTGGGCACGGGCCGCTCCAGCGGCAGAAAGTCGCGGCCCGCGCGAAAGGCCTGCTGGGCCTGCACACGGGTGCCGGCCGCGGCGGCCACACTGGCCAGCACGGCGGTCGAGAATTGACGTCGTTTCATGCGAACACTCCCTTCGTGGTTCAGCGCTGGATCCGCACCAGCGTGTTTTCAATCTGGGCCGACTCGAGCCGCGCGCGCACGCGCTCGGCCACGGCCTTGTCGTCGTAGGGCCCGAGGCGCACGCGGAACACGATGCGCCCACCCTGGTCGCGCTCAGAGACCTTGGCGTCCAGGCCCATCATGGCCATGCGCGCCTTTTGCCCGTCGGCCTCGCTGGCCGCGCGGTAAGCACCGACCTGGATGAAGTACTGGAACGGCTCGTCGGCCACGGCCCCCGGTGCGGGCACGGGGGCAGGCGGGGGCGCGGCCTTGGCGCGCGCCAAATCGCCCAGCGGGTCGGCGAGCACCGCCGGGGCCTTGGGGTCGGGCTTGGCCCCCTGAGCGGCCGAGGCGCCCGGCGCGGACGGCACGGCGGCGGGCGCGGGCGTGGGGGTCACGGTACCCGGGGACTCGGCGGGCGCAGCACCCTTGGGCTGCAGCACGCCGTTGGGGTTCCAGTCCTTGTTCTTCTGGCTCTCGACCACATCCTGCTCGCTCGAGCGGGTCTGGTTCTTGTTCGAGAAGGGGGTGGGCACCTTGGTCACATAAATGGCCACGGCCAGCGCCACCCCGAGGCCCAGCACCAGGCCGAGGATGAAGCCGAGGAAAGTGCCGCCGCGCTGGGAAGAGGATGGACGCATGGGTTTTTACATCTTGGTCGGTGCCGAAACGCCGAGCACCTTCAGACCATTGTGCAGCACCTGCGCGGTGGCGGCCACCAGAGCCAGGCGGGCCAGGCGGGTTTTCTCCTCGTCGACCAGGATGCGCTCGGCGTCGTAGTAGGAGTGGTAGAGCGAGGCGAGCTCGCGCAGGTAGAAGGTGACGTCGTGCGGCGCAAAGTCCTGCGCGGCGGCGCTCAGCATGGCCGGGTACTGCGCCAGCTTGAGCATGAGCGCCTGTGCCTGCGGGCCGGACAGCGGCGAGAGGTCGGCCTGCGCCAGCGTGGCCACGTCGCCACCCCAGGTCGCGAGCACCGAGCAAATGCGCGCATGCGCGTACTGCACGTAATAGACCGGGTTGTCGTTGTTCTGCGCGAGCGCGAGGTCGATGTCGAACACGTACTCGGTGTCGGGCTTGCGCGAGAGCAGGAAGAAACGCACCGCGTCCTTGCTGGTCCACTCGATCAGGTCGCGCAGCGTGACATAGCTGCCGGCGCGCTTGGAGATCTTGACCTCCTCGCCGCCGCGCATCACACGCACCATGGTGTGCAGCACGTAGTCGGGGTAGCCCTGCGGGATGCCCACATCGGCGGCCTGCAGGCCGGCGCGCACGCGCGCGATCGTGCCGTGGTGGTCGGTGCCCTGGATGTTCACGACCTTGGCAAAGCCGCGCTTGAATTTCTGGATGTGGTAGGCCACATCGGGCACGAAGTAGGTGTAGCTGCCGTCCCCCTTGCGCATCACGCGGTCCTTGTCGTCACCGTAGTCGGTCGACTTGAGCCAGAGCGCGCCGTCTTGCTCGTAGGTCTTGCCCTTGGCGATCAGGCGCTGCACGGTGGCGTCCACGTGGCCGTCGGTGTAGAGGCTGGACTCGAGGTAGTAGTGGTCGAACTTCACTTCGAAGGCACGCAGGTCCAGGTCCTGCTCGTGGCGCAGGTAGGCCACGGCGAACTGGCGGATGCCGTCGAGGTCGTTCACATCGCCGCTGGCGGTGAATTCGCGGTCGTCGGACTTGACGGTCTTTTTGGCCAGGAAGTCGTTGGCGATGTCCTGGATGTACTCGCCGTTGTAGGCGGCCTCGGGCCAGCCCGCATCACCGGGCTTGACGCCTTGGGCGCGCAGCTGGGTCGAGGTGGCCAGGGTGCCGATCTGCACGCCGGCGTCGTTGTAATAGAACTCGCGCCAGACGTCCTGGCCCTGCGTGGCCAGGAGGTTGCAGATGGCGTCGCCGAGTGCGGCCTGGCGGCCGTGGCCCACGTGCAGCGGGCCGGTGGGGTTGGCCGAGACGAACTCGACCAGCACGCGCTGGCCATTGGCCGGCTGCCGGCCGAAGGCGCCCGCGGCCTGCAGCACCTCGGCCACCACGGCCTGCTTGGCCGCGTCTTTGAGGCGGATGTTGATGAAGCCCGGGCCGGCCAGCTCGATGGCGTCGACCCAGCGCTGGAAGGCCGGCGTGGCCAGCAGGGCCTCGCGCAGCGCCTCGCCGAGCTGGCGCGGGTTTTGTTTGAGGCCTTTGGCCAGTTGCATGGCGGCGGTGCAGGCCAGGTCGCCGTGCGCCGCCACCTTGGGCGATTCGAAGGCCGCGCGCGCGCCCGCGCCCGGCTGCAGTTTTTCGAGCTCGCCGGCCAGGGCCGCGAGCAGTTCGTGTTGGGCTTGAAGCATCGCGCGATTTTACGGGGGCTGGTCAACCCCACTGGCGCCGGGCACCGCACTGCGCTAGGCTGGCAGCGCCCGCACCGTTCGGGCGGGACAACACCAACACATCAGGGAGATCACCATGACACCACGCCTCCAGGCCCTCGCGGCCGTTTTGAGCTTCAGTTTGGGCCTGCTGGCCACCGCCAGCGCACACGCGGCCGATGGCGCACCCGGTCCCAAGACCGGGCAGCAAACCCGCATGAAGAACTGCCATGCCGAGGCCAAAACCAAGGCCCTCAAGGGCGCCGAGCGCAAGAGCTTCATGTCGGAGTGCCTCAAGGCCAAGTGAAGCCCGCGGCTTTGCCGGCCAGGGCCTGCTGCGGCAGGCCCTTTTTCATGGCTCAGGCGCCCTCGCGCTGCCAGAAACCCGCTTCGCCGTAACGCTGCTTGAGGTATTCGATCCACAGCCGCACGCGCAGCGGCAGGTGTTTGCGCTGCGGGAACACCACGTAAATGCCGTTGGGCGACGCGGCAAAGTCTTCGAGCACCGCGACCAGGCGGCCCGCGCGGATTTCCGACTCGACCTCCCAGGTGCTGCGCCAGGCGATGCCGTAGCCCGCCAGGCACCAGTCGTGCAGCACCTGGCCGTCCGAGCAGTCCAGCGGGCCGCCCGGGCGCAGGTGCACCACCTCGTGGCCGCCCGCCTCGGTCGGCACGCGAAAGGCCCAGCCGCGCGTTTGCGAGGCGTCGCTCGAGAGCGTGAGGCAGGCGTGCTGCAAGAGGTCGGACGGGTGCTGCGGCGTGCCGTGGCGCGCCAGGTAGTGCGGCGTGGCCACGCACAGGCGCCGGTTGTCGGCCATGCGCACGCTCACCAGCGAGGAGTCGGGCAAATCGCCCACGCGCACCGCGCAGTCAAAGCCCTCGGCCGCGAGGTCGACCACGCGGTCGCTGAGGTTCAGCGAAATCGTGACGTCGGGGTGCAGCTCGCGAAACAGCGGCACCAGCGGCGCCACATGGCGGCGGCCAAAGCCGGCGGGTGCGGTGATGCGCAGGTGCCCGCTGGCCTTGACGCCGCCGGCCGAGACGCTGGCCTCGGCGTTGGCCACATCGGACAGCAGGCGCTGGCAGTCCTCCAAAAAGGCGCTGCCCTCGTGCGTGAGCGTGATGCGGCGCGTGGTGCGCACCAGCAGCTTGACGCCCAGGTGTTCTTCGAGCGCATCGAGGCGCCGCCCGACGATGGCGGGCGCCACGCCCTCGGCGCGCGCGGCCGCCGTGAGGCTGCCCTTGGTGGCGACGGCGACGAAGGTTTCGAAAACCTTGAGCTTGTCCATGGCGTCGATTATGGGTGCTGGAGTTTGAAATTCTCTCGAAATCGACCCGGATTCAAAACCCATTCTTAGCCAAAAAGGCCTCCGCAGCACCGACAATCGGTCCATGCGCGACGCCGAACACCCCTACACCGCCCTCACCCCGGACCGCGTGATGGACGCCCTGAGCGGCCTGGGCCTGTGGCCCGACGGCCGATTGCTGGCCCTGAGCTCGTATGAAAACCGCGTCTACCGCGCGCATCTGGACGAGCCCGTGGAAGGCCACCAAGCGGTGGTGCTCAAGTTCTACCGGCCGGGCCGCTGGACACGGGCGCAGATTCTGGAAGAGCATGGCTTCGCCGACGAGCTGGTGGCCGCCGAAGTGCCCGCCGTGGCACCACTGCGGCTGCAAGGCGCCACGCTGCACGAGGCCGAGGGCTTTGCGTTTTCGGTGAGCCCGCTGCGCGGCGGGCGCGCGCCCGAGCTCGAGGACCTGGACGTGCTCGAATGGATTGGCCGTTTTCTGGCGCGGCTGCACAACACGGGCGCGGCCCGGCCTTTTGCGCAGCGGCCTGCGCTCGATGTGGCGACCTTCGCGCAAGACAGTGCCGACTGGCTGCTCACGCAGCAGGCGATCCCGCTGGAGGTCGAGGGCGAATGGCGCGCCGCTTTCACGACCGCGCTGCCGCTCTTGCAGGCGCGGCTCGATGGCATGGCCGAGCGTGCGATCCGCGCGCACGGCGACTGCCATCCCGGCAACATCTTGTGGACACCCGAGGCCGGTCCGCATTTTGTGGACCTCGACGACGCGCGCATGGCCCCGGCTGTGCAGGACCTGTGGATGCTGCTCGCGGGCGACCGGCGCCAGCGCACGCTGCAGCTGTCGGCCCTGCTCGACGGCTACGAGCAGCTGCGCGAATTTGACCGGCGCGAGCTGGCCTGGATCGAGCCGCTGCGCACGCTGCGCCTGGTGCACTACAGCGCCTGGCTGGCGCGGCGCTGGAACGACCCGATTTTTCCGATCAACTTTCCCTGGTTCGGCACGCCCGACTACTGGCGTGGCCAGGTGCAGATGCTGCATGAGCAGATCGAGGCCATGCAGGAAGACCCGCTCAGGGTCTGAGGCGCAGCGGCAGGCGCTCAGGCTACACTGGCGACCATGGAACTCAAGATCATCGTCTACTCCAAGTCCGCCTGCCCGCAATGCGAGTCGGCCAAGATGCTGCTCAAAACCCGTTCGCTCGCTTTTGAGGAAATCAAGATCGACGACGAAGCCGAGCGCCTGGCCTTCTATGCCAAGTGCGGCCCCTCGGTGCGGCAGATGCCCCAGATTTTCATCAACGACCAGCGCGTCGGCGGCCTCACGGGCCTGCAGGCGGCGCTCGCGCAACTGGGCCAATGAGCCCCGGGGCGGCGCCCCGCGCCCGCCCAGAAACACAAAGGGCGTCACCGCCAGGTGACGCCCTTTGCTTTGGGTGCACGCCGATCAGGTCAGCAAGGCATTGACGCGCTTGACATAGGCAGCCGGATCGGCCGGCAGGCCGCCTTCGGCCAGCAGGGCCTGGTCGAACAGGATGTGGGCCAGGTCATGGAAGTGCACCGAACCGTCGAGCTTCTTGACCAGGGCGTGCTCGGGGTTGACTTCGAGCACCGGCTTGACCTCGGGCGCCTGCTGGCCCGCGGCCTTGAGCATGCGGGCGAGCTGCAGGCTCATGCCACCGTCGTCCTTGACCACCAGACAGGCCGGTGAATCGACCAGCCGACTGGTCACGCGCACGTCTTCGGCCTTGTCTTTGAGGGCCTCTTTGAGCTTGGCGAGCACCGGCTTGAAGGCTTCGGCAGCGGCTTCTTCGGCCTTCTTCTCGGCCTCGTCCTGCAGCTTGCCCAGATCGACCGCGCCCTTGGCCACGCTTTGCAGCGGGGTGCCGTCAAATTCATGCAGGAAGGACAGCGCCCACTCGTCGACGCGGTCGGTCATGAGCAGCACCTCGATGCCTTTTTTCTTGAAGACTTCGAGCTGCGGGCTGTTCTTGGCGGCAGCCAGGGTGTCGGCGGTGATGTAGTAGATGGCCTCCTGGCCTTCCTTCATGCGGGCCTTGTAGTCGGCCAGCGATGTGAAGTTTTCCACTCGCCCTGAGCCTGTCGAAGGGTGGGCTTCGACGGGCTCAGCCCGAACGGTGTGCGTCGAGGCAAAGCGCAGCAGCTTGGCGATGCGCGCCTGGTTGCCGAAGTCCTCGCCCAGGCCTTCTTTGAGCACGGCGCCGAACTCGGCGTAGAACTTGGTGTACTGGCCCAGTTTCGCCTTGTCTTCGTCGCTCAGGACATCGGTGACACCGTCCTCGCCGGGCACCGGCTCTTTGTCGTGCTTGGCCAGGTCTTCGAGCATCGAGAGCACGCGGCGCGTGTTGCCCTCGCGGATGGCTTTGACGTCGCGGCTTTCCTGCAAGAGCTCACGGCTCACGTTGAGCGGCAGGTCGGCCGAGTCGACCACGCCCTTGACCCAGCGCAGGTAGGTCGGCATCAGCGCTTCGGCCTCGTCCATGATGAACACGCGCTTGACGTAGAGCTTGATGCCCGCCTTCTTGTCGCGGTTCCACAGGTCCATGGGCGCCTTGCCCGGGATGTAGAGCAGCTGCGTGTATTCGGTGCCGCCCTCGACGCGGTTGTGGCTCCAGGTCAGCGCGTCTTCGAAGTCGCGGCTGATCTGTTTGTAGAACTCCTGGTACTGCTCGTCCGTGATGTCTTTCTTGGCGCGCGTCCACAGCGCGCTGGCCTGGTTGATGGTTTCCCACTCGCCGGTCTTGACCATGGCGCCGGGCTGGCGGCCGCCTTCTGCGTTGTTGGGGTCGATCAGCTCGCCATCTTTCCACTCTTCCTTTTCCATGCGGATGGGCAGGCTGATGTGGTCGGAGTATTTGCCGACGATGTCCTTGAGCTTCCAGGCGTTGGCGTACTCGAGCGCGTCTTCGCGCAGGTGCAGGATCACGCTGGTGCCGCGCTCGGCGCGCGTGAGGGTCTCGACCTCGAAGTCGCCGGTGCCGCCGCTGATCCAGCGCACGCCCTCTTCGGCTTTCAAACCGGCGCGGCGCGACTCGACGGTGATCTTGTCGGCCACGATGAAGCCCGAGTAAAAGCCCACACCGAACTGGCCGATCAGCTGGGCGTCCGATTTCTGGTCACCGGTGAGCTTGCTCATGAAGTCCTTGGTGCCGCTCTTGGCGATGGTGCCCAGGTGGTCGATGGCCTCTTGCGCGCTCATGCCGATGCCGTTGTCGGTGATGGTGAGCGTCTTGGCGGCCTTGTCGTAGGCCAGGCGCACCTGCAGCTCGGGCGCGTCTTCGTAGAGCGCCGAGTTGTTCAGCGCCTCAAAGCGCAACTTGTCGCAGGCGTCGGAGGCGTTGGAGATCAGCTCGCGCAGAAAGATCTCTTTATTGGAATACAGGGAATGGGTGACCAGGTGCAACAGCTGGGCCACTTCGGCCTGGAAGGCATGGGTTTGCTTGCTCATATCGGAAAAAGGAAAAAGAGAGAAAACCGAAACGCCCCTTCAAATGGGGGCGCTGGCGGCTGTTTCAAGGGTTCAGAATTTTTCGTGCGGTGCGAGGTAGCGCCACTGGCCGGCCGGCAGCTGGCCCAGCGTCACGCGGCCCATGCGGATGCGCTTGAGGCCGACGACTTTCAAACCCACCTGCTCGCACATGCGGCGGATCTGGCGCTTCTTGCCCTCCCTCAGCACAAAGCGCAGCTGCTCGGGGTTTTGCCAGTCGACCTGGGCCGGCTTGAGCGGCTTGCCGTCCAGGCTCAGGCCGTGGCGCAGGCGCGCGAGCTGCTCGGCGGGGAACACCGCCTGCACGTTCTGGGCCACATCGCCTTGCGGGCCCTGCCAGACCACGCGCACCAGGTATTCCTTCTCGATGTCGGAGTCCTCGCCGATCAGCTGGCGCGCCACACGGCCGTCCTGCGTGAGCACCAAGAGGCCCACCGAGTCGATGTCCAGGCGCCCCGCGGGCGCCAGGCCCCGCAGCTGGGTCGGCGAAAAGCGCGTGCGCGAGGCGTCGCCGGCCCAGTGGTTGCGCGGCTGGACCAGGGTGACCGCGGGCTGGTGCCCGTCTTCGGCCTGGCCGCTGACATAGCCCATGGGCTTGTGCAGGAGGATCGTGACCTGTTGCTGCTGCTTGTCTTCGGCCGCCTTGTCGACGGTGATGCGGTCGCTCGGCGTGACCTGCTGGCCCATGGCCGCGACCTCGCCGTTGACGCGCACCCAGCCCTGCTCGATCCAGGCGTCGGCCTCGCGGCGCGAGCACAGGCCGAGCTCGGCCATGCGTTTGTTCAGGCGGCTGGTGGCCGCCGTGCCGACAGGCGGAGCGGACTCGGGGCGCGGGGCGCGGCGGAAGGTGGGGGCAGAGGACATGCGGATCGGCGGCTCAGGAGCCCCGATTGTCGCCGCTCTGGGTGAACACCGAGCGGCGCAGGCCGTTCAGGTCGAGCACGCGCACACCACCGTACTCGATGCGGATGTGCTCTTGCGCCTGCAGCGCGCGCAGCGCCTCGTTGACCCGCTGGCGCGACAGGCCCGCGAGGTAGGCCAACTCCTGCTGGGTGATGCGCAGCACCTCGCCGACGCCCGGAAACAGCACCGGGTTGAACAGCTGCGCGAGGTGGCGCGCGACCTTGACTTCGGGGTTGGAGAGCCGGTCGATCTCGCGCGCCGCGATGAACTGGCCCAGGCGCTCGTTGAGCTGCTGCATGATGAAGCGGTTGAAGCCCAGCGAGTGGTCGACCAGCCAGTGGAAGTCGTCGACCGGCAGGCCCGCCACCACGCTCGGGCGCAGCG
>JACCDG011616385.1_pt1 | contig 10605 bp, 10 predicted proteins | sample 7442471 | NCBI WGS metagenome assembly JACCDG01 (sample SAMN15323444, study PRJNA562643) | freshwater metagenome | isolation source: river surface water | place: USA:Blue River Watershed | collected 2017-08-17 | reverse complement strand
CCCGAGGGCACGCTGGCGCGCGAGGGTGCGCCCGAGCCGCAGCCACGACCGACGCCGATCCCGCGCGACGTGCTGCCGCCCACGGGCGGCCCGGAGGGCGTCCTGCGCCAGCCGGTCGCCACGGAACCACAGACGGGGCCGACCCCGTTCGCGCGGCCGACCCCGATCCCCGAGGACGCCATCCCCGCGACCGGCGGCCCCGAGATCCGCCTGCGCGTGGAGGAAGACCGGAAGGCCGTCGAGCAGTTGATGGCCGACAGTGCCGGTGCGCGCCGCTACGACGAGCAGCAGCGGCGGCAGATCAGCGAGGCCACGGCCCGCTACGCCGAGGACGTGCGCACGCTCTCGCAGCGCATCGAGGCGGAACGGGCCGCCGGGAACACGCCCGACCGCTTGATGGCCGAGCGAGCCGCCGTTGCCAATCGACTGCACGCGACCATGCTGCTGGCTGAGGGTCGGCGCGGACCGGCCGCGCGGGCGTTCCGCGAGGCCGACCGGCAGGCGGCGCTGTTGCAGCGCGACCCGAAGCGGGCCGTCGCGCAGATGCATCAGCGGTTCGGCGGGCAGGAGAACGCGGCGGCAGCCGCAGACGAGTACACCCGCATGGTCGAGGATGGCGCCACGCCGATCCAGTTGGCTCGGTTCTGGGCCGGCGTCGAGCGCGGCAAGATCACGGGCGCGGACCTGTTCGGCCTCTACCGACGCTTCAACATGCTCTCTGGCCCGCGCACCATCGAAGTGAACGCCCTATCGGGCGCGTTGAACCTCGGCTACGAGGTGGTGTCGCAGGCGGTCGGGCAAACGGCGCGCGGGCGCGGGGCGGAGGCCGCCGCCGAATTCGCGGCCCCGTTCAAGGCGATGGGGCGGGCGTTCAACAACCTGGCCGAGACGATGTGGCACGGCGTCTCGGCCGAGCAGGCGGCCAGAGGCGACATCCCGCGCACGCTCTCGTCGCGCACGGACAACCGTGCGGCGAAGGGCGTGCTGACGGCGATGGAGGTGCCCGACCGCTTCAACGCGGCGGTGGACCAGTTCTACCGCACCATGACCGAGGACTGGGCCGCGACGATGCTGGCGCACAAGCGGGCGCGCGCGGACGGGCTGACGCCGCGTTCGGACGGCTGGGCCGACGCGGTGGCGAAGCACCTGCAAGAGATCCGCGACGACGTGGACGTGCTCCCCGAGATCAAGCGGATGGCCGACCACGTCACGTTTGCCGAGGAGCCGGGCGGCATCGGGCGCGGGCTGGAGGAGTTCCGCCGGCGGGCGCCGCTGGTGGCGAACGTGCTGTTCCCGTTCATCCGCACGCCGTACAACATCGCCTCCCGCGCCGTGGACCTGTCGCCGCTGGGCGTGGTCCGCACGGGCGCCGAGGTGCTGACGGGGCGGGGGCGGGGTCGCGAGAACGTCTCCCGCCGGGTGCGCGACAACGCGCTCGGGCTGGCCGCCGCGTACTGGGCCTACGACCAGGCGCAGCGGGGCAACGTCACTGGCGCCGGGCCGGACGACCCCGAGAAGCAGGCGATGCTGCGGGCGACCGGCTGGCAGCCGTACAGCGTCAAGATCGGGGACCAATACTGGAGCTACGCCAACTTCGCGCCGTTCTCGCTGGCGCTGTCGATGGGCGCAGCCGCGCACGAGGCGGGGCAGTACGCCAAGCCCGGCGAGGCGGACACGCTCTCGCTGCTCGGGGACGCGGCGACCCGCACGGCGAAGGTCGTGACCGACATGACCGTGCTGCAAGGGGTCGGCGCCGTCATCAAGAGCATCCAAGACCCCGACCGCTACGGCGGCGCGTGGCTGACCCAGTTCCTCGGCTCGCTGGTGCCGGCCGGGTCGTTGCTGAACACCGTCGGGCAGGCGACCGACGACACGTTGCGCCGCGCCGAGCGCGACACGTTCGCGAATCAGGTCGCGCAGGGCGTGCAGGCGCGGATTCCGGGGCTGCGCCAGCAGGTGCCGGTGGCGCAAGACCCGCTCGGGCGCGCGGTGCCGAACGACCAGCAGGGGGCCGGTGCGCTCAACCCGTTCCGCCCGACGCGGGAGCGCCCCGACCCGGCCATCCAGGCATTCCTCGATGCGGGGGTGGACATCGGCAAGCCGAAGGACAAGTTGACGGTGGCGCCGGGGGTGGCACCCATCGAACTGACGCCGGCGGAGCAGCGGCGCTGGAACGAGCTGCGAGGCGCGATCCTGGCGCAGAACGTCCCGAACGTGGCCGGCAGCCAACGCTACCAGGAGGCCGAGAAACTGGCCCGCGCGAAGGGCTTGCAGACGATGCTGAACGCGGCGGCACAGGCGGCAGACAAGCAACTGATCGCGGAGATCGGCGGTGCCGAGATCACGCGGCGGGTGCGCGGTGCCGTCGAAAAGCGGCGGGCGGGCTAGTCGGCATGGTGGCGACACAGCCAGCCGAGGGCGAACGCGCCGTGCAGGATGAGCACGGTCGGCCACGCCGCCTCTTTGGGGGCGAGCATGGTGGCCCATGTCATCGACGCCACGTAGCCGAGGATGGAGAGTATCTGCCAGCGCATCGCGGCAGGATAGCACGGAGCGAGTGATGGCGACGCTTTCACAGGCCCAGGTCGAACAGTGGATCGCGCAGAACGGCGGCCCGACCGCGCTGCAGTACGGCGTCGAGAAGAAGCAGGTACGGAACCCCGAGTACGACCCGATCAACAACCCGCTCGTGCCGCAGTACGTGGACATCGAGGTCGAAGTCTGGAAGAACGCGAAGACGGGTGCGTCTCTGACGGTGCGCCGACAGCCGGACGGCAACCTGGAACAGATCGAGAACGTCGGCGCCGATCCCAACAAGCCGGCCGGCGGCGAGAACTCGCCGTCCGCCCGGCGCACCGCCCGCGAAGAGGCCGAGATCGCGGCGAACGCGGCGCTCCCGCCGGACCAAGACCCCCGCCCGGAGACGAATGCCGAGCGCGCGGAGCGGGCCGAGCGGACGCGCAAGGAGCAGGAGGCGAAGGCCGAGGCCGCGCGCAAGGCCGACGACTCCACCGTCGTGTCCGTGACCTACGAGGGCAAGGGGCGCGACCGCAAGAAGGTCACCGCCTACAAGAGCGGACGCAAGGTCACCGAGGACGCCCCGACCAACGCCAGCCCGGTCAGCGTCAGCTACGACCAGGACGGCACGAAGGTCACGAAGTACGACGACGGGTCCGAGACGCGCGAGCAGTTGAGTCCCGCCCAGCGCCGTGCAGAGCAGGCGGCGTCCCAGGTCAAGGAGGAGCGGACGCCGGTCGCCGGCAAGGACGGGCGGCAGTACACGAAGGTCACCAAGCAAGACCCGGCCACCGGCAAGACCGAGACGTGGTACGAAAACGACAAGGGCGAGCGCGTCAGCCTGCCGAGCGACGACATGCCGGGCGCGAAGAACGCCCCGTCGTTCACGCCCGACCTGACCAAGCCCGGCGCCGGCATCGTTGACCGCGCGAAGGAACTGGACGAACTGCTGGCGGCCGGCAAGATCACCTGGACCGAGAGGCAGCGGATTCTGGAGTCCGATATCGCGCTTGCGCGGCAGGTGTCCTCGGACTTCAACAGCGCCGTCACATTGTTGCGTGAACAAGCGCAATCCGATCTGACCCAGCGCGGGCAGGACATCTCGCAGGCCAACAGCCGGGCCAGCCTCGCCAACACGCACCACCAGAACGCCATCGGCGTGATCGAGAAGTTCGCGCCGTACCTCGGGGTGACGCCCGGCGACGCGGGCAAGATGTTCATGGGCATGATGGCCTCGCAGTTGGCGACGGCCACGGCCTACGGCGGCATGCAGGACGCGCCGCGCGTGCAGATGGACCCGCGGCTCGGGGCGTTCGTGGACCGCACGCTGGCCGGGCCGCAGGCGGCGCCCGCAACGGTGCCGCCGGGACCTGGCGAGGCGCCGTCTGCCGACCCACAAGCGGCGGCCAGGGCGGAGGCTGAGGCGGTCCGGCAGGCGCACCGCGCGTCGGGCCAGCCGCTGCCGGCTCCGATCTTTGCGCCAGCGCCGGTGACCGCGCCCGTGCAACAGGCTGGGAATATCCCGCCGGGGATGATGTCTCCGAACCCGCCCGACATGACGCAGACGACAGCGCCGGCCACCCCGCAGCCGACGCCGGGCTTCATCGAGCAGGTGGACTGGGGCACGACTCCCAGCCCGCAGGCGATGGCGACCGGCGAGGCGCTGTTCGGCAAGACGCTGCCGGAGCCGCAGTCATGGCGGCAGGGCGCCGAGCAGCAGGCGTTCGCGCTGACCATGCCGCAGCAGCAGCAGGCCGGGGTGGGCGAGGCGCTGTTCGGGGGGAGTCTGCCGCAGTGGCAGGCTCCGGCCATGCCAGATTACTCGCTGCCGCCGATCCAGGGCGCCGGCGGCATGGACCCCATCGACGCCGAGGCGCGGCGACAGTTGGCTGCGGCTGGAGTGCTGGTGTGACGACCGCTACCCCCTACGTGGCGTCGTGCGCCCGCTGCAACGCACGCGGCGAGTTCGCGACGGTCGAGGCGCTCGCAGACTGGACGTTCATGCATCGTTGCTGGGAAGCCGAGGGAGAGGACGACGAGTGAGCCTCGACGTGGGGGCGCTGTACGAGCGGTACGAGCCTGCGGTCCGTCATTTCGTGTGTGACCGGCTGCGCGACTTCGCCGCGCCGGACTCTGAGGACGTGGCCGCAACGGTTTGGGAGCGCGTCGCGAGAAACGCACCGTCGTATGCCGACACGGGGCATACACGCGGATGGGTGCTGACCATCGCCAACAATCTGATTCGAGACTACTACCGCTCGTCGCGCTGGAAGGTCGCCCACGGCTCGGCCCCCGCCGAGTCGCTGCTTGAAGAACGCCACCCGTCACGGCGCGACCGCTACCCGAGCGACTACGCGCACCTGTACGCGGCGCTGGACGACCTGACACCCGAGCAGCGGAACGTGGTCGAACTGTTCTACTGGCACGAGTTGCCGTTCGCGCAGATCGCGGAGCGGATCGGGACGACCGAGAATGGCGTCAAGAAACTGGCGATTCGGGCGCGTGCCAGAATGCGGCGCCACCTGGAGCGGACGGCGTGAGGTGCTGGCATGATTGACTTCCCACGGCAGACCGTCATGAAGCGCCTGTCACCGATGAACTGCGGGCGCTGCGGCTGGCCGGTCGGCCACCTCAACAAGACGGTGGCCGGCGCCGAAGCCGGCGGTCTCTGTACCCGCTGCACGAAGGATCAGAAGACTGGCAAGGATCTGATGGTCTTCACGGTGTACGTCGTTATCAAGGCTGGTGATGACACGTAGATGAGATATGTGCTAGGATCATGGTAATCGCATAACTGGCGGCACCGGCCGCACTCAGTCGGGCATTTGGCTCGGGGGTGCGGCCTTTCTCATTTCCGACCCCCCGAGCGACACACGGGGGTCGGATGGACGAGGAAACCCAGGCGATAACGGCGGCACCTGTCGAGGCGCAGGCTGCGCCGGTTGACGACGCCTCCGACATCGCAGCGACCGAGCAAGCGCAGCCAGAGGCGCCGGCGGTCGGTGCTGACGGCGGTCCGGTCATGGCGCCGGACTGGAGCAACGCCGACGAGGTGATCGCCTACCGCGTCAAGCTCGCCAACGAGGAAGCGGCGCGGCTCGAAGCGGAGGCCCCCGTCGAGACGGACCCTTCGGCCACGGCGACGGACGAGCAGCCGGCTGCCGCTGCCCAGCCCTCCGCGCCCGGTGCTGAGGCCGCGCCGAAGCCAATGCAGGCGCAGCAGGACTACACCGCGCTGATCGCGGATCTCCAGGCTCGGGGCTTCAAGGTGGAGCCGCCGGCCCCGCCGCCGGACCCGTTCGCGGAACTGCGCAACGAGTTGGCGCCCTACGTCGGTGACGAACGGTACGAGCAACTCAAGCAGGTGGCGCTGAAGCCTGTGCCGCCAGAGCCTGCCGCCTACGACCAGGCGTCGCTGGACGCGCACGAGGCGCTGGTTCGCGAGGTCAACGACGCAAAGGCCGAACTGCGGCAGATGGACGTGAACCGCCGCATTCACGGCGCATCGTACGCCTGGGCGCGGCAGAAGCTGCTGAACGACGCCGGCGCCGAGTTGTCCGGCCTCGCAGAACGCTACCCCGGCGTGGACCCCGCCCGCGTGGGCGCGGTGCCTGGGCAGCCCCCGAAGTCGCTGTCTGACGCGGTGGACGCGGTGGCCGAAGCGGTCGCCGCGAAACTCAACGCCGACTGGCAGCAGAAGTACGAGCAGCGCGAACGGTACTGGCAGGGCAAGGTCCGTCAGGCCGAGTCCGATGCCAGCGTGGCGCGGCACCGCGCGCTCGGCGGCGCACCGGCCGCTACGTCCGTCCCCGGCGGCAGGGCGGCATCGCCCGGCCGTCTCCAGATCCCCATCGGGCCGAACGGCATTGCCGATCCGGCGTGGATTCAGGCTGCGATTGACGGCAAGTTTGCCAATCTCGACCTGAGCGACTAGTCACGTCGCGCCTGATCGGCGCGGAGGGAGGGCCGAGTGGCCACGAACACACTGGGCGCGATGACCAACCAGCAGCGGATCGCGTACAACACGATCCTGATCTCGCGGCTGCTGCCAGTCACTTGCATGCACGGCGAGGGGCTGAAGGCCAGCATCTCGCGGCGGCAGGGCAAGACGATGCAGTGGCGCTACCTTGCGCCGTTCGCCCGCGCGACCACGCCGCTGACCGAGGGTAGCCCGCCGTCCGAGAGCGCGCTGGTCTGGACGAAGGTCGAGGCGACCGTCGATCAGTACGGCGCCTGGACGAAGATCAGCGACCTTGCGGAGTCGCAGGCCATCGACCCGCAGGTGGCTGCTGCGCTGGCCGCGTTCGGGGAGAACGCCGGGCAGACGCTGCACACGGTGCTGCTGAACATCCTCGCGGCCGGCACGAACATCCGCTACGCGGACGGCGTGGCCGGGCGGTCCTCGGTCGCCACGTCGAACGTGCTCGACGCCGCCGAGATCCGGCGGATGCGGCGCATCCTGGTCGGCGGCAAGGTCAAGGCGTTCGCCGACGGCTTCCACGCGCTGGTGCACCCGTACAGCATGGAGAACCTCAACGCCGACACGACCATCTCGACGGTGGCGCAGTACGGCGCCGGCGGCGTCTCGAAGTCCGGCGGCGTGGACCTGTTGAAGGGCGCCGTCATGATGTACGGCGGGTTCAAGTTCATGGAATCGACCGACGCGCCGGTGTTCGCGGGTGCAGGCTCGGGCGGCGCGGACGTGTACGGCGCCCTGTTCTGGGGGCCGGAGTGGTTCGGCGAGGTCGATCTGGCCGCTGACCCCATCGGGACGGTCAACGAGGACACCAACAAGGTCAGCGGCATCAGCCCGATTGTGATCCCGGCATCCAGCAACGACAAGGCCGACCCGCTGAACCAGTACGGCGTCGTGGGCTGGAAGTGTCTTGGATACGTTGCTAAGATTCTCACCGAAGACAGAGGCGCTCGTTGTGAACACGGGGTGGCTGCCTGATGCCTGGCCCGAAGCGACTCGCGACCCCGTCGCTGGCGGCTGACGCCAGCCTGTCTATCGTCTCGGACGTTGACCTGTCCACCGAGGGGCTGGCGTGCCCCCCGGTGGACCCCTACATCACGGTCCGCAAGGTCCGCACCAAGACTCCTGACGGCATCGTCGAGGACGAGGAGCGGACCTGGACCCGCAAGGGACTGGCCGCGTGGCTGGCCGCCTGCCCGAAGGTGCAGGTGACTATCCCGCTGGACCCGATCAACGACCCGAAGGACGCCAGCAAGGCGCAGCCGCACTACGTGATCTGGGACGGCATCCGCATCCCGATCAAAAAGGGGCGCCCGCAGTTGGTGCCGCTGCCGATTGCCGACGTGATCGCCAACATGCAGGCCCAGTACCGCACGGCGCAGAGCCAGGGCATCGACCTGTACACGATCAACCCGGACGACCCGAGTGATCGGGGCTACGAGATCCCGGCGCTGGCCGGATAGGGAGGGCTGCAATGCCTGGCATTTTCGGAGAACTCCACAATCTGGCCGCGAACCCCAGCTTCGAGCTGTGGAACCAGCAGACCATCGCGTCCACCTCGAACGGGTTCGTCGGGGACAAGTGGGTGCTGGCGCTCGGGACCGGCTCGACCTACATCGCGTCGCGGGCCTCGACCGGGCAGGATCTGGGCGACTTCTGCGCGGGCATCTCGTACACCCACGCGGTCGCGTCCGACTTCCACCAGGTGGCCCTGCTGGCCGACATGAAGGGGCAGGTGCTCTCCTTCGGCATCAAGGTCAAGTCGGCCACGGCCGGCGCCTGCCGCCCGTACATCTCGACGGACGGCGGCACGACCAAGCAGTACGGGAACTTCAACACCGGCCTGGGCGCGACGACCTGGGAGCAGTTGAAGATCGAGGGCATCTCGATCCCGAGCACGGCGACGGCGGTCTGGTTCGGCGTTGAGCTTACGAAGACGGCGACCCTGCTGTTCGACACGGCAACGCTCAACCTCGGGTCGGCCATCGACACCAAACCTGGCCCGATATTCGCGAAGCATTCGGCGGCCTGGACGATGACCAGTGGCTCGACCAACCGCACCATCGACATGACGGCGGCGGTGGCTTCCGGCGCAACGTCGGTCAACCAGATCCTCGGCACGCTGGTGCGGGATCTGCAGGCGCTCGGCATTCTGCCGTAGCCAATGCGCCCCGGTGCCGGCCGCGTCTCTCGTGGGCGCGGCCGGCACCACGCGCGCAAGCGGGGATTGAAGGTCCGGACGCAGGAATCCCTCCGGTATACTCGTAGTCACAGGCATCGTTCCTGCAAGCAAGGGAGGGTGGATGGTCTGGACGCAGGCAGTCGGCAACGGTTCGGCGGTGGTACTGATGCACGACGACCAGCCGGGCGCATCTCCGGCCCCCGCCCCCGAACCCGCTGATGACGCGCTGGCGCGTGCCATCTCGGCGTACCAGCAGATCATGGGCCTCGACCGCGAGGCCGGGCCGGCAATGGTCGCGACGGGTCTGCTGCGCCATGTCGAGGGCGACCCGGCCGCTGCCGAGTGGCTGCTGCGCCGCGCGATCAAGGTGGCGCCGACCGTCATTGCGTACAACAGCCTCGGGCATCTGCTGCTCGGGCGCCGGCAGTGGGACGAGGCTATCTCCTGCTACCGCGCGTCGCTGGCGATAGACCCGAGCAACCTGACGACCTGGCCGAATCTGCTGTTTGCGCTCGACTTGCACCCCGGCGCCTCGTGGCAGATCAGGCTTGCCGAGCGTCGGCGCTTCAACGATTTGCACTGCCGGCCGCTGACTGAGGCCGCCCCGCCGCACCAGAACGACGCCGACCCCGCGCGGGCACTGCGCGTCGGCTACGTGTCGGCAGACTTCAAGCAGCATTCTGCGGTTCACGGGTTCGGGCCGGTACTGGCGGGCCACGACCGTGCGCGGTTCGACGTGCATCTGTACGACGTTGACCAGGAGCCCGACAACCCCGAGGACCGCGTGCAGGGGCTGTTCCGCGACTACCCCGGCGCGACGTGGCACGACGTGCGCGGCTACGACGACGCGACGCTGGCGGCGAAGATTCGCGCGGACGGCATCGACATCCTGGTGGATCTGTCGGGGTACTCTGGCGGCGGCAGGCCGCTGCTGTTCGCGCGGAAGCCGGCGCCGATCCAGGTGAGCGGCTTCGGCTACGCCACGGGTCTGGGCATTGACGCGATGGACTACGTGGTGGGCGACGACGTGCTGATCCCCGAGAAGCACGAGACGCACTACCACGAGCGGGTGCTGCGGGTGCCGTGCTTCATGCCGTACGAGAAGGCGCCGCCGTGGCCGGACGTGGCACCGCCGCCGAAACTCGCGAACGGGTACACCACTTACGGCTACCTCGGGCGGGTGGTCAAGATCAGCCCGCAGGCGCTGGCCGCGTGGGCTGAAATCCTGCACCGCGACCCCACGTCACGGCTGCTGCTGAAGGGCGGCGAGTACCAGGACGCAACCATCGTGCGGCAGATCACCGACGCGCTGGTGGCGCTTGGGGTGGACGCCGAGCGGATCGAGATCCGTCAGGGGACGCCGCGGTACGACCACCTCGCGGCGTACGGCGACGTTGACGTGATGCTGGACCCGTTTCCCCACAACGGCGGCGTGACCACCGTCGAGGCCGTGCTGATGGGAGTGCCGCCGATCACGCTGCTGGGCGACTACGTCTGTGGGCGGGTCGGGGCGAGCCTGATGACGGCGCTCGGGTTCAAGGCGGCGGTGGCGCGGACGCCGTTTGAGTACGTGAACCACGCGCTCGACACGGCCGGGCAGGCGTGGACGCACGGCGACCGTGTGGGGCTGCGCAATCGGCTGCTGGGGTCGGTCCTGACGGACGCCGCCGCGTACGCCGGGGCCGTCGAGAACGCCTACCGCGAGGCGTGGCAGGTGTGGTGCGCCGGCCGTCGCGCGGTGCCGGGAGACTGAGATGGCAGTAGCAGACCCCTGGCAGCAGGCGAAGGACGTGATCGGGAGTACGCGCGTAACGCTCGGTCCGCAAGCGTCGCAGCAGTACCTGAACGCGCCCGAGCACCTGGCGATGGTGCTGGCGCGGTATCGGGCCGCTGCCGCGTTGATCGGGGATGCCGGGACGGTGCTGGAGAT
>JACCDG010293208.1_pt1 | contig 10607 bp, 13 predicted proteins | sample 7442471 | NCBI WGS metagenome assembly JACCDG01 (sample SAMN15323444, study PRJNA562643) | freshwater metagenome | isolation source: river surface water | place: USA:Blue River Watershed | collected 2017-08-17 | reverse complement strand
TCCAGCGTGATGGTCGGTGGCAAGGCCCCCGGTCGGGGTAGACCCAGGGCATCGTAGCCCTCGGCAGCGACCACCCAGTCATCACCGTCGGGCGTGATCAGGGCGCGTTTGAACAGGCCCTCGAGCACCTTGGCGCGGGCACCGCCCTTGATGTGCTCGGGAAACCAGGCGATCTTGCCGGCGCTGTCCTGCACGGCGCGCTCCAGGATGGCCTGTTGGTTGGGGTTGAGTGTGGTGACCATGGCTGCCTCACGCTTGCAGGGCGGCGGCACTGCCGTTGGTGGAATGTGTCCCGTTGGCCTTGCGGCTGCGGTGCACCGGCTGCTTGGGCGCACCGCCCGCCGCCCGCAGGCCAGCGTCAAACGCGGCTTGCAAGGCGCTCTTCACGCCCCAGACGCTGACATCGTGGAAGTCCAGGCTGTCGCGGTGGCGGGTCTGCAGGGTTTCGATGAACAGGTGGTCCATGGCAATCGATTCGAACAACAGTTCGATCTCGTCGGGGGACAGTGCGGTGGGGGACGTCTTCTTGGCCATTGGGGGCTCCTTGGTGGTGGGTTGCTTGTCAATCGACATCCGCATTCACGCGCTGTGCGCCACAGAAGCCAAGCGCTTTTTAATCCCGGGTGATTCACTCGCCTTTGCCTGACCCACCGCATCCAGGAGGCCACCCACTTGCACTGAGTAGATCTCCACCATGGGACTGTCCATTCGCGCCTACGCGCGCCACCGAGGCGTGTCGCACGTGGCCGTCAAAAAGGCCATCGACACCGGGCGCATCACGCCCTTGCCGGACGGCACGATCGATCCGGTGGCGGCCGATGCCCAGTGGGCGGCCAACACCGCACCGACCCGTCGGTCAGTAGCGGCCGAGCCCAAAGAGGCGCCGCAGCTTGCCGCAGCAACGCGCGAGACGCCGCAGGCGCCCACATCTGCAAGCAATCGTACGCAGCGTGAGGTCGCTGACCCGCCGACGCCAGCACTCTCCACTGGCGGCACCTCGCTGTTGCAGGCACGCACCGTCAACGAGGTGGTCAAGGCGCAGACCAACAAGGTGCGTCTGGCCCGTCTGAAGGGTGAGCTGGTCGACCGCTCGCAGGCCGTGGCCCACGTGTTCAAGCTGGCCCGTGCCGAGCGCGATGCCTGGCTCAACTGGCCAGCACGGATCTCGGCGCAGATGGCGGCAGGTCTCGGTGTGGATCCGCATGTGCTGCACGTTGCACTGGATGCCGCCGTGCGCCAGCAGCTGCAAGACCTGGGCGACTTGCAACCCAAGGTGGATTGATCCGATGGACGAGATCTTTTACGAAGGCTGGGACGCCATCGAGCGCGCCTGGCGCGAAGGCCTCACGCCCGATCCGCTGCTCACAGTGTCCGAATGGGCGGACAAGCACCGTGTGCTCTCCAGCAAGGCCGCGTCCGAACCTGGCCGCTGGCGCACCAGCCGTACGCCCTATTTGCGCGAGATCATGGATTGTTTGTCCCCCATGTCACCGATCGAGCGGGTGGTGTTCATGAAAGGCGCCCAGGTCGGCGGCACCGAACTGGGCCTGAACTGGGTGGGCTACGTGATCCACCATGCACCCGGCCCCATGATGGCGGTGTGGCCCACGGTGGAAATGGCCAAGCGGGCCTCGAAGCAGCGCATCGACGCGCTGATCGAGGAAAGCCCCGCCATCCAGGAGCGCATTGCCCCGGCGCGCAGTCGCGATTCCGGAAACACCATCCTAGCCAAGGAGTTTCATGGCGGTGTGCTGGTGATGACCGGCGCCAACAGTGCCGTGGGCTTGCGTTCGATGCCCGTGCGCTACCTGTTCCTGGACGAGGTCGATGGCTACCCGTTGGACGTCGAGGGCGAAGGCGATGCTATTTCGCTGGCCGAAGCGCGCACCCGCACTTTTGCCAGGCGCAAGATTCTGATCGTCTCGACCCCAACCATTGCCGGGGCCAGCGCGGTGGATCGGGAGTTCGAAGCCTCGGACCAGCGCCGCTACTTTGTGCCGTGCCCGCACTGCGCGCACCGCCAGGCGCTGCGGTTTGAGCAGTTGCGCTGGGAGCGTGGTCAGCCAGAAACGGCGACCTACATCTGTGAGTCCTGCGGCGAATCCATTGCCGAGCACCACAAAATCTGGATGCTGGAGAACGGCCAGTGGCAGGCCTGTGCACCGGAGAACGCCGGGCGCACCGCCGGATTCCATCTGTCGAGTCTGTACAGCCCGGTGGGCTGGCGCAGCTGGATCGAGATTGCCCGGGCGTGGGAGTCGGCGGCGATGTCCGACACCCGTTCGGCCTCGGCGATCAAGACCTTCAAGAACACCGAACTGGGCGAGACCTGGGTCGAGGAAGGTGAAGCACCCGATTGGCAGCGCCTGCTCGAGCGGCGGGAAGACTACCGCATTGGCACCGTGCCGACGGGCGGCCTGCTGCTCACCGCCGGCGCTGACGTGCAGAAGGACCGCATTGAAATCTCGGTCTGGGCCTTCGGGCGTGGCAAGTCCGCCTGGCTGGTGGAGCACCGGGTGCTGATGGGCGACACCGCCAGAACCGATGTGTGGTCAGCCTTGGCCAAGCTCATGGGCGAAACCTGGACCCACAGCAGCGGCTGCCAGCTGAGCCTGGCGAGGATCGCCCTGGATACCGGCTATGCCACCCAGGAAGCCTATGCCTTTGTGCGCACCGTGCGCGATGCACGGCTCATGCCCATCAAGGGCATCGCCGGTGGCGCCGCATTGATTGGCACACCCACGGCAGTGGATGCCACCGCCAGCGGAAAGAAGCTGCGCCGGGGCATCAAGTTGTTCCCGGTGGCTGGCGGCATTGCCAAGCTGGAGTTTTACAACAACCTGCGCAAAAGCGCGGAGGTGGCCGAGGACGGTGCGACAACCATCTATCCGGCCGGCTACGTGCATCTGCCCAAGGTCGATGCAGAGTACCTGCAACAGCTCTGTGCTGAGCAGTTGATTACCCGACGCGACCGCAACGGCTTTGCCCACCGCGAGTGGCAAAAAATGCGTGAGCGCAACGAGGCGCTGGACTGCTACGTCTACGCCAGAGCCGCTGCGGCTACAGCCGGGCTGGACCGGTTCGAGGACCGGCACTGGCTCGAATTGGAAAAACAACTCGGCGAGAAATCGGCAGGAATAGATCCTCCAACCGACGCCATCACTACTGACACCACCGAGGCCACCCGAGAACAACGGTTCGACGGTGGCCTCAGCACTTCTGGCACCACAACACCGGCTTCGCGCCGGGTGGTACGCAGTCGATGGATGACTTGACATGACCTACACCCCTGAACACCTCCAGGCCTTGCGCGAAGCCTTGGCCAGCGGCGAGCACCGTGTGACCTACGAAGGCAAGAGCATCGAGTACCGCAGCGTAGCCGATCTCAAGGCGGCGATCGCTGAGGTTGAGGCCACGATCGCCCGTGAGTCTGGTGCTCCGAAATCGCGCCAGATCCATGTGAACACGAGGAAGGCGCTCTGATGGCCTGGCTCAAAACAATGTCCCGGATCAGCCGCCGCATGTTCGGCGGCACGCCAGTTTATGACGGTGTCGGCGGTGGTCGCCGGGCGCTGGCCTGGATGCCGGGCAACCCCGGTGCCGTGGCCGCGTTGTCGCTGGCCCAGGACGAGCTGCGCGCCAAGAGCCGGGATCTGGTGCGGCGCAATGCCTGGGCTGCAGCCGGCATCGAAGCCTTTGTGGCCAACGCTATTGGTACCGGCATCAAGCCGCAGAGCATGGTGCAAGACCAGGCCACCCGTGAAGCGATCCACCGCCTGTGGTGGGACTGGTGTGAGCAAGCCGATGCCGCAGGGCTCACCGACTTCTACGGCCTGCAGGCCTTGGCCACTCGGGCCATGCTCGAGGGCGGCGAAGCCCTGATCCGACTCCGCTACCGCCGCGTCGAAGATGGTCTACCAGTGGCACTGCAGATCCAGGTGCTAGAGGCAGAGCACCTGCCCACCACCCTGAACCGGGATCTGCCTGCTACCGGAGGGGCTTCCAATGTTGGCAATGTGATCCGGTCCGGCATCGAGTTCGATCGACTCGGGCGCCGGGTGGCGTACCACCTGTACCGCTCTCACCCCAATGATGGGCTGCTGGCCCCAATGTCGAGCCAGGGTGGGATGGACACCGTGCGGGTGGATGCCAGCGAAGTGATCCACCTGTTCCGTCCCCTGCGCCCTGGCCAGATCCGAGGCGAGCCGTGGCTCACACGGGCACTGGTCAAGTTGAACGAGCTCGATCAGTACGACGACGCCGAGCTGGTACGCAAGAAGACGGCGGCTATGTTCGCGGGTTTCATCACCCGCATGGCCCCCGAAGACAACCTGATGGGCGAGTCGGCGGCCGATGCGAATGGTGTCGCCTTAGCAGGGATGGAGCCCGGCACGCTGCAGATCCTGGAGCCGGGGGAAGACATCAAGTTCTCGGCCCCCGCCGATGTTGGCAGTTCTTACGCTGAATTCATGCGCCAGCAGTTCCGCGCGGTGGCGGCCGCCATGGGCATCACCTACGAGATGCTCACTGGGGACCTGACGCAGGTGAACTACTCGTCGATTCGGGCAGGCTTGCTGGAATTCCGTCGCCGCTGCGAAGCCTTGCAGCATGGGGTGATCGTGCACCAACTGTGCCGACCCATCTGGCGCGCCTGGATGGGCCAGGCGGTGCTCGAAGGGGCGATCGATCTACCCGGTTACCGGAAGAACCGCCGCACCTACCAGGCGGCCAAGTGGATCCCGCAGGGCTGGAGCTGGGTTGACCCGCAAAAGGAATTCAACGCCATGAAGCTTGCCATCCGGGCAGGTCTCATGAGTCGCTCAGAAGCCATCTCGGGCAACGGCTACGACGCCGAAGACGTGGACCGCGAGATTGCCGCAGACAACGCCCGGGCCGATGCCCTGGGCTTGGTCTTTGACTCCGATGCCCGGCATGACCAGGCGCCCGTATCGGCATCCAGTGACACCCAAAACCTGCAACCCGCAGACGAGCAGTCTGCCGATCAGGCCAATCCAGACGATACGGCCACCGAGAACCAGGAACCTCAACCATGACTTACATTGCCTCCCGCCTATTCGGGACGCCACTTCTTATCCATCGCTCCAAGTTGGATGTGATCCTGTCCGTGGTCGGCCAGCGCATCGGCATGGCCGATGTGCCTGCAATGCCCATGATGGACATGGCTGCCTTTCAACGCCCCCCGTTGACCACCGCACCGGAGGGCATTGCCGTGATCCCGATTCACGGGTCACTGGTCAAGCGTTCGCTCGGCATGGAAGCCGCCTCAGGCCTCACTTCCTATGGCGAGATCGCCACCATGCTCGATGCGGCCCTGGCAGATCCCCAGGTCAGCGGCATCCTGCTCGACATTGACTCGCCTGGAGGCGAGGCTTCGGGCAGTTTCGAACTGGCCCGCCGGGTGCGTGAGGTGGCGGCCCAGAAACCCGTCTGGGCGGTGGCCAATGACGCGGCGTACTCAGCCGCCTATGCCATCGCGGCCAGCGCCCGGCGCCTGTTCGTGACCGAGACCGGCGGCGTCGGCTCCATCGGGGTGATCGCTCTGCATGTCGACCAGTCGGTCAAGGATGCCAAAGACGGCTACCACTTCACCGCGATCACGGCCGGTGCGCACAAGAACGACTACTCGCCGCATGAGCCACTGTCGGATGCCGCCAAGACCGAACTGCAGGGTGAGGTCGATCGGCTTTACGCCATCTTCACCGAGCACGTGGCTGCCATGCGCAGCCTGGATATCGATGCGGTACGCGCCACCGAGGCCGGACTGTTCTTCGGTACGAATGCCGTGACCCAGGGGCTTGCCGACGGTGTCCAGACGCTGGAGGACACCCTCAGCCAATTCCACCAGTTCCTTAACGCCCGTAACCATTCGCCGTCTCAGGTGCGGGGCGTCATCCGTGCTGAGGCGGCACTTCCCCACAAGGAGCTTTCCATGCCTGATCCCCAGGACACCCTTCAAAACCCCGTGGCCGACACCATCGATCTGGCTGAAGCAGAAAAGCTGGTCGCAGACGCCAAGCGCGAAGTCACCCAAACCGCTCAGGCGATTGCCGAGCTGTGCCTGCTGGCCGGCTGCCCCGACCGTGCCGCCGAGTTCATCGCAGCTGGCAAATCCCAGGCCGATGTGCGACGCGTGCTGATCGATGCCCGTGCCGCGCAATCCGATGCCGCCGACATCCGCTCCACGATCACCGTGGATGCAGGCACCCAGTCGCTGGATCGCCCTGAGACCTCACCCATCGTGGCGGCCGTCAAGAAACTCACCGCCCAAGCCTGAGAAAGGATTCCGCCATGCCCGTCATCACCGAACCAAACAACCTCGGCGACCTCTTGAAGTACGAGGCTCCCAATCGCTATTCGCGCGACGTCGCCACCATCGCCGCTGGCCAGAACCTGCCCCTGGGCACGGTGCTCGGTCGCAACGCCAGCGATGGCCACCACTACGCCCTCGACCCCACGGCTACCGACGGCACCGAGTCCGCCATCGGTGTGCTGGCCACCGACATCGATGCCACCAATGCCGACAGGTCGGACGCCATCCTGATCGCCCGTCACGCCATCGTCGCCAAGACCGCGCTGGTCTGGCCGATTGCGCTCACCGGTGCACAGCGCACTGCCTACGAGCAGCAACTGGCCGAGCGTGGCGTGCTGGTGCGTGAGAGCGCGTAAAGCCTTTGCCTGATTCGTCAGTCACCCATTTCCCTCATCCCCTCGAACCCGCCTGGCCGCATGGCTTGTGCGGGTTTCGTCATTCTTGGAGCCCCACATGCAGAACCTCTTTGCCAACCCGGCCTTCAGCATGGCCAACCTCACGGCCGCCATCAACCTGGTGCCTAACCGCTACGGACGGCTGGAAGACCTGAACCTGTTTCCGGCCAAGCCCACGCGCTTTCGGCAAATCATCATCGAAGAGCGCAACGGTGTGCTCAACCTGCTGCCCACCATGCCACCCGGCTCGCCTGGCACTGTGGGCACGCGTGGCAAGCGCAAGGTCCGCTCCTTCGTCATCCCCCATATTCCGCACGATGACGTGGTGCTGCCCGAAGAAGTCCAGGGCATCCGTGCCTTTGGTTCGGAGACCGAGCTCGAAACCCTGGCCGGTGTGCTGGCCCGTCATCTGGAGACCATGCGCAACAAGCATGCGATCACGCTGGAGCACCTGCGCATGGGCGCCTTGAAAGGCGAGATCCTGGATGCCGACGGCTCGACGATCTACAACCTCTACGACGAGTTCGGCATCGATGCCACGACGATGTCGCTGGGCCTGGCCGATGCGAAGACCAACGTGCGCAACAAGTGCGTCAAGGTCCTCGGCGAAATGGAAAAAGCCCTGCAGGGCGAATTCATGACCGGCGTGCGTTGCCTGTGTTCTCCGTCCTTCTTTGAAGCCCTGACCAGCCACGCCAACGTGGTGGAGTCCTATTCCCGATTCCAGGAAGGCGCCTGGCTGCGCGAAGACGTGCGCACCGGTTTCACCTACGGCGGCATCACCTTCGAGGAGTACCGGGGCCAGGCCAGCTCGGCGGACGGTACGGTGCGCAAGTTCATCGCCGACGGCGAAGCGCATTGCTTCCCCGTCGGCACGGTGGACACCTTCGGGACCTACTTCGCGCCGGCGGACTTCAACGAAACGGTCAACACCCTGGGCCAGCCGGTCTACGCGAAACAGGCACCGCGCCAGTTCGACCGGGGCACCGACCTGCACACGCAGAGCAACCCGCTGCCCATGTGCCACCGCCCTGGCGTGCTGATCAAGCTGACGGCTTGATTCATGCAAGCCACTTTTGAGCGCGCGGTCGCCCGGCTGTTCGCCCGGTTGGGGTCGCCTGGCATCTACCGACTGGCCGATGGCCGAGAAATCACCACCCGGTTCATCGCCAAGCAGGCCGATGTCGTCGAGTCCTTCGGCGATACGCGCCTGGCGCTGGCGACCTACCGGTTTGATGTGATGGCACGCGATGTGGCGTCCCCCCGCGAAGCGGAACATTTCACGCTCGCTGGCCAGACTTATCGGGTGTTGGGTGAACCGCTGGCCGATCGCGAGCGGCTCATCTGGACCCTGACTGGAACACCGCTATGAGGCTGATGGCCGCCTTGTCCGGCGAGTTGGACCAAATGCTGGCGGAAGAGGTGCGCATTGCCGAGCAGGCGGTGACCCTGTCCATCCGCGAAGCCACCGACGGGCTCAAGACCGAGTTGCGCAGCCAGATCACCGGTGCAGGCCTGGGGCCGCGCCTGGCCAACACCTGGCGTGGCGAGGTGTACCCAAAGGGAAAACAGAGCATCAAGGCAGCAGGCCTGGTCTACAGCCGGGCCCCCGAAGTGGTCGGTGCCCATGACCGGGGCGCGACCATCCGCTCCAAGGACGGGTTCTGGCTGGCGATCCCGCTACCCGCAGCCGGCAAAGGCCCGCGTGGTAAACGCATGACCCCCGGCCTCTGGGAAAAGCTCCGTGGCCAGCGCCTGCGCTTCATCTACCGCCGGGGCCAACCCTCGCTCCTCGTTGCAGAGAACCAGCGTGCCCGCCAAGGCCAACGCGGTGGTTTCTCCGCCTCTTCACAAAAGGCCCAGGTCTCGGGCCGAGGCTTGGTCACGGTCCCCATGTTTCTGCTCGTCCCCCAGGTCACCCTGAAGAAGAAATTCGACGTCGACAGTGCCACGCGCCGCTGGATCAGCACGCTGGCCCATCGCATCGCGAATCGTTTTGACGAAGCGGATCGCCGAGGGCTCAGCGCATGAACCAACGCCCCAGTCAACGTGAGAGCGCCATCGGTGCCCTGTTTGCCGTCCTCGGCCATTTGTCATTGGGCACATCCGGAACGACGGTCAAACGCAACGTTGCCTTGCCCGAGCGGGTCTTGGACCACGCCATGGCGATTCTTCGCTATGGTGTGATGGGCGAGCCCGAGGTGTCGCTCTCACCGCTGACCTACCACTGGCAGCACCAGGTGGCGATCGAAATGTTCGTTGCCGACGCGGATGCCAGTAGTCGTGACGCCCGTATGGATGGCCTGCTTACTGAACTCGCCACCCTGATCGAAGCTGACCGCACGTTGGGTGGCGTCGTCGAGTACGCCGAGATCGGTGCACCAAAATTCGATGAGCTGACACCTGACGGCAGCAGCGGCATCAAGGCCTGCTTGCTGCCCGTGGTCCTGCACTACAGCAGCGCCGGCCCCCTGAACTGAAATCTATTCCACAAGGAGAATCCTATGCCCCGTGCCTATGGCGCGAACGCCAGCCTGTTGGCGGCGTTCGAATCCACCTACGGCAGCACACCGGTAGATGGCTACTGGCAGCTGCCCTTTGTGTCCACCTCGCTCGGCTCCGAGCAGGGGCTGATCGCCAATGACCTGATCGGCCTGGGGCGCGACCCCAGCGCGCCGATCCGCGATGTGATCAAGGTCGAGGGTGACATGGTCGTGCCGCTCGATGTGCGACACATCGGCCTGTGGCTCAAGGCCTTGCTGGGTGACCCGGTATCGGCTGGCACTGGGGTTGTGACCCACACTTTCAGCTCCGGCAAGCCGAGCCTGCCCAGCCTGACACTGGAAACCGGTCTTCCCGACATCCCCGCCTGGTTTGTCGCCTCGGGCGTCATGGTCAACAGCCTGCAGGTGGGCTTTGCGCGCTCCGGCGCGGCCAACGCCACGGTCGGGCTGATCGCGCAGGGCGAGGTGCGGCGCACGGCCACACTGGATGCCACCCCGAGCACCCTAGACTTGCAGCGCTTCAACCAGTTCCAGGGGCAGATCCTGCGCGATGGCCAGGCGCTGGGCAATGTGGTCTCGGCGCAGCTGACCTACTCCAACAACCTCGAGCGCATCGAGACCATCCGCTCGGATGGCAAGATCGATGGCGCGGATCCGACGGTGGCCAGCCTCACCGGCAACCTGGAAGTGCGCTTTGCCGATACCACGCTGATCGATGCCGCCACGAACAACACGCCGCTGGAATTGACCTTCGGCTACGCCATCGACGCCGATCGGCGCTTGACCTTCATCGCTCATGAGGTCTACCTGCCCAAACCCAAGCTATCCATTTCCGGCCCCGGCGGCATCCAGGCCACCTTTGAGTGGCAAGCCGCCAAGGCCACGAACGTGGCACGCATGTTCTCCGTCGAGCTGGTGAACGACGTCTCCTCCTACTGATATCCCGACCGAGGTTTCTCATGATCAAACTGAACCTTCCGCGTGAGCCGCACTGGATCACACTGGCCGCCGGCGTGCGCCTGCAGGTGCGTCCTGCCACCACTGCCTTGGTCATGGCGGCGCGCCATGCCGCCTCCAAAGTGGCTGGCACCGACACCGCTGCCGCCGGCGAGCGCACCGCCACCCTCATCACCGAACTGGCCAAGCTGGCAGTTTTGGCCTGGGAGGGCGTGGCCGACGACAAAGGCAAAACCGCTGCCGTCACCCCCGAGGGCGTGGCTGCGCTCATGGAGCACTGGCTGCTGGCGGACGCCTTCGAGCGTGAATACCTCGCCGGCCTCTACGCCCTGGATGCAGAAAAAAACGCCTGAAGGCTCGCACCGCGTGGCACTTCGGTGGCGGGCCGAGCTACTGCAGCGCCTGTCCGGAACCATGCCC
>JACCDG011314511.1_pt1 | contig 10608 bp, 9 predicted proteins | sample 7442471 | NCBI WGS metagenome assembly JACCDG01 (sample SAMN15323444, study PRJNA562643) | freshwater metagenome | isolation source: river surface water | place: USA:Blue River Watershed | collected 2017-08-17 | reverse complement strand
TCATAGAATGAAAAATCATCTGGTTCTATTACGAAATCATTTTTACAGTTTTGGCAGTTTCGGGTTTCCATTAATTAAATTCCTTTTGATAGCACGATTCACAATAAAGTATCTCAGATCTATTTGGTGCATATGTTGCTTGAAATTCGTTCTCACATCCCTTGTTCATACAATGTCGATGCCAAAGCTTGAAAGGATTTCTGGTTTTGACACGGGCTTGGTGACGACAGTGAAAGCATCGCCTAGGGATAGGAATCATCATCTTTCGATATAAGACTAGCTCATTCGGAACTATCTTATAATTCCTATTGCACTCTACACACGAGAGCACCTCATTTATGATTGTATCACTTATATCCTTTATTGACTCTGGGATATCCTCTGGTTTAATAGTTTCTTTGCCTATAGTACGTTGGATGTTGTCCTGCCAGTTATACCCTTTCGCAACTGCCTCTTCTTTAGAAAATGGCGAGAGCTCTGGCGCATGGCTTTCATTGTATCCAAAAACCGAAAGCTCAATCGGGTAGAATTCGCCATATTTATATATGAGCAGTTGTTTGTCTACATAAGGCATCGTATTCATATGCTCTATAATTTTTGGCACTAACTCGTTGTATTCTTCTTTCGTGTACTGTTTGTTAAATATACAGTAGCTTGCGTTGCGAAGTCCGACACATCCAAAGACGTGCTTGCAGTTATGGCAATGCTGAGAGTACCTTATATCCTGACTTTTTACCGAAAATAGACTAAAAAGATTGAGCTGGCAGTGGTCAGCGACTACTGTATCGTAGCATTCTGACAATCCCCCTGACATCGTCACATCGTAGCAATCTTTCACTGGTTCACCTCCAGCAAAATCAGAATGTTTTACGTTCTCACCTTTTTTAATGACAAAAGAATTTTTAACATTTTTTGAGTACGATATAATATCCCCTGTGCAATTCTCACTATGGTATATCTGGGCATAGCGTCTAGGATACGAAGCTAGGAATGAATCAAATTCCTTACGAGCTCTTTCGACACCTCTAAATGTGTCGAGCTCGTAACTTGCCAATATTTTTTCATATTCTTCTTTAGAGTATGATTTGTTTTTGAAATAATATTTTTTATTGTGCAGAGAGTAGCACATAAAGCAGTCGCTACATCCTACGCAGTTGTATATAAATTGTGAATCAATGCACGATTTAGAAAAATAAGCATATTTTAGTTGATATGACTGACTAGACATTATACACTCATACATCCATTCATTTGTGGATCGAATATTCATGCAGTCAATCATATTTTTCCCAGCAAGGACAAAGAAGCTATACATAACATTTTCAGTGTGCCACCCAGAGAAACACATATAGCAATCTTTCGAGAACCACCAGTCTTGAGTGTATTCGCAATTAATACTAGCGATTCCATCATCATTTACTACCGACATATGAGGAACTTTTTGTATGAGTTCACGGAATTGAGAAAAGAACGGTCGTGAAAAATCGTAATCGACACCATACATCTTCGCATCCCAAGCGTCGCTCCACCAGCATTTATTACAGTACACAGTCAAGCCAGATTCTGGTGAGTAAAGCGATATAACCGATTTTTCACATACAGCACAAGAGCGAGAATATAGCGACATGTTGTTACGCCAAGCCCAGCGTCTCTCTTTTCTGCAATCTACACAAAACGTCGGTAGAGGAACCTTTATCTTTTCATAGAACGAAAAATCATCGGGTTCGATTGTGAAGTCGCTTTTACAATTCTGGCATTGTCTAGTTTCCGAATTCATTTATATGATGATGGGTTTTATTAGAAATACTCCTGACAGTAAGCTTTGCCTTTAGTAAAGCAAGCGCGCATAGTGCACATCTGCTTGCCACCTATTTCTGTACGACTACATGTATTGCATCCATCATTGTAAACTTTGCAGTTAGGAGAATCTGCTGTTGTTTCTTGGTCTTTACAAGAAAGAACCATTCCGCAAGAAGTAGCACTATCATACTGTGGACCTTGTATATATGTACAGCCTACTGGTGGAGCAGGATAATCACACATAGCAACCCCACCACCACTCGAAGCATTGCAAAATCGCGCCCGCATGAAATTTATAGTATCAGAATCTAGTATACCTGTTTCTTTTAGCCCATTTTGCTTTTGATATTCTTTGAGGACACTCTCAGTCTTTCGGCCAAATAGTCCGTCAATTTTCCCTTTTAGGAGACCAGCATCCGCCAGAGCTTGCTGGAGCTCTTTGACATACGCGCGATTTTTAATAACGGTAAAACCATACCCGTATTTGAGAGTACGAGTAAACTTTGTACACATCTTTGTAGACGATTGAGTATTATCGACTGCAAGAGCTACATTACTCCCTAGTACAAAAGCCATAAAAATAAAAACCAAAATTAATTTCTTCATATGTATATTATAACTTATTTAATAATGATGAGTGCAATGTATCCCCTTTATAAGATACTCCCTGCTTTATTTCTATCTCGGGTATTGTGCCTTCCTTTATTGCTTTTTTTAGATCTTCCGACAAATCAGTTTGGTCATACCCTAGGTAAATGATACTCGGTTTTACTTCTTTTACTATGTTGTATGTGCCTTCATTTTTATCCCCTAGATAGACCAAGTCTACATCATCGACATCGAGTAGCGCCTTTATGCGCATGGCTTCATCGTTTATGGGTCTTTTACCTTTCAATTTCTCTACCACTTCATCACGAGCAACGATAGCCACGAGCTGGTCACCTTCTTTTTTGGCTTGGTGTATAAAATCAAGATGCCCTTCATGCACTCCGTCAAATACACCGAAAATTATTACAGTTCTAGTCATCTATTGTATTTCTTTTGACATCCATTCTTTATAATCGTGATTCATCCTACGGATATCAACCCCTGCGATGAGTGGCACACTGTATGTATGATTATCATTTATGAGTTTGGATACTGGATCAAGCTTGGATTCGAGTGTTGTGACGAGGAGCATAGCCTGAGAGACACATTGCATAGACCCCTCCCAATTATAGCAGGACTTGATAGGCCAAAAGTCGACACATGCGCCGATCTTTTTTTCTACTATGAGTGACCCTAATCTCTCGGCTTCCTCCATGCTTTCGCATGTTGTATATATAAAAACCATATAAATTTAAGAGTTATTAGTCTTGGACCTTTACACTTTAAGTGTAACATTTCCGCATAAATATGCTAATTACTCGCGCTTAACCCGCAAGCGGGCTCCGACACGACTCATAATTAGCATATTTATGCTCTTTTAGATTAGTGGTTCGCTTGCTTTTTCTTCTATTTTTGCTTGAGTAGGGTTTTTGCCTCCAGTAATCGCGGCTTTTTCTTGAGCACTACGGATAATTGTCGCTTCTTCAGCTTCAATTAGTTTCTTGGCAGCATCGGCAGTAATGGCGTACTTCTGTCGTGAGCTTTCGATGACACGATCACGATATGATGGATGCGTCGGTGGGAGTACACGGAGAGTCTCTGCAGAGAATGGGTCATAAGATTCGCCATCGATTGTCATTTTAATAAAAAATTCTCCGATACCGAGGTTGATCATATCTTTGACTTCAAATATCGGTGCAAAGTCAGGCTTGAGTTTGACCGCATCATCACCTCCGACACGAAATGTTATGATAGACCCCACGTTACCGAGGACTGCTTGCTCGACTTTCGGCAAGAGCTGTCCGACATACTGGTGAGCAACAGTGAGGTTGAGTCCGTATTTACGTGCTTCAGAAAGGATATTTTCAAATGTATCGGTCACTATGTTTTGGAACTCGTCGACATATAGATAAAAATCAGTGCGCTCGCTCGCAGGCATCTTGGCACGGGCCATACCAGCTTGCTTGATCTTGGTTATAAACATCGCTCCGAAAAATGATGAGTTCTCCTCCCCTATTTTTCCTTTTGAAAGATTGATGAGGATTATCTTTTGCTTGTTCATCAAATCTTCAAGGTCTATTTTATTTTCCTTTTGTCCGAATATATTGCGGAGCATCGGATCAGAGAGGAATTGCCCGAGTTTGTTGACGAGCGGGATAATAGCGTCTGTATCAAACTTTTCAGACCAGTCAGCGAATTCGATAGCCCAGAATCTTTTGACCATGTCATCTTCTATATACTCCACCACCTTTTGTCTGTAGTTGCGATCTGTGAGCATACTGATCATCCCTCGCATAGTCGCATGCGGATAGTCGAGAAGTGCCAAAACTGTAAAGCGAAAGACGTGCTCAAGACGTGGTGTCCAGTTTGCGCCGAACTGCTTGCGCAAAACTTCAATCAATCCTTGAGTCAACTGGTGCTTAAAATTTGGGTCGACATTGGCAAGCGGATTAAAAGATGCCGGATACTCTGTATCCCCTGGGTCGATGATGCAGACATCCTCTATACGATTCTCAGGGATAAACTCTAAAATATCATCGATGAATTCGCCGTGCGGGTCGATAACACACACACCGTGCCCATAAGCGATATCTTGTCTGACCATGAGCTCCTGAAGCTTGGATTTACCAACTCCTGACTTACCGATGATATATAGGTGGCGTCTGCGGTCTACGCGCTTGATACCAAAGACGAATTTCTTCTCTTCGAGAGCTGCGACATAGTTCGTCCGTCCGATAAAGGAAACCTCGCTCGGGTCAATCTGCCCAATAACAGGCAGATCTGGTGGCGGAGGGGCATATTTTATTATTTGAATCTTGTTCGGTTTATTGAGTGCCATATACTACATGTAATTATATCAGAAAATAAAAAAGCAGGAACGCATTTTACTGCGCCCCCACTGTGCTTGGTGAACCTTAGCTTCTTATTTCAAAATCATCTTTTGTTTTATAGAGAGAAAAATCGGCATAATCTTCAATGTCGCCATTAATAATTTCTGCAATTCTAAACTCCCCAATATCCTGGACTTCATCAGAATTGATCCCGCCGCTTATTTTCTCTTTCTTTTCAAAGAAGGAATGGTCGGCAGATTCGTTCCTGACAAGATGAAAGAGGAATCCGTGGCTTGTTTTTATAGGCAAATAATTGAAACCATTTAGGTTATTCTTGCTTGAAATAGCTCTATAAACTTTCTCAATAACAGCAAGCGGGGTGCCACTTGGATATTTATAAATACCTAGGCCATTTTTAGGTGTAACCCTTTCTAGGTATTCATTTTTATTGAACACATCCGAAGCACTCTCTTTTTGAGACTTGAAGTAATTAAAGATGTTTGTTTTCTTTCTGAGTTCTGTCATTTCGGTCATAACGGGTTGGTTTTTGGTTTGTGATTTTGTTTGAAAACTAATTTAATTCCCACAGAGTATACCTGAAAATTTTATAATGTCAAATTTTGATTCTTTGTAGTATAATATTTTAATATGCAACAAGAAAAAAAGTCTCTCCTAAAAGATGGCGAGGAATATGTCGAAAAGTTGGGCCCTGGCCTCATCACTGGCGCAGCCGATGATGATCCATCTGGCATCGCCACATATTCGCAGACGGGTGCGCAGTATGGTACATCGCTCTTGTGGCTTGCCGCATGGACTCTGCCACTAATGGCTATAGTGCAAGAGATGTGCGGACGCATCGCCCTCGTCACTGGTCAGGGACTCGCGACAAATATAAAGCGCCTATATTCCAAAAAAGTCCTCCATGTTTGTACTCTACTACTTCTCATTGCAAATACATTCAATATCGGCGCAGATTTGGGTGCCATTGCAAAATCTATCCAGCTTCTCGTACCTAGTGCTTCATTTATATTTCTTATCGTTTTTGTAGGGATAGTGAGCCTACTCCTCCAAGTCTATATCCCCTACAAGAAATATGCACGAGTCTTGAAGTGGCTCGTTATTAGCCTTTTCTCATACGTCGCAACTGGACTCCTGATCCACATGGACTGGGCAACCCTTTTGCGAGATGGATTAATCCCGAACATAAAACTCACAAAAGAGTGGATACTGCTTGTCACTGCAATACTAGGTACGACTATATCCCCTTACCTTTTCTTTTGGGAAACATCTCAAGAAGTCGAGGAACAAATTGCTGAAGGAAAAGAAACAGATGAATCTAGAATCGGTACGACAAAATCAGAAATAAAAAAGATGCGTGTCGATGTCTGGACTGGGATGTTCCTTTCGAACCTCGTCATGTTTTTTATCATTGCAGTTTGTGCCAATACATTATTTAAAAATGGCATTACCAATATTGCGACCGCAAGTGATGCAGCTCAAGCCCTCGCCCCATTTGCAGGCAAATGGGCAACAACACTCTTTGCATTCGGTATTATAGGCACTGGGATGCTCGCAATCCCTGTCCTTGCAGGCTCGACATCATACGCCATATCAGAGAGCTTTGGATGGAAGGAGGGGCTATACAGGAAGCTCTCTGATGCGAGGGCATTCTACGCTATCATCAGCATCTCAATCGTCATCGGCATCCTTATAAACTTTATCGGTATCGATCCAATCAAGGCCCTCATCTACTCTGCAATTGCAAATGGAATCGTAGCTCCAGTTATCATAATCTTTATCGTCCACATCAGCGGAAGCAAGAAGGTAATGGGCCACTTTAAGAATAAAACTGGGGGCAACATCTTGGGCTGGATCATCGCCCTCCTCATGAGCGTCACGGCTATCGCTGCTATTTATTCATTGTTTTAGACCTATCGGGTCAATTACCGGTAATTGACCCGATACCACCTTGCAAAAAAGCCAAAATTGGGTAATATAGATAGGGTATTTCCATGGGCCGTTAGCTCATCTGGTAGAGCACCTCATTTGCAATGAGGGGGTGGCAGGTTCGAGTCCTGTACGGTCCACCACTTCAAAATAAAAACCTCTCGAAAGAGAGGTTTTTATTTTTATTAAAGCTTTGCTGGAGCAAGAGGGTTTGTCTCTATCGGAGTAAGAGCTGGTATAGGAAGCTTTAGATCAGGACACATTATATTGTTCACTTCTGTTTGTGTCGTTAGATAAAAGATTCCTGTTGGTCCATTGAATCCCCAAGGATTTAGGACATTACCAGATTGTTTCTTTTGGAATTTCTTGAGAGCAATCTCTGTTGAAAGTCCAAACTTTCCATCGACTTTGATATTTGATTTCATATAGTCATTTAGGAATTTCTGGAGCTTCTTTACTGCTTCTTCATCATTCTTGTAGCCACGGCGTAGGAATTTGTCTATATAGATTCCACATGACGTTTCAGCGCCGAGAACTTTGCCTTTTGGACCACTACCACCTCCTCCACCATATGTAGAAGTTATTGTAGGGCCAGGATTTCCACCTCCACCACCATTATTTTCATCATTATCATTTGGATTCCAAGTATTGTCAGGGCCTGACATACATCCTGGGTCATTTGAGTCTATAGCTTCATCTCCATCGTTATCTTTACCATCTGAACATGCTGGTGCATCATAAACTTCTGTTGTTCCATTTGGGTCATAAGATGCGAGGTTGTTCACATTGTGGTCAGTATGACATGCAGGATCATTTGCATCTGTTAGACCATCGCCGTCATTATCTGAGCTATCAGAACAGACTGGCTTGCTATCGTCTATCACAGGCACATAAGTATTTGTAATAGTACAAGTAGCTTCGCCACCTGCTGGGACATTTACTGCATCACATCCTTCATAAGTAGCATTGTAGTTTTGGTATGCTGTCTCGACAACAGAGTGAGTTCCAGATGAGACTGTCAGATCATTTTGTCCATCAGATTCGAAAGATGTTGCTGTCTCACTTCCATCTAGTTTAAAGCTAAATGTAGAAGGGTTTACATCACTTCCGACGATAACTTTCTTTACATGAAGAGTTCCAGTTGTTGGCTCTGTTGGGCAGTCGTTACTTACAACATGGAGCTTGTATAGAAGTCCTGCTGGGTTGCTATTAAAATCTGAATCCGCAACTGCAAGATTTGTAACATCAAATGAAAGATTATTTAATCCTGTTGTTACAAATGATAGTACATCATAATTCTTTGTCGCGCCGTAGTTGAATTCACCTGGGTCAGATATAGTACCTGCTCCATTTCCATTGATTGTTCCTACAAAACCATTATCAGCTGCTACATCAAGAGATGCTGATATAGGTGTACCGACAACTGTAAATGATTTTGTAAATGTCTTTGTTTGCTGTGTCCCACCGAGGAAATCTGCAAGGTTATTCCATATCCAGCTTGCGCCAGAAAGTGTAGCCCATGCGCCATTTGGCGAGCCGATAACAGTAGCATTTACGCCATCGACAATATTTGAGTCATCACTGACTACATCGAGAGTCTTTTCTCCACACTGATTCTGGTCAGGATAGCAGTTACCAGCTTCATCTCTGTGGTATCCTTGTGGGACTTCTGATTGGTTACCTTCCATATTTTTACACATATCAATCACAACTTCAGGAACACATTTCTTGTTCCAGACGATAACATATGCATCGCCATCTATAACAAATTCAGGAGCTGTTAGACTTGGTGTACCATTCTTTGCTTCATCAAAAGTCTTGCCATATGTATATCCTTGTAGTTCATAAGCTGGCTTATTTTCATTTGAACAGCTCGAACCCACAAGAGGAGTAGTGAGGTCTTCTACTGTTGTATATGAAGTTCCTCCTACTATGTTGTAAGTCGAAGATTCATAAGGTATATCACCCGCCTGTGCATCAGAGTAAGGACCTAGGTAGTAAGGGTACTGATTGTATGGAGGGTTATACATCGGGAAAGAAACACCATCAGGCTTTTCCTCTGTCTTTGTCATCTCTGGTGTAGCTTGGACGCCATCGATATATTTAAATACGTGGACTTTACCATCTGCTTTAGCAGGCTTCAATGTATTGAATCCGACACAGTAGTATTTTGCATCTTTAACAACAGGAGTAATCTTGTCGAAGTTATCGTAATTTAATACATCTGTACTACAGTAGAATTCTGCTGAGCGCTTTGAGTTTGTGCCATCTAGATCTGTAGTCGCACCAGAGAACTGATGATATGCTTCTGGAAGCTGTTCACGGAACCATACTGTGCCACCCGCTGGGATTTGAGTCTGACCGTTTGAAAAGGCAGTCCATGCTCCACCACCTACTTCTACGTTGTTACCTGGGTTTTGTACTCCGTCTGGAGCCCATTCAAATGTCCAAGGGACGATCTTGCAACTTGAATTACCTGCAACAAAGTCTTCAGCTGTTGTTGATGTTATATCTGGGCCATTGTTACCCCAGTTTGGAAGATCAAATTCATTGTCACACACAACCTTTGTCGCATAAACAGTAGCAGTATCTGGGACACATTGCTTATCATTATTTAAATGGTAGTTTTCTGGAACTGTTACTTGTACTCCTTGTATGTTTGGGCAAACATCAATTTTTACATTGAAGGCTACACAGTGGTATAGCTTGCCTGCCTGTACATTTGAGATGCTGTCATAGTTGTCATAGTTTAAGACATCAGTATCGCAGTAAAATTCAGCAGAATTTTTTGCGTTTGTACTATTTAGATTTGTTGTCGCCCCAGAGAAAGGGATATACCCTGCTGGGATTTCTTCGCGCACCCAGACTTTACTTCCAGGTGTTATTTCAGGGAGATCGTTCTCGTCAAATGTTTTCCATGATCCTCCTGCATGCTCTATATTATTACCTGGGTTGGTAGCATTGCTAGGACCCCACTGGTATTTCCATCCTGGCTGTTCATGACAGTTTGGGTGATTTGCAAGAAAATCGGAAACTGTAGCTGCAGTTATATTTGGACCACCTGCTCCCCAGTTTGGAAGATCAGATTCACTATCACAGATTATCTTTGCCGCAGAGATTTGAGCTGGAGCATTGTTCTTACACCAGTTGTCGGCTTTTTTGTCCTTGTTGTCAGGCTTACCATCTTTTGTTGGACCATTGTACATAAAATCACCATGTCCTAGATGAGTAGGAAGCGAACTATTGTCTATTTGAATAGCATTCCATGGATTATTTTCTGACGAGGTCAGATGACAAACATTGACCTTGAAGTCATTGTTGATTGCATATGTTGTTAGAGCCTGTGAATTAAAACTCACAAATGCAAAAAGCAAAACGAAACCGACAAACTTTTTAAAATTTTTCATGATAAAAAAGATTAATTAATAAATATTAATAATAAAAATATTCCGACGAGAGAACGTGGTGATAGTACCTTTAAAAATAGGCCTTTTACCGAATTAACTCCAATTCTACTCTGATTTCCTGATGTGTCAATAGCTATCTCGTGCATAAAGTGTTTATAACTGGCTCTGGTTTTAGATTATCAAATCAGTCACAAAAACTGACCTATTTATATAGATAAATGAGATCATTATTATAAGTATCAAAATACCATAGATTATGTTCTTTGGATGCTGGCGCTTGAACTCGATACCTATCATGAGAAGGAGCGCTATAGCGACAATCCATACTAAGGCTTTATAAATCTTGTTTGCATACCCTGGTGCGAGGAATATAAATCTATCGGTCCATGATGAATAGTGAACTTGCTCAGTTTTTGGATTTATGTCTGTTTTTATTTGAGAAGTTATAGGATCTGGATCTGCAACTTTAATATTTTTAACTGCGACAAATTCTTTTGTGTCTGCAATCGTTTCCAAATCTTTTTTGATATCAATAG
>JACCDG011968357.1_pt1 | contig 10609 bp, 9 predicted proteins | sample 7442471 | NCBI WGS metagenome assembly JACCDG01 (sample SAMN15323444, study PRJNA562643) | freshwater metagenome | isolation source: river surface water | place: USA:Blue River Watershed | collected 2017-08-17 | reverse complement strand
ACCAGAGCGCCAACCAGATGCTAAATCTGCTGCAGCCGCATTTGCTGTTGTCTTACTTCCTTATTCAGTAATTGGTCCGCTTGTTGGAACAATCTTGGATCGATTTTCCAGACAACGAATTATTCTCTTTGCAAATTTATTTCGCGCCTTAACTTTAATCTTTATCGCAGGGCTAATCCGAAATGGCGCGACTGGTGTTGAGTTAACGATTTTTGTACTCATTGCATTTGGAGTAAATCGTTTAATTCTTGCTGGTTTATCAGCTGGCTTACCTCTCTTGTTAGATTCATCTTCTGGTCGCACCACTCTGGTATCCGTAAATGCAATTGCAGTAACTGGCGGCACGGTATTTGTTGTCGTTGGTGGCGGTATTGGAATCGGTGTTCGTAATCTTCTCGATGGTCGAGTCACCGCAGATCAGGCAGATGCGTTACTAATTTCCTTGGGGTCAATTACCTTCTTTTTGGCTGCGCTTTTTGCCCTACTCTTAAAGAAAAATGATCTTGGTCCGCTACCTCATGAAGTGAGAAGAGAGAGTGTTACACAGGCATATCGAGAAATGGTTGCTGCCTTTAAATTCCTTAGAAAAATCAAAGATTGCTTCTTAGGAATTAGTGCAACGGCAATCCAGCGAAGTGGTTTAACGGCACTTACCTTGATGGCGCTATTGCTTAATCGAAATACTTTTCATGATCCAGCAGATCCAGAAAGTGGCTTAGCTGGCTTTGCTTTTGCAATCACTGTGGCAGGGATTGGAATAACTATCGGAGCCATTCTTGCACCCTTTGGTGTGGCTAAGTTTGGTCGCCATAGATGGATTCGAATCTCACTGTTGGCAAGCGCAGTACTTCCAATCGCCCTGGCGTTTAATCAAAATCAATTCTTCCTGGTTGCAACCGGTTTTTTTGCCGGAATGGCAGGACAGGGAGTCAAAGTCACAAATGATGCCTTAGTGCAATCAAAGATTGCTGATCAATTTCGCGGTCGAGTTTTTGCTGTTTATGATGTAATCGTTAATGCTGGAATTGTCGGCGGTGCAATTATTGCCGCATTGGTTCTGCCAAGTGATGGACTCTCTTCTTTATTACCAACACTTATCGCAGTTGCTTATATTCTATTTGCACTTATTTTCTTACGTGGTAAGAACTTTAACTCTGATTTTTCTCCCACCAATTAAGTAATTCGCGCTTCGCATTCTCTTCACCTAGCGGACCATTTTCCAACCGTAGTTCCAATAAATAGTCATAAGCTTTGCCGACTGCTGGACCGGCTTTGATTCCAAGAATTTTCATAATCTGATTTCCATCAAGATCTGGGCGAATTTTTAATAACTCTTCTTGCTCCATCAAGGTTCCAATGCGCGCCTCTAGATGGTCATAATGAGTAGCAAGTTTCTCGGCTTTTCGTTGGTTTCGCGTAGTGCAATCAGCCCGCGTTAAAACATGAAGATGTGTTAGTAATTCACCGGCGTCACGAACATAGCGACGCACCGCAGAATCAGTCCATTCGCCACCACCATAACCATGAAAACGCAGATGTAGAAATACCAGTTTTGAAACCTCTTCTACAACGTGATGATCAAAACGCAATTTTTGCAATCGCTCTTTTGCCATCCGGGCGCCTACGACTTCGTGATGATGGAATGAAACGCCGCCACCAGGAATTAATGCACGGGTCTTTGGTTTACCAATATCGTGTAATAACGCTGCTAGCCGTGAAACTAAATTGGCGCCACCAAGACGTTCTTCTAGGGCAATCGATTGTTCAACGACGGTAAGGGTGTGTTCGTATACATCTTTATGATGATGGTGTTCATCAATCTCAAGACGTAACTTTGGAATTTCCGGTAAGAATTTTTCACATAATCCTGTGTCAACCAAAGTGGTCAGACCAATCCGCGGATTAGGCGACATCACTAATTTAATGAATTCATCGCGAATTCGCTCAGAAGAGATAATCGATAAGCGATCAGCCATTTCACTCATTGCCACAATTACTTCAGGTGCAATCGTGAAATCTAATTGAGCCGCAAACCTGGCAGCCCGCAGCATTCGCAGCGGGTCATCTCCAAAGGAAAGTTCGGGTAATCCGGGCGTGCGCAGCGCTTTTAACAATAAATCTCGGACACCATTATGGGGATCAATAAATTCTGGTGACTCGCTAGTTAGTTCAATCGCCATCGCATTAACGGTGAAGTCGCGACGTAATAGATCTTCTTCTATTGAATCGCCAAATTGGACGGCTGGTTTACGTGAATCTTCTAAATAAACTTCGCTGCGATAAGTTGTAATTTCAAATACTTGTTCAGCTTTTCGCGCACCAATCGTTCCAAATTTAATTCCAACTTCCCAAATATCTTCAGCCCACTTCTTTAGAATTTTCTTAGTGTCTTCTGGGCGGGCATCTGTTGTTAAATCTAAATCATTTCCGAAACGATTTAAAAGAATATCTCGGACTGATCCACCAACAAGCGCTAATTTGAAACCAGCGCTCTTAAATTCTTTTGCGAGCGCAAGGGCAGCCGGCGCTTTTTCGCGAACGGCTGAGATTGCGATTTCACTCGCTGCTTTTGCTGGTGTTTCCATTTGCGTCTAAGGCTACCGAGTAGGCTTCTCGGTATGACCCCGGCACCCAGTGCGGGCGGCGAAGGAGTAAAAAAGCAGCGTAATCGACGACGTTCACGCTCCAAATCTTCCAGACGCTCGCAAAATAAAAATTCAAGATCAAAGCCTTATGCCAAACGTGTAGATGAAGTAAGCGCAGGCGGATTAGTTGTTGATCAGACCGGAACTAAAGGTTTGTTAATTGGGCGCATTGATGCCCGCGATAAAACTCGCGAACGCCTGCTCTGGTCATTACCAAAAGGTCATATTGAAGAAGGTGAGACTCCGGAAGCAGCCGCAATTCGCGAAGTTAAAGAGGAAACTGGAATTGAAAGTGAAATTACAAAATCACTTGGCGTTATTGATTTTTGGTTTATGGCAGGCGGAAAACGCATTCATAAAACCGTTCATCATTTTTTATTTAAAGAGACAGGTGGCCGGATTGCACCACAAGTTAGCGAAGTAGATGATGTCCGTTGGTTTCCGCTAGCTGAAATAGTGAGCCGATTGGCCTATCCCGATGAAAAGAAGTTAATTGCTCGTTCTAAGGAGTTGATCTCGTGAAGCGATTAACACTGGCTTTACTTATTACCCTATTTTCAATTCCTATTTTTTCAGTACCAATTGCTACCGCTAGTCCCTCAAATTACATTGCTGAGCCCACCTTTCGTGGCGCCGATGGCATCTATGTAAATAATGAATTAGCCACCTTGATTCAACCTGGAAATCCTCTTGGTGATTTAGTTTTCAAGAGAAATTATGAAAGTACTTATGTCATAGATGTTGCCACTATTGAGGAGATTGCAGACCTTGCCGATGGTTATCAATATCTTGATGCCGATGGCAAAATCTTTGAGGTTTCCAATGATGATATTGCCAGCCGTTGGTTAACAGCGCTAAAGAGCCAGAGTAAAGATAAAAGAATTTTGGCCCTGCCCTATGGAAACCCCGATATCGTATTTTTGAGAGAGCAAGCTCCTGCTGAATTGGCTTTCTACCAAGAGGTTGCTTCGTCAAAACTGGGTACTTTTCTTGGGGTTCCAGTATCACTTGCTCCTCTTGCAAGCTCGGCAAAGAAATCTAATCTTTTAGCTAGGACTCTCCATAAAAGTTATCGCTCTGAATTACGGGCACTTGATGCGGTGGCTTCAGCTGATGAAATTACTTCACTTCGACTGCAGTTAGGAAAGATATTAAATCCAGATCTTCCTAAGGAGCGCGCCACTGAACTTGTTAATAAATTACAAAGCGCACTTGCTGATCACCGCAAGAAATTACGAATCGCAGCGGGCAATTACACAATTACAGCTGAGAAATATGATTTACCGGTAACTGTAATTAATGATTTAACAACGCCAGTAACTTTACAAGTTGTACCGCGCGCAAATAATTCGCGAGTTATCGTAAGAGAAACTGCACCAATCACTATCGGTGCTCAATCACAGATACAAGTGAAAATTCCAATTCAAGTCTTAGCTTCGGGTGAAACTAGACTCGATATGAAATTAAGAACTTCGACCGGAAAATTTGTTGGGGAGAGCGACTCGATCAGGCTCCGCCTTGCGGTTATTTCACCGTTGACTACCTGGTTTACAACAGGAATGGCCATAATCTTGCTACTTGCAGCAGTAGTCCAGAGCGTAAGAAGAGTTAAGAGGCGACATGAGTAACTTAATCAAGTCCTCTGCTTTTATGGCGCTTGGCACTTTGCTATCGCGAATCACCGGACTTGTTAGAGGTTTATTAACTGTTGCGGTTCTTGGTACCGCTTTACTTGGTGACACTTTCAATGTTGGCAATACAACACCAAACATTATTTACAATTTATTAATCGGTGGTGCGCTAACTGCGGTATTTGTTCCACAGATAGTCCGTTCATTTCGTGATCCAGATGGCGGCAATCTATTTGTGTCAAAACTTGTAACTTTAATCGGATCGCTAATTTTTGCCGTCACAGTAATTGCGATGATTGCGGCACCGCTCTTAGTCTCGCTTTATGCGCCTACTTTTGATGGTAGAGCCCGCGAAATCACTATTGCGTTCACCTTATATTGCTTGCCACAGATTCTCTTCTATGGATTATTCGGAGTTCTGGGCCAAGTAACCAACGCCAAGGAAAAGTTTGGCCCGATGATGTGGTCGCCAATTGCAAATAACTTAATCGGCATCATTCTCTTTGCTTATTTCTTATCAGTTACTGATGATTTAAGCGTTGGCACAGTAACCAATCAACAAGTCATCTTGCTCGGTCTTGGCACGACTGCTGGAATAGCAGTACAAGCTCTCTTATTGCTTCCCTATATAAAGAAATCAGGACTGACTATTAAGTTGAGTTTTGGCTGGCGCAATAGCGGACTTGGAAAATCACTTCGCCTTGGAAGTTGGACCCTTTTTTCAGTTTTAGTCTCTCAAATCGGTTTTCTAGTTACCGTTAATTTAGCAACGCGTTCAGGTCTTAGCGCACTTAATTCCGGTATTGAATATGGAGTTGGATATACACCTTATGCAAACGCTTATCTGATTTTGATGTTGCCGCATTCAGTTGCCACTATTTCAATAGTTACTGCAATCTTGCCGAAATTATCGAAGTTAGTTTTAGATTCTGACCAAGCAGGATTCCGCGCGGAGATTCGGCATGCGCTTCGCCTAGTTGCAATTATTGCGGTACCTGCATCCTTCGCATTTTTTGCCTTCGGTACCTTAATTGGTAAATCACTCTTTTTTGGAATTGATGTAGCTAGCGCTGAATATTTAGGAAAAGTGCTTGCAGGTTTTGCCTTCGGAGCGATTCCACTCTCTATGAATCTAGTTGGAATTAGAGCACTAAATGCTTATGAAAATACTCGTTATCAATTCTTCTCGACATTAGTTACCAATATTGTTGTGGTTATCGGCTCATTAATTGCATTCTTTATCTTGGATCCAGAAGAAGTTGTTATTGGCCTAGCAGTTGCATTTGCAATTAGTTACTGGGTAGGGCTTTTTGTTACCGACTATCTCTTGGCTCGTTTCGTTGGCGATTTGATGTTAAGTCGCGAACTCGGCTTTTATTTGCGGGTTTCTATCGTTGCTGGGCTTGCCGTAGCTCTGGTCTCAGTTACTTCACGTGCGCTGGGCCACACCGGGAATATCGTTGAATTAATCGGAGTTCTTACTGCTACGACGATTCTCTACTTCTTATTTGCGCGAATCGCGCGCATCAAAGAGGTCAGTGAAACCGTCAAGACGATTCTTCGTAGATAGGGTGCGCTGGTGAGCGTTGATTATTCAAAGGTCCATGAAGTTGTAATTGTTGGATCAGGTCCAGCTGGTTACACCGCAGCCGTCTACACCGCACGTGCCCAATTAAATCCAGTTATTTATGAAGGTTCAGTTACTGCTGGTGGCGCACTTATGAATACCACTGAAGTTGAAAACTTTCCTGGTTTCGAGCACGGAATTATGGGACCAGAATTAATGGAACAGATGCGAAAACAAGCGCTCCGCTTTGGCGCAAATTTAGTTACTGATGACATTGTTTCTATGAACTTAACCAGCGATATTAAAGAGTTAGAAGATGGTTCTGGAAATAAGATCCGAGCAAAATCGGTAATTCTTGCGATGGGATCTGCTTATAAGGAACTTGGATTAGAAAATGAGAAACGTTTATCTGGTCGCGGAGTTTCTTGGTGTGCAACTTGTGATGGCTTCTTCTTTAGAGAACAAGTAATTGCAGTTGTTGGTGGCGGTGATTCGGCAATGGAAGAAGCTAATTTCTTAACTAAATTCGCTTCAAAAGTTGTTGTAATTCATCGACGTGAAGCGCTGCGTGCTTCCAAAATCATGGCAGAGCGCGCGCTCAATAATCCAAAGATTGAATTTGTATTTAATACCGAGGTCCTTGATGTCCTAGGTGAAGATAAAGTAACTGGATTAAAGTTAAAAAATTCAGTGACTGGCGAGGAAAGTATCCGAGAATTCACTGGGCTCTTCATCGCAATCGGCCACCTTCCAAGAAGCGAACTTGTAAAAGGTGAAGTTAAATTAAATGGCGAAGGGTATGTAGAAGTTGAGGGTAGATCGACTAGAACTAACCTCAAAGGGGTATTTGCCTGCGGCGATCTTGTTGATCACACCTATCGACAGGCGATTACTGCAGCCGGATCAGGGTGCCAAGCTGCCCTAGATGCGGAAAGATTTCTTTCTGGACATTAAAAACTAAAATAGCGATAAAAATAGGAGAAGAGATGGCAACCGAAAAAGTAACCGCGGCAACATTTAACGATGTTGTACTTAAGAGCACCACTCCAGTGATCGTTGATTTCTGGGCAGAATGGTGCGGACCATGTCGCGCAGTTGCGCCTATTCTGGAAGAGCTATCCAATGAATATGCCGGCAAAATTAAAATTGTAAAACTGAATACCGATGAAGAAGGTTCAGTTGCAATGAAGTACGGCATCAGTTCAATTCCAACTATGAATGTCTTTGTTGGCGGCCAAGTTGTTAAGAGCATTGTTGGCGCAAAACCAAAACCAGCGCTAGTTCGCGATTTAGCTGAATACCTGAACTAATGCTCAAGCCCGGTGATCGCGGGGATGTAGTAACTGCAGTTACTAACACCCTCCATCGCCTTGGTTACTTAACAGCCGCAACTGATAATTTCGATAGTTCTGTTGAAGCTGCGGTTCGCGGTTTCCAACAAGATCGCGGCTTATCTATCTCTGGTTTAGTTGATGCCCCAACCGAAAAATCTTTAGAGGAAGCGCGTTGGAAGTTGGGCGATCGTTCGCTGCGTTTACAAGAACCAAATATGCGCGGGGATGATGTTGCAACATTACAGTCGCGGTTAATTGATATGGGATTTAATCCCGGCAGAGTTGATGGAATTTTTGGACCAAAAACTGAAAATGCAATTATTGAATTTCAGAGATCTGTTGGTGGCGATGCCGATGGAATTTGTGGCCCAAACACAATAATTTCCTTAATGCGATTGATGCGCACCGTAACTGGTGGCGCACCAACAGAGCTGCGCGCCCAAGCAGATCGAGTAAAGCGCGGCCCAGCCCTTGCTGACAAGGTAATTGTTTTAGATCCAAGTCCACGTCCAGAAATCTCGCAATTAACTTTTGATATCGCGCAAAAAATTGAAGGGCGCTTAATTGCCCTTGGCGTAACAGTTCTTCTTACTCGCGGCGCATCTAATTCACCGAGCGAGAGCGAGCGGATTGCCTTTATAAATGGCACTGATGCTGATCTGGTTATTTCAATTGGAATTGATAATTACAAGAACGATAAAGCAAATGGATTGGCCACTTTTTTCTATGGCAGCGATCAACATGGAATTCATTCTTTAGTTGGCGAACGTTTTGCTACTTTGGCACAACGTGAAATCTCGGCACGTACTGATCTTGCAAATAATCGAACTCATGCCAAAACTTGGGATTTACTTCGTTTGACTAAGGCGCCAACAATTCGTCTTGAACTTGGATATATAACAAGCCCAAAGGATTCGGCACGTCTTGCAGATGCTAACTTCCGCGATACCGTTGCTGAAGGTTTAGTAATTGCAATCCAGCGTCTCTTTCTATCTGCAGAAGAAGATGCCAAGACCGGAACTCTGCGAATCGAAGATCTTCGGCGCGCAGGAATTCGTAATTAATTAACTATCAATTAGAATTTACAGATGTCAGAGGTAGATAGATACCGGACCCACGAGCCGGAAAATCTGCAAGAGCGTTTTGCGCATCGCGCCGCTCATATGAAACCAAGTGAGATTCGCTCGCTATTTGCCGTTGCATCAAGACCTGAGATTGTTTCGCTAGCTGGTGGCATGCCAAATCTCTCCGCAATTCCCATGGGCGTCATGGCATCTTTAGTTGAAAAACTTGTAATTGAACATGGCCAAGAAGCCCTGCAATATGGAAGTGGCCAGGGACATCCAAAACTTCGCGAACAGATCTGCGATGTGATGGCGCTAGAAGGAATCAGAGCTAATCCAGATGACATATTGGTGACTACTGGTTCGCAACAAGCCCTTGATTTAATCTCCCGAATTTTTATTGATCCAGGCGATGTCGTGCTTGTAGAAGCACCTTCTTATGTTGGAGCCCTTGGAACTTTCGCACAATACGAAGCCCGGGTTGTTCACGTTGAGATGGATAAATCTGGCTTATCTCCCGATGCCCTCCGGGATGCCATAAAGACCCTCCGCTATCAGGGGCTACGCATTAAGTTCCTATATTTAATTCCGAATTACCAAAATCCAACTGGTGTCACAATGCCAAGTGAGCGACGAACAGAAATTCTTGATATTTGCAGGGAAGAGAAGATTTTTGTTGTTGAAGATAATCCTTATGGCTTGCTTGGATTTGATCGTCCATCACCAAATGCAATGCGGGCGCAGGATTCAGAGAATGTGATTTATCTTGGTTCGTTTTCAAAAACTATCGTTCCTGGTTTTCGAATTGGTTGGGCGCTAGTTCCACAAGCTCTCCGTGAAAAATTAGTGATTGCATCTGAATCATCGATTCTCTGTCCCTCTAATTTCTCGCAATTAGCTATCTCTAGTTATTTAGCCGATCAGCCATGGCGCGATCAGATCGCTTCATTTGTCCAGCTTTACAAGGCGCGACGTGATGCAATGTTAGAAACTCTCGATCAATATTTTCCAAAATCTGCGACATGGACTAGGCCTGAAGGTGGTTTCTATGTCTGGGTTAATTTGCCATCTGGAATTGATACTAAGGCGTTAATGCCTAAAGCGATTGTTGCCAAGGTTGCTTATGTACCTGGCACAGCATTTTATGCAGATGGTTTAGGAAGTTGGTCGATGCGCTTGTCTTATTGCCATCCAACACCAGAGCGAATTCGCGAAGGAGTTAAAGCTTTGGGTCAGGTCGTTAGCGAAGCGCTTTAAGAAAGTTTCTTAGCAATCCGAAGTAGATCTTCGCTATCTGCAAATTCAATCTGAATTTTTCCGCCATTTGCTCCGCCTTTAATCTTTACCCGAGTATCTAGGGCGTCACCAATTTTTTCTTCTAGTTCTTGATATTTACCAAGACTAGAAAGATTCTTCTTACTGCTAATTTTTTTGCTATCGCCAACAGAGATCAACTCTTCGGTGGCACGAACACTTAAACCTTCAGCAACAATCTTGTTAGCAATTCTTTCGATTTCTTGGAGATCAGTAAGTCCAAGGAGCGCTCTTGCATGTCCCATGCTTAATGCGCCACTTGTTAACTTCTTCTGTACTGAAGGCGGCAGATTTAGAAGACGTAAGGTATTTGTAATTACTGGGCGAGATTTGCCGATTTTCTTGGCTAATTCATCATGGGTAAAGCCAAAATCACTGAGCATCTGGTTATAGGCAGCTGCTTCTTCAAGGGAATTTAGATTGCTGCGGTGAATATTTTCAACGAGCGCTTCCCTTAGTAATTCGTTATCGCTTGTTTCACGAATTATTACTGGGATTACTTTTAACCCAGCGAGTTTTGAGGCGCGCAATCTACGCTCACCCATAATTAATTCATACTGATTATCGCCAACTTTTCTAACAACCGGTGGTTGCAGAATTCCAATCTCTTTTATTGATGCCGCAAGTTCTGAAAGTTCCTCATCATTAAAGATACTTCGCGGTTGTTTTCGATTTGGTTTGATACTTTCAATATCAACTTCTAAACGACCAGCAACTGGTGTTTCAATTCCTGGTGCGCGAATTGGTGTTGGAATTAATGAATCTAAATTGCGACCTAAGCCGCCGCGTTTAACTGCCATTAGACAACCTCGGCTGCGCTAATTGTTGGTGCGCCGCGTCTGGCAATTTCTCGCGCAATTCGTCCATAAGCATCTGCGCCATTTGATCCTGGATCGTAAGTCATCACTGTCTGACCATATGAAGGAGCTTCTGAGACTCTAACGGCTCGTGGAATTGGAATATCTATTAACTCTCTTGGATAGTGTCTTCTAATTTCTTCTGCAACATCATTTGCTAATCGTGTTCTGCCGTCATACATTGTTAAAAGAATTGT
>JACCDG011578162.1_pt1 | contig 10609 bp, 10 predicted proteins | sample 7442471 | NCBI WGS metagenome assembly JACCDG01 (sample SAMN15323444, study PRJNA562643) | freshwater metagenome | isolation source: river surface water | place: USA:Blue River Watershed | collected 2017-08-17 | reverse complement strand
TTCACAATGACTCTGCCAAATTTGAATCACGCTGGACGTATTTGTCCGTCGAAGGAACAAGTTTGTGGACCAAAGATTTACCCCAACGCATTTATTTACCCGTCGCTCATGGTGAAGGGAAGTTTATTCCGCTGAATCAAGATGTATTGACGACACTTAAACTTAATAAACAAGTGGTGTTAAGTTATTGCACCGCTGATGGTGGTTCACCCGACTATCCGGCAAACCCCAATGGTTCAACCGAAAATATTGCGGGTATCGTCGATACAACGGGACGTGTATTTGGATTAATGCCTCACCCAGAGCGTCACCTCACATTTGAACAACATCCTCATTGGACACGTTTAACCAAAACATCTCCTTTAGGTGATGGCGCAAAGATATTTGAAAATGCAATCACCTATGTGAAGAAAACATTATGAGCAAAAGCCCTTTAACTTATAAAAAAGCCGGTGTTGATATTATCAAGGCGAATGAATTTGTTGATGATATCAAAGTGCTGACCAAAAAAACATTATCGAAGAATGTCTTAAATCGCCCTGGTTCTTTCGGGGCGCTTTTTGCTTTAGACATGAAGGGGATTAAGAGTCCTGTGTTAGTGTCATCGACGGATGGGGTGGGCACCAAGTTATTAGTTGCTAATCTCGTCGGTAAACATGACACCATTGGTATTGATTTAGTAGCAATGAATGTGAATGATGTCTTATGCACGGGTGCCAAGCCCTTATTCTTTTTAGATTATATGGCCACCGGTCGTTTGAATAAAAAGACCATGGTTGAAGTCATGAAAGGCATTGTGCGCGGTTGCCAATTAGCCGGATGTGCCTTAATCGGTGGTGAAACCGCTGAAATGCCCGACATGTACAAAGGCGAAGAATATGATTTAGCAGGCTTTACTGTTGGTATTGCAGATCGCGCGCGCATTTATGATGGCTCAACGATTAAAGAAGGCGATGTCTTAATTGGCTTACCCTCGTCAGGATTACATTCCAATGGGTATTCTTTAGCGCGCAAAGCTTTATCAGCTAAAGAACAAAAAGCTTATGCTGAGATTTTATTAAAACCAACCTGTATTTATGTCAAACCTGTCTTAGATTTATTAAACTATGTCAAAGTCAAAGGCATGGCCCATATGACGGGTGGTGCATGGTATGAAAAATTGACCAAAGTTTTACCAAAAGGCTTAGGCTTTGAAGTTGTTAAAGGCAGCTGGCCAATCCCACGTATTTTCCAATTAATTCAAGACAAAGGTCGCGTACCTGAGCATGATATGTATTTGACCTTTAATATGGGCATTGGGTTTTGCATTGTCGTCGATCACGATGATGTAGATGAAACACATGCCCTCTTAAAGAAGCATAAGATTCAATCCTTTGTTATCGGTAAAGTGATTAAATCCAATCAACATAAGGTAAAGTTTACGTGAACATTTTAGTCATCGGCTCCGGCGGGCGTGAACATGCGTTATGCTGGAAGATCAAACAAAGTCCTCGCGTGAAACGCTTATATTGTGCACCTGGCAATGCAGGTATTGCCAGTGTCGCCCAATGTGTTCCCATCCCTTCTGATGACATTGATGCTTTACTCGCCTTTGCCCTTGAAAAACGCATTGATTTAACGGTAGTCGGACCAGAAGTACCTTTGGTTAAAGGGATCGTCGATCTTTTTGCGCAAAAGGGATTAAAGATTTTTGGGCCATCGAAAGCGGCTGCTCAATTAGAAGGCAGCAAAGTATTCTGCAAAGAATTCATGCATCGCCGTAATATTCCAACAGCGATTTATAAGATTTTTGATAATCCGACACATGCTTATGCATTTTTAGACCAAGCTCAATTTCCTTTAGTGGTCAAAGCGGATGGGGTTGCTGCTGGTAAAGGGGTGTATGTTTGCAGCAAATTGAATGAGGCAAAAATAGCCATTGATGATATCATGGTTAAGAAGATTTTTGGCGCGGCAGGCGATAAGGTTGTTGTGGAAGAATGTTTAGAAGGGGTAGAAGCTTCTGTTTTAGCCATTTGTGATGGCAAACATTTCTTAGTTTTACCCACAGCCCGTGATCATAAGCGCATCTTCGACGATGATTTAGGCCCTAATACGGGTGGGATGGGGACTTTTTCTCCTAATCCAGCTGTCAGTGCCGAGATGTTAAATCAAATTATTGCACGCATTATTGAACCTGCGGTACGCGGCATGTACCATGAAGGGGCTCCTTTTAAAGGGGTTTTATATGCAGGCATTATGTTGACGAAAGATGGGCCTAAAACATTAGAATATAATGTGCGTTTTGGGGATCCTGAAACACAATGCATTATCCCGCGCTTGAATTCTGATTTAGTTGATATTTTATTAGCGTCGTGCGATGGCTCTTTGCAAAAATTAGCAGTCAAATGGGATGCTCAACATTGCGTCTGTGTCGTTGTCGCCTCGGGTGGTTATCCAGGCAAATACACTAATGGATATGCAATTAGCGGTTTAGATTTAGTGAAAGAAAATGATGCGGTTGTTTTTCATGCAGGTACAACCAATGAAGGTGGTTTTATTGTGACCAATGGTGGTCGTGTTTTAGGTGTAACCGCCAAGGCCCCGCGTTTAGATACAGCGATTAACAAAGCGTATGAAGCGATTGATAAAATAGATTTCGAACACATGTTTTTCCGTCGAGATATTGGACGTAAACTCTTAGCCAAATAATATGGGACAGACACGAATCTTAAAGGTTAATCCAGCTCTTCCTGAGCCTGATAAAATTGCGGAAGCCGCGCATATTATCCGTCATGGGGGCTTGGTTGTTTTTCCGACTGAGACGGTATATGGAATTGCCGTTGATGCGAATAATCCTGAAGCCATGAAACGCTTGATGATGGTCAAGCACCGTCAGCCAGGTAAGCGTTTTTCCATTTTGATCCCACAACGCAGTATCATGGATAATTATATCCAATACGATAAACCAGATTTATTTAAGCTCATTGATAAGTATTGGCCAGGTCCTTTAACCGTGATTGTGCCCTCGAAAGATTCCGGAGAAACAATCGGTATTCGCATGCCAGATCATACGGTGGCATTAAAATTGGTTGAACAATCCGGATGCACGGTGGCAGCTCCGTCGGCAAACTTAGAAGGTAAAAAGGCGCCGACCAATGTGCACGAGGCTTTGGAAGATTTAGATGGTAAAGTTGATTTAGCGTTGGATGGTGGCCCAGTTGATTTTGGTATTTCATCGACCATTGTTGATTTTACCAAAGCTAAACCATTAGTGATTCGTGAAGGGGTCATTACTCAACCCGATGTGGATCGCACGATTAGTAAGAAAACAGTGCTCTTTGTCTGCACCGGAAATAGTTGCCGTTCGGTCATGGCTGAGTATTTATTAAAGTCAAAATTAAAAGACCGTGAAGATGTGGAAGTGTCGTCGGCTGGAACAAGCGTCTTTTTTAAGACACCAGCGAGCTTTGAAACAGTTTCTGTGTTACGTAGCCGTGGTATTGATGCGGTGGGTCATCAATCCCAACCATTAGGCCGCACCATGTTACGCAAAGCAGATTTAATTATTGCCATGACACGTGCGCATCGCATTCAAATTTTAGATCGCGTCCCCTTAGTTGAGAAGCGCGTTTACTTATTAAAAGAATTTTCACCGAATTCATCCGTCATGGATTTAGATGTCCCTGATCCCATCGGTCAGCCACACGCCATGTACGAAGACTGTTTACATTCAATCGAAGAAGCTATCGATAAAATCGTCAACCTTCTTTGAGAAATTAACGAGAGAATATATTTGCGTAGGGGCGGACCTTGCGTGCCCGCCGAAGCTTAACACGAAAGTATTTCAGCGAAGGCGGGTGTCCGCCCGGGTATTACGAATGAAGAAAGACTAAATGAAAATATTCATCGGAGCAGATCACCGCGGTTTTGATTTAAAGAAAAAAGTATGTGCCTATTTAAAAACCAAAGGCCATGATGTCGTTGATGTAGGAACGCATACACCCGGTGTCGACTGCGATTACCCACAAATTTCTTATGATGTCGCAACTCAAGTCGTTGCCACACCCAATAGCCGTGGCATACTCTTATGCATGACGGGCATTGGTCATTCAATTTGCGCCAATAAAATCCCAGGAGCATTAGCAGCCTTGGTTTACAATCGCGAAGCCGCAGCCTTAGCGCGTCAGCATAATAATAGTAATATCTTGGTATTAGGTAGCAAGTTTGTCGACGATGTCAGTATGTTGGAAATCATTGATATTTGGTTAGAAGCAGAATTTGAAGGTGGTCGTCACGAGCGTCGTGTGAATGCCATTCGTGAGATTGAACGCCGATTTATTAAATAAACACTACAATCTAAGGAATTAAGCATGTCTGCATTAGAAAAGAATGATCCAGAGATTTTTGAATCCATTAAACATGAATTAGCGCGTCAGAAAAATAATTTAGAGCTGATCGCTTCTGAAAATATCGTTTCCCAAGCTGTACTTGAAGCAGCAGGTAGTGTCTTAACCAATAAATATGCTGAAGGTTATCCGGCTGCCCGTTGGTATGGCGGTTGCGAGCACGTCGATGTGGCCGAAAGTTTAGCCATTGCGCGTGCTAAAGCCATTTTTGGTGCCGAGCATGTGAATGTACAACCACATTCTGGTTCTCAAGCAAATACAGCAGTGTATTTATCCGTCTTAACACCTGGTGATACTGTCATGGGTTTAGATTTAGCCTGCGGTGGGCATTTAACACATGGGTTAAAGATTAATATTTCGGGCCGTTTGTATAATATTGTCTCTTATAAAGTCGATCCAAAGACTGAACTTATTGACATGAATGAAGTCGAGCGCATTGCGCTTGAGAATAAACCAAAGATGATTGTGGCCGGGTATTCTGCGTATTCACGCACATTAGATTTTAAACGTTTCCGTGAAATTGCTGATAAAGTTGGCGCGTATTTATTCGTCGACATGGCGCATTTTGCGGGTTTAGTTGCAGCAGGTTTGCATCCAAACCCAGTTCCTCATGCGCATTTTGTGACGACAACCACCCATAAGACATTACGCGGTCCTCGTGGTGGGATGATTTTATGTAAGGCAGAGTTTGCCAAGAAAATTGATTCAGCGATTTTCCCAGGGATTCAAGGTGGGCCATTAATGCATATCATCGCCGCAAAAGCGGTGGCCTTTAAAGAAGCATTAAGTGATGATTTTAAAGTCTATCAACGTCAGGTGATGACAAATGCGAAAGTGTTTGCCGATGCCTTGACGAAAAAAGGATTCCGTATTGTCGCGGGTGGTACAGATAATCATTTATTCATGGTGGATTTAAGACCAAAGAATATTACAGGTAAAGAAGCATCGAGTTTATTGGATCATGTGCAAATTACCGTTAATAAAAATCTCATTCCTTATGATTCAGCATTACCGACGATCACAAGTGGTATTCGCATTGGAACTCCAGCGATTACCACAAGGGGCATGAAAGAAGCTCAAGTGATTGAAATCGCTAATTTGATTGATCGGGCTATTGTGAATCGTGATAATGACAAAGAATTAGAAGCTGTGCGTCAAGGTGTACAAAAGTTAGCGCATGAGTTTCCGATTTACCCAAATCTATAAGATCAGCACTCACCAAGATCAAGAATTATGCGTTGCCCAAACTGCCAACATAAAGACACCAATGTCGTTGATTCACGGATTAATGTGGATGGAACGTCTATTCGTCGTCGCCGTTTTTGCCCGAAATGCGAACAGCGTTTTACGACGTATGAGTATGTCGAGCAAGTGCCGTTGATGGTGGTCAAACGTGATGGGCGTCGCCAGAGTTTTGATCGCACACGCGTCTTAAGTGGGTTGATGAAGGCCTGCGAAAAACGTCCCGTCTCAATTGAGCAAATTGAAGGTGTAGTGGATGAAATTGAGCATGCGATTCGAAAGAAATTTGATACGGAAGTTGCGTCTAAAGATATTGGTGAATTGATTATGAATAAATTGGCGGTGCTTGATGAAGTAGCCTATGTGCGTTTTGCTTCCGTTTACCGTCAGTTTCGTGATGTGAATCAATTTATGTCAGAGTTGCAGGGGATTTTAGGCCGCAATAAGATTAAAGACAAAAAAATTAAACTGAAGAAAACCAAGATGAAGAATCTAAAGGGGATCTAATGGTTCAAGTTGAATTATCGCGCATTATTATTGATGAAAAGCGTCAAGATCAAGTAATTGTCTTAAAAGAAAAAGGCGGAGATCGTCAAATTCCAATCGTTATTGGATTTATGGAAGCCTCAAGCATTAAGATTAAAGTCTCTGGCGTTGATGTGCCTCGTCCTATGACGCATGATTTATTTATCAATATGTTAAATGTCTTAAATGCGACGATGACAAAGATCACCATTGATGAATTGGTGAACAATACCTTTCATGCCAAGATTGAAATTAAAACCGACAAGGGTGAATTGCGTACAGTGGATTCTCGCCCCTCCGATAGTGTGGCTTTAGCCGTACGCGCCCAAGTGCCTATTTATGTGTCCGAAGGTGTGTTGATTAAATCGGCATTACCTCAGGCCTAATCGTCGTGTAGGCGGCTATGCTGCAAAACCCTCAAATTTTTAATCAATGGATGAGCCTAATTTGCCGTTTGAAAAAACCGCGGCAAAGTGCTGTGATCGTCGGTGGTTTTGTCCGTGATTGGTTATTACACCGTGTTAAATACGATATTGATATTGCTGTTTCCTCAGACGCCCTCGATTTAGCCAAGCGATTCGCCAAAGCTGTTAAAGGAACATTTGTCCTATTAGACGAAGAGCATGGCTGTGCCCGTATTGTTGTTAAAGTCAAAGAGCAAATTTATACCATTGATTTCAGCGACTTTCGTGCCAAGACCTTAAAAGGTGATTTAGGCTTAAGAGATTTTACGATCAATAGTTTAACTATTCCCATCACGTCTGATTTAAACGCAGATACCATTGATGCCTCTATTCAAGATTTCGACGGTGCTTTAGCAGATTTAAAAAGCAAACGTATTAAAATGAATGCAGCCCGCGTCTTTGACGATGATCCATTGCGTTTATTAAGGGCCTTTAGTTTATCTGCTCAAACAGGTTTTACCATTGACCGCGCGACATTGGCGCAGATTAAGAAGATCAATCATCGTATTGTGGAATCAGCGGCAGAGCGGGCTCGTGAAGAAATCTTTAAGATTTTGCATAGCGATCGCACCACAGCAATAATTCGTTTAATGGATAAAGTTGGTTTATTGGATTATGTCCTACCTCAATTGGCCATTATGAAGAAAGTCGAACAAGGTGGGTATCATCATTTAGATGTATTTGATCACAGCGTGCTAGTTTTAGAAGAGTATGAGAATTTATTAGTCGAATATAAAGACCATCAAGGCATACAAGATTTTCTAGCCCAAGAAATTGGTGGAGATCATAGCCGACGGGCTTTATTAAAATTAGCAGCATTAACCCATGATATTGGCAAACCAGCGACGAAGAAATTTGATGGCACACGCTTCACGTTTCATGGTCACGAGAATGTGGGTGCCGGAATTGTCCGTCATATGGCGAAGCAATTGAGACTTACTGTCAAAGAGCGTTATTTCTTAGAAGACATTGTGAAGTTGCATTTAAGACCTGGTTATTTATCCAATTTTGAAAAGCCTTCGGAAAAGATTGTGTATCGATTTATGAGAGATGCCAAAGGGGAGGCTGTGACATTGGCCTTATTGGCCATGGCAGATCAACGTGCAACCAAAGGACCATTGTCGACGGCTGACAAATTAGCGCATCATGCCGCCATTTGTCAGGATATTATCCGTCGGCAATTTGAAGCGCCAGCCGTAGCTGTGCCTAAGAAACGCTTAATTTCTGGTCATGATTTAGTGAAAGCCTTAAAATTAAAACCATCTCCGCTATTTGCTAAGATTTTAACAACGGTTGAAGAAGAGAAATCATTAGGGCGTATTACAACTAAAGCCCAAGCCCTAGCTTTGGCAAAGAAAATTGTGAATGGAACTTATGAAGGCGATTCGGTTAAATAAGAAAGCGTATCACATTAAAGGCAATGCCCCGCAATTTTTAAATGGGCTAACCTCTAATTCACTCGATAAACCCATGAATGCTTTCCTCAATATTCATGGGCGCATTATTGCGACGTTTGATCAATTGCAATTATCAGATGGAAGCGTTTTAATCGTCGTTGCCTCATCAGCCGCCGATCAATTGCTTCAAGAAACCAGCCGATTTGCCAAGTTGAGTAAAAGCACCATTGAACCTTTGAATGCCTATGTTTATTTTGATTTAGACAATCAATGGGTCTTAGATCAGGGGGAGTATGCCATTGCTCAACATCAAGGCCGCTTGATTATTTCCACTCGGGATGTAGCCAATACTGTATCCGATGATGAATTCAATCAATTTCGCTTAGCACACTACATTCCATTACATACCATTGACTATCAAAGTGGCGATATGATTTTAAATGTGCATGAACACAATTATGTTTCATATACCAAAGGCTGCTTTCTAGGCCAAGAGCCAGTTGCCAAAGTTCATCACCGCTCCAAACCCACCTGGAAACTAGTCGTCCGCTACGCGGATGAATGTACGCCTGAAGAACATGCTAAAATGACAACAAAGGGGACGGACACCTTTAATGGCAGGATCAGGGGATTTGTGTTTGTGAAAAATATTGAGTAGTGCTAGAATTAACCGCATTTTAAAACATTAAACTTACGATGGAGTCTTTATGAAGTTACGTACCAAAGCCGTGCACACCGGCGTCAACATTGACAAAACATTTAATTCGGTAATCACCCCGATTTATCCAACATCCACATTCTTTTTTGATGAAATTGGCAAGAATAAAGGTTTTGATTATACCCGCAGTGGTAATCCAACCCGTCGGGCTTTAGAGCAAAATCTTGCTGCACTTGAAGGTGGTGTGGATGCATCTGCCACCGCCACAGGGATGGCCGCTATTACGGCTGTTTTATTTTTCTTAAAGCCAGGCGATCACATTGTGACGGGTAATGATATTTATGGCGGAACCTACCGTTTATTCAATGCCGTGCTTAAGCCCATGGGCTATCAGTTTTCATTTGTGAACATGCGTGATTTAGCCAAGGTCAAAAAAGAAATCAAAAAGAATACCAAGATGTTCTGGATTGAAACACCATCCAATCCTTTATTAAACATCATTGATATTGAAGCCATTTGCACCTTAGCAAAAAAAGCAAAAGCATTAAGTGTCGTCGATAATACATTCTTATCGCCTTATTTCCAAAAACCATTGGAATTAGGCGCTGATATGGTTGTGCATTCCACAACAAAATATTTAAATGGTCATTCTGATGTCGTCGGTGGGGCCATTGTGTATGGCAATGCCGAGGTGCAACAACGTGGCCGTTATTTAGTCAATGCCATTGGGGTGTCCCAATCACCCTATGATGCCTGGCTTGTCTTAAGAGGTGTGAAGACTTTAGTGCCGCGCATGGAAATTCATCAAGCCAATGCGATTAAATTGGCGCACTTTTTAGAATCTCATAAGAATGTGAAGAAAGTGTATTACACCGGTTTAGCCAGCCATCCTCAAGGCGATTTAATCCGTCGCCAAATGAAGGGTTTTGGGGCGATGTTGGCGTTCGAATTAAATACCAAGAAAGTGCCCTTAAAGACTTTCTTTAAGAAGCTCAAATATTTTGCTTTAGCTGAATCATTAGGTGGGGTTGAATCATTGGCCGAATCACCATGGTTCATGAGCCATGCCTCCATGGGCGAAGCAGGGTTAAAGGCATCCGGTATTACCAAAGAAACAGTACGCGTCTCCGTCGGTATTGAAGATGCGGATGATTTGATCGCTGACTTAAATCAAGCATTAAGCTAAATAGGAAATGTAGACGTGAATATTAATCGTGTAATTGCAGCTGTATTTATCTTACTTAGCACCAATGCCTTTGCTTCTATGGAAGACATTGAAACAGCGGTCATGAATAAAGATTATCAGTCTGTCCAAAAAGAAGCGACGGATTTATTACGTCATACTAATAGTAGTAAGGAAAGAGCTTTAGCCCATTATTACATTGGTTTAAGTCAATTGCGTTTAGGTAAGTATGCTGATAGCCGTAAGACTTTTGGCATACTCATGCAGCAACATCCCGACCAAGAATTGTATGATAAGGCGGCTGTTGGTTTGATTGAAGGTTTAAATATGTCGGGCTTTTATCAAGATGCGCTTAAAGAAGGTGAGCGTTACATCAAGAAAAATTCCCAATCATCGTATTTAAGTGTGGTTTATTTAAAGATGGCCCGTGCGAATTTGAAATTAATGCGTTGGCAAAAAGCCAATGATCTTCTGAATAAGATCACCAAAGATTTTCCTCAAAGTATGGAAGCACCTATTGCCCAAGGTTTACTCGAGGAGAAACAGTATTTTGCCGTTCAAGTTGGAGCTTTTGAAGATAAAAGCAGAGCGGTCAGTCTGACCAATGAATTAAAGGCCAAGGAATTCTATGCCTATATTGTTGAAACAACCATGATGCACGATAATAAGAAATTCTACCGCGTGCGTGTTGGACAGATTGCATCATTAGGTAAGGCCGAAGAGCTTGAGAAAAGTTTAGCCACGTTGGGTTA
>JACCDG010981420.1_pt1 | contig 10609 bp, 9 predicted proteins | sample 7442471 | NCBI WGS metagenome assembly JACCDG01 (sample SAMN15323444, study PRJNA562643) | freshwater metagenome | isolation source: river surface water | place: USA:Blue River Watershed | collected 2017-08-17 | reverse complement strand
CGACAAGGAAGTGCTGCGCAATCTCGAGCGCAACCTCAAGCTCGTGATTTATGGCCAGGACAAGGCCGTCGAAACTTTGACCAATGCGATCAAGATGTCGCGCTCGGGGCTCGGTGATGAACGCAAGCCGGTGGGCAGTTTCCTGTTCGCGGGCCCAACCGGTGTCGGTAAGACCGAAGTCACGCGTCAGTTGGCGATCGCGCTCGGTATCGAGTTCATTCGCTTCGACATGTCCGAGTACATGGAGCGCCACACGGTATCGCGCTTGATCGGCGCGCCTCCGGGATATGTCGGATTCGATCAGGGCGGGCTACTCACCGAAGCGATCGCCAAGCATCCGCACGCCGTGCTCCTGCTCGATGAAATCGAGAAGGCGCACCCGGATGTGTTCAATCTGCTGTTGCAGGTCATGGATCACGGCACGCTCACCGACAACAACGGTCGTAAGGCGGATTTCCGTCACGTGATCATCGTGATGACGACGAACGCGGGCGCTGCCGACATGGCGCGTACGCCGATCGGGTTCATGCCAGGGGATAACACCACCGATGGTATGGAGGCGATCAAAAAGCTCTTCACGCCCGAGTTTCGCAATCGCCTCGACGCCATCATCCAGTTTGGCGGACTCGATGAGCGCACGATTGAGCGCGTGGTCGAGAAACTGCTGGTCGAGATTGAGACGCAACTTGAGGGTAAGCGGGTGTCGCTACAACTCGACGACGCAGCACGTCGCTGGATTGCCAAAACCGGTTACGACCCGAAGATGGGCGCACGACCGATGGCGCGAGTCATTCAGGAACACATCAAGCGACCGCTCGCCGAGGAACTGCTGTTCGGCAAGTTGGTCGAGGGCGGTTTGGTGCGCGTGTCGGTGAAGGCCGACGAGAGTGGACTGGATCTCGAGTGCGTGCCGGCGACGAGCGAGGAGCCGGTGACGGCTTGAGAGCGAGGGACGTTTACCGGCCGCGGTAGACGATGCGGCCCTTGGTCAAATCGTAGGGAGTGACTTCGACCGTCACGGTATCGCCCGTGAGGATGCGGATGTAGTTCTTGCGCATCTTGCCCGAGATGTGGGCCGTAACGACGTGACCGTTCTTCAATTTCACGCGAAAAGTGGTGTTCGGGAGAGTCTCGACGACTTCGCCGTCCATTTGAATCGCGTCTTCTTTCGACATCAGGTCACTGTCACTCTGCAAAAAAGAAGCGCGGATTCTGCCGCAAGGGGTCCCACGAATCAATGTAATTCGCTTCGGGTCAGCTACTGCGAGTCAGTTCGGTCAGTCGTTGCAAGAATTCCGCTCGGGGCAGAGGGCGGCTGCCGAGCGAGGCGAGATGGTGCGAGTGCATCTGGCAATCGATCAGTTCGATACCGCTCTCGGTGCTGCGTCGGACGAGGCTCGAGAGTGCCACTTTGGAGGCGTCGGGCTCGCGGCTGAACATCGATTCGCCGAAGAACACGCGACCGATTCGGATGCCATAGAGCCCACCAACCAGCTCTCCGGCGAGGCGCACCTCGACGCTGTGGGCGATGCCGCGTCGATGTAACTCCAGGTAGGCCTCACGCATCTCGGGGGTGATCCACGTGCCACCACCATCACGCGCGCGCGGCGCAGCGCAGGCATCGATGGTCGCCGCAAAGTCCTGATCTTCCGCCACTTCAAAGCCGGCGTTCCGCTCGCGCTTGGCGAGACTTCGAGTGCGACGAAACTCGTTGGGGAATAACACTTCGCGTGGATCGGGGCACCACCAGAGGATAGGTTGACCCGGGGAGTACCACGGGAACAAACCGCGTCGATAGGCTGCCACCAGTCGTTCGGGTCGAAGGTCGCCGCCCGCGGCGACGAGACCCGGTGGTTCGTCGAGGGCGTCTTCGGCAGCTGGGAAGGCCTCAGGATCACCACCAGGCTCGAGCCAGACGAGCCCGCGCCGCCGTTTCATGGGGCTAGGTCCTGCTTGTAGGGAACATGCTCGGCGATACCGGCGGCATATTGTTCGACGCCGATTTTCTCCCGGGCCAGATAGTCGGCGATCGCTGCGCGAAAGCGCGGCTCGACGATCCGATGAGCCGACCAGGTGAACGTGGGCGAAAAACCACGGCTGACCTTGTGCTCACCTTGCGTGCCGGGCTCGAAACGTCGCAGGCCACGTTCGATGCAGAACTCGATGCCCTGGTGATAGCACGTCTCGAAATGCAGGCTGTGATACTCCTCCGCCGATCCCCAGTAACGACCGTAAAGCGTGTCACTACCCACAAAGAAAACAGCGACCGCGACGATCTCTTTACCAACGCAGGCGAAGGTGAACTGCAGTGCTTCGCCCATCGTGGCTGCGATGTGACGGAAGGCCTCGAGATTCAGATAAGGCTCGTTACCGCGCTGCAGAAATGTGCGTCGGTGCAATTGCCAGGCGCGTTCGATTTCCTCGGGCGTGGCTTCGTGACCGAAGCGCCGCTCGAAGTGGATTCCCGTCTCGGCAACGCGACGTCGTTCGCGCCGCGCTTTCTTGCGCTTTTCGGCTGTGAAGGTGGCGAGGAAATCCTCGAAGTCGCGGTAGCCGCGGTTTTCCCAATGAAATTGGCAATCGCAACGTAACAGCCAATCCGGATCCGCGCGCAAGGTTGCAAGATCCGTTGCGTCCGGAAACAAGACGTGCGTTGTCTCGAGGTGCAGGGTATCGGCTGTCGCTGCAATCGTTTCGAGCAACGCCGTGGATGTCATGCTCGTCGGCAGACCTCGGCGATGCAGCAAGCGTGGCCCGGTCGCCGGTGTGAAAGGCGCGGCGATGAGCAGCTTCGGGTAATAGCGCAGACGGTGCCGCGCATAAGCCTGAGCCCATGCGAAATCGAAGACGAACTCGCCGTAGGAGTGATCTTTGAGCCAAGCCGGTGCGGCTGCGGCGATTCCGGCGTCATCCTCGAGCACGATGAAATGCGGGCGCCAGCCCGTCTCAAAGCCGATGCAGCCGCTTTCCTCGAGTGCCGTCAGGAACTCATGCCGCAAAAACGGGTAGCCGCGGTGATCGAGCGCATTCCATTCGGATGCGGGTAGATCACGGATGCGCTCGATGACACGACTGCGCATCGCGAGCGCCCCTTCAGTGCGAATCGAGATGCTCTAAGTAGCGGTCGGCGTCGAGCGCAGCCATGCAGCCGGAGCCCGCCGAGGTGATGGCCTGGCGATACACGTGATCGGCCACATCGCCCGCGGCGAAGACACCCGCAATGCTGGTCGCCGTCGCGTTGCCGGAGGTGCCGCTGTGCACCGAGAGGTAACCGTCTTTCATCGCCAACTGACCGGCGAAGATCTCGGTGTTCGGAGAGTGACCGATCGCGACGAAGACGCCGGTCACGGCAAGATCTTCCGCGACGCCGGCGGCAGCGCCGGCAGCTGACGTGCCGCGAACGCGCAGACCCGTCACACCGCTTTGGTCACCCAAAACTTCATCGACCTCGTGGTTCCAGATGATGCGAATCTTGCCTGCCTTTTCACGCTCGAAGAGCCGGTCTTGCATGATCTTCTCGGCGCGCAGTCGATCGCGGCGATGCACCAGCGTGACGTGTGCGGCGATGTTCGAGAGGTAGAGCGCCTCTTCGACGGCTGTGTTGCCGCCACCGATGACAGCCACGGACTGACCGCGGAAAAAGAAGCCATCGCAGGTGGCGCAAGCGGAGACACCGCGCCCCTTGAAAGACTCCTCCGAGGGGAGGCCGAGGTATTTCGCCGAGGCACCGGTCGCAATGATCAGGGCATCGCAGGTGTATTCGCCAAGGTCGCCGATCAGTCGGAACGGACGTTCGTCGAGCTTCGCGGTGTGGATGTGGTCGCCCACCATCTCTGTGCCAAATCGCAAGGCATGCGCTTTCATGCGCTCCATGAGAGCGGGACCGAGCAAGCCGTGGGCATCGCCCGGCCAATTGTCCACTTCGGTGGTCGTCATTAGCTGACCGCCTTCCTGAAGGCCCGCGATCAGCATGGGCGCACGATTGGCGCGGGCGGCATAGACGGCAGCCGAATAACCAGCGGGTCCGGAACCCAAAATGATCAATTTGCGATGTGTGCTCATGCGCGCATGTTAGGGGCAGTGCGAGCAGGATGCCACGTGCAAGTCGATTCCATTAGAATCCCAGACTCCAGACGCTGGTCCGCCACGGGATAAACCCATTGTCCGATACTGCTGCGAAGGGTGCAGAGCCCTCCCGTTTCACCGAACGCGTCAAGCGTAGTTTGCGCGAGGTCGTGATCATCCTGATGGGTGCGATCGCGCTCATGTTGTTAGCGGCGCTCGTGACCTACGATCCTGCGGATCCTGGTTTCTCGTTCACCGGCGAGGGCGCCGGGGACATCCACAACCTCATCGGTCTGCAGGGTGCTTGGCTCGCCGACACGTTGTTCTTCCTCTTTGGCGGTCCTGCGTTCCTGTTTCCGCTGATGCTGGGCGGCGCCTGTTGGATCATTTTCCGTAGTCGGGCGAGCGAGAGCGGCGATGAGGATGAGCCTGTCTCGCGTATCAACAGTTTCGTACGCGCTGGCGGCTTTGCCTTGTTGCTGGCGGCGTCTTGCGCGCTGGCGACGTTGCACTTTGCGCCCGGTGACTTGCGCCAGAGTGCAGGTGGTGTCGTCGGCAGCTTGGTCGGCGAGTGGATGCGCGGCAATTTCAACTTCGTCGGTGGCACGCTGTTGCTTCTCGCTTGCGCGATGGCGGGGTTTTCGCTGGCCTCCGGCATTTCGTGGTTGACCATCGTCGATCGCACCGGCGGGGGCTTCTGGGGCGCGATCGATTGGCTGCGTGCTCGTCGTCAGCAGCAGGCCGTAGTGGCCGAGGGCGAGGAGCGCAAGGCGGCTCGCAAGGAGAGTCTCGAGGTTCAGGTCAAGAAAGCGGCTAACAAGCCCAAACCGCGCATCGAAGCGCCGGCGCCGCAGCCTGAGAAAAGCGAGCGCATCGAGAAAGAGCGCCAAGTTCCGATGTTCACGGCCAAGGCGGGCGAGTTGCCGCCGCTGCAACTGCTCGATGACCCGCCGGCGCGCGAGTCGACTTACTCGGCTGAGGCGCTCGAGGCTATGTCACGTCTCGTCGAGCTCAAGCTCAAAGATTTCGGCGTCGAAGTCGAAGTCGTCGCAGTGCAACCTGGTCCCGTGGTGACACGCTTCGAGTTGCGACCTGCGCCGGGTGTTAAGGCGAGCCAGATCAGTTCGCTCTCCAAGGATCTTGCGCGTGCGTTGTCGGCCATCAGTGTTCGCGTCGTCGAGGTCATTCCGGGCAAGTCGGTGATGGGTCTTGAGATTCCGAACGAGAAGCGCGAGATCGTCACCTTCGGCGAGATCGTGAAATCGAAGGCCTACGATGAGGTCAATTCGCCGCTGGCGCTGGCGCTGGGCAAAGATATCGGCGGCCTGCCGGTGGTGGCCGATCTGCAGCGCATGCCCCACTTGCTGGTAGCCGGTACGACGGGCTCAGGTAAGTCGGTGGCGGTGAATGCCATGATTCTCTCGATGCTCTACAAGAGCACCGCCGAAGATGTTCGTCTCATCATGATCGATCCGAAGATGCTCGAGCTTTCGGTCTATGAAGGCATCCCGCATCTGCTCGCGCCGGTCGTCACCGACATGAAGGAGGCGGCCAATGCGTTGCGTTGGTGTGTCGCCGAAATGGAGCGCCGTTATCAGCTGATGGCGGCCATGGGTGTTCGCAACATCTCCGGCTTCAATCGCAAGGTCAAAGACGCGATCGACGAGAAGAAGCCGATCAAGGATCCCGTCATCATGAAGCGGGCGGCGAACGATCCGTCGATCGATCAGTCGCAGATTCCGGATCTGGCGCCCTTGCCCTTCATCGTCGTGATCATCGATGAACTGGCCGATCTCATGATGATCGTCGGTAAGAAAGTCGAAGAGCTGATCGCACGTCTTGCGCAGAAGGCGCGTGCGTCGGGCATCCACTTGATCCTGGCGACGCAGCGGCCGTCGGTCGATGTCATTACCGGTCTCATCAAGGCCAACATTCCGTGCCGTATCGCATTCCAAGTGTCGGCTAAGGTCGACTCGCGCACGATTCTCGATCAAAGTGGTGCCGAGTCGTTGCTCGGTCACGGCGACATGCTGTATCTGCCGGCAGGCACCTCGAACCCAACGCGCGTGCACGGCGCCTATGTGGCGGATGCTGAGGTTCATCGTGTGGTCGAAGCGCTACGTAAAGCGGGCGCCCCGGATTACATCGAAGAGGTGCTCTCCGGACCCAAGGGACCCATTCCCGGGCTACCGCCCGAAGAGGGCGAGGGCGGTGAGGGCGCTGATTCGGAGCAGGATGCGCTCTACGACGAAGCGGTCAAGATCGTTCTCACCGAGCGTAAGCCCTCTATTTCCTATGTGCAGCGTCGCTTGAAGATCGGCTACAACCGGGCCGCACGCTTGATCGAATCGATGGAGGCGGCAGGTCTCGTTGGTCCACTGCAATCGAATGGTGGTCGCGAGATTCTGGTGCCGGCGCCGTCGGGCGATTGAGTATGCAGCGCCGTTCTTTCTTGGCCGTCGTGACTGCCGCGCTGTTTGGCGTGTCGGCCGCGTACGCGCAGGCCGTCACGGCGCTCGATCGATATTTGGACGGACTCTCGAGCTGGCAGGCCGAGTTCGCGCAGACGGTCGTCGATTCGCGCGGCAAGCAGCGAGTCGCTGAGACCGGCCGCTTCATCGTTCGCAGACCGGGTCAGTTTCGTTGGGAGACAGGCACTGGTCCTGCGCAGACCATGGTGGCCGACGGTCGAAATCTTTGGTTCTATGACCGCGATCTCGAACAAGTCACCGTGAAGCCCGCGCGCAGTGCGTTGACGGTGACGCCGGCGATGTTGCTCGTCGGTGGCATCAACCTGCGTGATCATTTCGAGATTACCAATCTGCCGAAATCCATGGGAGTGGAGTGGGTCGCCGTCAAACCGCGCGGCGCTGATGCTGAGTTTCGATCGGCGAGACTCGGCTTTGTCGGTAATGATCTGCGTCGCATGGAAATCGAAGACAAGCTCGGGCAGAAAACCGCCTTGGTATTTTCGAAGACCCAGCGTAACGCAGCACTCGCTGCCGACACGTTTGTCTTCCAATCGCCGCCCGGCGCCGATCTGATCGGCACGCCGGTGCCTTAGATGGCCGTCTTACGTCCTTTGCGCTACGCCCGCTACTGGGTGTGGTTCGGTCTCGCGATGACGCTGATCGTGGTTTATCTCACCCTCGAGGCACCCTCGGGTCGTATCAGTCGAATCCCCCATCTCGACAAGGCGTATCACTTTGGCGCTTTCTTGGGGTTGACGCTCTGGTTTGCCGCGCTCGTCGAGCGGCGCGGTTACTGGACCGTATCGATTGCATTGTTTTTGCTAGGTGTCGGTATCGAGATCGGTCAGCACCTCATGGCGCTCGGTCGATCAGCGGAGCTGCTTGATGTCGTAGCGGATACGATCGGTATCGTGCTCGGTATCGTCCTGTCGTTGTTAATCCGCGACTCGTGGTTGCAGCGTGTCGAGCGATGGTTGAGCCCGACCTGAATCGACCGCTCGCCGATCGCATGCGACCGCGCTCGCTTGCGGAGTTCGTGGGTCAGGTGCAAGTGCTGGGCTCGGGCAAGCCGCTGCGCGCGGCACTCGAGAGCGGTCAGCCCCACTCTCTGATTCTGTGGGGTCCACCCGGGACCGGGAAGACCACACTCGCTCGATTGATCGCACAGAACGCAGATGCCGAGTTCATTGCACTTTCGGCAGTGATGGCGGGCGTCAAAGATGTCCGTGCCGCTGTCGAACAAGCGCAGCAGCACCGCGCCACGAAAGGGCGTCGTACGGTGCTCTTTCTCGACGAGGTACATCGCTTTAGCAAGTCGCAGCAGGATACGTTTCTGCCGTATCTCGAGGACGGCACGTTGATCTTCATCGGTGCGACCACCGAGAACCCGTCGTTCGAATTGGTGAGCGCATTGCTCTCGCGCGCGCGAGTCTATGTTTTGCGAGCTTTGCCGCCTGCCGAGCTCGAGATCTTGCTGCAACGGGCGCTGGTCGATCGAGAGCGCGGCCTTGGATCGCTCGACTTGTCGATCGATTCGGCTGCTTTGTCGGTGCTCGCGGTCGCTGCCGACGGTGATGCGCGGCGCGCACTCAACATGCTCGAGATCGCTGCTGACCTTGCGATCGATGGAAAGATCGACGAGCAGCAGGCTCGCGAAGTTGCCAGCGGCACTCGGCGACGCTTCGACAAGGGTGGCGAGCAGTTCTACGATCAGATCTCTGCGCTGCATAAAAGTGTGCGTGGCACTGATCCCGATGCCGCCTTGTATTGGTTCTGTCGCATGCTCGATGGTGGCTGCGATCCAGGTTATCTCGCGCGGCGCCTCGTGCGTATGGCGAGCGAAGATGTCGGTCTCGCTGATCCGCGCGCCTTGCAGATCACGCTGGAGGCTTGGGCCGCGCACGATCGTCTCGGTAGTCCCGAGGGTGATCTCGCTTTGGCTAACGCTGTGGTCTATCTCGCGTGTGCGCCCAAGAGCAACGCGGTGTACGTGGCCTACCAGGAAGCGGCGGCTGACGTGACGACGTTCGGCACGCTCGATGTGCCCCTGAAGCTGCGTAACGCTCCAACGCGTTTGATGAAAGAGCAGGGGTACGGCCAAGGCTACCGATATGCCCACAATGAGCCCGGTGCGTATGTGGCGGGTGAGCGCTACTTGCCCGATGAGATGCCCGATCGGCGTTACTACCGGCCCGTAGATCGGGGACTCGAGATCCGCATCGGCGAAGCCCTCGCGCGTCTGCGCTCCCGCTACAATAAAGACCGTTCATCCGGAGAGACCTGAAGTGCTCGATTCGAAACAGCTGCGTACCGATACCGAAGCCGTCGCGCGCAATCTCGCGAGGCGTGGTTTCGTGCTCGATCTCGAGGGGTTCCGTGCGCTCGAAGAACGCCGCAAGCAGGTGCAAATTGACGCCGATCGTTTGCGTGCCGAGCGCAATGCGAATGCCAAGGCCGTGGGCATGGCCAAGGGCAAGGGCGAGGATGCGAGCGAGTTGTTGAAGCGCGGTGAGTCGCTCACGCATGCGCTGGCTATCGCTGAGGCTGACCTCGAGCGTGTCCAGATCGAGGCAGACCAGTGGCTGATGGGCTTGCCCAACTTGCTACATGACTCGGTGCCCGACGGTCGTGATGAGAGCGCCAACGTGGAGTTGCGTCGCCACGGCGCGCCACGCCAGTTCGACTTTACGCCTGCCGATCACGTCGATGTGGGCGTGCGTCTTGGTGGTCTCGATTTCGAAGCAGCGGCGCGCATCTCGGGTGCTCGCTTCATGGTATTGCGCGGGCCGCTCGCGCGACTGCATCGCGCGCTCGCCCAGTTCATGCTCGATCTACACACGAGCGAGCACGGCTATCAGGAAATCTACGCTCCGTATCTCGTGTCGGCTGCAGCCCTCACCGGAACCGGTCAGTTGCCCAAGTTCGAGCAGGATCTTTTCAAGGTCGATGGTGAGCGGCCGTTTTATTTGATCCCGACTGCTGAAGTACCGGTCACCAATCTCGTGCGCGAGCAGATCCTGACGACTGAGCAGTTGCCGCTGCGTTTTGTCGCACACACGCCCTGTTTCCGTTCAGAGGCGGGCGCAGCGGGCAAGGACACGCGCGGCTTGATCCGGCAGCACCAGTTCGACAAGGTTGAGCTCGTGCATGTCGTGAAGCCTGCAGATTCCTATGCGGCGCTGGAGCAACTCACCGCGCACGCAGAAGAAGTGTTGAAGCGCCTCGAGTTGCCGTATCGCGTGCTCGCGCTGTGCGCGGGGGACATAGGTTTCGGCAGCGCCAAGACGTATGACCTCGAGGTGTGGCTGCCGGGGCAGGGCAAGTATCGCGAGATCTCGAGCTGCAGCAATTGCGAAGCCTTCCAAGCGCGACGTATGCAGGCGCGCTGGCGCAACCCCGAGACCGGCAAACCGGAGCCGGTGCACACCTTGAATGGATCGGGTATTGCGGTCGGTCGCGCGATGGTCGCGATTCTAGAGAACTACCAGAATGCCGATGGTTCGGTCACCGTGCCTGTGGCGCTGCGCCCCTACATGGGAGGTCAAGAGCGCCTGCAAGCTGTAAACTAGACGTACGGAGAGGTGGCAGAGCGGTTGATTGCACCAGTCTTGAAAACTGGCGTCCCTTCACGGGGACCGTGAGTTCGAATCTCACCCTCTCCGCCAGTTCATCGATCGCGGACTGGCTCAGCGGCAATCGAGGCCGCTCAGAAACCCCTTAAATCGCAGCACTTTGCGACAGGGCTCTGGACTGCGGTCCAGCACAAAACCTACGAAAACTCGTCTCAGAGCCGTTTCGTCTCACAACCTCTGGACTTTGTCGGGGTGAGGTTCAGAGGTTTGCCGCAGATCTTTCTGGCTAGCTTCAAATCCAAGCGGGCCCAGTCATGCAAATCTTCCCGACTGGATCTCCAGCGCTTCCAGCGATGCCAGCGCAAGACGGCTCGAGGTGGAGCTAAATCCCTTTTATGCTGCCTGCTTGATAACGTCGTAGATGACCTTTTCCAAGTAATCCACGACCTTCTCGTAAGGCTTGATGCCGAAATAATCGCCGATAGACGGACGGAGATTTGG
>JACCDG011319251.1_pt1 | contig 10610 bp, 12 predicted proteins | sample 7442471 | NCBI WGS metagenome assembly JACCDG01 (sample SAMN15323444, study PRJNA562643) | freshwater metagenome | isolation source: river surface water | place: USA:Blue River Watershed | collected 2017-08-17 | reverse complement strand
GTAAATAATGCCCGGTGGATTTATTCCGTGAACTGGGAGGATGTCCCGGCGGAAAATAACTTTTTACGTTTTTATCCCGGAGACGGATATGTGGATTATGTAGGAATAGACGGCTATAACTGGGGAACAACGCAGGGCTGGGGAAGGTGGATGGAATTTGGAGATATTTTTACGAAAAGGTACGCGGAGATAATAAATAATATTCCTAAGCCTGTATTGATCAGCGAGTTCGGTTCTTCCTCGCAGGGCGGAGACAGGCCTGCCTGGATAAAAAATGCATTTAAAGAGATAAGCGGCATGAAAGAAGTAGAGGGCGCAGTATTGTTTAATATGGATAAAGAGGCGGACTGGGGTTTTAAATACGGGACAAGAGATGCGGCAGCGCTTAAGGATTCCATAAGGAAATATTGCCGTTAGTTTCTGCCGGTTAAAAAAGGCATGCTGGATAAGGAAAGCAGGGGAAAAATAATAGGATTATTGAAAGAAGCTTTATTGGCGGAAGAGAGGGCCGTTCCCATATATAACCGCCATCTTGCTTCGTCATTATTTTTGGCAGGGGTTCCCAATGATAAGGCGGAAAAGGTAAGGTCGGTTCTGGAGGTTTTATCCAGAGATTCGATAGCGCATAAAGTCAGGGTAGAGGGCATTATTACCGCCCTGTCTAAGGAAGCGAAAAATGCTGGATAGAGAAGATTACCGTAGGTACATTGAGCAGATGGAGGCAATTGAGAAATCCATGATAAATGTTTATTCTACTTGCGCTTCTCTGTCCGGGGAAGGCGTCTTAAGAGACGATTTTTTAAGTCTAGCCGATGATGAAAAGCGCCACTTTCGCCTGCTTGGTTTATTAAGAGAGATTTTTATTTAAGTATTTTTGTTTTCGCGTATAATAGAATACAAGGTTTTATATTTAGCGGGAGGTAAGGTTTGTTTAAAAGAATAGCGCATGAATTAAAGGAGCATGCGCCTTTTACGCTTTTCGGGTCTTTAACCGGCATTATCCTCATGTTTGCTTTGCGTAATATCCCGCATGAGACAGCGCATCGGTTTTTTTATGTATTCCACCCCTTGCATATCGCCTTGAGCGCCGTAGTAACAACTTCGCTCTACCGGATATATCTGGCGAATGATAGGCCCGGATTAAAAATGTTCTTAAAGGTCTTGGCAATAGGTTATTTTGGCTCGGTAAGCATAGGGACATTGAGCGATTCGCTGATCCCGCTGTGGGGGGAGATGTTTCTTAATATGCCTTACCGCCACGCGCATATCGGTTTTATCGAGAAATGGTGGGTTATAAATCCGGTTGCCTTTATTGCTATACTGATCGGGTATAAATGGCCTTATACGAAGTTTCCGCATGCCGCCCATGTCCTTATAAGCACCTGGGCCTCGCTTTTCCATATGCTTATGGCAGTTGATTCTAACCGGGTAGTTCCTTATTTCGGTATATTCATATTCTTATTTATCGCGGTGTGGCTGCCTTGCTGCTTTAGCGATATTGTTTTTCCCCTGTTGTTTATAAGGGGCAGCAAGGGTGCTTTTAAGTCATCCTGCTGCCATTAATAATCTTATTCACGATAAATCTTAAGGAAGTTACAATCCGTAAAGCGTTTTAATCAAAGCAGGTTGCCCTTTAGGGGGGTGATATGGTTAAGTTAAGCTTTTACCAATTCTTGGCAGTATTAGGTTCTTCGTTATTAATGTTTTCGGGGCTGTTGAGGTATTTTCATACCGGAAGCCTAAAAGAGGTTTTTATAGGATTGCTTTATCTGATTGCGAATATCCTTATATTCTGTCTTTAGTAATCTTACCTATTTAGGAAAAATAACCGGAGATTATGTTTGACAATTGAGAAAAATATGGTAAACTATAAAAATAGTAAATAAAGATTAGACAACTTTTGGCCGTAAAGGGGTAAGTTAACTAACCTTTGCGGCTTTTTTGTTTTTTGCGTTATTTACTATAATTTTAAGGAGAGGAGGAAGTAAATAATGGCAAAAGGGAAAGTAAAGTGGTTTAGCGATCAAAAGGGGTATGGTTTTATTACTCCGGAGTCTGGAGATGATGTATTTGTACATCATAAATCTATCCAGGGCGAAGGTTTTAAATCTTTGGCCGAAGGACAGGAAGTTGAGTTTGATGTCGAGAAGGGCGCTAAAGGCCTTCAGGCAGTAAACGTCACTAAGCTATAAGGAAATCAATGTAGGCCCGGCGTAAAAGCCGGGCTTATTATCTTTTTGATTTTTTAAAAAAGGAGGCAGAATGCATTCCGGAAAGATAAAGAAGGTTATACAGGAGAGGGGTTTTGGTTTTATCAGCGACACGGACGGCAGGGAAGTTTTTTTTCATCAAAGCGGACTGGTTGACGAACAATTCAGTTCTTTAAAAGAAGAGCAGAAAGTGGAATTTGATATTGAGAATTCCCCTAAAGGCCCCCGTGCAATAAACATACACGTCGCGAAGGAATAAACATGAAGAAGGTGAAAACTTCGCTTAAGGGAAGAAAATGCAAATTTCCCCACTGCAAGCAGATTTTAAGCGTTTATAACCATGAGGAATATTGTCATGTTCATCTTAGTCGGGTTGATAAGGACAGGAAGGTAAGGGTTTAAGAGTTATGAAACAGGGAGCTTTAGGCAGGGGTAATCTTTCCCAGGAAGCGGCGCAGGAGGCTAAGGGTTTCTACGGGCTGGGCATTTCCCCCAAGATAATGGAAATCTTAATGCGTATGAAATTCAAAGTCCCTACGCCTATACAGGCTAAGGCCATACCTTTGGGGATTGAAGGCAAGGACTTAATCGGCATTGCGCAGACAGGGACGGGCAAGACTTATGCCTTTGCTGTTCCTATGGTGCAGCGTCTTGTGCAGGTAAGCGGGGTAGGTCTGGTGTTAGCTCCCACGCGCGAATTAGCTCTTCAGATAGAGGAAGCCGTCAGAAAACTTACTCATGTTTTTGGGATGAAGACCGCTTGTCTTATCGGGGGCGCTCCTATGTTTGACCAGAAACAGGCGTTAAATAAGGATCCCCGCGTAGTTATCGCAACTCCCGGGAGGCTTATCGACCATATGAGCCAATGGAATTTTCTTCCGAATACCGTTAATATGCTTGTATTGGATGAGGCCGATCGCATGTTGGATATGGGTTTTGCTCCCCAGATATCGAAAATACTGAAATTCCTTCCTAAAGACAGGCAGACAATGCTTTTTTCCGCTACCATGCCTAAGGAGATTGTGGAGATAGCCTCTCATCATATGAAGCTGCCGGTTTCGGTTGAGATCGCTCCGTCGGGTACCGCAGCGGAAAAGGTTACGCAGGAGCTGTTCATTGTAAGGAAAGAGGCTAAATTACGCCTACTCGGCAAGATACTTGAGCAATACCACGGCTCGGTGCTGCTTTTTTCGCGGACAAAACATAACGCGCATAAAATTGTTTTTTCTATCCGGGACATGGGATATAGCGCAGCGGAGATACATTCTAACCGTTCGTTGCTGCAGCGCCGCGAAGCGCTTGAAGGGTTTAAGTCAGGCAAATACAGGATCCTTGTCGCTACCGATATAGCGGCAAGAGGGATCGACGTAACCGGGATAGAGCTGGTCATTAATTATGACCTCCCCGAGGACGCGGAAAACTATGTGCATCGTATCGGGCGTACCGCAAGGGCCGGATCCTGCGGGCACGCCGTTTCATTCGCTACTCCCGACCAGCGCAACGATGTGCGGGATATCGAAAAGATCATAAAATCAACGCTCCCTTTGTCCAGGCACCCGGAAGTCCCTACGGAAGAATTTCTTGAAAGAGGAAAGGATTTTCCCGCGAAATTCCCGAAGAAGAATAATTTTAAGAGACATAATCAAAACTCCAGGGTAAATAAGCCGCACCGAAGAAGGTTCTGACCCACATTTTTATGTTTTATTATTGGCCTTGACAATAGGGCTGATAATAGTAAACTAATACAAGATAGAAATCAAATCAAAAGAGAAGGGTTCAGGGTTTTCCTGAAGGGATCTGGATGGTCGGGCCGCCATCTGCATTTTAAAAGCAGATGGCTTTTTTTAAAACCAAAAGATGGGTTTAATATCGCTTTTATTCACAAATCCCGCGCTGTTTATTGTCCTTGCGGTTGTGCTTCTTTATTCGGTGATCCTCCATGAGGTGGCGCACGGATGGGTTGCTCATCTTTTCGGAGACGACACCGCAGTTTTTCACGGTAGGCTTACCTTAAATCCTAAGTCGCATATAGACCCGCTGGGCGCGCTCATGCTTTTTGTAGCCGGGTTTGGCTGGGCAAGGCCCGTGCCGGTAAACTACTATAATTTAAAAAGGAGTCGTTTAGGCCTGTTTTGTGTTTCGCTGGCAGGGTGTTTTGCCAATATTCTTATCGCTACCGTTGCCTTAGCCCTGCTTCATTTCGAACCAGTAAGTTCTTCGCCGGTTTATTCGGTTATTTTACCCGTTGTAGTAAGGATCAATATAATATTAGGCGCATTTAACCTTATCCCTATTCCTCCGCTGGATGGTTCAAAGATACTTATGAGTTTTCTTCCCTATAGGGCGCAGGAGAGCCTTTCGCGGATTGAGCCGTATGGATTTTTTATACTCATTTTCCTGCTCTTTACCGGCGTATTGACTCCGGTAATAACGTTTGTGCAGAATATAATACTTATTCTTATTGCCGCAGTTTTTGGTCTTATTATCCGATAAGAAAGGGTATGCGATTTTCATTCCTCAATTTTAGACAACGGAATAAAAAACTTTTATTTATTTGCTTTTCAATTCTCTTGCTTGTCCTTGCCGGTTATCTTCTGCGGGGTTGTTATTCCTATGCGCTTAAGGCAAGGGAAGGCCGGTCGAGGCTCGAAAAAAGGAAAAGGGATTGGGGAAAATTAAACGTTTCTTTAAACAAAGAGATCGGTAAGTTTAACGGTAAGCCCGGGGTAGTAATTATTGATTTAACTACCGGGTGGGAATTTGCGTATAATAAGGAGAGCCTTTTTCCTTCCGCAAGCCTGGTAAAGGTGCCTATCATGGCCGCGACACTGGTTGCCTGCGCGCAAAACAGGCTTGACCTTAAACAAACCGTTGTTTTAAGGAAAACCGATAAAATCGGCGGTTCCGGATCCCTTAAGGGTCTGCCGGCCGGTTCTGTTTTTACCCTAGGCCGCTTAGTAGGGTTAATGATTTGTGACAGCGATAACACGGCCACTAATATTGTTACGAATCTGGCGGGTATCGATTACCTTAACCGCGCCTTTAAGTCCTTTGGGCTTAAAGATACCTTTCTCTTAAGAAGGGTGGCCGACTATAAAGCGCGCAGCAGGGGGATCGAGAATTATACTACCGCACGAGATATGGCGCTCTTATTTGAAAAGATTTATTCCAGAAAACTGGCGAGCGGCAGGATATCGGATCAGTGCATAAGTATACTGAAATTAGCGCATTCGAATGACCGTATTGTGAGGTATCTTCCTTCTCATGTAGCGGTAGCGCACAAAACAGGATTAGAGCACAATGTGTGTCATGACGCGGGTATAGTTTTTACCGGCAAGGGCGATTTTATTGTCATAGCCCTTACCAGGCATAGGAATGCCAATAGCCTCGCTTCAAAGAAGTTCATTGCGAAAATATCTCTGCTTGTTTATCGTTATTTTGCGGGCAACTGAAATTAAAGGAGGTTTTTTATGCATTCTAGCGTAGAATCGTTTTTAAGTTACGTAATCCTGGGGAATAGCATTTTAAGGTATATGGCTACGCTTTTGATGATCCTCGCGGGGTTTTTGGCGATAAAGCTCATCATTCAGAAAGTAATCCTACACATAAAAAGGTTGGCGGAGGATACAGCTACTACCTTCGATGATTTTATCGCGGATATCTTAGAGTCTATCGTCCTCCCGGTGCTTTACGTCGTGGTCGTATATATCGGTTTAAAAAATATGGTTTTTCCTGCGTCTGTTGAGAGATCGATAAATTTTATTGCGCTGGCCGCAGTGTTGTTCTTCATCGTAAAGGCGATACTTTCCTTTATCGGTTACGGCATAGCAATTTATTTGAAGAGGCAGGGAGGGGACTGCGCGCTGGAAAAGAGTCTTAACGGGATAATGGTTTTAATCAGGATACTTATTTGGGCAGGCGCTGCGATCTTCTTCATGGACAATTTAGGCTTCAAGATTTCCGCGATTATCGCCGGGCTGGGCATAGGAGGCGTAGCTGTTGCCTTGGCCGCGCAGACAATACTTAAGGACCTTTTTAGTTATTTTTGCATCCTTTTTGACCATCCTTTTAAGGTCGGGGATTTTATTATTGTCGGAGAGTTTATGGGCACAATCGAGCATATAGGCATTAAGACAACCCGGATCAGGAGTTTAGGCGGGGAAATGCTTATTTTCTCTAATTCCGACCTTACCGATTCGCGCCTGCGTAATTACAAGCTTATGGAAAAAAGGCGGGTGGTTTTTAAGCTAGGGGTAGTTTACCAGACGCCGCTTAACCAGATGAAGGAGATCCCTAAAATTATCGAAAATGCCATTAAGAACGCAGGGGACACGGTTTTTGACAGAGCGCATTTTTTCAGCTACGGGGATTTCAGCCTGATATTTGAAGTTGTTTATTATGTCGTAGGCGGTGATTACAATAAATATATGGATATCCAGCAGCAGATTAATTTTGCTATTATGGAGGAATTCGCCAGGAGGAAGATAGAGTTCGCCTATCCTACGCAGACAATATTCCTAAACAAGCAAGGATAATGCTTGTTTTTAGTGTCGGCGGGCTATATAATCTATATAAATTGCGTAAATTATGGCAAAGGTAAAACTTTCGAGTAAAACTAATCTTGATAAAATAATTCGCGCTTACCGCGGAAAGCCCGGAGAGCTCCTTAGCATTATGGAGGAAGCCCAGAAGCTTAGCCCGCGCAATTACCTTTCAGAGAGTGTTTTAACTTATATCGCAGACAGGCTTAATGTCCCTGCGGCACAGATTTACAGCGTTGCAACTTTTTACGCTTTCTTTAATCTTAAGCCCCAGGGCGAACATTCCATAGTCGTATGCAGGGGGACTGCCTGCCATACCCGCGGGTCAAAGACCCTTTTGCGTTCTATAGCTTTTGCCCTCGGCTTTAAAGAGGAGGACTTAAAAGAGAACGAGAAGGTATTTCTTACTACTCCCGATAATAAATTCACCATAAGGACTGTTGCCTGTTTTGGGCAGTGTGCCTTGGCGCCGGTTATCGATATAGACGGAAAGATTTATAGCCACATGACCGAGGCAAAGATCAGGCGCTTAATCAGGCAGCTGGGCAGAAGGGGGAAGGGTGCGCGTAAATAATCTCGAGCAATTAAAGCAATTAAAGGAGAAGGGTTTAAAGAAGCTGAATCCCGGTTCGTTACGCATTGCCATTGGCATGGATACTTGCGGCATAGGAAACGGAGGGGATGAACTCTATAAGGCTTTTTCTGCGCAGCTTAGCAAGAAAAAGGTAAAGGCATTTTTGGTTGAGACGGGGTGTTTTGGTTTCTGCGCAGCAGAGCCCTTGGTAAATATCAGGATTCCGGGCAAACCCTTGGTCATCCTTAAGAAAGTTAAAGTTAATGACGTTCATAAGATAGTCAGCCGTTTATCAGAAGGTTTGGTACCCTTGGATAAGGCGTTGTGCAGGATAGAAGAGTGGGATCATCTTACCAGCAGGGTATTTTACGGCAGGGGTTTTACGGAGATACCCCTTTGGAACGAGGTGCCTTTTTTTAAATGGCAGAAAAAGATTGTTCTGCGTAACTGCGGAATTATTAACCCCGAAGATATCGAAGAGTACATAGGGGCAGGGGGGTATTCTGCTCTTTATAAGGCGTTGCATGACAGCACGCCTGACGAGGTGATTAATGAGGTTGGTAGGTCGAAACTGCGCGGCAGGGGAGGGGCGGGCTTTCCCACCGGCGTAAAATGGGGCCTTATGGCGAAGATTGATTCACGGGATAAGTATATTGTTTGCAATGCCGATGAGGGAGATCCAGGGGCTTATATGAACCGTAATGAAATTGAATCTGATCCGCACATGCTTATCGAGGGCATGGTTATAGCTGCTTATGCCATGAGCGCAAGTAAAGGGGTTATCTATATCCGCGCGGAATATCCCCTTGCGGTTAGTAGGCTAAAATTAGCGATAGGCCAGGCGAGGGAATGCGGGTTTCTGGGAAACAATATCTTCGGCACGGATTTTAGTTTTGATATCGAGCTTGTAGAGGGTGCAGGGGCATTTGTCTGCGGGGAAGAGACCGCCCTTATGCATTCCATTGAAGGGAGATCAGGTAGGCCGAGGCCAAGGCCGCCTTTTCCCGCGCAAAAAGGTATTTGGGATAAGCCGACTAATATAAATAATGTCGAGACACTTTGCAACGTGCCCGTCATAGTCCACAAAGGCGCGGATTTTTTTCTTGAGACCGGGACGAAGTCCAGCCCCGGGACAAAGGTGTTTTCTCTCGTGGGCAAGATAAAAAATACCGGATTGGTAGAGATGCCTCTGGGTTCTTCCCTGCAGACGATAATTTATAATATAGGGGAAGGCACCGGCACTCGCCGCAGGGTAAAGGCTGTGCAGACGGGGGGGCCTTCGGGAGGGTGTATCCCCGCGAGCCTCTTTCATACACCCGTAGATTACGAATCGTTAAATTCGCTGGGTGCCATTATGGGTTCCGGAGGTATGGTAGTTATGGATGAGGATAACTGTATGGTGGATGTCGCGCGTTATTTCGTGGAGTTCACCAATTCCGAGTCCTGCGGCAAGTGTACTCCGTGCCGCGAAGGCCTGCATCATATATTGCAGAGTTTAAATGCCGTTACCCGAGGGGATGCACCGAGTAATTATCTGGAGGACCTTAAATCGCTGGGGCTTTTCATAAAGGACAGCGCGCTTTGCGGTTTAGGGCAGACCGGACCAAACCCTGTTTTAACCACGATAAAATATTTTCTCGAGGAGTACGAAGCGCACGTGAAAGATAAACGTTGTACTGCCGGGGTTTGCGAGAACCTATTTGTATCTCCCTGCGAAAACAGCTGTCCGCTGCATATGAATATTTCGGGTTTTCTGTCATTGACCAAGGCAAAGAAAATAAGGGAGGCTTTTGAACTGTGTTTAAGGGATAATCCTCTTCCTGCAAGCACAGGCAGGATTTGTCATTTTCACTGCAAACTGCGCTGCAGAAGGGAAGATATAGATTCTCCTGTTTCTCAAGGAGAGATACATCGTTATATCGCAGATAGCGTGTATAGGGGTAAAGATGCCGAATCTGTGTATAAAAAGATACTTAAAGAGAAGTTCCCTTTGACCGGCAGAAAGATAGCCGTTATCGGCGCAGGACCTGCGGGGCTTATGGCCGGTTACTATCTTTCACGATTAGGCCATAGTGTTGTTATTTATGAAAAGCATTGCGAAGCTGGCGGAATATTAAGATACGGTATTCCCCGGTACCGGCTTCCGCGCAACATCCTTAAAAAAGAAGTGGATTTTATCAGGCGTTGCGGGGTAAAGTTCATTTTTAATACGAAAGTCGATGCAAAGAAGCTATCTTCCATTACGGATAGCGTTGATGCTGTATTACTATCCACGGGCGCGTATAAAGAGATGCCCTTAAATATCCCGGGAGAAACGCTTAAAGGAGTATATTCCGGAGTCCATTTCTTGGAAGAGCTAGCCGCAGGAGGAAAGCCCAGGATAGGCAGGAATGTTTTGATAATAGGAGCGGGGAATGTGGCTATCGATGCCGCGCGCAGCGCGTGGCGCATGGGCGCTAAGGTTACCATAGTTTACCGCAGGCAGCGGGAGGATATGCCGGCAAACAGCGAAGAAATAGAACAGGCCTACCAGGAAGGGATTAATTTTATTTTTCTTGCTGCGCCTAAAGCCTTAGTCGGCGATAAATACGGAAACGTCAAGGGTCTTGATGTGGTTAAGATGGCGCCCGGCGATTATGACGCATCCGGAAGGAGGAAGCCCGTATCGACTAACCAGGTTTATCAGGTAAGCTGCGATACGGTTATGATTGCGATTGGAGAGAAGGTTGACGCAGAATTTTTAAGCGGTTTTGGCATCGAGCTAAATAGGCATGGGTGCGTATTGGTAGACCGAAATACCCTGGTTACAAAAAACCCGAAGATATACGCAGGAGGCGATCTTGTTACCGGGCCTTCTACTGCTGTTGAGGCGATGAGCTGGGGAAGGAAGTTTGCGGAAAAGATAGATGCGGAGTTAACCAAAGACCCCTTTCGTTTTAAGAAGCTGTTTTGCGAATTTAAATACAGCATGACTCCTCCTCTTATTATCGAAAAAGAGGGCCGGCAGATTATGGAAAAATTAAAGGTTAAAGAGCGCTTTAATAATTTTAAGGAAGTAAATTTAGGGCTTAATAATAAGCAGGTGCATACCGAAATCAGGCGTTGCTTGAGGTGCGATATAAAAAATGAACCAGAAACTCATTAGCGTAAAAATAAACGGAGAGTATTACGATGTGCCCGAAGGGGCAACTATATACAAGGCCTGCAGGGATATCGGCATTGAAATACCTACTTTATGTTATCTTGAGGGGATAAATGAAGAAGGAGCTTGTTCGGTTTGCCTTG
>JACCDG011686123.1_pt1 | contig 10615 bp, 10 predicted proteins | sample 7442471 | NCBI WGS metagenome assembly JACCDG01 (sample SAMN15323444, study PRJNA562643) | freshwater metagenome | isolation source: river surface water | place: USA:Blue River Watershed | collected 2017-08-17 | reverse complement strand
GACCACCAAGACTCCCTGTGACATCTGTCCATTTCGCCGCACCTCACTCCCTGGTTGGCTGGGTGACTACACCCCGGAGTTGGTGATCGATACTGTACGACGAGGAGATCTGTTCTGTTGCCATGGCAAGATCGACTACGAGGATGAGGACTGGAAGAAGAAGCTCGCAAGGGACGAGGACAACATACCCGTCTGTGCCGGCAGTCTCATAGCGATGAACCAGATGTGTGTACTGTCCCGTAATCCGGAGATCATGAATCTACAGCGACAGGTGGCCAAGAAGTTCGACATCCTGGAACCCCGAGTCGAATTCCCGAAGCACCACCATAGCCTACCAGGGAAGAAACAAAAGGGTTATTGATCGTCCACTATACTAGAGCAAGGAGCTCTATAGTGAGCCATCAATCAATCCGAGCGAAGAAGGCGAGGCTATTCACAGCCTTTGCCGCTATTTGTCTGTTCTGCGTGCCGATTTGCCTGGCACTGCCGACAGACGTTTCGAACATCCAAGTGTCATCGGATTTCCTGGTCCGCTCCATGTACCACGGGATCATTGCATTGGTCCTAGTGGTCAGCGTAGTATGCAGCATCCAGCTCCGCAAGTTGCTCAACGAGGTTTCAAGGCTGGAGCAGAAGATCTCCAACCTCGAACGGGTGAACAATACCCAGTGGAAGAAGATCGACAAGCAGCAGAGAGTCATCAACCATCACGAGGCTACCATTCAGGGAATCTACGATAGCATCGACCAGTTCTGTGTCCTATATGACAAGGACGCCCCGAAGGAGCTCTTGGTAGCTACCCTCGAGGCGTTGAAGAGAAGGATCAGCTGGAAGATAGAGCGGTCCAACGAACTGAGGGTCGATACCCCGGTACCAGTTGAGAAGAACGACGAAGATCAGCAGGACGAGGTAGACATCAGTCCTGGGGATCAGGAGTAAGTCCTTCTCCGTCAGCATCCGAAGTGGGTTGCACTGGGGCAGAGTTCTCACCTTCCTGGGGTACAGGGGTGTGGGGATTCTGCCTCTTCCATTTCTTTCCCTTCTTTCCAACTGGCGTCCCAAGAGGCACAACGCTAGCCGTCTTGGCTGCGTCTGCATCGAAGTCACCGGTGGAGAACGATGCGAGTATTGGCGTCGATTCGGACAACGCCTCCACTGGACTAGTTCCAACGGAACTATTCACCACTCCAGGCGTGGGCTCAGCCGGTTTGGGCAACAGGTGGTCAGTGCCATAGGGGTCGGTATGTCCGACGTACTCCGGCGCCTTGGCTCCGCTCTCGGTCTTCATGATTTCCTCGAGAGGCACCCCACCAATCTTGATGGAAGAGACCGGTACAACCACAGGCACCATCTTGCCACGCTTGGGATCGAGTAGCATGAGCTTCTTGGGATGGAGGTTCCGGGAGTACTGGACAAAGGCACGGCGGCCTTCGGAGGACGAGTCGATCTGGACGTCATGAACCAGGTCACCACTATCACTGCCTCCGGTCGAGCAAACAGTCTTGACCATGTAGGGAGCGAATACGAAGAGCCGGCCGGCGGATGTAACTCCGATGCACTCATAGTTCTGGTCGAATCCCTCGGGAGAGCCAAGCTCCTGGATCCTCTCCACCTCCACGGCCTCACCCTCGGCGATGATCCTACCACCAGAGATCAGGTTGATCGTCCGGTTGAATGTCAGAATGGCCCCACCGATCAGGGGAGCTGTCTTCTTGAGATCCTTGAACGTGGTGATCATGGGCTAGTCCTTTTGATCTGGTGGGGGCTTTGGAGGTACCGCTTGCTGCACCTGCCTCTTGATCCTGACCTGCTCGAGGAACGTCTTGGAAGAGATCCAGGAGAAGACCAGTGCTCCGATCAGGGAGAACAACGGATCGACCTTCAGGAGATTCAGGCCGGCTACCAGGACCAGAAACTCGATGGGAGCTGACCACCGGTCGAGGGTTGCCCGGATCAACTCTATCGTCTGACCAACAAGTAGCTCAACCATGTTGATCAGGATCAGTACCTTGGACTTCATATGCCGATCTCGTTGTGGAACGATCCGCGACCGTGGAGTCTGTTGCCCAGTGCCAGGAACTCTACTGTGATGTCCACGTCGTTCGGGTTCTTTACGTCTACTGCAATAATGTGGCGCCTGACGGGCTCGTAGCCAGAAGTCGTCGTGGTGAGCCCGAAGTAGTTGGGCAGGTTGTAGTCCAACGTGAATCTCGTCTCGTCGAACATCACTCCGCTATCGTTGCAGCAGAAAGAGATGGCGCAGAACTTCCACTGATTGATGGACACTGTCTTGATGGCGAATCTCGAGTAGACCGAGGCCACAGCCGCAGAGAGGTTCGAGATATTCTCGGAATTGTCGGCTCCTATGGGGACATAGGACCAGGGCGGGAAGTATGTCGAAGGCACACAGAAGTAGTTCACGAACTGGAAGACATTGACGTAGGCGAACTTGTTGTCCACCCCGGTCAGTGCGTCGGCCGTCTTGTAGATCGTGTCTCCACCGTAGGGAGCCATGACTAGTGCAGTGGCTGGCCCACCGACCAAAGTGTCTCCACCCAGCGGACCATACCTGAAGTCCTTGCCCATGCCAGGACGGACGGAGATTCCTACTGCCGCGATGGATCTTCCGGGATATGGATCCTCGGGGTAGGTGATGTAGTACTTCTTCGATTCACTGTGCTGGATGACGTTGGCTGGCTGTTCCTTGAAGTAGTAGGCCCTGACCGGGTCATCGTTCTTCGCCAGGCCAAGTCGACCACGGTCACAGAATGGAAGGCTACCATCCTGGGGATCGGTGATACCCCACCGTGGGGAGAATGGATCAGCTTCAATGGCTTCCCTGGCTGGAGCAGATAGGCCATTCCATCCAGCGATGCCACCGGAGTACTGGTACTTGACGTGGGTCCAGCCTTCACCTGTTCCGTTGTCCGTCACACCAACGATGATGTCACCTTCGAACCTGGCTTCCCAGTCGTAGCCATGGGTCTGGTTGAATGTGAGAGTAGTGGCGACGGAGCCGACGAAGTTGTAGTTGTGACGTCTCCAGGCTTCGATGATCGAGAGAACCGGCTCGTCGTCATCGGCGGTGTCGAGTTCAATAGTCGGAGCTGCAACCGACCTGTCGACATAGAAGAACGCGCATGGCACACCTGAGATCTTGGCAATCGAGGCAACGTCCCATGTGCCGTTGTATGCCGGTTCATCATCGCAAACGCTGAGAGTGAGCCTATCCCCTCTGCGAATGGGGAATGGCATGGAGTTGAGACTCATCGCCACCAGATACTCATCGTCGTTTGCAAGGGGATCTGGAGTGATCAGGTTGTTGTTCGGTAGGGCAATCTCATACTTCTTCGCACCGCGATCCACTTCGAAGAGTCCGAAGTCACCCTTGTAGAACGGAGTGACCGTCACCACGTTTGTGTTGCTGGTCGCACTTTCGAACATGTAGTGACATACGTCATATGGGGAGTTGCCTCTGGTAGCGAGGAAGTTGATCGTCGCAGCCAGGTTGGCAGCCGTGAGTGTCGTGCTGGCCCCAATGAGGTACTCACCATTGAGAAGGTTGGGGTTAGATGCCACAGCAGTGAACCGGACAGGCACAGAGCTGAGCTTCTTCCTCATCTTCATGGCTGGCGTGTCGAGATCGAAGTAGTGGCCGGCCGTGGGCTGGGTACCAATGGTGATAGTCAGACTACCCTGACGGGACAGAGGATCATGGTACTTCTGCATGTCCTGCTGTGGGCGGGTCACACGGGTCCATATCACCACCACACCCTTGGTGGGTTGGACATAGTCGAAGATCGGAGTCTCTTCGATGTCTGTGAGAGAGATGCCCGCTACTTGGTTGCTGATGAAGGCATTGATGAAGGACAGGGCAGTACGCTGTGCCGGGGCTCCCTCTTCATCATCCTCATTCTGCTCGTGAATCTGGAAGACCCTGCTGCCTGTATCCTCGTAGTCACGGCCGTAGAGTTCCAGGTCGAACCGGGGAGTTCCACGGTCGGACAGCACTGCCGAGATGCGGATCGTCCCGTTCTTCGGGGGAGTCTCCCAGTCGGTGCAGAGCTTGTTGAAGTCAATCGCGATGGCCGACTGGCTGTAGACGTTGGGTGGGACAGTGGGGTCGAGCTGCACCACACCGTTGTTGTTCAGGTTGGTGCCCTGGAAGAACGAGAACTGTTTGGCACAGTAGAACCATGGCTTGACTGGAGTTCCATCCTGGTCGATGGCCCAGTTCTCGATACCATCGCCAGAGACGGTCTGCTTGTCCTGGTTCTTGTTCTGCGTGGCGAGCCGTGGGCTAAACTGGAATGGACCACTAGCTATGATGTTGATCGCCGTGGTGAGTTCCAGGCTGGCAAGATCGATGGAGATGGTATCCCCTTCATCCCCGGACTTCTTGAGGATGAAACGGTGATGGACATGTTGGTCTGCCAGGATAGGAGCCACACGCTGAGTCGTGGAGTCCGAGGCCAGATATACCTGATCGGACAGTCCTGAGACTCTGCTCACTATGGTCTGGGACATGTTGACTAGAGCGAGACGGGATCTCACGTGGACTTTCCTCCAACCAGTGTCTGGATCGTGCCAATGGTCTTGTACTCGTCGTTCAGCGCGCCACTGGCGGAGATTCCCACCACTTCGACTTCCACGGTCTTCATACCGAAGAGATGGCCGCCGAACGCTCCACCTGGAACGAAGCACAGGTTGGGGAAGATGAGAGGATCGGTGATGCGCCTCCAGAACCGACCAGTGGCATAGCTGCCAGAGGCCGGACCAGTGGACCGATAGGCCGTGGTGTTGGCCGGATATGCCACATCGAGGTACTGGTAGTAGACCGAGATGTTCTTTGCGAATGAGGTATCCAACCCGTCGATCAGGCTGAGACCAGTCGTCCCATCGATGATCTCGACCAGAAAGATCGGATGTTCACCGTCTCTGGTGGATCGGATGGTGAGCTCGGCCATGTTCGAGGTCAGGTGAGTGAATCCCGTATCGCCCGCGACGTTGATCGCGACAGACAGGGCGACAGTGCTCGGGATCACGGACCCCAAGTAGGCTGCGAGGTTCGTGAGAAAGGCAAGGTTGGTAGAGCCCTTGGCAAACTCTCCCTCACTGCCACTGGCCGAACTCTTTCCGATAACTGTGTGCTGCCACCTGGCGTGCCAGTTGGTGATACGGACGATCACGGTCGCCGGTGCCGAGAGAGTCGTGGCCGTCTTGTCGAGCGAGAAGATCACGGACTCGGACTTGAGAGCCCTGGCCCGGTAGCTCGTCGGGGTATCCTCGTCGTCAGCATCCACTGTGGTGTGGAGCCACGACATGCCGCTCAGTATGACCTGAGGTATCTGGGTCCAGAAGCCGAAGGACTTGTTGTCGGCGTAGAACAGATCGTCGGACACTTCGATGATGGCCCGCTCTTCTGTGTTCAGCTCCTCGGACTTGTTGGCCCACAGATCGATGGGGTAGCTCTTCAGATCACCCTTCTGAGTGAGGATCGTTCGGGCTGACCTGTCGAGATAGATTACTGGGGCACCACCGGGCTGGCCGTCGTAGAGTTCTTCCTGGCTCACCATGGTGGCCGTGAGGACTACGATGGTACGGCCGTTGTACCGCTCAACTGCCCGTCCGTCAACCGTCTCGCTATCCATTGGGTAGCGGCTGGCCTTCTTGAGCGAGTGGACGATGTAGCTTCCATCGTGGTTGCGACTTCCTACGATGTTGCAGGTATCTCCCACCCTGACTTCCCGGAAGTACTGGTCACACACCGCCACAAGCCTGGTCGATCCAACGTCCTGCCTGAGAGCATCAATCATGCAGCAATAGGCGTCCATCACAGTGACGCTGTTGACAGCGGAGAGGTTTACGCAGTTGGGAGTCGCCATTACGGGGATAGCCTCGTCCAGCTGGAGTCGCCAGTCTTGATGAACAGGGCGGGATCATCACCAACTTCTGGAGCTATGACAACCCGCACAACGTAGAGCACATCACCATCTGGAAGATCGTCCTCCGTAGCTACGGGGTTCTCCCAATAGGTCTTGGAGTACTGGTCGGTGATCGAGTTGATGCGCTCGTTCAACGCCCTGTAGTTCTGCTCGGACTGGCTCGATAGGTCAGTTGCGTCTTCCTTCAGGCCGGCCAGGTAGCTCTTGAGTTCATCCACCTCGGCCTTGGTGAGTAGTCCCTTGAAGGCTGCGGACAGCTTGGCGGTCAGCACGACCATCTGATCGATCTTGGATATCAGGTCCGAGTAGTTCGTATCCTCGGACGTGGCTGGAAGCAGATCGTAGTCGACTTCGAGATAGACAGCCTCGTTGACGACCGTGAGAACCTGCTCGGACCCTGACCCTCTGAGAGAGGCCACAAGAGTCATGTAGTACGTTCCGGCGCCAAGCGAGCCGAAGCACAGCCCATCCTCGTCGGACGGGCCAACCGTAGCCACATGCCCCCTCTGCGAGTCGTCCAGGATCTCGAGTGAGAGACCCTGGACTGGGGTTCCAGTGGAATCCTTTATCGTGATGACGAATGCCATCGATCAGGCCTTCTTGTAGATTGTGGCCAGGTTATAGGCCGTCGGGAATATCGTCTGTCGATCCATCTTTGGAAAGATCGATGGGGAGTTCCACGGGTTCATCAGTGGCGAACCAGCTGTCGACGGTCGGGACACTGGCATTGGCCGGAGGGGCCGGAGGACCACTTGGGGGCGCTGGGGCAGCATTGGTCGACTTGGTCTTTGCACTTTCGGCTAGTCCTTTCATCCAATCGAAGATTGATCCGCCCACAAGGGGAGCGGCACCTGCACCACCAGTTGCTCCAGCAACGATGGCCGTACCAACGGTGTCCGTGATCTTGTCGGCCGTCGAAGCAGCGTAGCTGTGCTGGTGCATCGCAACCTGGGCGGCTACCGAGGCGTCACTTACCCTCATGACCTCAACATCTCGGCTGGACATGATCTCCTGGCTCACCACGATGGGCTGACCGGAAGGATCGGTTCCCACAAGCAGGGGCTGGAACTCCTCCCTCATACGGAAGTAGAGAGTGCCATTGCCCCAGGTCTCGGGCATCGACACGAGATCGGAGGGTCGGATCTCACCCCGGCCGTTGACGGCAGAGCGGGTGATCCGGACATCCTGCTTGGGGGTTGGGGGGTTGAAGAGCGAGCATCCCCACATCGTGAGGAGTAGGTAGATCAGAACGAAGGCTTTGAAGAAGTTCTTCATGACGAACACCCTTGTGTGGAGTCGAAGGTTACGGAAATAACTCGTTTGTCGGTCCCTGCGGCCTCGGCTTGGTCTTCTGGACAGGGAGATTGGTCACGGACCTCTCTCTCAGTTCTCGGATCGTCTGGGCGTCCTTCGGGCTTGAGGAGAACTGGGCGAGGGCGGTTCCTAGCATTCCGGCTGCACCGGCCAGCAGCGTGAGAAACTGATGCCACTCGGCGGGAACAGGAACAGAGAGGAGGACTGGGGCCATAAGGCCAAGTATGATGGACCAAATACGGAAGAGGTCTGGCCCACCGTTGTTGTTCCTGAGGTACCGAGACATCTGAGTCTCCTTGTCTTGGGTTACTTCGACCTAGGTAATGACGTTGGTGTTATCGGCATCAGGGCGCCTTCACCAGTATAACCTCGAACGTGTCAATGGTCGTTGGTTGTGAGAAGGCCGGGCATGGAGCGTGTCCCCTTTCACGGGATTCCGAGGCAGGCGTCGAACGCGGAGCGGGTCGCGAGGCTCATGTCACGACGCCCTTCACGAGCGCGAACCGTAGCACGATTGCCTCGCCCAGATTCCCGGCGCTGATGTTCCGCACCGTGATCTGGCACGAGCCCGAGGCCATCGTGTTTGCGGCGACGACGTAGGCTCCGAGCGTCCCGGCGCTGTCGTGCTGGATGATGAGCACGTCGGTCGCCGAAATCTTGGAGTTTGTCAGCGTGAACGAGACCGCCGTTGCCGCGTTCAGCGTCGCCGCGTGCATCGTGATCGTGCCACACGCCTTGTCCAGCGTGACTCCGGTTGCCTTGCTCGTCGCCTGAGTAACCGTGCCGCCCGCACCGGTCGTATAGCCAAGTGTTCCCGTCGCGGCTAGGTTGCCTTCGAAGTATCCGCCCCAGTTCACGTCCGCGCCGGACGCCGAACCATAAACGCCATAGGCAGTGGATGTGCCGCCCGTGGTTCCAGTGGCGACGCCTCGAACACCGTAGGAGTTGCGAATCGGAGTTCCGGCAGTGATAGCACCGGTCGATGAAGCCGAGAAGTCTCCGCCAAAGGTGTTCCGGTTCGTGTTGCCGCTCGTGTTGGCGCCGGAATCCGATCCGCTACCCTTCACGCCGAAGGTGTTGTATGTCGAACCGCCCGTGTCCGTGATCGTGCCAGTGTCGGTTGCGGAAAACTGGCCCGCGTACTGGTTGACCGTCGCGGTGTCGCCGCCGTCGTTGTCGCTGCCGCTCTTGGCGAGCGTGCCCTTGACTGCTACAAGGTCGGCAAGGTTGGCGGTTGCCGAAGTCAGTGTCCCCGTGTAAAGATACCCGTCCGCCGTCAGAGTCGCGGAGTTGACGATCTTGTTTGAAAACGTGTTGATGCCGGTCCAGGTATTCGTCCCGCCCATCAGGTCGAAGAACGTGTATGTGGTGCCGTCGCCCTTTGCGAAATATCCATTCGTCGGCGTCGCCGTCGAGTTCGTGCCGCCGTTCGCGATGGGGACCGTCCCCGTGATTCCATTCGCGACGTTGACCTGCGCCCACGCCGGGTTATTCGACGTGCCGGTGTTCGACAGGTAGCGCGTCGCGTTGGCGTCTTTGGCGAGCGCGGAAAGCGTGTTGGACGCCGAGCCATAGAGCAGATCGCCCTGGGCAACTGTGGCGATGCCAGTTCCACCGGAAGTCACTCCCACAGTTCCCAGTGTCATATTGCCCGTACTGGCACTGACCACAAGTGGTGAGGTGGCTGTGGCGACAAACGTACCGCTGGACTCCGGGAGCCTCAGGCTGAATGGCCCAAGACCAGCAGCAAAAGCCCGTGCTGTGATGTTCCACAAGCTGGTACCAGCCCCTCCGGTCGAGTGGGTCGAGAGCTGAAGCAGTGGATTGGTTGTGTTGGTGGTATCCCCATCCCTCAAGATATGGATGAGAGGATCGGTCGTACCTGGGGTATCCACAGCCACTTCAACATCGAGGATGGTGTTTTCACTAGTGTCAGTATTGTTGAAGTAGTTGGTGTTGGTGAAGACATTCGCCTCGTCCTCATAGGCGATATCTGCATCCAAAGTTGGAGCCGGAACGTCTGCCGAGACGAGAGCCCTGAAGGTGGGAGCTGCATCACCACCAGAAGTTGGCCCGGCCAGCACATAGTTTGCAGCCTTGGTCCCGAAGCTCACTGCACCTGTCGTCGTGGAGATCTCGAGGGGGGAGGTAGCCGCTACTACCGGGGTACCTCCGGCATTGGCCCAGTCTACACTGACCGAAGCGGCTGTACCGGTCGCCGAGATACGGTGGTTGATCCTGTTGATGTCGGCATCGCCATTGGGATTCGTGGCCCACGACTCAACGGTGTACTTGGTCGAAGTCGCATCCACATCCACCAACTGAGTGGTCAGTGGGGCGGAGTTGCCAGTCGGGGCTCCCGAGCCATTGTAGTCCCTGGAGATGGTCACCAGATTGGTGAAGCCATTTGTGTTGGTCCAGGTGTTGGCCGTGGCGATCAACCCGTACAGCGTGATGCTGGCCAGGTCGGCATTGACCAGTGCCCGGAACGTCGGGACTGCTGGGCTGCCCGTCGCTGGGCCAGCCAGGACGTAGTTCGCTGTCTTGGTTCCATCGACCAGGCTAAGATCCGTCTCGGAGAGAGTGACGAATGTTCCATCACTGTTCGAGTCGAGCTTCAGCTCCTTGCCCTTGACGATGGGGAGTTGGCCGAAGCTGATCTGTGCGATCAGGCACAGCAAGAATGGAAGGAGGAACTTCTGGAGCTTGGTCATTCTATCACCTGTTCAAGCTGGAGTTGGAACTTCACATCACTGTGCAGACCTGTTGTGAGAACCGAGATGTAGAGCGTTGTGCCGACTGCCACAACGAAGTCGATTGGTGAGGCCAGTGTTCCATAGGCCTGGTCAATAGCCACTCCGAATGTCATGCTGTTGTCCGGCGTTCCACCAACCGCATCATCGGCGATCTTCAGCGTAGTAGTTCCAGTGGAACCCTCGTGGACCGCATGGATGATCTTGGCGAACTTCAGCTTCCAGCTGGAACCGACTGGACCTCCGACATACATACGGATTTCCTGACCGGCAGAAGTGACCTGAGCCTCACCCATGAATGTCTGGGTGAACGTCTGGGCACCAAATGGCAGAGCTCCCTCCAGGGAGTCTCCCTCGGGCATGTATTCCACCTTGCCTTCGAGTACGACCAGTGCTCTGTGGGTTGCCATGTCAGGTGACTTCCTGCCAGCCATCGCTGGCCTTGGAGTATAGAGCTGGGCCGGCGGCCGAGATTGAGATCATACCCGTCTCGGCAAAGGCAATGGGTGGGAAGTCCGAAGAGCTGGCATGAGGACGTCCCCAGTATTCCTTCTGAGGAGCCCTGAACTCTTTGGGGATCTTCAGAGTTCTGGACCTAGTAAG
>JACCDG011468319.1_pt1 | contig 10615 bp, 12 predicted proteins | sample 7442471 | NCBI WGS metagenome assembly JACCDG01 (sample SAMN15323444, study PRJNA562643) | freshwater metagenome | isolation source: river surface water | place: USA:Blue River Watershed | collected 2017-08-17 | reverse complement strand
GCTATGCATTTGAGTTGACTCGATCATCCAATCGCGAACATAACAGTCCACGAATCTCAGGCTCATCCAATCACTCCAAACGCATTCTTGTGAGCACCTGTTCCCAGGCTATACCTGGGGTACCAGAACATGAAGTTTCTTAGTCTGGCTCACAAGATTTCTCATGGCTGGGTATTCTAGTTGACTCAATTACTTGATAGTTCATGGTTTGCACATAAATAATCCATGAATCTTATTGGCATCCAGTCAACTCAATTGCTTATCCATGTATCTAGTTTATAAACCTTATCCATAAAAAATCGCCCTAGATTTTTCCCCCCTCGTCATATACGCTCTCTAGAGACGTTACAAGAGGGTAAATCAATCAATTAGTTGTCAACTAGTCAATCAACCGTTACATGCGGTTACAGTGTTAAGACATGCTAACTCTTGTTTCACTGACCTGATGGAATGCAGATTAACACGAATGAATACAGGTTAGATTCATGAAACTCATGGTGTGTGAAATGATGATCGAGTTGAACGGATAGCCTAGCCATGAAGAAACTCATGAGACATTACCGTAAACCTTATGGTCGGGTGTTCCAGGTGCTACCCTGAAAACAGGTGCTCACAGGAACGCGTTTGGATTGACTGGATTGCCCTGAGATTCATGGATTGTCACATGCATCTTAAGGCAATCCAGTTGAACGGATAGCCTAGCCGTGAAGAAACTCATAGGACATTACCGTAAACCTTATGGTCGGGTGTTCCAGGTGCTACCCTGAAAACAAGTGCTCACAGGAACGCGTTTGGATTGACTGGATTGCCCTGAGATTTATGGATTATCTGGTACATTTCGAGGCGATTCAGTTAAATGGATAGCCTAGCCGTGAAGAAACTCATAGGACATTACCGTAAACCTTATGGTCGGGTAGTTCAGGTGCTACCCTGTGCTCCAATCCTATGCTTGTAGGAACGCGTTTGAGTTGACTCGTTGACACGTCCGCGGATGTTCCCCATCAGGTGTTTGGCTACCCGTGAATTTCCAGTAAAAAAAACTCGAAGCAGCGAGGTGCGTTCATGGGCGCTGGTTTAGCATGCGTTTGTCATGAGCGAGTCTGTTGCAGATCCTGTTGCAGCACCTGTTGCGGTGCCTCGGAAGGCTGGCAAAACGAGCATGCTGGACTTGGGGCACGTGCTGCCACGATTGAGCCTGATGACTCTGGAGCGGAATGGTGTGCTGTACATGAAGGCGACGTGGTTCATCGTGTTCTTCTATGAGTGCCTGCTTGAGCACGTGGATCATATCGTGAGGGACCTGCGGGAGACGCAGGAGCTTAGCCAGGAGATCGTGACGCTCACGGTGGGCAAGCGCGAGGGCGAGTGGTTCACGCTGGCCGGGGCGAAACTGCTGGTGGGGATGGTGCCGTACCGGATGACCAGGCGGGAGCGGGCGGAGCTGGTGGAGGAGTTTGCTAAGCTGGAGAAACCGAAGAAGGTGGGTGTGGCTGGTGTTGAAGCTGGAGCTAATGCTGAGGCAAAACCCGCTGCTCCCGAACTGGTCAAATTGAAGGACGGGCAGGAGAGCGTGATCAAGATGAGGCAGGAGGAGGGCAAGGACGAAGACGGGGATGGCTGGCTGGACGTGAGGGTCGTGTGGTTGGACGGGAAAGAGTATGTGTCGTCGCGGGATGTGGTCAAGCACACGATCGAGAAGACCGGGAAGCTCGTGGTGAAAGCGTGGACGCAGGTGAAGGATGTGGTTGACGCGGGAATGCTTGCGACGCACAAGTTCAAAGGGAGCGGCGAGGTAGTGCAAGATGTGATCGAGAGGGGCGCGGCGGGACGGGTGGTGCTGGCGCTGACGGGCGAGGCTGCCCAGAGGAATCGGGAGCGGATGCTGGCGGCGATTGCTGGTGATCATGCTGGGGCTGAGCATGTAAAACCTGCTTCAGCGTGCAAAATGACGGAGGACGAGTTGCTGGACGCGTTGGACAGCATGTATCCCACATGGTTCGAGCGCGCTACGGGACAGCCGGGCGCGAAACGGGCGCGGCGGGCGTGAATCTCGCCTCCATCGTTATTTAAACCTCGTGAACTCTTGTGAATGAATGTCAAACCCGACATACAGCGTAAAAACACATGACGAATCAGTCAGTGATTTTGTATTCGGATATGTTACTAAATTTCCTATTGTAACACTGCGACGGGGATTTGTCGAACAATTAGAGGTTCACATGAAAGACCGATTTACTTGTATCGCAGAAATTGAGCGAAACATGCGTGCATGTTTATTAGCAGATTTTGCTAAAATGCATCAAGGTCTTCCGGACAAGCACGGATTCGTCATGTGTCCACAAGGTCGAAATGGATGTATGCTGCCAAAGGTAGGAAATATCGAATGGAAACGACTCAATGTCCCCATAGATACACTTGACAACAACGTGCAGGACATTCATGAGATCATGGATTTCATCAAGTGTCGATTTGTACCACTTGTAAGGTGCGAATGCACATGAATTGAGCAGGAGGATAGTTCTGAATCAACAATTGCCATGCGACCGAATGTTCTTCAGGAGATATTTCAAGCGACGTCTCTAGCGATACTGAAGCGACTTCGTGATTTAAGGAATCAAATACGTAAAATTTCGTCCAAACCATGTTGGTTCAGAAATAGCGTGAGATTCCGGCAACAGCGGGCCTCCGAGTCTACATGTGTTTCGAGATCTCCGCGGGTCATATGGGCGCGAAACGGGTGCGGCGGGCGTGACTTGTGCACTTGAGTTGATTCAAATTAAAAAAAGAGCTATTGTCTGGGGTGAGGCCTGTTTTTCGAGTGTAGGGCTAGTTCAAAGCATGGCAGTCTCGAAGGTTCCCGCTACGCTCCCGTTTGATGAGATTGTGCCCGGCGCAATCGTGAGGTTCTGCGTTATCGATGGAGTGCAGTACTTGTCGATTCGTGATATGATTATGTGTGTTTGTGGCAAGGATAACAAGGACGCAAGCCAAATTTGGATTAGATTGACTGAAACTCAAAAAGGCGAAGTTTCCCTATTTTGTCGAACCTTCCAATTCCCCGGCCAAGGCCAATCGGAGCAACCCGTTATCACTTTCGTGGGCGCGCTGAAGTTGATTATGATCCTGCCTGGCGAGGCTGCCAAGAAGCACAGGTCTGCCATGGCCGACATCCTGCGGCGGTACTTTGCTGGTGATGGGTCGCTCCTTGATGAGATCGATAGGAATCAGGTGTCGGACTCGCCCATCGCGCAGATGGCCCGTGCGTCACTGGCTGCCGAGGGCGGTGCTCGTGGAATCGAGGATTCACACAAACGCAAGCGGGAGGAACTTGAGATGCAAAAGCTTGAAGTTGAGATCAAGTGCATGGAATCTAACTGCCAAGTTTCGCTGTGGAAAGGCCAGATGGACATAGTGGACAAGTACACTGCGCTGTGCACGAACACTGATTTAGATGAGCGCGCCAAAGTCGTATTCAAGGAGGCTTTGCTCAACTCGCTGATGGTGAAGGCGGGTGACTCGCCAGATGGCAAGGCCATCCTGCCCAATTTCAAGGAGAGGCCAGAATCTGTGATCAGAATCAAGGTCGATGTGGACGAGGACGCGCTTGAGGCTCAGGATGTGGACGAGGATGGCTGTCTGAGCGTGCGTGTGGTGCTTTTGAACGGGAAGCAGTACTTGTCGACACGGGATGTGGTCAAGCATACCATCGAGAAGACTGGAGTGCAGGTGGCGCGGACGTGGGCACGTGTGAAGGATCAGATCGACGCGGATGTACTGGAGACGCACAAGTTCAAAGGGAGCGGCGAGGTGGTGCAGGATGTGATCGAGAGGGGCGTGGCGCGCTGGCTGGTTCGTCTGCTTCCGGGCGAGGCTGCCGAGAGGAATCGCAAAAGGATGCTGGATGCTATCTGTGTTAGTCATGCAAATGGCATGAAATCTTTGGATTAAAACCAGTAATCCACATGGTTCGAGCGCGCTACGGGACAGCCGGGCGCGAAACGGGCGCGGCGGGCGTGATATTGGCTTTCATGCCTATTAAAACCCTCAAAGCAAAATAGTAGCGCAATGGATCTTTTAAACGCGCAAGAGATAAAAGTTGTTAATGAATGCAACCAAAAGTGTCCAGCCCTATCCCAGTTCATCTTGAGTATAAAGCAGTTAAAACACTGGGAGGATGCATGTGGCAAATGCTATCAACATGTGATGGACATGTTTATTCGCATATTCACTGAAATACGGTCAGATCGCTTTATTTCAGTGAATGATGATTTTGAAGTCTTGACCTCCGATTTGAAGAGGACATTTTCAATCTTCAAGATGTTGGCGGGCAATGACCAAAACCTCTGCAATGCTCGCGACCATATCCTGCTTGGTCTTTCTGCGGGTCAAAAAATATTGAAATTAGAAGTTGATCAGCATTCACAGGAAGAGATTGCGTGGTATGTAGAAATTGCAAGAGAGATGCGTGAATTACAACAAGCATTTGTTGAGGAAGTAATCAAGATAATAGATGTTTTGAAAGCACTGGAATCAATTTCAGCGCGAGTTGATCTGGCATTGCATCATTCAGATTTATTAGAGAGTTTACTACCGCGTTGCGTTGGGGTCAGATGATTCAGCCATGCGCAACTCGATGGAATCAAAACAAGCTCTCATCTTTTCTTTCAAAGTCTTGCCCTTCAAGTACTCTTGTGACAAATTAAGCACCAAGTTTTTACACTCAGCCATCCGGAATTCGCTGACACGTGGAGGCAAGATTTAGGTTTGACTACTATCGGATTGGGCCTGTATGTCACGTGTTTCGAGTTCTCCGCGGGTCATGCGGGCGCGAAACGGGCGCGGCTGGGAGCGTCTGGATCGGCTGCTAAGCGGGTGAGGCTGCCAGATCATCTCGGATCATCTTGGTGAACAAGTTCGAATTCGCGTTGATGCTGGCGGATTTGGAACACTTTCAGCGCCTCGTTGATGATTATGTTGAATACGTCATCGTCAAGAAGGCCAAACCATCCGACGTTTCGTAATGCTAACAATACATCTCTTTTATGATGTTTTATGGATTTTCTCGCCCATCGTTGAAGCACATGTATCTTTTCGGTGAATTGGTCTTGCTTTGAATAAATCTCTTCCAGATCCTCCTGAAATCCTACAGTGTACCACGGGACCATTGGGCGCATCCTGAGACATTTGGCTGAATATATGCCCTGACCTTGTATTCTTAGCGCGCCATTCGGGAGAATACTGGCAGTCAATGGCGTATTTTTCACCAGCAGGTATTCTGCGCGCTGCGAACTCGCGAGCGACGAGCTGTACTTGCTGAGCAACTCGTAGTCGTAATATACGAAATACAAAGCGCCATCCACTGCAAGCAAGTCAGACCGGCAATACCACGTAATTGTCTTACCTTGAGTGGTCTCGAACACGTAGACGTCGTGTGCATCCGGGGGTTTTATGGGCAGTCCCCATTTTCGCGGGACTGGGTTGTCTGCTGATGACGCAAATCCGGCGTGAAGTAATAATGGCCAGAATGGATGGTCGCGTAATGGTATTGTATCCATATGCTTGTTGACTTGTATTGACGGGAGTGATTCCTGTTGAATTAATATTAATGGCCGATAAACACGCGGTATATATGCCCCCTGTGTACACACGAATGGACGCAATCGGGGGCGTTTACGGCGGGGCCTGAGGCGCTTGAAGCGATCCGGTGGTGAGCTCGGAGACGGGCGTGACTTCGTGTATTGCAGTGAATGTGAAGCACATGCAATCTTCGTTGTTCAAACGCGCTATCGGACAACAGGCGTGTATTTACGCTTAGTAGCTACATGAAATAAAATGAATGTATCCAAAGCCATCGTGTTATTGGGGCTAACTAACCAGAATCAATGTGATGATAAATCTATACAAATTGCATGGAAACGAAAGCTATTGAGTACACATCCGGATAAATCGAACGCACCAGCTGCAACAGCATTGACGCAGGAGATCAATGCTGCCAAGGATTATCTGTTGAATCAAGCCAAGCATGTAATACGAGCGCATTTTGATAGCCTGGCTGCTAAAGAAAAGCAAGGAGCAGCTGCTGAGCAAGAGATCAGGGCAGCCCGAGAGCGCGCGAGACAAGCATCAGCTGAGCATGAGATCAGGGCAGCCCGAGAGCGCGCGAGACAAGCAGCTGCTGAGCAAGAGATCAGGGCAGCCAGAGAGCGCGCGAGACAAGCAGAAGCTGCTGAGCAAGAGATCAGGGCAGCCAGAGAGCGCGCGAGACAAGCAGCAGAGCTTCACAATCTGTTCAATACAGTACATGCACAGCACAGCGGCAGTATCTTGCCGCCTGAATTGCAAGAATCCATTAACCACTGCATCCAGGATAATTTGAATTATGAGCAGTCGCGACGAACCCAACAGCTTAGGTGCAGACGCACGACGGCCGCGACTGCAAACGTTTAAGAAACTTGTAACACTACTGCAAGACGCGCCTGCTTCCAAATCAGCCCTCACCAGTGCTCCGCGATGAACGCGGACAGCATGGCGTCCCGGGCGTGCTGGCGGCCCTCGAGAATCAGCGCGGGGAGCTGGTCCGCGGAGGCCCAGTTGATCTTGTAGCGCAGCTGGGTGCGCTCCGGGTGATCCCGTACGATCACGTCGGCGAGCTTGCGCGTGTTTGCCGGTCCATAGATCTGGGTGATCCAGTCGTCGAACCACCAGGTCGTGAGCTGCGGCGGGTAGTGCGTGCGGAACAGGTCCAGATGGGTGCGGTGCACGAAGTCGTGCGTGAGAACCGCGGTGTTGCCCTGGTGGCACGTGGGCCCCACGACGCCCCAGAGCGGTGGCGTGAAGCTCAGGAGCGCGTCCACGAACTTCGTGGCCCAGTCTGGCGTGACAAACTCGGTGTCGTCGTCGATGTGATACATGAAGTCGCACCCCGCGTTGTACGCCGAGCGGGATAGCTGGTTGAGGACGGGTATCGGCTGATGGGACGGGTTGCGTATGGGCAGTGGCTGGAATGTCACGGAGGGCAGGGCGGCGCGCATGTGGGCCGATAGCGCGGCCAGAGTCGTGCTGTTGTCGAAGAACGGGTCGCCCCAGTCATAGCCCACGAACACTCGGAAGGAGTGCTGGTGATTGTTCTTGATGCTAGGGCCTAGGGTTGCGAGCGGGAGCTGGTATAACAGCGTGTCTTCGATGGCGCGCCAGTCTTGCTTGCGCGAGGTGACCGGGATGAGCAGGCATATGCTAGGGCGTTCGGACTGATTGCCAATCAGGGTGGAAATAAGAGACAGGTCCGTGAGCAGGAATATGCTTATTGTAAACAAAAGCGCCGAGTGTGTCCCGTCACACCACATTGCGCTTGGACCTTTTCATTAAACTCTATATACTAGCAAGTGTATATTTTCGTGGCTCTACGTGTCAAACTGGTGCCTCTTGCGTGGGAGGATCTCCATGTTTCGTCACCAAAATGCTCAATCCACAGTTACTGTACAACACTTGGATGTGTGTGAGAGCAGTTCCGTGAGGACAGGCAGTGATACTTGGCAGCAAAAGCCCCTTTTGAATACGTTCAAAAACTTTGAAGCACGTCATAGTTGCATGATGATACTTGACCCCCAAACCTGCGAAAATAGGAGGCGGGACAAGAGTAACATGCGGCAACGGTGCTCCCGGCATGAAATCGTGCCTACGAAGGGGCGCGTATGCTTCCACAGTAGCCAGAACTTCCTGTAGCAGACGAAATTGTTAATATTTCACACCACGCTTATATTCTAAACTTGAAATTGAAATCGAAATACCGTTGTGACGCCAGCATGCAAGTGAGGAGGAACGTCTGGCACCAAACCCGTTGCAGGTACTGGGGTAAACATTGGATCAGAATCATCCAAACAGAGTGGTTCCTTTCCTCCGGGAAGATAATGATCTTTCCAAATTTGAAAGGCTGGAGATCCGTACTCCATCCTCAATGAGATGAGCTCCCCTTTGCCATGGCGAACCATTTTGCACCCAGATGCCTCGCCCATCTTCTTCATTAAATCTTCATCCAAAGCCATGCTTGCACCACTACGAGTATATGTCCCGTCACACCACATTGCGCTTGGACTTTTTCATTAAACTCTATATACTAGCAAGTGTATATTTTTTGGATGTGTGTTTTAAACGCGTTCTTCATTCATGGAGGCTGCAAGATGCGCCTGCTTCCAAGCCAGGTAGCGATTCCAGTACGACTCGGAGTACTGCCAGACGCCCACGGTGGTCCCGTGTGGCAGGACGAGCTCGGCTGTTTTTTCGTTGAACTGGTACTGCTGGACTGTGCACTCGGCGCCCGAGGTCTCGAGGTTGAGCATGAAACGAAACTCGGCCTCGTCCTCGCGTTGCTGCTTCCAGGCAAGGTACTGGTTCCACCGGGGCAGCGGGTACTGCCAGATCTTCCAGCCGCTCCTGTCCTTGATGAAGAGGGCGACGGTGATGTGTGTCTGCTCAAATTTGGAGATCTTGCTCTTGTTCCAGCGGGCTTCGATCTTCAGCATGTCTTGGAACTCCTCCTCGTCGTCGGTCTCTGGGTCGGACTCTGAGTCGGAGTCGGATTGGGACTGGGACGGGTCAGTCTCTGGCGCATCTGGCGCAGTATCGTAGGGGCTTGGATTGCGCCCGTTTGTGCATGAACGAGGCATGTGTTGGGTCTGGAGGAGCTTGCTTTTAATAGCGTATCGTGATATTATTCGGTAAATAACGCTTGTTGAGTCAGGTTTGTATTTAAAGCATTCGAACCACATGTACTCAAAGCCATGCCAAAATACAATCAAAATGTTCCCGAGCAAGCTCGAGCAGCCGCCTTCAATCCGCAGCATAATGCATACAACTCCAATACGGCGCCTGCTCCCCCAGCTGCAACTGGAAAGACTTCGGGCGGGGGCTGAAATGCAGTCGGACTGGGTCAAGAATCAGATACAAAAAAAATCTAAAGCGCCAGGTGCGCCCGTGCCTTCGTGTGCGTCGGGTGTAGAACATGCTGCCCGAGAAGATTCAGGGGATTCTCATGGAGTACTCGAAATTTGTTAACTTTGGACAAGAGCGTGAATGGTGTATCTTCAAGTCACCTCTGGATCAGTACGAGCGACACTCGGCGTTCCTGGATGCGTGCGGGCACGACACGCACGAGCTGGCAGGGGCGATCGAGCGGACTAAAGCTGCAGTGCAGGAGCTGAAGCATTGCAACGAGTGGATGAACGAGCAGTTCAAGAAGGACCCGTTTCCGTTCACGAAAGCTGGAACGGGTCAGACTTTAGATTAAAACTTGCATGTGAATAATATCCAGAAGTTTCTTTCAATGTACAGTCCGACGGGGTCCACTGCAGTTTTCGCCACTGTCTGACAAAACTGTCCTGTGTCATCACATATGATTTATCCATTTTGGACACCTTTTTGATTACAAAGTCTACATTCTTCAACGTTTGAAAGTCTGGATTGTTCAACTCTATTTCAAAGTTACACAAATTCAAGAAAACAAGATTATATTTGGTGACCAAAATCGAAAACAAAGCCTGGTCATCACTGCCAGAGCCACATGCTACATTCATATCCATCATTAATTCTGTCCATTCGTGAACAAATTCCAAGTTTTTCTTATTCTTCTTAAACGCAAAGAAGTTGTTTTGAAAATGAGGTGCAAACCAATATCTGGGAATATCAACATTAAGATCACGGAACGTTTTGGCTGAAACACACTGGTTATCCACATTTGCAAGTCCACACAAAGCAACACCCGGAAATGAATCCAGACCAAGTGTATCCAACATTCTTACAAACTCTCCTATGCTCTCCTGAATGCCATCGACAAAGTACCGAGAACTGTCTACCCATACTATCCAATCCCCGTCACTGGACCTATACATACTGTCATTCACAGTCACTGCCTTGAAAAAAACGCAACTCGGCCTCCCATGTAAACCAGGATAATTCCATTGATTAATGTACTGTGGAAATCTTTCTATTAAACTTCTCTTATTCCACACCTCAATTGCGTCGATGGATCTATTTTGCTGTGTTTTGACTATGTTTTGCTGTGAATGTGTAAATGGCTCGTTTTCAGCATATGTCACGAGAAATGTTTTGGAGATGGCAGCCTCTTTCTTTATTTCAACAAACTTCATTTTTGTGTTATTCGTCGTGTCGTGAATCTCAACGTGAACAAATGACGTTTGCTCAAAATTTGTCCAAGCAATAATCAATAAACGCATGACTATCATAAAAAAGAAGCATAATTTCATCAGTGTCAATACAATCGTATATGAACATCAAGTTTTTTTTAAATAATTTACTGAAGCCCAATTTATCATACCACACACTGTTTAAAATTCTGGTGTGATCTCGGGCTCCTCCTGGCTGACCACGGCGGCGATTCGCGCGAGCTTGTCGGTCTTGGAGAGCGTGCGGTTCTTGACTAAGGACTTGATCGCCTCTAGTTGGTACACGTTGTGGTTGAGGAGCACGGTCTCGAGCCCGTCGTACTCGTGGATCGTATAGAAATCCCTGTATTCGACCGGGATGCGCTGGAGCTTGATGTCTGAGAACTGCCCGTTGGCCGCGCTGCCCATCTCCTTGACGATCTGGGCCATGACCTGGT
>JACCDG011089171.1_pt1 | contig 10615 bp, 12 predicted proteins | sample 7442471 | NCBI WGS metagenome assembly JACCDG01 (sample SAMN15323444, study PRJNA562643) | freshwater metagenome | isolation source: river surface water | place: USA:Blue River Watershed | collected 2017-08-17 | reverse complement strand
TAGAACTCTTTTTGCCCAGGCAAGAAAGTCGTCGTAGTGGTCGACGAAGTATCCTGCTGCTTGCTTCCACCTTTTCCACCACCAGGCATGTTATAACTCCTTACCCATCGTAGTATAGAGCTCTTTAAAACCCATGTCTCGATACATACGCACCCAGCCCCGGCGCCCGCTTATATCAAGGCGTTTTGCTCCGAGCTCTCGAGCACGTTTTTCGATAGGTTCAATCTTATCCAACCAGCGCTGCATATCGTCACCGGCCGTTATGTACAAATCGTAAATAGGAAAGCCATTCACGTATACGAGTTTTCCAACCACAATTCCCCACACACGGGACTCATCGTTGAAAATCCACAATTCCGCTGCATCACTCTTCACATCTACGTAAGCATTAGCCAAAGTAAACTCTGGCAGGGCGGCCCTATCAATAGCCAAGGCAAAGAAATCCTCAACCACAGGCCAAAACTCATCCACCATATCTCCATGGATGAGTAAGTGCATCAATCCATCTTGCGCCATGCACTACTCCGATAAACATACGTACCCGCCCCGGCGCCAGGATTCCAGCTTGCGCCATCCGCAATAACTATCATCCCTTCCCGTGGTTTGGTCGGAGCCACGTAAAGCTTTTGCGTCTGCAGAATCATTGGGTTGATTGCTTCCTCTTCAATTCGACGCAATTGCTCCACGACCCACAACCGGAAAGCATCAGGGTCACTTGGTGGCTCTCCTGTTAACGAGTAAGGCATCAGTATCTCCCCGTTATCTCGACATTCATGTCATAGCCTTCCGCAGTCCACTGCGTAACCTCCTCGCTATCGAACTTGATAGCAAGCATCCGCCCCTCAATCGGAGGATCAGCATCCAACTTGTACGACGTATTCGGATCGTATTCCTGCGCCACGTTGTACGTCGGAGAGTTCGCCGCATTATCCGACGCGCCAAGATAAATATTTACCTTGCCACCAGACACGCGCGGCCACACTTCATCACAAAGCTTCCGGTTCTGATAATCCACTTTCGGATTACCAAACCGATCGCGCCCAATGAGTGCAATACCAGTACGCTCGGCCCAGGAATGAATGTTCGTTCCATCGAACGTGTTCGAATAATCTCCACGCAGAAGCTTGGTCGACCCCGGCTGAGCCATCAACATATCACGAATATTTGCCTGGAAGAATTTTTCATTCCAAATACTCGAATCATCATCCCACGAACCAGAATCTGCATCCCACGTCTCGTCCACATTCGTGTCATTGATCGGCCCATTTGCAATATGGGTAATCGTGGCAAGATCCCGGAATGTCCAGTTATCTTCTACCCAACTCCATACTGCTGCGATATTCGGATACGTGTTGCCAGTCTCTGGATAGCAGAACCAAATCTCGCGCTGCGAGTAGTTCACCGCCACAAAGCTCGAAGCGTAATTTGACGAATCCAGAGAACGAAATAGATAGGTGCGGATCTTTTTATCTGCCACCGATTTGCCATCCGAACCATTGAACAAAATCACATCGTCACCTGTAACGATGAAATGCTGTTTCAACGGTCCAATTGATTTGACACAGTCTTGCGTGAGAATCCCACTCTCAGACAAAATAAGCGGGAAGGTGAAGATGTTCTGCTGGCCGGTCAACCGGGCGCCGTGCGTACTTGTCTCGGAATAGATACACATCAAATCCCCGAGCGGTAGCGCATCGAGGATATCTCCACCGGTGTCCAAGGGTTTCTCACCCGCGTCGCGCGTTGGATCAGTTTCGTCCCACGAAGCCGGTAAACTTCCCGGGTCTGCTGGATGCGACCATTTCACAAGATTTGTGTACTTTGTACCACTCTTCGTGACATTGAACGCCATGAGATAGGACTTGAATGCTCTGATAATCTTCGCCCGATGATTGGTATTCCACAATCCCGCAGTGGTCGGAAAATTCGCGAGCTTCGTACCTGCCGATATCGCCGACCAATATTGGGGCAAGTCTTTGTTGTTCGTAAGAATCGGAATACCACCCAACAAAGTCGTACACCACTTATCGGTCGCGGCGCCGGTATAGTCCACATCCACACCACCACTTTGCCGTGTGATATTCGTATGTGTACCACCAGTCGTGGTATAGATCTTCGCTAAACCCATCAACAGCCAAAAAAGATTCGAATCGCTCGGCACTGCCCGTAGAAAGTAATACGGTACGGTGAACGACGCGTCTTCGAAAACGCTTGCATCGCCCGTGAACTCGATAATCTTTCCATTCTGGAAACGCACATTCCTCGCATCTGTGAACGCTTCGGGTGGCAACTCATGCGGCGCCACATCCTTGATAACACCAAGCGTTCCAGCATTATGAATCTGTACTGTGGGCATATTAGTTCCCTTTCAGCTTCCAGAAAAAATCAATCAGCCACGCGAGCACTGCAATCAGAGCTGTCATTATCGCGCTCGCTGCGTTGATAAATCCGTTCGCCCGTTGAATCCTCGTTTCGATATGTGTCACTCGGAGCACCAAAGTCTTGTGTTCCTCGCGAATCATAGTCAGCGTCTGGTCCAATTCGTCCCTCCGCTGTGTCCTGTCCTCCGCATCCTCGTCCATCCGTCGGAGTATATCCTTCACTCCCGTCGACAAGGAGCCCAGATCCCGGGCTATCTGCATCGCTTGTTCGTTGGAAAGTTCCACTCGATTTACCCTCGTTGCTCAGATACTCAGCGCGATTAGCAGCGATATAAAACGCTTTGGCAAGCCCTGCCATTTTTTCTCCAACGTCCTTGCACATAGTTTCGGTTGCATCCAAGCGACGATTCATTTCATGAGCAGTCGTCATCGACAGCTGAGCAGTCTTTCCAAGACTCCGCATCATATCGGGCAGCATCCGATACGAGCATTCTTTACGAATGATCTCCGTACCCTTGGCATCATACCAAGGCTCTTCCCACCATGCTGGACAAAAACGTGGAGCTTCGACGTCGTTCGTTTTTGGACAACGCGCACAATCAAAAGCTCCTTTGCCAAACATCAGTTCTTACTCCACACCGTACCAAACAGTGTTGGCGGACGCCACGCACCAGTCACGCTGATTGTCACCGCATCGTTGCCATCGCTAGCAGTGGAGCCTGTGATATCATGAATGTGGGTACTGCTAGCTGAATCGTATGGATCGCTCGATAGATCTCGAGCAACTAAATGCGATGGAGTTCCCATCGTAAGAGTACCAGCTCCATGAGTATGGTTCGGCTGAGAACCGGTGATACCAGTAATGGCCCATCCGGTATCGCTCGCCGTACCACTGGTCGTACCACCCACATTATTCGACGCGCCCGGCCTGATAATGTAATCCACATCCTTGGCTTGAAAGGTCCAACCAGTCATGACAGTCGTACTGGACTGGAAAAACATCATGCTCATACCAGTCTTGATACCCCCAATGGGCAACCACACCGCGGCGCCAAGGGTGGAGTCCACACAGATATACGCAAGTTCATTGGTCAAATCAATCCAGCTACTGGCAACTGTGTATCCATCACCAGAATCATCATTCACCGTTGGCGCCGCACCAGCATTAAGCTTGTGCTTGACCAAAGAAGATTGATCTGCCGATACGGCTCCCGTTATGTTCGGGAATGTTGCCTTCAGCACCGCTTTTATCAAGCGAAGATGGTCATCTCCTTGACTTTTTCCATCCGCTCCATCCGGATTCGCGGTGTTGAGGTCTGAGATATACGTGGCCGATTCAAGTCCCATCAGTCATCTCCTCCACGACTCCCTGGAGCCGCATCTTCTTGAGCTGCCACCATCTTCGTGTTGTGTGCCCGGCGCTCGGATTTCAACAACTCGGAAAAATAGTCCACACTCGGACTTCGAGAAGCCGACGCAATGTGCACCCCGGCCTCGGCGATTACCAAAAAGGGGCGCTTCGTTAACCAAAGATTCGTTTCTCCCCCACTCACGTTCGCATTGTCGCGAAAATAAGCGAACCAGCGGAGTTCGTACGCCGCATCCGGGATTCCCCCAAACACGATCTGATTTCCTTGAATACCGTACCACGTAGGCTGCTCGGTATCCACGTAGTTCCCCCGTACATACCACGATTCAGCCTTGGACAATTCCACATACGGGTCGTCCAGCGTAGAATCGTAAATGTAGAGCGCCCCGGCCGTTTCGCTTTCCCCAAGAAATGTACTCGGAATTATTACATTCCGTGTGTCTGCCGTGGTCGTGAACAATCCATCCGTGCCGTATTCTTGGAGCAAGAAATCCGCTCGCTCTAAACTTTCGTCATCCTCCAGTCTCTCAACCGACCGCTGGATGGCAGTCGTGATTTGCGACGCCAGCGCAGTACGGAAGCCCATCTGCTGCTGGATCCAGGCAACTGCTTCATCTACGGTCATCGTGCTGCCCTCGCTCCCGCAACTTGTTCCCAGAACTGCGTAATCGTGAGCACGTCCAACAATCCACGCAGCTTACGGATACGGATGCCTTCAACAATTGCGTCGAATTCACTTTTCGTAATCGTCAGCGCAGCTGGAGTTACATCGATGTCATGCCCATACAACATACACGACACACCCCGATCAATGCAACTATCGACGTATCCCAAGATAGTGGTCGAAGTCTGCTGATCCATGCTGATACCAGGCAAGCGCATGAACGATGCCGGTAGCAATCCACGACAATCAAAGCCTACATTCGGTATGGTGTTGATTCTCGTGGTACGTCCAGTCTTGTACCCCCATTGAACCATCAACGCCTCGATGGTAGGATTGCTGATTCCATTGCTGTACGCGACGTGTTGCAATCCACGAGTCTGCCCGCGTGCCGTGTAGAATTCCACGACCTTGTCAAAGGTCTCACGAATTCTTTGCGTGTCGTATCCCGGCCGGGCGCAAGCAGGAAACCCAGGATCAGGTGTTACTGGTGTTCCGCTAATCGCATACTGAAAACTAGAAGTAGATGGCACAGTGGTAATGGTCTTAACACCATTGTACTCAGAACTTGCCGCTCCTTCAATCGTCACCACATTGCCAACTGCCTGGCCATGAGGCAAGCTACTTGCATTCTGGAACGTTGCTGTACCTAATCCATCGCTGGTCAAACCAGTGGTTCCGGCAAAATTAAGCGGCACATCTGCAGAGTCGTTGTACTGTTGCACCCCGAAATCCCAACCCGCAGCATACAACGTCGCCATATTCGCCGTCGTCATGTAGCCGGCGCCAGCGTCGATGTGATTCGGTGAGTTGTACAGCGTAGCTTTGAAGCCGGCAGCCGCAAGAGTAGGATATGCGTTGTTGATCTGCCCATCCTGACCATCGTCAAAACTGAACATGACTTTGGGGGTATTCTTTCCTACCCAAATTCGACGAACACGTACAGCTGAGTTTACGGTTTTGGCGTTGAACGTAGCATGCACCTGCAGCCGAATATCAATCTTACCAAGCGTCGCCAAACTCGCTGGCCCCCCACTCACTAATGTGAACGTATCCACATTATGACGCATCCAGTGAATCTGTTGTAGAGGCGTTTTTGCTGCCCCGCTCAGAATCGTCCGATTTTTGTAATTGGTGAAAGTCGCACCAGTTTGCTGCGTCAAGTACACACTTATCGCACTGTATACCTGAGCTCCTTCCAGCGGAAAATCCAGTTCGAATCCTAACCAATCAGAATCCGAAACGTCGATGGTCGCCCCTGGACTCGCTGCATTAGGCTCGTAACTGAACGACGCATAAGCTCCAGTAGCTCCTCCAGTGTGCGCCATGTACACACCAGACGAGTCGTACAAATACGATCTCCCACTGGCCGACGGCGACCCTCGGTCAAATATCACAGCCGCAGCTGGAATTGAACCATTGGTAAAATCCGCGACAATACGGCTCCCAACAGGTGCGGCCAAACTTCCAGCTGCGACGCTAGTCATGCTACGGGCCTCCAGCGAACGACACCAGATACACCCGCCGCGCTTCCACAAACAGTGAGCCCGCGCACATGTACCTGATTGATATTGTGATTCGTAACCGTGTTGAGAGTTGCGGCCAGAGCTTGTGCCACCGAGCTAACGCCCGTTGCGGCTTCGTCACGAACTAAGATATCCCCTGCCGCTGTATCGTTTTCCGTAACGATACCACCAAAATAACACGGTTGGGAAGTAATGAGCAATTCCGTTGCACCGGCAGCACCCGCCGCGCCTTTCGTCGAACCCGTACTTGCCGCCCGAGGATTGAACTTCGTGTAATTCCATTCCTCGTGCGTGGCCAAATGGCTGTTACTGGCATTGCCCGAAGCACGTTCCCCAGAGAACAGCGCCACCAGATAAACACACAAGCCCCCGCTTACAGCTTCCACCAGCTGCATTATCGTGGTGGTTCCGCTCTTCAACCCCCACAGCGCTTGCATCATCCCCTTCAAACCAGTAGGGGCTGCAACATCAAGAGTCGTTTCTGTCGCCACGTATCAATCCTCCGCGAGCAGCGAGAACTCATTCTCGCCTTGCATGACCTTGAGATTCGTGTACTCGATAATTATCGAGCCGGGATAATCATTCTCCTTATCCCACGAATCAGGCAGCAGCGCACCGGTAACCTTACCCTTCGCGGTAACAGTAACTTCTTCGCCGAGTTCGACCCCCTTCAGTTGCTTTTCCGTTGCATCGAGATGCAGGGTCGGCGCAGGGCGCCCCAGCGCAACCGGGCTATCACTTGTCTTTTTCTTTGCCATGTTAAAGCCTCCTGGACTTTGAACTAAGTGGCCCCTTAATTATCCAAAAAGGGGCCACTCAATTACCTTCCGCTCTCGCGGATTAGGTATTCTTCAGCACGCCGCCTTTCCAGACCGCGCCATCGCACCAGACAATCGCAGACTCGTTCTGAGCCAAATCGATTGCCGGGGAAAGGGCACCGTCGGCCGACGTTTTGAGGGTGATGGCCTCAGCCGCGTCGGCGGTGTTGGTGATGAAAAACATCAGACCCTTGGCGGCCTTGAGAGTCGCATCAGGCAACAGCAAATCACCGGCGCCACCGTTCGGGTCTACGTTCAGAATCGGTGGAAAATCCACCGTGACTGACGCGATATTGCCCGAGCCGGTACCGGTAAGGGTGCCGACACCCATACGAAAGCCCTTGCGATGCACTGCACCGGTAACGCTTCCGCCTTCCTGATTGCTGGTCGTTCCCATATCAAATCTCCTATCGAGTTGTGGCTTACGCCGCGGTGAAGTTGCCGAGGTACTTGCAGGTCATGCCGAAGTACCGCAGTTCGAGACCGGCTTCGGTGAGCCACATCCCCTTCTGCGTGTCTTCGTCGTTGCCCTGGATGTTCTCCTTGGACTTCGTGTCACGGATGTAGCGCCACACCAGTGCCGTCGGGTCGAGGATGAAGGCCGAATTGGTGTAGCGCGAGTGGCGGTTCATCAACGGATGGGTCTTCAAGAAGAGACGTCCCTGAGGCAAGACCAGCTCGCGCAGGTTCATGCCGTAGAGGGAGATCACCGGCCCGAACTGGACGGTACCGTTGGCCTTCGCCATCTTGTTGACTTCGTTGAGGAAGCCGTTGCCGCAGAACACGATGCGCTCGTCGCCAGCCTCGGTGTCATAGTCGAACACCTTGTACACGTCGTCCATGAAAGTGGAGAACGTGGCGCTGGACGAGTAGACCTTCTGCTGGGTTGCCGGCAGGAGATAGCGCAGGCCGCCGGTGGTGCGTAGCGGGTTGCCGTCGTCGTCCGTGGTCTCGTAACGCACGCCGAACATCAGCGCCATTTCGATGTCACGAGCGTGATCGAAGGCCTTGCGCTTCTTGTCGTTCTTCTTGGGATCACCGGTGCGGGCACGCGTACGCGCAACCGTCTCGCTGAGCGAGTAGGTGGTCTTGAAGATCTGGCAGTAATTGTACTGCTTCAGCGGGTTGCGGGATGCGGAACGGGGCGAAGCCGAACCTTCACCGAACGCCGTACCAATCTTCGTCAGGTACGAATCGTCCGCGATGGTCGCGGCGGTGGTGCCGCCGACGCCACGGTCGACAATGAACTGCGTTGCGGAGATGACCGAACGAACCATGATGATTTCGTTGTCATAGGTCGCGGTTTCGGTCTTCTCCACGAGCAGGAGGTCGCCCGGCACCAGGTGCAGACCGGTTGCCCAGTTGCGTTCCGGATTCGCCGCCGTCGGGTCGGACGAGTCGACATTGAGAACCGTGATACCGGCCGCGTGCGAACCATTGATTTGCAAACGGAGGATGTCATTCGGCTCGTCCCACCAGGAGAACTGCGGGTCGTCGACCGACTCGCTCTTCACCTTCGACATGAGGGCCGTGATGGGCGCCGTGCCGTTGGGGTTGCGAAACAGAATGAATTCACGGAAATTGGTCGGGCGTTCGTCCGTCGCGAAATTGTCGGTCGTACGAAGCCCGGCGATAACTGATGCGGTCATGATAGTGTCCTGAGTTTGTTGGCCTTACAGGTCAGCAAATTCGTTGACCTCTTCCTCATGCACAACCCTCGAGGCGGCGCCCCCAGCGCGACTTGCAGTCGGACGAGCAGCCGGAATCGTTGTGATTGGAGCCACATTATCCCGCGCCATCTCTTGCAAAATCTTCGCCGGAAGTTTCACCTTCAAGGCCATGGAGGATGCAATGCCGAGTTCACGCTTGAACTGTTCCGGCGTCATGCCCGCTTTTGTCGCATCCGATGCCAGAAGCACCGCCATACGATCAATCGTCGGGCCGTAGGCCGCGTTGTTCAAGTCGGGGAAATCCCCGAAGAAACTGCTTCGCCATTTGGCATGCTCCGCTTGTACGGTATTCACATGCGTCAGAAGGGCGGGCAGCGTCTGTGCTACACCCGACATCACGAGTTCAACGGCATGTACTGTCCCACGTGCCATGAGTCGTGATAAACTCTCGCGCCGCAGTTGCGGGTCCACGAGAGGATCGGAAATGGACGCCAGTTCATCATCGGTGATTTGGAACTGGGAAGTCAGGGTGGTTTCGAGTTGCGATTTGAACTCGTTCCGTTCCTGCTGGAGCTCTTCCGGAGTCTTGGCCGGCGGTGTTTCAGCGGGCTTCGCAACCTGCTCCACAACCGGTTCAGCTTCGGTAGCTGCATCCACCACCGGAGGTTTCGTCTCTTCCTCCGGCTCGCCTGCCACGCGCGCGACTACTTTTTCACCGAAGTCTTCTTCGGTCGAATCTTCGGGCTCGGTCTTAGCCGCCGGAGATGCTTCCGACGCCGGCTTCGCTTCTTGCGTTACCGGCGCCGCAGGCTCTTCTCCAACGGATAACTCCGGCGCCCTCCCGGAACGTTCTCCGGTGATGTCTGCGCTCAGTTCTCCAGGCGGAAAATCTTCGCCGAACTCGTCGAGCTCGAACGAATTGTTAGCGGGTTCCCCCGCTGGGCGACCATTCTGGTCATTCTGCGTTGTCATGTTGATTCTCCTCGAATCTCATTTCTTCCAATATCGCAGAAACTGATTCCTGCGCATCCTCGATGACTCCTTCCACCATACTTACCACAAGCTGAAGTCCATTCGCTTGGTTCAGATTCGCCGCATTGTTAATGAGCGAATCAAATGAGTTCCAGTCCGAGCAAAATGAGATATTCCTTCTCGTTTCGATCTGCGGACGAATGTACTCGTTAACTAACCGGACCCATCCCGGCGACTTGACTAGGTGCTGGAAGTCCGCTAGTGTTTTGCGAGCCTCCTCCAGCTGCTGGTCCAGGGATGGCGGGAGGGCTTCCTCCTCCTCCGGCGACGATGTTACTGACTGCTCCATTTTGGCCTCCTAAGGGTACAACATTTCCACGTCTTGCCATGTCAGCCAACTGAGCATCAGGGGTAAGTTGGATCTTGAAGCGGTCAATATTCCGCATTCCAGCCAACTGAGCAATCCAACCGAACAAGTCGGGTAGATTATACTGCTGCGCAATCGGAGGCAGCATGACAATTTCTTTAAACAGGTCCCGCCACAACGAGGCAATGGCAAACTTATCCTGCGGGGCGTCACCATTGATGGGCACGAAGTCGAAAAAGCCCTGAATCGCATCCGGCGAAACATTGATAAGATTCGCCCCGCCTTGTCGAACCGCTTCACCCGCAATCTTGTACGCCCGTTCGATAGTCATGTGCTGCTGCGTGCCCTGCAAAAGCATCATCGCAAGAGGATGGAAGCCTTGAGCACCCATCCATTCCGCAATCGTCTTCTGCCGCGCGGCGCCCGCACCACCAGCTCCGCGAACTTCCGTTGCAGTCTTCCTCCCTCGAGGGTCGAGGATGCCCTGCAAGTTTGCGTTCACGCCAGATACGCGTTCGCCGAAGTCCACAACCGACAACATGTCACGCATGTGCCCTTGCGTCATGTCGACTTGCGTGAGTTGCGTGTACACCGTACGTACGTCTGTACCATACGCAGTCGGCCGAAGCCTGATCAGCTTACCCGGATCGGGGCTCTTCAAATCAGCGGAAACGATTTTGCTCGGATCGTAGATGATTTCGTTGTTCAACGTCTTCCGCACATTGTAGAAATGCTGGTTGACGAGGAAATTAATGGTGTTCGACAACGGTTCGAGAATGTTGCTCATCGAACGATTGTGCAAAGCATAACCGTCGATTTCGTATTCCATCACACCGACGGGGAACTTGTTG
>JACCDG011868256.1_pt1 | contig 10617 bp, 9 predicted proteins | sample 7442471 | NCBI WGS metagenome assembly JACCDG01 (sample SAMN15323444, study PRJNA562643) | freshwater metagenome | isolation source: river surface water | place: USA:Blue River Watershed | collected 2017-08-17 | reverse complement strand
TCTTATAGCAAGTCCAAGCTGCCATTACGTTTGTGACTTGCTTCGCCGACAATCGACGACAAACAGCCTCAATATCAACCTTGCAATTGAGGCTGTTATAACGATCTAGATAAGTACGATCAAAAGGCTTCTGTGGTGTAACATCGAAATGCTTTGGATCAACAATTACGCGACCATCCTCACAAAGCTCAATTCCATGTCCAACATTCTGAGTATTCATTTTAGGCTCCTTGTAGTTCTAGTTCGATTTTAGTTTGAAATTTTACATACTCTAGCCATTGACTCCAGATTCCGCACCAAGTACCAAATTCTTCATTTAAGATGAACATAGCTTCTTCTACTTCGTCTTCATAAAAACCTGTCTCAGCAATTATCTCTAATTCCTCTTTCGCAGGAATTTGCGGGCTAAATGGATCTAGCTTTAGGACTTCTTTAGATGTTTTATTACGTTTACACTCTTTTTCAAATTCTTCTTGATCAAAATTAGAAAGTGTCTTAGCAACAAGTCCCATTGGCATCTTTCCAATTTTGGTCAAGATCTCTTTAATTTCATTCGAAAAATCTGTTTCCCAATAGATTTTTCTATAAGCTTTGCATCTTTTATTTTTTGTCTTAGACTGTTCAAACTTTTTGAAGTTAATATTAAATAGTTTGAATTTACACAAAAGATTATTTTCTTCTTGTGCAAACTCTGAATTTAATTGTCCTGAAATCCAAGATTCAAAAAGAAGGCATTTCTCATTGGCAATTTTACCAATCAAACATTGAAGTTTTTCTATATCAAAAAGTGAGTCTTCGTAACGAAGCGCGGGATATAGAATTGCTGCAACATATTTCCACATATCCCAATAGCGAGCAAGAATATTTACGTTCTCAGAAATCTCAAATCCAGCTCCACGTAATCCCTGTACGAAATGAACCAAACAATTTTTGTTTTCATATTCAAAAAGAGAGCCATAATGACCCACTTTAGGAAATCCTAATTCATCAGTCTCATCTTTGGTTTTACTTTTTGCATGATATTTTGCGGCAAAAAGAGAGGCATAGTTTTCTTCATTTGGACCACAAAACCAGTAAAGACTAGATCCTTCTAACTTAGAAATCTCTTTACCAGTAATTAAATCAAGTTCTGAAATCCAAGCCTCTACTATATTTTTTCTATTGCTAACAACTTCTGCAAGTTGCTGCAATTTAAATCTCCATCCCATCAAGCAACTAAAGAATTTAAATCGACGTTCTTCATTAGATAATCCCATATTTTTTCTCCTATTATTCTTATTCCAACTTTTTATTAAAAATTTCGCTAAGCTGTATTTATGGAATCAAAGACAAGAAGTTCTCTAGGTGCGGTCAGATTAGAACTTGGAGTTATAACTGATGTAGATTACGTAAATAGTGTTGTTTCTGTTAGAACAGAGATGAGCGAACAGCCATCTTATCGTGTCCCATTAATATCTCCTTATATCAATCAAACCACTAGCGAAGGTATAAGATGGATGCCTAAAGGCGGAGAAACAGTAATCATGGCCATATTCTCTGATGGTACTAGGAGAATATTAGGATTCGTTGGTGTTGATGAAGAAGGTTCCCATAATTACGGATTCGGAGAAATGAATGGTGGAGATTTCTTCATTAGAGGTGGAAATAATTCTTTTCTTAGAATTCATTCGGGTGGAGTTGTTGAAATTGGAAGTTCACCTTTATGTTCTTCTATTTATATTCCAACAAGGAATATTACTCATCATATAGCTGAGAATTGGATATTGGACACTTTTGCAGGATCATTAGAATTTAAAACAGATAGAGCCGAAGATTCTGATGAAGGTCACACTCCAACTTATATGATGCTAAATCTGAAAGAATTTGCGGATGATGAAAATGAACTAGTAAGATGTAAAATTGGTGGTGGTCAAGATAATCTTGCTTGTAGTTTGATTATAAAAGATTCTGGAAATGGGGAAAAAGTTAAAATAAAGATGGAACTTACAAAAGATGGTGATTTTAATCTTAATCTGGAGAGAGATTTGAAGCTATCAATAAAAGGAAAGACACAAATTGTAAGTTCAGATGATACTTTAATAGAATCAAAGAAAGACTTTTCATTAAAAGCGGCGCAAGAAATGTCAATTTCTGGAAATACTATTCAGGTTAAAAGTAATGGAGTTGTTAATATACAAGGGTCCACTACAAATATTAAAAGCAGCAATGTTAATATATCAAATACAGCAGTATTCCCTGTATTAAGAGCTTCTCCAGACTTAATTGCTGTATTAACTGCTGCTGCAGCTGTTGTTAATTTACCTTTATCAACAAATCATTTTAATACTAGTGTTTTAGTCTAATGCAGCAGTCGATAAATTATTTGATTCGGCAAATCTACCAAGTCGCACTTTCCATTCTGATGGAAAATACACATCATGTATTCCTTGAAGTTGATCTAGAAGAAGCATGAATGGTTTAAGTTCTTCCAAACTATTTTCCTTAATAACTGTGCTCATAGATCTACCTTCCATTTTTGGAAGATATTTATCATCTGGAATCATAATCCCACCTGCACACTTAAGGTCTTCAGTTCTATACTTACATCTACCATCAACTGGACTAATTGCTTTTTTATTTTGTGTTAGTAGGTGTTTTGCTACTTTATCAAATACTTCTTGATTTGTCATTAGATCAACCTCATTAGAACATCCATGTTATAGCCAAGTTTATGTGGCCAAATGGCACATTTTCCATTTTTATCCAATTTCATATTTATTTCGTTAGGGCCAAATTTATCAGGTTCATCCACAAACCATAATTCCGCCTCTTTAATTTCTCCCTCTTTAACTAAAGCTCGTAAGTTATTAACTAATACTTCACTGGCAATTTCAATTACTGCCGTATTATCAATAAATGTTATACGTAGATTTAACTTATAAGTTGACCAATAAGAAGGATTTTCGACTTTTACTTCTTCAGCTATCCATTTTGAAAGCTCTTCACAATGAAAATCATTTATCGCTTGTCCTTTAACTGACCATTTAATTATTAGTTTCACTTAGGACTCCAATCATCATATACTCGTTGTTTTTCCTTGGGCCGGAAATTGATATACTTGTCGGCAATTTCTACTGATAACAATTGTTTAGAATTTACTAAAATATCCTTATCTACTGTTTGGCCAAATAAAATCTTCAATAGTTCATCAAGTTTCATTTGAATTTTCCTCCTACAGTTCTTATTCCAAAATTTAAATCGATATTTTACATGAATATCGATTTATAGTGGATTTAATGACTCTCTTTAAAGAAAACAGACCAACTTTCCATCAATGGGAATTAGAACTTGGTGTTCATAAAAAAGCTACAACTAATAAAATGGCAGAAGAAACTACTCTTGGTGACTCTCATGATAACTGGCAAACTGAAATTGCAAGTTCTGCTTCATCTTCATTACCTTATTTGGCAGATTACTCAGTCAATGTAATGCTGGATAAAGTAAATCAAGATAGTAATTCGGCCTATGGAAATCTTGAGATTAGAAACAAATTTGATGCTCCTAATTTGAATAAAGACGATCGGAATATAAGAGTCCCTTTGATTGTTGAAGATAAGAGATTAAAGCCGCTCGATCTTATGAATATAGATGGAAAAATGTATCCTCTTTCAGAAGCCAAACTTAGACAATCTCTCTTTAGGCCAGAAATTGCTGAACTATCTGATAGAATGCCAAGTAAAGATAGATATATTGGTTATCAATCAGCTCCACCTTATGGAGGTGGAGAAGGAGGATTTTCTTATGGTGGAGATGGCAAATACGCTTCTATTCTGGATAAAATTCATATAGATGAAAAGGATAAAGCATCACTTCATGAAAAACTTGCTAATGGAAATTATGAAGCAGTTTTCTATAAGAATCCAGCTTTTGCTTCTGCAATTGATAAAATTGCCTCTTATCAAGAACAAGAAGAAATTGAAGACGTAGACTGCATTCGTTTTGACAAGCTTAATAAGAAAGAAGTACTTGTTAAATGGGCATCAGCAAATAACTTTCAACCAAAACAAGTCAAGCTTTCTACTTATGAAGCTGCTAAATTTGCGGGCGAAGGAGAATCAGCTGATCAAATATTTGCACTAGAGCCAGGAGGTTCTTTAACTCTTACTACAAATGCGGTTCAAAAAAACACGCTAGATCAAGATGAAGTAAAAGAAATCACTGAATTTGGTGAATATAATGTCCAGGACGTAGAGGATAAAGATCTTTTAGGCTGGGTAATTCCTTTAATCACTTTTGATGGAGTTGCAGTTCCTTCTTATTTATTTACAAATGGTTCTGTTTGGGCATTTCAAGATAGAATTTCTGGCTCTAGAGTTGGGCAAGGTTCTAATTTACCATCTCATCTTCCACAAGGGCTTGGTATCTTCTATTCTACTGATTCTGGTAAGGTATTAGGTACTTTACCTATTGAAGTTTCCCATATGCAGGGTGATACTGTAGTTTGTCAAGATCAACTTGGTAATCAAATTTCACTAGAGAAATTAGACATTCAAACAATAGTCAAGATGGAAGAAGGACATTATGCAATTCCTTCTTCGATGAAATTTCTACGTTTGCCACAAGAATTTACAACCCTTAAAGAAGATGGAGCGACATTTAATAAGACTGCAACTGCTGATTTATCCATTCTAATTAAACATGCAGATGATCTTTATTCTTTACGTGGTTATTTAACACATGAAGTCCCACACGAAGAATTATCAAAATCTGATGTTGAATTTATGCTTTATACAGCTGGCTTTGATGGTAGTGAATTGATAAAGAAAGCTGATAAAGAAAAAGTTGTTAAAATTGCTGATGGAACTCCTCTCTCAAGGCGCATGAAGAAAATGAAAGAAAGATTAGGTAAGACAGCTTCAGATCATTCTTCTCTCTTCGCGCTTAAAAGGGAGGTTGATGTAGTTAAACTTGCATCTGCTTTTTCAGATGAAGAAACAATTGATAAGATTTTATCATTAGGAGTTTTAAATTCCGATAACATCGCTAAATTCTCTGACTATCTTCCAGGATTTGAAGAAGTAGAACAAAAACTGGCTGAGCTATTATTTGGAGTTAGATGTGGATTATCGCCTGTCGAAGAGGAACATGCAGCTTTAGCTATGAATCATATTGGTAAATTAATTTCTGGGCTCAAAAGTTTGAAAGAAAAAACAAGTTTACAAAGTAAACAATAGTTTACTTGGAGGTAGATCTGATTTAGTGTCATTTGTATGAAATTACAAGAGATAATTAATTCGGCCAACGCCTCATTAGATCTTCCAGGTATTTACTTGATTTATTGCCTATTAAATGATTCTGGGTATATCGGACAAACAAGCTTTCCAATAAGAAAAAGAAAAGCCCAACATTTCAGTGATTTGCGAAAAGAAAAACATCCCAATCAATACTTACAGAGCGTATTTAATAAGTATGGTCAAGATTTAACTTTTATCCCTTTAGAAAATTGTGGTAACGAACAATTAAACGAACGAGAGGCTTATTTTTATACTTTATTAGACGTAGAAAAGAAAATGAATTTAGGAACAGTTGGTCAGGTTATTCCAATGTCTGAAGAAAGCAAAAGGAAGATATCCAGAGCACAAAAAGGAATAAAAGACGGTCCTTTATCAGAAGAAACTAAACAAAAACTTTCAGTGGCGCTTAAAGGAAAGATAAAGCCTCCTTTTTCAAAGGAACATAGAAGAAAACTAAGTGAAATTGGCAAACAAAGATCTCTTACTAAAGCTAAGTTATCCACAGAGCAAATATTAGAAATAAAGGCTCTCCTTCTTGAAGGACATTCACAAATAGGGCTTTCAAGAAAATTTAGTATAGGGCGAACAACAATACATGAGATAGCTAATAATAAAAAATGGACTCATGTTGGTCCAACAATACCAAATACCATACCATCCAAAAACTTACCTCATATCCTCAATAGAACAAATCGTCTTAATTAGACTCAATTCTGTTATTCTTCTTAGTATGAAGCTTCTACCCATAGATTCTGTACTAAAAATAGCTGAGCTTAAAACAGAGCTAAAACCTCATCAATCTAAGATTTTAAACAAGTTGCAGAATCAAAGGGGACTAGTTGCTGTTAGAGGCATGGGACAAGGAAAAAGCCTCATTGGTTTGTCTGCAATCGAGAAATCCGGCCTTCCAGCAACAGCGATAGCGCCAGCTTCATTAAGAGAGAATCTTCCAAAAGAACAAGCCAAACATTTTACTGAGCCTTTTCAATTGCAACACGACACAATTCAAAACATCGCTAGAAAGGGAACTATTAAAAAGAATCCATTCCTTTTAATAGATGAAGCTCACAATTTAAGGAATTCATCTTCAAAGGCGACTTCTGTTCTTAAGAAATTAAGTCCCGAAGCAGAAAAAATCTTACTTATGACTGGTACTCCGTTTTATAACAGTGTTAGTGATTTGTCCCCTCTTGTTAATATTGCAGCTGGCGAAAATGTTTTGCCAGAAGGGCAAGATTTTAAGAATAAATACGTAACAGAACAACAAATCAATCCTTCCTTTTTTCAGCGCTTTAAAGGAATACAACCTGGAACAAAAGAAATATTAAATCCAGCTAAAGCTCAAGAACTAAAAGCAATATTAAATAAATGGGTAGATTATGAGGCTCCTTCTAAAGAAGGATTTCCAGATGTTAAGGAACAAAAGATTGAAGTACCAATGACTGATAAACAATTAGCCATTTATGATACTGTAGCTGGTAAATTACCACCTTGGGTTGCAGAAAAGGTTAAATCTGGTCTTCTTCCAAATCGTCAAGAGGCTGCGAATTTAAATGCTTATTTGAGCGGACTTAGGCAAACAGGGTTAGGAACACATGGTTATGTTCAAGACAAGCCAGAAAGTCCAAAGATACAGAGGGCTTTTGAAGAATTTAAAAAGATTTTAGCAACTAATCCTCAAGCTAAAGCTACAATTTATTCAAACTTTATTAATTCTGGAATCAATCCTTACAAAGAGTTGCTTGAAAAAGAAGGAATTCCTTTTGGTGAATTCTCTGGAAATGTATCTGATAAAAATAGACAGCAAGCAGTAAAAGATTACAACGAAGGAAAGTTAAGGGCTCTTTTACTAGGTCCATCAGCAGGCGAGGGCCTAGACTTACAAAATACGAACCTCACTCAAATATTAGATGCAGCTTGGAATGATAGTAAAATAAATCAGGCACAAGCAAGATCCATTAGATTTGGTTCTCATTCGAGTTTGCCTCCTGAACAGAGAAAAGTCTTAGTCCAGAAGTTTTTAGCTACAAGGCCACAAACATTAGGAAACAGATTGGGCTTAACTAAAAGACAAGGAGCAATTGATGAATATTTATATAACTTATCAAAAACTAAATCTGATTTATCAAAACAATTTGAAGCTTTGATGGAAGAACAAGATTTACCTAAAATTGCGCATAATGAAGAAGCTCTGGCAAAAGCAGAGAAAATAAAGGAGGAACTTAAAAAACGATTTAATGTAACTCCTTTTCTATCTGGATCCTTATATTTAGGTACTAATGTTCCTGGAAAACATGATTTTGATTTCAATCTTCATGTTCAGTCCAAACAAAAATTCGATAATCTTCAAAATAAATTTGAAAAACTATTTACTCCTTCTACTTATAACAGTCCTAAAAAAGACCATTATATTTTTCATACACAAGTTTATGGGGAAGATGTTGATTTAGCTCTTACCTATGGTCAAAAAGGAAGAGCTTATCAAGATTCCTTAAGAGCCGCGAAAAAGGAGATGACTCCCGAGAAAAAGGAAGAAATCATCAAGCAAAAGCAAAAGCTTCACAATGCCTGGTTCTTTAAAGAACGACGCACTAAGGATTTTAAAAGACGGCTAGATCAAGAACTTGGTATTAAGAGAATCCAAAGAGGAACATTAAAAGAGGCTGAACATTATAATAGAAAAGATATTTATGGACATCGCACTAATAATCTAGAAAGTATTATTGAACATGGTCTGCTTTCAGCACACGATGCCCATAAAAAGGGCTTGTTAAAATCATTTGAAGCTGGAAACAATACTTTGGATGCTATTTTTAAAGGTAGAGAGAAAGAAACTGAATCTCCAACTAAACTTAAAACATCAATTTATCTTACTCCAGGCTTAATGCCTTCCTCTTCTGCTTATGGACCTTATGGAGTTCTAACTCGTAAAAGACAAGTAGAACAAAGTAAGTACCTAAATACAATTCCAGGAGAAGTTACAACCTCAAAAGTAAAAGGCAAACTTACTTTCGTAGTTCCTGATGAAGAATTATCAACATGGCAAAATAAATACAAGAACCATACATTTTTAGCGGAATCCAAGATTCCAGAAAATAAAAAATTACCTGAAAAAGATTACTCAGAGATTCTTAAAAGATTAATTGCAATGCCAAAATTCAGACATGATACAAAAGAGATTAATGAGAAAATAGCTAAAATATCAGATGATGTTGATAAATTTCTAAATACAAAAAATTATCAATTCTTAATTAAGAAATTACCTTCTCCAAAATTTCAATCTTCTTTAATTTCTAAGATTGAAGATCCTTCTTTAAAGAATTTCATTGCTAATAATGGCAAACATGCTATTGCCTTAAAAAAGAATAAAGGAACTCATCATCAAATAGAAAGCTCATCTCATCCCGCAAAAAGCTATACAGTAATTGATCATGGAACTTCTTGGACCTGTAATTGCCAAGACTATCTATACAAAAAAGCGCCTAAGAATGGAGAATGTAAACATATCATTAAAGCTAAAGAATTAGAGAAAACAGCTTCAGCTTATGTAACTCATTTTTCTCAGGAAAAACAAACAACTTGTAGTGCTGCCTGTGCAAAAATGGTTCTTGACTATTATGGAATCTATAAAACTGAAGAAGAATGCGAAAAAGGAATTGGAGTTCATTCTAAAGGCGCTGAAAATGATCAAGTTGCTGACTTTCTTACAAAAAGCGGTCTGAAATGTATTAATAAAGAATTATCACCAGAAGAAGTTAAACAATTTCTAGATATGAATTGTCCCATTATTATTGATGGAAAATCATTTAAATATCCTGGCAAATTCCATTACACAGTTTTATCTGATCTAGATACAGAAAAGGATGTAGTAGTAGTATTTGATCCCAATTATGATAAAAAGATTCGTACACTTACACTTAAAGAACTAGATGATATTTGGCATTCTAAGCAAATGTATAAACCGCATAAACCATTGATAAGACAAGGAATTGTGGTAATTGGTCATGAGAAGACAGCCGAGGAATCTACTTTTCAAAAGTATAAACCCTATATTGCAGGTGCTGGAGGATTATTAGCTGGTGCGGCTACATATAAAGGACTAAGAAGATTTAATCCCTCTATGAATAAAGGATTATCTACATTGCAAAATGCTATGAAAGATAAGAAGTTAGCTATTCAGGTAAATAATGCTAGCAAGCTTCATACTCCGATATTTGGAGCTAAAACAGTGGATAGAACAACCAAAAATCTAGGTAAAGATTATGGTGTCCTTAACCATTCAACTAGTACACAAGCAATTCCTAGTGGTGGACCAGCTATTAATACCGATTTAGCAAATGCTATGGATAACAAAGTAACTTTTGACAAAATTATGAATCAAGGTGTCGGCTATGGTCCTTCTCAAGTTGCAAATCCTACTGCTAAAAACACTGACTATCTTCACGGGGCGCTAAAAGATGTTGGTGGTGATATAAATCGGCTTAAGAAAAAATATCCTGAATTTATAATGAAGCCAGCAACAGGATCTTTAGGACAGGTAGAAAACCTAGTAACTTCTGCAGATCATCCAGTGTTTCAAAAAGCGCTTAGAGATGAAGGAATGGCTAGAAATATGTTGATTCAAGAGAAGCTACCAATTGATAAAGAGTTTCGAGTTCATACATTAAATGGTGTTCCTTTCTCAACAATGAATCGAAGAATAGAAAATCCTACATTAAGAAAAGCCTGGGAAAAATTAACAGGTTCTTCTGGAGGTGGGGCTTTTATTCCAGCAATAGGTAAAGAAAGACAGGCTTTAAATCAATTTGTAAGCGATGCCCACAAACATATACAACCAGCTTTTGAACAAGGTCATAACCTACATTCTGCCTATGATGTAGCTAAATTAAAAGATGGTACTTATAGAATGATAGAATCAAATCCAACGCCAGGCACTCTTATGAATCCAATAATTAACAGAAAACTACAAAGAATGGCAACTGGAAGATGGGGTAAAGATGTAGCGGCTCTTGGAGCTTTAGGCACCGGAGCCGCTACAACTGGAGCAATTGCTAATCTAGAATAATCTCTACGTGAGAGGGACTGACAAAATATCGCTGCTCATGTTCAACTATTACTGAGATGGCATTTATCGTATGGACCAAAATGCGGTCCCCAATTTGGACATCTTTAATAAATGGTCCTCTCTCAACGACAATCAAATCAATATAAGAGTCGTTCCTTACAGCAGGAAGACGAACCCCTGTATTCTGTGGAGTGGGCATAGCTCGCGGACGACAAAGTAGTTTGTTTTGCAAAATCTTCATTTGAATTTTCCTCCTACAGTTCTTATTCCAAAATTTTA
>JACCDG011465413.1_pt1 | contig 10617 bp, 11 predicted proteins | sample 7442471 | NCBI WGS metagenome assembly JACCDG01 (sample SAMN15323444, study PRJNA562643) | freshwater metagenome | isolation source: river surface water | place: USA:Blue River Watershed | collected 2017-08-17 | reverse complement strand
CTGCCCTACCTGGTACTGGAAGACGACACCGGAGTCCTTGGTTTTGCCTACTGCAATTGGTTCAAACCCCGTCCCGCGTACCGTTTCTCAGCCGAAGACTCGATTTACCTGGCTCCCGCTGCGGCAGGCCGCGGCTTGGGCCGCTTGCTGCTGCAAGAGTTGATGGCTCAGGCGGAACGTGCAGGTGTACGCAAACTGATTGCGGTAATTGGTGATTCCGCCAACCAAGGGTCCATCGGTGTGCACCGCAGCTGCGGCTTTGAGAAAGTGGGTGTGCTGACAGCATGCGGCTGGAAGTTTGAACGCTGGCTGGATGTCGTGCTCATGGAGCGCTTCATAGGGGCGGGCAACAACACCCCCGCTGCGGATGTTCGGGCATGAAGAACAAGACCATTGCAGTTTGGCTGACCTTGCTGCTGGGCGCTTTGGGCCTGCACAGGCGCTACCTGCTGGGGCGATTTGACGCACTGGCGCGGCTGCTCCCCATCCCTACCTTGTTGGGTTGTTACGGGGTCTGGAGGGCACGCACCTTCGGGGTCGATGACCAATGGAGTTGGGTGCTGATGCCCTTGCTCGGCTTCACGCTGGCGGGCTGCGCACTGACCGCAATCGTCTATGGGTTGATGTCTGAGCAACAGTGGAACAGGAAATTCAATCCCTTGTCCGCCGAAGATGGCGCGGAGGGGCGTAGCAACTGGCTCACCGTTATTGGTTTAGGCCTCGCCTTGATGCTGGGCACCACAGTGCTGATGGCCAGCCTGGCGTTCAGCATCCAGCGCTACTTTGAGTACCAAATGGAACAGGCAAGCAGCCTGCCCCAATTCGGCCCCCTTAAAAAATCTGCAGGCTGACCCAGTAAGCGATAGCCGCAACAAAGGCTGCCGCAGGGATCGTCAGCACCCAAGCCCACACGATGTTGCCTGCCACGCCCCAGCGCACTGCGCTGGCGCGTTGGGTGGACCCCACGCCAACAATGGCGCCAGTGATGGTATGGGTCGTCGACACTGGAATGCCCAAGGCCGTCGCCAAAAACAAGGTCATGGCACCACCGGTTTCAGCACAAAATCCTCCCACAGGTTTGAGCTTGGTGATTTTCTGGCCCATGGTCTTCACGATGCGCCAGCCGCCAAACATGGTGCCAGCGCCAATAGCCGCATAACAGGACACGATGGTCCAGGTGGGCGGAGCACTGTCAGAAGCCGCCACGTACCCCGTGGCAATCAACATCATCCAAATGATGCCAATCGTCTTTTGCGCATCGTTACCACCGTGGCCCAGGCTGTAGGCGCCTGCAGACACCAGCTGCAAACGGCGAAACCATTTATCCACCCGGGAGGGCCGCGACCTGCGGAACACCCAAGCCACAATGACCATCATCACCGAACCCAGGGTGAAACCCAGCAACGGCGACACGAAAATGAAGGCAACCGTTTTCATGATGCCACTGGAAATCAGCGCCCCCGCACCGGCTTTCGCAATCACGGCACCTACGATCCCGCCAATCAAGGCGTGCGAAGAGCTGCTGGGAATACCGTAGTACCAGGTAATCACGTTCCAGGTAATCGCACCCACCAGTGCGCCAAACACCACATGGGTATCCACCACGCCCGGCTGCACAATGCCTTTGCCCACGGTGGCTGCCACACTGAGGTGGAACACAAAGATGGCAATAAAGTTGAAGAAGGCGGCAAACAACACGGCCTGCCCCGGCTTGAGCACGCCTGTGGAGACGACCGTAGCAATCGAGTTGGCTGCGTCGTGAAATCCGTTCATGAAGTCAAATAGCAGCGCCAGCGCCACCAGCAACACCACCACCCACAGGGCAACCTGTACGTTTTCCATAATGGTTCCTGTCGCGAAATCAGGAGTTTTCGAGGATGATGCCCTCGATCACATTGGCCACGTCTTCGCACTTGTCGGTGATGGTCTCCAGCAATTCATAAATCGCCTTGAGCTTGATGACCTCGCGCACATCTGGCTCTTCACGGAACAATTTGCTCATGGCCGTACGCATGACACGGTCCGCATCGGATTCCAAACGGTCAATTTCTTCACAGGTCTTCAACGCGGCTTCAGCCGTGCTCTGGTCTGCGATGTGGCCCAGCAACTTGACAGCATCACGCAAGCGCTCGCAGCACTTCACGCTCAGGTCCGTCAGACGGGTAATCTCTTCCGTCATGTGGCGCACGTCGTACAGCGCCATGGTCTCTGCCGAATCCTGGATCAAGTCGGCCACATCATCCATCGTGTTGATCAGGGAATGAATCTGTTCGCGATCAATCGGAGTGATAAAGGTGATGTGAATCGCTTTGTTGCACTCGTGGGTGACACGGTCGGCAGCGCGCTCAGCATCGTCAACCTCTTGGTTGTATTTGGCACGCAAGTCCAAATCGTTGTAATTGGCGACCAATTTCGAAAATGCCTGCGCCGCTTCGACGATGCGGTCCGCATGCTGGTTGAACATCTCAAAAAAATTGCCTTCACGGGGCAACAACTTTCCAAACAGCATGGCTGGCTCCTAACGAATGAATATGTCGGTTTTGTGACTAAATTTGGGCTGCGCGGAGTGTAACCGCCCGTAACCCGACGGTATCTGACGCCTTCATGGCGTCCGAAAAATAAAGTACACCGCCCCTACCATGCACAAACCCGCCCATACGAAATCCATTTTGAAGGGCTGCTTGAGGTACAGCATGGCAAACGGCAAGAACACCAGCAAGGTAATAACCTCCTGCATGATCTTGAGCTGGGCTACCGAAAATCCGGCCTGCTGAAAGCCGATCCGGTTGGCGGGAACCTGCAGCGCGTACTCAAACAAGGCAATGCCCCAACTCACCAGCGCAGCGGTGTACCAAGGCGCTGTCGCCAAACTTTTCAAATGCCCATACCAAGCGAATGTCATAAAAACATTGCTGGCAACCAACAACAAGATGGTCTGCCACGAGAGGGGGATGGAGGAAAGAAAACTCATGGGTGCCATTATCCCGTGCACCATGAAAAAAGCCCCGCAGCATCTGCTGCGGGGCTTGCATCGTGCAGATGACGACGTTTACGCTTTGACCGTCGCTGCGGACTCGGTGTAGTCCTCGATCTTGTCAAAGTTGAGGTACTGGTACACCTTGTCGCTGGCAGCTGTCAGCACACCCATATCGGCCAGGTACTCGGCCTTGGTGGGGATGCGGCCCAACTTGGAGCAGATGGCAGCCAGTTCGGCGGAACCCAAGTACACATTGCTGTTTTTGCCCAAGCGGTTGGGGAAGTTGCGGGTGGAGGTGGAGAACACGGTTGCGCCCTCTTTGACCTGCGCCTGGTTACCCATACACAGACTACAGCCCGGCATTTCCATGCGTGCACCAGCACCGCCCAACACACCGTAGTGGCCTTCGTCGCTGAGTTGCTTGGCATCCATCTTGGTCGGTGGCGCAATCCACAGTTTGACCGGGATGTCGCGTTTGCCTTCCATGAGTTTGGAAGCGGCACGGAAGTGACCGATGTTGGTCATGCAGGAGCCGATGAACACTTCATCGATCTTGGCACCGGCCACGTCGGACAAGGTCTTCACGTCGTCAGGGTCGTTCGGGCAGGCCACGATAGGCTCATGGATGTCGGCCAGATCGATTTCGATGACGGCAGCGTAGTCCGCATCGGCATCGCCCTTGAGCAACTGGGGATCCTTGAGCCAGGCTTCCTGGGCTGCAATGCGGCGGGCCAGGGTACGGGCATCGGAGTAACCATTGGCAATCATCCACTTCATCATGGTGATGTTGCTGTTGACGTACTCGATGATCGGTTCCTTGTTCAGGTGCACAGTGCAGCCAGCAGCTGAACGCTCGGCCGATGCGTCGGACAGCTCAAACGCCTGCTCCACCTTCAGGTCGGGCAGACCTTCGATTTCAAGGATGCGTCCAGAGAAGATGTTCTTCTTGCCCTTCTTCTCGACGGTCAGCAGACCTGCCTTGATGGCGTAGAGCGGAATCGCGTTGACCAGGTCGCGCAGGGTGACGCCGTCTTGCATCTTGCCCTTGAAGCGCACCAACACGGATTCAGGCATGTCCAGGGGCATCACGCCGGTGGCTGCAGCGAACGCCACCAATCCAGAGCCAGCTGGGAAGCTGATACCGATGGGGAAACGGGTGTGGCTGTCGCCGCCGGTACCCACGGTGTCCGGCAACAAGAGACGGTTCAGCCAAGAATGGATCACACCGTCACCGGGACGCAGCGAGATACCGCCGCGGGTGCTGATGAAGTCAGGCAACTCGTGGTGCATCTTCACGTCCACCGGCTTAGGGTAAGCGGCCGTGTGGCAGAAGGACTGCATCACCAAATCTGCGCTGAAGCCCAGGCAAGCCAAATCTTTCAGCTCGTCGCGGGTCATGGGGCCGGTGGTGTCTTGCGAGCCGACGGAGGTCATCTTGGGCTCGCAGTAGGTACCGGGACGCACACCCTGGCCTTCGGGCAGACCGCAGGCACGACCCACCATTTTCTGCGCCAGGCTGAAGCCCTTTTTGGTGTCCACAGGGTTCTGTGGCAGGCGGAACAGGGTGGAAGGCTTGAGGCCCAGGGCCTCACGCGCCTTGGCGGTCAGGCCGCGACCAATGATCAGCGGAATGCGACCACCCGCACGCACCTCGTCAAACAGCACTTCGCTCTTGACGGTGAACTCGGCGATCACCTTGCCATCCTTCAGTGCCTTGCCTTCATAGGGACGCAGTTCCACCACATCGCCCATGTTCATCTGGTCCACGTTCAGCTCAATCGGCAAGGAACCCGCGTCTTCCATGGTGTTGTAGAAGATGGGGGCAATCTTGGTGCCCAGGCAGATGCCGCCAAACTTCTTGTTGGGGATGAAGGGGATGTCTTCACCCGTGAACCACAGCACCGAGTTGGTGGCCGACTTACGGCTGGAGCCCGTACCCACCACATCGCCCACGTAGGCCACGGGCAGGCCGCGAGCGACCAGATCCTGGATGAACTTGATGGGGCCGCGCTTGCCGTCTTCCTCGGGTACAAAAGCCGCGCCTTCGCGCTTGTTCTTCAGCATCGCCAGGGCATGCATCGGAATGTCAGGGCGGGTGGTCGCATCGGGCGCGGGCGACAAGTCGTCGGTGTTGGTTTCGCCGGGCACCTTGAACACGGTGAAGGTGATGCTTTGCGGGACTTCGGGGCGGCTGGTGAACCACTCGGCATCGGCCCAGCTTTGCAGCACAGCTTTGGCAAAGGTATTGCCCTTGTCTGCCTTTTCCTTGACGTCGTGGAACTGGTCGAACATCAACAGGGTTTTCTTCAAGCCCGCAGCAGCTTCAGCCGCCACGGTGGCATCGTCCAGCAGGTCAACCAGAGGGCTGATGTTGTAGCCGCCCAGCATGGTGCCCAGCAGCTCGGTGGCGCGGGCGCGGGAGATCAGGGCGCATTTCTCGGTGCCATGGGCCACGGCGGCCAGGTAGCTGGCCTTGACCTTGGCCGCATCATCCACACCGGCAGGCACGCGGTGGGTGATCAAATCCACCAAAAACGCCTCTTCACCGGCGGGTGGGTTCTTCAGCAACTCAATCACTTCGCCTGTCTGTTTGGCAGACAGAGGCAGCGGGGGAATTCCCAGCGCGGCGCGTTCGGCCACATGGTCACGGTAGGCTTTCAACATCATCATCTCCTTCAGTAACAACAAAATACCTCGCAAACCCTTATGGAATATGCGCAAGCAGCTATTTAATTCGTAGCAGTTTTCACCACATCAGGCGAGGACTTGGCAGGTTCCGCGGCGGCTGCCGGGGCTGACGGCAAGGGTTCCAGCAAATGAGGTGCCGGTGAACGTGCCATCGCGTCCGCCACTGTCACCTGTTCGGCATTCATGCAGGCATCTGCGAGCCTACGCCCCTGCTTTTGGTCCATCAGCATGGATTTATTGGCAAGCTGCAGCCACACGGCACCACTGGCAGCATCCTCCAAGCGGATGGCCCCTGTGCTCGTCAATACCGGCACCATGTGGAATTTTTGCCGCCCGTGCTCCAGCACAAAACGCCCTTGCGCGGTTTCGTGCGCAGACACGGACACATGTGCCCCCAATTCGCAAGGCACCTTGCCCAACACCACACGCTGGGCAACCTCCAGATGGTCGGCCGACAGTGGCACATGCGACTCCGCGGGCTGCACCGCCGCGACCGCCGGGAGCTGGCGAGCAGATTTGGCTTTCGCCGAAGGCTTGCTGCGCGCTGCAGCAGGATCGGCTGCATGGGCCGCTACACAAGAAATGCCTGCAAGCATCAGACCCGATACCAGTAATTTCAGCATGCGCAACTCCAGCGTCAATGTACAAGTGGTGAAAAATAGGGCAATACAGCGGACGGAAGCACACGCCCCGTCTGGTGGGCCCGCTCCAGCACTTGCCAAAAATAGCGGTAGCTGGCCCGGTCGTGCAGCTTGCCATCCACGGAAATCGGGGCCCATTCGGCCTGTTCAGCCGCCTGCACGATATGCGCAGCCAGTGCAATCTCGTCCTCATCCGGGGCCATGGCCTCCACGATGGTGCGAATCTGGTCCGGGTGGATGCTCCACATGCGCGTGTAGCCCAGCGCCCGGGAGGCGGTGCGTGCCGCACGCCGCAGGGCTGTTGTGTCCTTGAACTCGGTCACCACACAGTGCGAGGGCACTTTGCCGTAGGCGTGGCAGGCGCTGGCAATATCCAGCTTGGCCCGAAGCACCAGCGGGTGGTGGAACTGGTCCAGCGTACTGGCATCGTCAGCAGAGCGAACGCCCATCGCCGTGGATGGAATGGCGCCACCGTGGCTGGACACAAAATCCATCAGTCCAAAGCTGATGGACTGCACCCTCGGGTGGGCTGCAATCTCAAACGCGCGGTGCACGGCAGCTGGGGACTCGATCAGTACATGCAAAGGCAACAATGCAGCGCCTGGAGCCATAGCCGCGTCCATGGCTGCAACGGCAAGCTCCACATCCCGCAAGGACTCCACCTTCGGCACCATGAGGTAGCTCAAGGCAGCACCAGCCGAGCCCACGACCGTACACACATCGGCTGAAAACTGGGCGTGATCCACGGCATGCACACGCACACCGATGCGTCGGGACAAGCCTTTTGCTACCAAATTGGGAGCTGCTTGCGCAGCATTGGCAAGGGTTACAACCATATTTGCATGGTCACCCTCACCTCCAACCGGTGCACCATCCTCGCAGTCCAGGGTCACGTCAAAAACGCAGGCCCCGAACTCCTCTGTCATCTCGGCCTGCAGTTGCAGGCTTTTGACCATCCGCGCTTCGACGCCGCTGTAGTGGTCGCAAACAGGCAGCAAACCCGCTGCACCCTGCGCGCCAAGAAGGACCGTACGCGGATGGCTCACTGCCGTGTTATTTCAGCAGATGGGCAACGCCAGCCTGCTCTTCTTGCAGCTCTTTCAGCGTCACATTGATGCGCTCTTGGCTGAAAGCATCCACTTCCAGGCCTTCCACCAGCTTGTACTCGCCGCCTTCGCAGGTCACGGCAAAGCCGAACATCACGTCCTTGGGAATGCCGTATTGGCCGTCCGAAGGAATACCCATGGTGACCCACTTGCCGTTGGTGCCCAAGGCCCAGTCGCGCATGTGGTCGATGGCGGCGTTGGCAGCCGAAGCAGCGGAGGACACGCCACGGGCAGCGATGATGGCGGCGCCGCGCTTGCCCACGGTGGGCAGGAAGGTGTCCTTGTTCCAGACTTCATCGTTGATCATGGCCTTGACGCTGGCACCATTGATGGTGGCGAAGCGGTAGTCGGCGTACATGGTGGGCGAGTGGTTGCCCCACACGGCCATTTTTTCGATGTCAGCCACGGCCTTGCCGGTCTTGGCGGCGATCTGGCTCAGGGCACGGTTGTGGTCCAGGCGCAGCATGGCGGTGAAGTTCTTGCGTGGCAGGTCCGGCGCGCTCTTCATGGCGATGTAGGCATTGGTGTTCGCGGGGTTGCCCACCACCAGCACCTTCACATTGCGGCTGGCCACGGCATTCAGGGCCTTGCCTTGGGCAGTGAAGATCTCAGCGTTGACGGCCAGCAGTTCGGCACGTTCCATGCCGGGGCCGCGAGGACGCGAACCGATCAACAGCGCGTAGTCCACGTCCTTGAATGCAGCCATGGGGTCGCTGTGCGCTTCGATGCCCACCAACAGGGGGAATGCGCAGTCTTGCAGTTCCATGATCACGCCTTGCAGGGCTTGCTGGGCTTTTTCTACCGGCACTTCCAACAGGCTCAGGATGACGGGCTGGTCCTTGCCCAGCATTTCGCCAGAGGCGATGCGGAACAAAATGGCGTATCCGATTTGGCCTGCTGCGCCGGTAACGGCAACGCGGACGGGTTTCTTGCTCATGGTAAAACTCCAGGAAGTGTTGGGAAAACGGCGTGAGACCAGCGCATTTCGCGATCGGTATTGCGCTGCAGAATGCGCGGGAGTTTACCCCCGATTTCTGCATTGCGTCAATTTGTCTTATGTCTTATATAAGATATGATTGGACATCATTTCGAGACTGACTCGCAGCTGACGCTTACCCTCATCATGGCCGCCCTCCCCCCCTCTCAAAGCGACAACGCGCCCTCCGCGGACGCCGCAGCGGGCGCGGCTGGCACCAGCGCAATCACCCCAGCCTTCAGCCCTTTGTACCAGCAGATCAAGGTGCTGATGTTGCAGAGCCTGCAAAGCGGCGAATGGAAGCCCAGCGCAGCGATTCCGAGCGAACTGGAGCTCGCTGCGCGCTTCAAGGTTAGCCAAGGCACGGTACGCAAGGCGATTGACGAATTGGCTGCCGAAAACTTGCTGGTCCGCCGCCAGGGCAAGGGCACCTTTGTAGCCACCCATGCCGAGCACCATGTGCAGTACCGCTTTCTGAAGCTGTTTCCCGACAACGGGGACCCCAATAGTGAAGGCCCTGCCCAGCGCAAGATCATTGATTGCAAACGCCTTCGCGCCTCGGCCGAGGTCGCACGCGCACTCGCCCTGCGTCCCGCCGATGCCGTGCTGCAGGTGCGGCGCGTACTGTCGTTTGCTGGTGTGCCCACCATTTTGGAGGACCTGTGGCTGCCGGGCACGCCTTTCAAAGGGCTGACGGCAGAGCGTCTGGCGGGTTACGACGGGCCGATGTACGCCCTGTTTGAAACCGAATTTGGCGTACGCATGGTGCGCGCCGAAGAAAAAATCCGCGCCGTGCTGCCAGACGCGGAGCAATGCAAGCTGCTGCACATAACGGCACAGACGCCGCTGCTCAGCGTTGAGCGCACAGCTTATACCTACAACGACACCCCCATGGAGATGCGCCGCGGCCTGTACCTGACCGACACACACTACTATCGAAATGCGCTAAATTGATCCCCAGCGCCGCGCAAGACCAGTGTCAGATTGGTGCGGTGCAATAGAATTTTGGCTGGCTGCGCCAAAATTACAAACCAGTTACCACCACAAGAAAGCCCATCCATGACTGAGCTCGCCTCCGCAAGCAAACGCCCTCGGCCCGAATTCCGCAACATCAACGCCCTGTCGGATCTTCCCACCTACCGTCTGCCCCCCGCAGGCTGGGTGTCTATCCTGCACCGCATTAGCGGCGCCATCATGTTCATCCTCATGCCTTTCATTATCTGGATGTTCGACACTTCCGTATCCTCGGAAATCTCATTTGCAAAGTTCACCAGCGTGTTTAACGCAGGCGTGGGCGTTGTGCCCGGTTGGCTCTTCAAGTTGGTGGCACTGGCGATCATCTGGGCCTACTTGCATCACTTCATCGCGGGTCTGCGCCACCTCTGGATGGATATCAACCACGCAGTGAGCAAAGAGTTTGGCCGTTCTTCTGCCATCGTGACACTGAGCCTGGGTTCGCTGCTCACGCTGGCCCTGGCCGCCAAACTGTTTGGCCTCTACTAAACAACAAAAAGGAAATCAGAAAATGGCAGTGAATTACGGTTCCAAGCGTGTCGTCGTTGGCGCGCACTATGGTCTGCGGGACTGGTTGGCGCAGCGCGTCACCGCAGTATTGATGGCTTTGTTCACCGTGTTGTTGCTGGCACAGGTGCTGTTCACAGCAGGCCCCATTGGGTACGACAAATGGGCAGGCATTTTCTCCTCCCAGTGGATGAAGGTTTTGACCTTCTCGGTCATCGTAGCCATGCTCTACCACGTGTGGGTGGGCGTACGTGACATCTGGATGGACTACATCAAACCCGTATCCATCCGCCTGTCCCTGCAGGTGTTTTCCATTGTGTGGCTTGTCGGTTGCGCCGGCTGGGCCATTCAGGTCCTGTGGCGTCTCTGATCACCTTTCCTAACAGGCAATCCATTCATGTCTTACTCCGTATCCAAACGCAAATTTGACGTTGTCATCGTCGGCGCCGGTGGCTCCGGCATGCGCGCGTCCCTCCAGCTGGCCCGCGCTGGCCTGAACGTCGCCGTTCTGTCCAAAGTGTTCCCCACCCGTTCGCACACGGTCGCTGCACAAGGCGGCATCGGCGCCTCGTTGGGCAACATGAACGACGACAACTGGCACTACCACTTCTACGACACCGTCAAGGGCTCCGACTGGCTCGGCGACCAGGACGCTATCGAGTTCATGTGCCGTGAAGCTCCCAAGGTGGTGTACGACCTGGAGCACAT
>JACCDG011835659.1_pt1 | contig 10618 bp, 6 predicted proteins | sample 7442471 | NCBI WGS metagenome assembly JACCDG01 (sample SAMN15323444, study PRJNA562643) | freshwater metagenome | isolation source: river surface water | place: USA:Blue River Watershed | collected 2017-08-17 | reverse complement strand
TCGCCTTGTGCCCATGTGGTGTTGTTAACAAAGATTACATCTTCTCCTGCACACACATCTTCTGCTGCAAAGTTTGGTGTTGGCTGGGTCAAAACCACTAGATCTTTAGTTACTTTTTGAGTACATCCGTTATCTAAGGTTACAGTCAACGTTACTTTCTTAGGACCTAAGTTACCTTTCCAATCTTTGGAAGGTGATTTAGCTCCGCTGGTGGTTCCGTCTCCGAAATCCCAAGTGTATTGTGGTACTGCATTAGCTACATTAGGTGTAGTGTTGGTGAAATCTGTTGGCTTCACTGAACACAATGGACCATTAATGTATGCTGCTTTAGGACTCTCTTTTACTTGAATAGTCTTAGTGATTGAATCTTTACATCCAAATTCTGAAGTTACTACCAACTTCACGCGCTTGTCACCTGAGGTGTTGAAGTCGTGAGTTGCGTTTGCATCTGTGCTGATAGCTCCGTTATCATCGAAGTTCCAGTAGCTACCGAACAATCCGCTTGCTACTTTAGTCTCGTTGTTGAATGAGAACTCATCGTTATCGCAAGATCCTTCTACTTTGGTGTAACCCGCTGTAGGCTTAGTGAATTGATAAACCTTTTGAGTCATCGTTGCGATACAACCGTTCAAGTCTGCCTTTAACGTAACATTGTACGATCCTGGCTTAGAATACTTGTGTGTAGCATCCTTGGTGTTCTTTGTTGCACTATTATCGCCAAAGTTCCATGTGTAAGTTGGAGTTCCTGCACCAGTAGGAGTAGTTGTTTTGTTAGTGAAAGACAATAAATCGCCTTCACATGCATTTATTTTGTTGAACGCAATCGTTGGAATTGGACTTACTACTACTTTTTGAGTCTTTTTAAATACAAATCCGTTTGGATTGGTTTTGGTAGTTAAAGTAACATCATAAGTTCCGCTTCCGGGGAATTGGAATACAGGTTCTGGTGCTTCTGTTTTATCAGCCGCATTGCCTGTTCCGAAATCCCACTCAAACTCCATAGATCCACTCAAAATTTTTGATTTGTTCTCAAACAATACCGCATCGCCTACGCACACTGGCTGAGGGAAGGTAAAGTCTGGTGTTATTGATGGATAAAGAAGCACATTGCGTTTGATGAAGGTATCGCAACCGTTGATGTTATCAATAACACGCAATACCATAGTGATCATCGTATCTTCCAAGGTTGCATCATTGGTCAAGAACTTCACTTTCATGTTGTTTCCTCCTGAAGGAGCGGTGATGCTCATTCCTGAAACGCTACGTCCACCTTGAGTGTAGGCTTGAGCTGATGCTTGCCAATCTGAAGTTGCGCCATATCCACCATTGTTATATTTGGTTGGTGCTACTACACTATATTCTACTGGTTGTCCTACAATTGTAATATCATTAGGCTTACCGTATTGATAGATGGCATTGGTTGTCAATGTTGAAGGGGTGCTGAAGTTTGCTCCACCTGGCGCTGGCAATACATCGGTAGTGAAAGTGATGGTATCATCTGATAAATCATCATCTGCCGCGTCAACAATCAAGTAGATTTTAGTCTTACCTGCTTTGCTTAAAACTAAATCGGTGTTAAAGTTTACGGTCAACTGTTTACCAGCTAATATTTTGCTGGTAACTTTTTGTGTTACTTTAGCACCTGTACTTGCTACCATGCTTACGTTGAAATTGTAAACAGTATCAACAAAAGTATTTTCAATAACCATGCTGCCTTTAAATGCATATCCAGCACAAACGGTGCTAGGAAGTGACAAACTACTGCTTACCGCTTTGATGTTCATGTAGTTCTCGCGACAACCGTGATCTGTGTTCACAGGGTTACGAGCAGCTTTGGTTTGATCAGTCAAGTTTTTAGCAGGCGTTGTTGGCCATAAAGAAGCGATTGACTGAGGCACACGATTTTGAAGTTCGAAAACGTCTACACGGTAATCGTTCTTTGTCAAATCTTTGTAAACAGGAAGGTGTCCGGTTTCACTGGTCCCAGCGAAAGCCAATCCGTTCCAACCATTCAAATCGTTGGCAGAACCGTTGTTGCAATACCAATACTGGTAAGACACATTCTTCAAATAATAGTTATTGTAATTCCAAAGAAATGCACCTGCTCCATTGGCGTTGTATGCATATGCAGGGTAACAACCATAGGTATTTTGAACGTCTACTATATTACCAATCACATTTACTTTAGTGTGGTAATAAGGATATAGATATAATCCGTATACATAAGGATATGCATAAGATGACTTACTGTGATCATCTTTCACCGTATTCTGTTTGAATTCAGCATAATAAGTACCACTATTGTAAGAATAGCAATACAAGGCAAAGGCCCCGTATGTTCCTAAGTTATTAGCAAACAAATTGTTATTACATTGGAAGTTGTAATAGTATTGGTGCGCTGTAGCGTAGAAATATCCATAGTAACCGCTGTAGTTGGCATTGTAAATACGGTTATTGGTGATCTTGTTACGGTTGAATGTACCGTTCCAATAGTAGAAATAGTGTCCATAAGTATAACATCCAAAGTCGTTAGAATCCATGGTGTTATCCTCAAAAATATGAGTAAATGAAGTTGATGGACTATAAACATACCATGCATAAGTGTAAGCGGTAGAACCATCGGCAGTAACGTTGTTCTTTATTACGTTACCCGTGATTTCTTGCTTGTCTCCGTAGTATAAATAAACAAAATAGGTGTAGTATTTAGTGAAACATTTTTCAATAACGTTGTTGTTGAATTTATGTCCACTGTACTGATAATACATGTAAAATCCATAGCAATAAGCTGAAGTACCCAATGATCTCCAGTTTCTAATGGTATTGCCATCTACATTTGCATAGTAGTTGTAATAAGAGTAAGTGAAATAATTGGAAGATGCACAAACAATGTTTTCAAAGGTATTTCCTTTGATAGTGAAATTATTAGCGGCTGTTCCGTAGTTGTAGTAGTTATACATTCCGTAAACGGTGCTTGTATATCCACTAGCTGCTGCTACTGCACCTGCGTAAGGTAAATCGTGAATTTTATTACCTTCAATACGGGTTGAACGATTGGTACTATACGTGTAATAGTTGTAAAAAATATACGTCAATGAATACGCATTGTTTGAAGTACTATTTGCACGAGAAATATCGTTATTCAAGAACTCTTCACCGTTAGTGTAGTAGTTATAAATACCCATGTAATAATAGTTCTGAATGGTGTTGTTCTTAAACGTATTATTTGAAGCCGTAGAAGAATACAAACTAGAACTACCCATGTCAGTGATAGCGTAGGTTGGACCAGGACTGTTGCTGCTGGTTGTTCTCATCAAGTTGTTATCAACTACGTTGTATCTACCATTATAAGTAGAAGTCATTGACGTTGGAGATGTTGTTGAAGCTGAGAAAACCACATACGCACCACCCGCAGTTGAACCTGTGCTCATTGCAGTGTACTCAATGGTACAATTCTTCAAGGTATTGTAGTCAGCTTGTCCGTAAAAATGCACTCCCCACTGAGTGGCAGATGTGCTGGTTCTTTGAATTACCAAACCCGCAATGGTCATGTAATCCATACCGTTCAAAGCAATACCTGCATAAGTCGCAGAAGAAATGAATTTCTTTCCATTACCATTGATGGTGATGGTTTTTGTAGAGGACGTTGAATTGGTTGCGTTCTGTGTGAACGTTACAGTTGAACTTTCAGTAACATCCGATACAAAATCTACCGTTAATGCCCCGCTAACACCGCTTCCACTGATGGCAGTGGCTAGCGCCGTCAAAGTAGAGTAAGTACCACCGGTACCTACGGTCACCGTTCCCGATAACTGAGCGTGCGCCGCTCCCGATACCGAAAACAACGCAGCGGCAGTCAACGACTTCCAGCTCCGCCAAAAATTAAGTAATTTTCTTTGTTTCATTTGATAAAATTTACAGTTGTCAGCAGCAAATTAAACCTATTAATTAGGCCTATTTTCCGCCCAAACATTTAGTAAATCTTTTGTGCATTTTCTCTGACAATGCCTAAAAACATTAGGCATCAATACCACAAAATATCAATACTTAAAACCCTATTTTTCTTTCAGAATTAAAAAAACTCAACACACATTTTTTTTCAAAAATGAAAACAATTCATGCCCTACTCCACACCCTCATCATTTACAAACCCAATTCCATAACCACACGAATCAAAACTGTGGTAAGTTTTCTATCATTCGCAATTTGACATTGTTGTGACAACCTTCACCCCGTCCAATGCCGCACTCATGATGCCACCAGCGTAACCCGGTCCCTCGCCGCAAGGATATAAATTCTCAATTTCAGGGTGATGCAATTTTTCAGGGTCGCGAGGAATGCGCACCGGACTTGAAGTGCGGCTTTCAACGCCCACCAAAACTGCCTCATTGCTTCGGTATAAAGGCATCTTCTTGCCAATTTGAACCAACGCACCGCGCAACCGCTCATGTACAGAAGAGGGTAAAACCTGCCTCAAATCTGATGAAGTAATTCCCGGTATGTAGCTGCACTCAGGCAGATCTGCAGATACTTTATTTTGAATAAAATCTTCCACCCGTTGAGCAGGCGCAACTATGCTTCCAGTGTGCTCAAATGCCTTGCGCTCCCAAAACGATTGAAACGCCAATGCCCGTAATTCGCCACGATCGTTGAACGGCTTGAAATCAGATTCTTCCACCGCTACCACAAAACCGCTGTTGGCAAACTTTCCGTTTCGCTTGCTCGGACTCCAGCCATTCACTACAATCTCTCCGGGGGATGTAGCAGCCGGGGCAATGATGCCACCCGGACACATGCAAAACGAGAACACGCCTCTTCCGTTGACTTGCTCAACCAATCCGTAGGAACTGGGCGGTAAAAAATCGCCGCGTACATCGCATTTATATTGAATCTTATCGATGATCTCTTGACGGTGTTCAATACGCACACCCAAAGCAAATGGCTTGGCTTCAATGGCATATCCAGACTTCCCAAACCACTCAAAAATATCTCGGGCGGAGTGCCCAGTAGCCAAAATCACATTTTCCACTTTTTCGCGGATACCGCCGGCGTAAACCAACTCCACTACTTTGCCTGACTGAACTATAAAGTCATCGACACGGGTATCAAAACGAACCTCACCGCCCGAAGCGATGATTCCTTCACGAATGTTCTCAATGATTCCGGGCAACTTGTTGGTACCAATATGAGGATGCGCTTCATAGCGAATGCGCTCATCGGCACCGAAATAAATCAAGGTATTTAGAATTCGTTCAATGGATCCGCGTTTCTTGCTTCTGGTGTAGAGCTTTCCGTCGGAATAGGTTCCAGCACCGCCTTCACCAAAACAGTAGTTTGACTCGGCATTTACCACCAAATCACGGTTCATAATGGCTAAATCTCTGCGGCGTTCTTTCACGGCTTTTCCGCGTTCCAAAACGATGGGCTTGAATCCGCGTTCTATGCATTCCAGGGCAGCAAAAAGTCCGGCAGGGCCGGCTCCAATGATGTGAACTTCGGGAGCGTTTAAAACGTTTTGAAGTTGGATGCGTTCAAATTCTGGAGTGAGTTCATTGTCCGAAAAAACGTCCCCCGAAATCAAAAAAAAGGGAACCCGAGAACGCGCATCGAGCGATTTTTTCAACAAAACTACCCGTCCAGAAAGGCCCGCTTTTTGGCGCAGTAAACGTTCTACTTCGTTGATATTTGCGGCTACCTCTGCCGAGCATTGAATTTGTACGCGAACCGCCACGCCACAAAAATACGACCTAATGCAATCGATTGGCAAATTCTTGGTAACTTCGCGAATTATGAAAGAGATTGTGGTCAGCGGAATACGCCCTACAGGTAAGCTCCACTTGGGCAATTACTTCGGCGCGTTCAAGAATTTCCTCACGTTACAGGAGCAATTTGACTCCTACTTTTTCATTGCTGACTACCACAGCTTGACCACTCACCCTACTCCCGGCGATCTTCGCGGCAGTGTTAAACGCGTCTTGGCAGAATACATTGCTTTGGGACTGAATCCCGAAAAATGCACCGTTTACCTGCAAAGTGACCTTCCAGAAACGGCAGAATTGTACCTTTTTCTCAATATGAACGCCTATTTGGGCGAACTTGAACGAGTGACTTCCTTCAAAGAAAAAGTAAGAACCCAGCCCGATAACATCAATGCCGGACTGCTCACCTACCCCGTTCTGATGGCCGCAGATATTTTGATTCACCGCGGTGTTAAAGTACCTGTGGGAAAAGATCAAGAACAACACCTTGAAATGGCTCGAACCTTCGGAAACCGTTTCAATCGTTTGTATAACACCGAGATTTTTCCTGAGCCACAAGCATTCAGTCCATCGAATGTGTTGGTTAAAGTTCCAGGACTAACCGGTGGCGGAAAGATGAGCAAAAGCGCTGGAGAAGCCGACAATATTTACCTCGACGAGCCCGCAGATTCGCTCAAAAAGAAAATCATGCGCGCCGTTTCAGATAGCGGTCCTACAGAACCGGGTGCACCCAAAAGTGCAGCAGTACAAAACCTGTTTGACTTGATGAGTTTGGTATGCAAACCCGATGCAATTGCGTTTTTCGACGAGGAACACAAAAAAGGCAGCATTCGCTACGGCGACCTTAAAAAACAACTCGCTGAAGACATGGAAACCTTCGTGGCTCCTCTGCGCGACGCAATCAATCACACCCTAGCAAACGACAAGCAATTGGATGATATTGCAGCCTTTGGAGCAGAAAAAGCGAGGAAAAGCGCAAAAAAAACGATGGACGCAGTGAGGGATGCCATCGGATTTAAACCTAAATTTGAAAATTGATGAAAGACGTATCGTTGGTTGTACCGCTCTTCAATGAAGAGGAATCGCTGCCCGAGTTGTGCTCTTGGATTGACCGGGTTTGCCAAGAAAACAACCTGAGTTACGAAGTGTTATTGCTCGATGACGGTTCTACCGATAATTCTTGGGCGGTTATTGAAGAAATTGCTCAAAAAAATTCACACGTAAGAGGCATTCAGTTGATGCGCAACTACGGAAAAAGCGGCGCTCTTGCCGTGGGATTCCGCGAAAGCAACGGCGAAGTGGTAATTACCATGGATGCAGATCTGCAAGACTCCCCAGACGAAATTCCCGAACTCCGCGCCATGATTTTAGATCAAAAATTTGACGTAGTCAGCGGCTGGAAAAAGAAACGGTACGACCCTATAACCAAGACCTTACCCACTAAACTGTTCAATTGGGCCACTCGAAAAATGAGCGACATAGAACTGCACGATTTTAACTGCGGTTTGAAAGCGTACCATCATCAAGTGGTTAAAAATATTGAAGTTTACGGTGAAATGCACCGTTACATCCCCGTGATTGCGAAATGGAGCGGCTTTCCCAAAATAGGCGAAAAAGTGGTGGTTCACCGCGCCCGAAAATACGGCTCCACTAAGTTTGGTATGGACCGTTTCATCAACGGATTCCTTGATTTGATGTCCCTGTATTTCATGTCCAAATTCGGCAAACGCCCCATGCACTTCTTCGGTTTGTATGGTGTAATGTCGTTTTTCATTGGATTCATCATGGCGGGCATCATCATATCAAACAAATTGTATTACGCCTACTGGCTCAAGCAAAGTGCCCCTTTGGTAACCAGCTCACCGCTGTTTTACATTGGCATGTTGGCCATGATCATTGGCACCCAGATGTTCCTCGCTGGATTCATTGGCGAGCTCATCAGCCGCACGCATTCTGAGCGCAACGATTACGCCATCAAGAAACAAATCAACTAATTTCAGCGAATGGCACATTCGCGCAAACATATTGTCATTGTTGGTCCGGCACACCCTCTCAGAGGCGGACTCGCCACCTACAACGAGCGCTTGGCGCGTGAACTTCAAAAAGAGCATCAGGTCACGTTGCTCACCTTTTCGTTGCAATACCCCAATTTCTTGTTTCCCGGGGAAAGCCAATACAGCAACGACCCCATTCCCAATGACCTCAGCATTGACGTTCAGCTCAACAGCATCAATCCCCTGAATTGGCTGCTAACGGGCAAGAAATACGCCAAAATTGCTCCTGATCTCATCATTTTCCGCTATTGGATGCCTTTTTTCGCGCCCTGTTTTGGCACTTTCGCCCGACAGGTCAAGAAGAACGGCCACACCCGCATCATTGCCATCACTGACAACATCATTCCCCACGAAAAACACTTCTACGACACTCCTTTTTCTCGTTATTTCTTGGGATGCCTTGACGGCGCTGTGACCATGTCTGAAAAGGTTTTGAGCGACCTGAAAGAACATTTCCCCAACACCCCTGCGGCCAAAAACTGCAGCTACCACCCCCACCCCCTTTACGATAATTTCGGTGACAAGTCCCCACGCGCTGAAGCATGCCAAAGACTGAATTTAGACCCCAATAAGCAATACATTTTGTTTTTTGGATTCATCCGCAAGTACAAAGGTCTGGACTGGCTCCTACAAGCCTACCTTAATGTCGCTGATTCGCTGCCCAACGTTGACCTCTTAGTTGCCGGCGAATTCTACGAAGATTCCGCACCCTATCTCGACATCATCAACGCGTCGTCACACGCGTCTCGCATACATTTACACACGCATTTCATCCCCAACTCGGCCGTTGCAGATTACTTTTCGGTCGCAGACTTGGTGGCTCAGCCCTACAAAAGCGCCACGCAGAGCGGCGTCAGCCAAATTGCCTACCACTTCGAAGTCCCCATGCTCATCACCAACGTGGGCGGCCTCCCTGAGCTGGTTCCGCACGGTCAAGCCGGCTGGGTCGCCGAACCCAACGTTGAAAGTATTTCCGACGGCCTAAATTCTGTCTTTTCCGAGGGATATTTACCCGGCATCAAATCACAACTCCCGGCATTAAAAAAGCAATTCTCCTGGGAGTCGATGGTTGTGAGGCTATTCCGGGTTTCGGGTAGCGGGTAGCGGGTATTGGGTTTCGGGTAGCGGGTAGCGGGTAGCGGGTATTGGGTTTCGGGTTTCAGGGCTAGGGACTAGTGACTAGTGACTAGTGACTTGGAACTGTAACCCGTAACCCGGCACCCGTAACCTGACACCCGGTACCCGTAACCCGACACCAAAACAAATCAACATATCAATTGTTCTAATTTGCAGTAAACGTTAGGGTTATGTTAAACACAATCATTATTGACAATCAGGAATACATCGAAATGATGGGATTCGTATTGATTAACGGAGAGTGGTTTGAAATTTAATTTCGAATCACAATTATTTTAAAAATAGTTTGTATCGTTGCAGTCGATGGCGAACTTAATTTCTAAGAAATACATTTTTCTACTTCTTGGGTTATTCTTTTTGAACTTCGTTTCTGCACAAGAATACGATATTCCTGAAACCAAAGGATTTGTAAATGATTATGCTGGCGTATTTTCCGAAAAGGAAGAACGTGAATTGGAAGACTCTCTTCAAAAATTTTATAAGCGCAGTGGGGTTCAAATTGGACTTGCCATTGAAGAAACTCTCAACGGTTTAGACAAATTTGACCGTGCCATGATGCTGGCAAGAGGCTGGAAAATAGGACAAAAAGGTGCCAATAATGGAATCTTGGTATACATCGCCATAAACGAAAGAAAATACCACATTTTGGTGGCTCGAGACATGCAAGGAGATCTACCAGACGGATTGGTGGGCGAAATGGCCCGCAATGAACTCGTCCCCTACATAAAAGACGATCAATACTATAAGGGTTGTAAATCCATTTTAAATGCTCTAACGTCGGTGGCAGGCACAGGACGTAAATACGTCCCCGTGGGAAAACCCTGGTACGAAGAATGGATGCTCATCCCTACAAACTTTGCGGGTTGGGTTGCCGCCATCATCTTGGGAAGCATCATTGTACTCACCTGGGTCTTAGGAATATCAAGAAACTTAGCGCAGCGCAACCAATTAAATCAACGCGGTGCAGAGTTGGGAATTAAATTCAATAAAATAAAATAAACCATGATTTTTATAATTCTTGCGGCGATCATGATTTTGAGTTTCCTGTTACTGGGAAATCTTCAAATGGCCAATAAAATGCGCATACTTTTGATTGGGATGGACGACCCATTTGTACAGCAAAAACAATTCAGAACGGGTTACAACTCCCTAAAGAATTTGGCGCCAGACTCCATCGAAGCGCTAAAAGCCAACCCTTTCTCGAAGAAAAACTGGGAAGAGGTTGAAAAAGTCGCCTCCTTACGCAAAGTTGCCATGGCCTCTGGCCTGACTGCAGCGCAAGCATCGGCCTTAAGCAGCAGCGAACTAGAACGAAGGTATTCAAAGTCGAGCAGCAGCTCGAGCAGTTCTGGGAGTTCCGACTCAGACTTTGGCGGTGGCGGTGGATTTGACGGCGGCGGCGCTGGCGGGGATTATTAAACTTTGGTACTAGGTACCGGGTACCGGGTACTGGGATTTTAGGTGGAAAGCTGCGCAATAATTCGTATATTTGCACCCCGTTAAGAGAGGTGTCCGAGTGGTTGAAGGAGCACGCCTGGAAAGTGTGTATACGCCAAAAGTGTATCGAGGGTTCGAATCCCTTCCTCTCTGCGAAATTACTTATTGTTTTAACCTTAAAACCCCGTAAGCCCAGTGTTTTCGGGGTTTTTTGTTTTTAGGAATTTCTAAAAC
>JACCDG011109313.1_pt1 | contig 10618 bp, 16 predicted proteins | sample 7442471 | NCBI WGS metagenome assembly JACCDG01 (sample SAMN15323444, study PRJNA562643) | freshwater metagenome | isolation source: river surface water | place: USA:Blue River Watershed | collected 2017-08-17 | reverse complement strand
CACCATGCCCCCTATAAGGTTCGCCTTTATACCAAACTTTTAAATTTGGTGTTACAAGTTCTTTGTATTGCAGATATAGTTTTGAATCATCGTTGCTGTCATCATCAACAACTAAGATATTTACATCAGGATAAAAACGTAACAATGATTCCAATGCTAACTGAATAAGAACCTTTGTATTTTTTTGGCAAATCAAAAATGTTACAGGCAATTCTTTGCCTTTCTTTGTGAAGTGGTCAAGATGATTCCAAACAGGTCTTGTCTGTTCAACCAACTCATAATTATTATTCACATATTCCATTTCTTGTGCTGTCATGGGTGTGTCCTGTATTTTGATAAATCGTTCTTCTTGATATATTCTTCAAATGTTCCTTGTTCGGAAGGAAAGCCAACGGTAAAGGAATTTCCTGCTATGTAGGTCAATGGCTGTTGCTCCCAAACATAATGTTCAGCACCAAAAATATTTCCTCTGATTTTTGTTTCGCCCTCTTTCTTTAATTCATCAATCTGTCGTCTTAATGCTATTTGTTGTGCTTCAATATCAGGCAAATCAGGATTGTTGCCTAATCGGTTTAATGTTTTGATGTATTCAGAGTTGGCTGCCCAAAAGTTTCCACTTGCATGTGAATATATAGATGCGCTTGCTCTTTTTGGAATCATCCTGCTTCCGCAAACATCATAACCGTATTCAGGCATATCCATTGCCTTATAACAGACTTCCCAACGGGTTATAAGTTCGTGCGCCATAGAATCTCTCCAAAAGATTTCCGAACGCTTGTGTGCGGGTGTTTTCGTATCACCATCACCGTTAATCGGATACGTGACCGATTTTGAGTGAAAATACCAAGCGTAAAACTTAGGCAAAGTATCAGCATCTTTTTTTAAGTGCTGAATAGTGAAAAGTTCCCATTGACCTTTATCGGGGCTGTAATCTACGATTTGTGCTTTGGGATATTTGGCAATCAGTTCTTTGAATTTCGGCAACTCATTTTCATCACCCAAACAACCGATATAAATGCCTTCACACGCATCATGCAGTCCGCTTTCAACAACCTTGTCAAATAAATACTTAGTAATATCTAAGTAGTCATTCAAAAATGTAGTGTGATAAAACAGTCTGATGGGGGGTGAAATATTTTTATTCATTATAAACCAAGTTTTTAAATTTTTTATGCCTATATAATAGAGCGTTAATATAATGTCCGTTAACATTCATTTCCTTAGCTATATCAATCGGTTTAACTCCATGAATAAAATATAATTCAATAACCCTTTCTAATTGCGTCTTATTTATTTTGGTCTTTCTTAATCCTGTTGATAATGCGTGATTAATATTTTCTTTATACGTACACCACTCTAAATTTTCTACTCTATTGTCATAGACTACCCCATTTTTATGGTTTATGCAATTTCCATTGCCCATTTTATCAGACAAAAACGATTCTGCCACAAGCCTATGAACTTGATACACCTTCTTTTGGCTATTTTTTAAAAGGCATACTCTTTTATATCCCACCGTATTTGTCATTTGCCTTCTTAAACATCCCTTTAACAAATTTTCTTCCCCCTTATTCATAACAAGCCTATCAATTCCCTTAACTCTACCAATATTACTTACTTGGTACATTCCTTCATATCCCACAACATCTTTCCAAACTTCCCCATCTAAATCATTAAATTCCACTTGTTTTACCTTAAACTCTTTTCTTCTATAGTATTCTTTAATACATGATTTGCAATACGACCTTAACCCATCAGGCATTCGAGATTCTTTTCCAAAAAATTCGTATTCCTTTTTAACTCCGCACATTTTACATATTTTCATAAAGCAATGTTTATCATGCATTTTTTTTTATCACTATTATATTACTATTTCCAATCTCACTTTTCGCTGTTGCAAACCAATAGTTGTAGTCTTTTAAATCTTCTTTGAATTGTTGGACAAATTCCACGTCTTCGATCAGGTATAGCCCACCTTGTTTTAAAAAAGGGTAGAGTATTCTTAATGAATCTTTGATGTGTTGTGGGTCATGTGAACCATCGTCAATGATAATGTCAATGGGTGCATCTATCTCTGATACTACCTTTAACATTTCATCTTCGTTTTCCTGATGTGCTATAAATGTTTTTATCCTTTGGTCTAACTTTCCTTTGTGGTTTTGGTTGAAATATTCGATGTCAATTCCGTAGATGTTTGCGTTTTTAAAGTAGTCTGCCCACATTCGTACACTTGCTCCTTCGCTAATGCCTATCTCAAGTAAGTGTTTTGTGGTGTCCTTTATGCCATCGAATAATGATTGATAGATAGGGCAATAGTTATGACAGAAATCAGCCTTGTCGGTGTTGTGTTTTATCGCCAAACTATTTAGATTCATTCTCTTGCTTTTGTGTCATGTCAAAGATTGCATTGGCTATGCTTACCGATAATTCAGGGATACTCATTTTGTAGGCATCATAAAGCGGATTTTCAGCAAGCCCTTGTGCTATCATTATTGCTGCCTGTTCTAACTTCGTGTAGCCCCCTTGCGTTACAGTGGCTATTGAATGTTCGGTTTGTGTTGTTTCTGTTGTAGGAAATACCTTTTGATGCCTTGTGTCTTTCATCTTGTGTGTGTCACTCCAAATTTTGTTGCTCACTTAGTTGTAGTTTATCTGTGGGATGCGCCTGTTCATAATATAGTCATACATCGTTTCAGAAATTTCATACGGTGTCTGTTCGGGTACAATTCCATTTTCTAACATACAGTTGTAATGCTCAAAAGCCGTTATTAAGCATTCAAGACGTACCGTTTGTTCAGGCTGTAACTCGTCCATGATTATTATTTTAGAATACCAAAAGTAGCGTTGTGATGAATCTTTACTTGTGATGTGTTGTAGTGTCGTATTTGTCCTCCGTTACATAGCGTAACACAAAAAATATCATTCTCGAACATCCCTGAACTCTGTACATAAATGGCATACCCTTCTACTTGGTTTCCATTTTCATCTTGTACTAAAACAGGCAAGAGATTTTTAAATTCGTGTATCAAAACATTAATTGATATGACAAAAATAAGTAAATTTTTGAAGATTGTACTTAAATGTCCTAAATATTTTACACCATATATACACCTACTTCCATTACGTTTGCTGAAACACCTGCTGCATTGTTTACAAACTGAAAAGAGATAAGGTCACCTGCTGCATAGGCTGCTGTGTTGGTTAGGTCTGTGAATGTACCTGCTGCTGCCCCTGCTGCTATGGTTGTTGTTATTGATGTACCTGCTGCATTGTTCCTTACCGTTATAACCATGTTTCCTGATGCGGGCTGTGCTGAATTGGTGCGTACATATAGCCTCGTTGCTGTACCTGCTACCTTTATGGTTAATTGACGTTTTGTTTCTGTGGCATTGAAGCTACCACCAAAGAACGGTGCTGCATAGGTTGTTACACCTGCATTGACGGTTACACCGTTGGCTGTTTGGCTTGATAGGTCATATCCTGCTGACGTTGCCCATGTGGTAACACCTGCACCATTGGTTTGTAAAACCTCTTTATCGTTGCCATCTGTTGTAGGCAAAGTAAGTGTCCATGTACCTGCTGCTGCTGCTGTGTTGATCGTTACCGTTCCTGATGTGTTGCCGTTTAGTTTAAGCAACCCTAACACGCTACCTGCTGTTCCTATGTTTACTCCGTTGATGACTTGTAGTTCACCTGTAGTACCCTTAAAGGTCATTCCTGTAGTCGCTGTTGTAAGTGTTGTTCCACTTGCACCACTTGGAGCATACTGCCAAATCTGATCTCCTGATGTTCCTGAACCTGTTGCACGACTGACTACTCTTACTGTGTTTGCTCCGTTGATGTCTGTTCCACTTGCATCGGTGCTGTGATAGGTGAATGTGGCGGGTGCTGAATTGGTTACACCACGTCCTAAGTAAATATCGGTATAGTAACAAAAGGCTGCATTGTTGATGTTTGTTGCACCACCGATTACTATTTGGTTTGCTGCCGTTCCTACTCCATGTATTGAAAGCACGTTGTCGAAACTTCCACCTATCAAAGAGTAAGTTCCTATTGCCATGCTGTAACTGCCTGTTTCATTGTCTCCTGCTCCTGCGGGATAACCTGCGCTAAAGCCTAAATATGTGCATGAATGACCTGTTGTGTGGTTTTGTCCTGCTCCCGAACCTAAACCTGTATTTGAGGCTTCTGTACAAACAAGCAATGCACTTCCTCCTATTGCTACCAACCCATTGCCTCCAACTATTGATGCTCCTGCTGCATATCCTATACAAGTAGCATTTATAGATGCTCCTGCACTTGTTCCTGCATCTTGTCCCCATGTAGTTAGAGGATTGCCACCGCTTGTTGCCCTTGACCACCTGTTACCACTCCTGTAAATCTCACCGTCATCATTATGAGCAAAAGAAAAACCGTCATTAGATTCAACAAACAGATTATAAGTAGCACTTGTTGTTCCACTACCTTTGCTATGTAACCTATACGCTGCATTAGGTGCAACACCAATACCTAAGTTACCTGCCGTACTGAACTCCGCTATTTGGACATTATTTGTCCTTATTGGAAAGTCGAAGTTGTCAATAGTACCTATCCACTTTTCACTTCCTACGGTATTTCCATCAAGCAACCATCCAATACTACCAATACTTGCTGATAATGTACCACCACCTGAAAGGGTTAAGCCTGAACCTATCGTAACCTCCTCCATGACACCTGTTCCTGCTGTGTAACGTCCTATCAGCTTATTGGTAGCCATAGAACTTGTTACTGTTCCTGTAGTAGTTATTGGGTCAGGTGATACGGCTATTGGTGCTACTGCTGTGATACTTGAAACTGTGCCGGGAAAAGAACTGCCAAAGGCAAGCCTCCATTTTAAAGGTTTTGATACAGGTGATTCACCTAATCCTGCCGTTTGGACACATATATAAATAAATCCCTGTGGATATTCAACATAATCTTTTGGATTATACGTCTGGTACTGCGACCACGGAAGGTACAAGAATGCCATATTATCTGTCTTTAATTAGCGTCCAACTTGAATTTCTATGTTCACAAATATACGGATGATTGACAATACTTATCCCTGCTGCGAAAATATCAAAATAGAACGGTGTGTCCGAATGACTGTCGCCTTCATGATGAAAGGGGAAGTCCATCAAAATATCTTTTCTTACGAGCGTACACCCGAAGCCAAACATTTTACTTCGTGTCTTTTGTGTGCCGTATTCTAAGAACCCTTCAATCTGTGATATGTTACGGTTGGTGATTGTTTTGTTGGGTAGCGGTGTTTCAATATCCATGCGTAGCAACTGCCTTTTTTCTCCTTTGCCTACGAAATAATCACAGGCAACAATAGGTGCATTGTACGCTAACATTTCCTCTATGATACCTGATTTTGGAAATACGTCACACTCTAAAAAAAGAAGGTAATCGAATCCTTCATTGATTGCTTTTTCACGTATCATGTTTTGGCACTCACAAATATAATCCTGATTTTTTCTACCTATTGGACTTACATAATCACAGTCAAAACCGTTGCAGATCAATGTGTCGAAATGCCAATCGAAGTTTACTGAATTATCAACGAAGTAGAACTCTTTATTTTGGTAGGTAAGGCGGGAAATATTTTCTAAGTAGTCCTCAATGCAATAGCTTTTTACTTCATTTACAGGACAACCAATAAGTACGGAAGGTATCATTTTTTACTTAAATCTTTCACATCAAATCCTGAAAGTTTAAGTATAGTATTACTTCCAAAGTGTACACATTCCAAATGGTTATAGTACTCATTACTAAAGTCTATGGCATCAAGAACTGAACTATGTACCGAACTTGCTATGTCTGCATTTTCATCTACCTTTTGTACATATACAAGTTCACGTAATTGCTTTTGTTTTCCGTCAACAAGAACATGACTTGACCATTCTACTACCTTATTACGGTTAAGTAACCTTGTTTCAAAGATAGGGTGTGAGTTAGGCAGGTAGATACTGATACGTGCGGGAAGCTGCTTTTTTAACTCTACAAGTTCTTTTTCTTTTTTATCTATTTCATCCATCAATGCCTTTGGCAGATAGTGGTATTCGTAATGATGAACGATTACGTTTTTGCGTGTTTTCTCTCCAATGTCAGGGGACTTCATCTATGAGAACGTGTAGTTTAACACGTCAAATATAAATAATTATTTCATAATCATACAATTATCAACACCTATCCCTAAGATACATCAACAACTCGTCACTATCAAGTGTATGAACATAAGCCTCAAAACTTATCGGCACTTTATCATAGTCAACTATCACTCCATCATCATAAATAGGAACAAGCATCTTCAACCTGTCATGCTTTGTAGCCCAATGAAATAAACTCTCTATTGGAATTGTTTGATACATCGTAGCACCTGAATTTCTGTAGGCTACCTTTAACCAATAACTATCGGCTTCGTATTTGATTAATTCCATTTAGAAAAGCGTTGATTTAAAATGAAATCTCCATTTGTAGTTAGGTTTATCGTAAATACCTTTTGCCTGATTGTTTGTTTTTATCAAATGGTCTTTTTCTGTAAGATTAGAAATTGCCCTACGTATCGAAGTTATGGGTGTCTTGTATAAACTCATGGCTTCCTGAATCTCGAAAGGTGTAAACTCCATGTTTGGATGCCTTTCAAAGAAATCAAGTATTGCTATTTCCTGATTCTTGCATTTACCATCAGCAACTAATAACTCTTTTCCTGATAGTTTTATCGTGTTATGAAAGTGATTCATTTTCTAAAAGCACCCTTTACGTTAACAATCGCTTTTGGAGTTCCGGTAGAATATTCCGTAAGAACTAAATACTTAATCCCAATTCGAGAATCAAATATATGCTTTGATATTTTTTCGCCATCCAATAAGTCCTTAATGCAGTCATACTCTTTACCTGATTCAATCACCTTCACTTTCATTGCTCTTGGTGATTTGCCTCTTTGATGATTGTAACAAGTATAACTCGGCTTTTTCAGTCCATTCTTAAAAGCGTGGCTCACATTTTCAGATGATGTACACCACTCCAAATTACTAAAATGATTGTTTAGTTTATTCCCGTCCTTATGATTAACAAATGGTTTACCATCAGGATTATCCACAAACATTTTTGCTACGTATCTGTGTATATACCTATTCTTTCTGCCGTCCTTAAACCTAAAATGTGTGTATAAATATCCGAAATCGCTTACATTCTGTTTTCTTATTTGCCCTTTAACCGTTCGAGATACGAAATGAGATGGACTGCCGTATATCTTTGATTTCCTGCTATAAAAACGAACATAATCGTTTGTCTTGATTCTACCAAGATTGCTAACGGCATAAATACCATCAAACTCTGGAATATCTTTCCATATTTCATCTTTTAATACCTGCACCTTTAATTCTTTATATGGCTTCATCACTAAATAATTAGCCCTTGACAGTCGTGGTTCATCAATGCTACTCCGAAGAGAAGGATTGCACGAAAGCAAGGGCGTATTTTGAAATGAAGGTTTTGCATGAATAACATTGATGAACGCCACAAATATAAATATTAAAATCTTCATCACAAATTATTTTTTAGGGTCGTAAACCATATCAATAGATTCAAGCAACTCCCTTTTTAAAGATTCGCAGTAAGCATATATTTTCATCTTTGGGTAACTAATTGCCGATTCCGCCTTACCATGACAACCGAACCTGCCACAAAGTATAATCGTATTTCTTATATCCCATCTGAAATATTTGTATCGAGCCTTCGCCAACACATGATGTACGTAATCTCTGCTGAACTCTTTTATTTCTACACCACATTCTGCACAATGATGATCGGAGTTTTTCCATACATACTCAAAGAACTTTTCATCTTTATCAGCAATGCCTTCAAGTTTCACTTCTACTTCTTTTTTGGGATGCTTCGAGCAACTGTATCTTTTCTCTTTATTTTCACCATACTCTAATCTGTAAAGTGATGTCATGCTTCCACACTTATAACATTTTACTTGCTTGCGTTGTAGCATTATCTTATTGGTTCTTTCCATGTTTGATATTGGATAACTTTGAATCCAAACTTACGCAACATCTTTTCCATATTATCTATTGATATATGTTCTTTCTTTTTTAATCGGTGTTTTAAAATATAAAAGGTTGAGTTTTCGATGCCCAACCTTTTACAAACTTCATTGATGTTATAGGTTAGCATTTTTTCAAATGCAGCGCGTGTGTCCATTTATAATTCGATCTTTTGTATTTCCTGAATGAGTGCTTTTTTATCTGTCTCCATGAATTTCATTACGTCCAAAATTTTTTCGCTGAACCCTGCAATAGCAAAGCAATTTTGTTCAGGAATTTGAAGTGTTCCATAACCATTCAGATCGAATGAGTAAATGAAAGGATTAGCCGAATACTTTGCTTTGTACTGATTGAAAGGTTGAGTAGGCGCATTTCCACCCATCCATCCCTGCATATCTGAAAGGATAATTATGCGGTCATATTTTTTATTTGCCGTGTTAAAGATTGAATGAAAATTTGTTCCTCCTGATGCAAAACGGATTGAGTTCGCAATGGTAATAGTTGAATCCGAAATGTTCACATTGCGATATGCAGCACCATCTGAAAACACCATAAAATCGGCGTTGTTAGATTTCGCAATGACGGCAGCGAACAATGACCCTATTTGTGCAGGACGACCTGCCATAGAGCCTGAAACGTCCAATACAACCAATGTTTCACCATCGAACACATGAACATTGCTTACTGATATATCAACTGCTTTTGACAACGCTTGTAATGCCTTACGAACAATCTTCCCATCGGTTAATTTCACTACTTCATCAAAGGCAGTCGTAAACCGAAATGGCAACACCAATGATTTTTTAATTTGTTTTTCATCAGTGATAATTTCAATCAATTTATCTATTGCTTCTGGTGCTTGCTCAATCACATTACGAATGTTACGTAATGCAGCAAAGTATTTCAGTTTGTTTTCAGAAAGCAGTCGCACCCATGCCTGACGTTTTAATTCTTTCTTTTCCTCATCCGTTTTACCTTGTTGTCCGGCAACTGTTAATGCCGTTTCCCATGTTTCATTTTCATCAGTTGATGTTAATGTTCCGGCAACAAGTGATTTTAATGTTTCAGCATTTTTTTCAGATGGTTTAGGACGAACCATATTTATAATGTCAACCAACTTCCACGACTTTCCTTCGCCACGATATTTAGCCAAAGCATAGCCATCAAACCGTCCAATAGCCAAAGCAAACCCATTAGCGATTGCCTTTGCAAGTTTTGTATTGCCTTGTGAGTAATAGAATGAAATTATTTCTGCCATATCATCGGGACGATACACAATTTTATCGTAGAAATTCTTTCCCCACGTTTCGCCTGAAATATGCTTTGCCAAAAACGCAGCCGTTACATGAGTAATAGAGCGCATCCCGAATTTTGTACGTGCATATATAGCCGCCTTCGCAACAAACTTGGCATCATTGACAGATACCAAATGTTTCAGCCGTTCAAATAAATCGGCAGACTTTTCATAAAACTTATCATCACCAAACGATGTAAGCAAAATAGATACTAAAGCAATTTCTTTGGATTCAGCATACGAATCGCCACCTGCAAAATTAGTTGTCTTGGTTGGCGACGTAGCAACATTAAAACGGGACATGATTTATAATTTAAAAGTGAATAATCAAAAAATGGCAAGCAAAATTTGAAAGTGTGTTTTACCAAATTTCAAGTTTGAAGTAACACTATCATCAGCATTGCCAAAAAGATTCGGAGCAAAATCTGAAAGAGTACGTTTTTGAGACGGTTGTTCTACCAACTGAACTACAATGACTTTTCAGCCAAAGGCGGGACTCGAACCCACGACCCACTGTTTATGAAGTAACCCTTACATCAGCATCCGAAAAAGTTAGTGAGGCAAATTTTCAACAGCGTGTTTTTCATCAAGGTAGAAGTAACGCAGTTAATCAGCACTCACATATTAGGATGGGCAAAATCAAGCAGTGTAATTTTGGTGCTCTAACCAACTGAGCTACGGATTACTCCGGCAGGACTCGAACCTGCGACCACCCCATTAGCATTGGAAGTAACACTAACTTTCAGCACCATCTTATCTTCAAAGAACTTAATCTTAAAAATTTCAACGTGTCAAAGATAAACACTTTATTTCAATTATGAAAGATTTTAAAGAAATTATTTTTTACTGTGAATAAATATTTGAATTTCATCCGAGCTAATCATCGGTAATCCCAATGCAGTAATATGTTTAATTTTTCTTTTTTCTATACGTGCCTTAAACAACTTAAAAAACAAATAGTTAAAAAAGGCATTAGTAAAGGTTAATACTTCCATGTTTAGAATTTTCGTGAAAAACTAAATCAACTGCCAACAAATTTACGTTGTGAAATTACAAAATTGCAAGTGTTACCCCTTTTTTATTATTTTATTTTGAATTTTAAGTTGGAATGCTTTTATTTGTGTCGGCAATTATAATTACACCATGTCATACAGACTTCTTTTCATTTCAAAATACTTCCTCGACTGCAAGAAATTGTTTCCTTCCTCTGGTTGGTTGTAATTGCCGCTTGCAGTTCGAGGATTTTTTT
>JACCDG011734274.1_pt1 | contig 10619 bp, 8 predicted proteins | sample 7442471 | NCBI WGS metagenome assembly JACCDG01 (sample SAMN15323444, study PRJNA562643) | freshwater metagenome | isolation source: river surface water | place: USA:Blue River Watershed | collected 2017-08-17 | reverse complement strand
AGTTAAAAGTCTATTTCTAATTGAAATGCAAGGAATCTACCCTGAGATTTTTTAATTGGATACGTGGGTTTTCCAACAGCTACTACGTTGTTGGTATCATCCAATATTGCTATTTCTGATATATATGTATTAGAATCCAAGGTTGAATCAAAAGTGGGGTTTATACTTGAATTTACATCGGTATTTTTTGCGTAAACTGTAATTATACTTTTATATGTGGTTGCAAAAATTTGTAAATCTATAATCCCAAAGAAAAAAGATTCATCTCCATAATTTAATTCACTTTGGTTTTGAGTAATACCAGAGTTGATTGTGTAAGTCGAACCGCTTATATAATCTTCATTTGAAATTATAAAAGAATAACCATTTAGCTTATTAGCATCAATTGTTCCATTGCCATAATTTATTGCCTTATAAACACCGTTTCCTCCGCTTGTTAAATCAGAAATTTGTGTCCAATTTGAAGATGGCACATTTCCTTCGTTGTATCCTAAAGAAGATAATTGTTTATTAACTAATATTTGAACTGCATTTGCATTCCAGCCGCTTCCATATGTTGAAATTCCTGAATCACTTCTCATATAAGGAAATCCATTTGCTGTAAAGTTAACCTGTAAAAACTGGGGATTATTATTAACATCGTTTTCACCCTTTATTTTTTTTATATAACCACAATGCTGTCCTGCAGGATAACCAAAACTATATGATGAATCTCCTGAAGTTATTACCTTATAAGTTACAAAATAATCATAATTTTTTTCACATAATCCAGTTGCTTGTGAGTTTGTTAATGGAGATTTGGGAGAAGAAACAAGGTTAATATTAAAATCTGGTAAAGCGAAATTTCTATCGCTTTTATAACTTAAAACTGTCAATAGTTCTTGGTCAGTAATTACAAAAATTTTCAACTTATGATATACCCTTCCTATTATTTTATTTGTAGATGACAAACCATCTCTTAATTCCCTATAAGTTGTTTTTGCTGCTTCATCATAATATGTTGTGCCATAATAATCATAAAAACTTTTACCCCACTTTATTGCTTCTGCATTATTTTCTGTCGTATTATACCACATTATTGTTGGTATGTGAATTATTATGGATTTCTCAATAAATTGTTCTCCATATGTATTTCCAGTGTTTTCATTAGTATAATGAATAAAACCAACTGCTGGAGTTTCTGAACTAAATCCAAAATATTTTTTTGTACCATTATATTCAATACTACCATATTGTGTGTATCCACTAATTTCTGAAATAATATCTAAAATAGTACCTGCTACAGTTCCGGTTCGAACAATGTTCATATTCCAAATTCCGCAAGTTTGGGTTGATGCACTTCCATAATAAGTTTCAATACCATTGAAAGGAAAATAATAAGCTCTTGTGTCAAATGTTGTTGAGGTAAAATTGGGGGTTGGTCTATCTAATACAAGGTTTGCACTACCACCGGATAACACTTTATACCAAAGAGAAACTAATGGTGTTCCTGATGGGATTAAATCAGATGCATACGTAGGTCCATAATCTGGATGTGCCCATGGAATCCAAACCAAATCTCCAGTTTTTGGTGTATAAGAACCTATTGTCGCTGTTAATGCAGTTGTTCCCCATGTTTGTGAAGAAGCATCAATGGTTGTTATTCCTTTGGCATATGATAGTCTGTCGATTGTAAATGCATCAGTAGAACCTGTGAAAAACCCAGCACTCGGTGTGTCGGCTGTCAAAAATTGCTTTGCTGAAGTTACTTGTTGTGTTGATAAAGAAAATGCGTTGGTTCCATCTAAATTTACTGCTTCAATGTCTGGATAATATTCAGATGGAAATAAAATCCTATTACTGGAAATAAGATATTCTCCTGTCCTATCAATACTGTAATCAACCTCTCTATCTGATAATACAGCTTTTACAAATTTAAGGTTTCCCAAAGAAATCATTCGTCTGCCATAATCTGTTAAACGAATTTGAATAAATGTAGTGGGCTCATTGAGATTAAATGACATAATACATATTTTTTATTAAATAGTGTTATAAAAAAAAGTAAAAAAAAAATAATATAAACACATGTTTTGTTTTTTTACCCCTGTTTAATTTGGAAATATAAATAAAAAATTAAATAGTATATTTATATTTAATTAATCCAACAAATGTCAAGTGATTTATTAATAAACACAGCTAATACTTTATCTATAAATTCTTCTCCAGGAGAACAAAAAAGATATCCCAGCCTTGCTCAAGATTCTGTGTTTAGTTTTGGTGATTTTAAAATACATAGGGATTTAACTCCAACAGTTTTAAGTGCCGAAACTGCCGGTTATAGTTTTAGTAGTTTTAGCACACTTTCTTCTATGTCTGCTGACACATACACTTTTGATGCTCATAAAATTATAAATATCAATGAGAATGAATTGAATATAAAGAGAAATAATGTTAATAGTTATAGTTTTTTTGGTTCGTTTTACACTAAAATAGCATCATCAATTAACAGTATTATTGAAAATTTTCCATATGCAATTTTGTCCTATGATTATTATAGTGGTACTACAATTATGGATTATATAAATAATTATAATCAAACATCTTCTTTTTCTATACCGGTTTCTGCATTGACTAATCAAGCTGAAATTATTTATGCTTCTGGATATACAAGGACAGCTACTGCCAAAACCGAACTTAATCTATTTACTGATTTTACTCAGTTTGCAATAATGCTGAGTAGTGTAACAAGTAGTACAACTATATCAGATTCAAGTTATGAAATTAAAAGTTATTATTATGATTACACTAACTCCAAATTGACTTTCGAAGTCGAAGGTTATGTTTTTTCAGCAAGTACATCAGCTTCAACTCTTCCAATTTATATTATACCAACCCCCAGAAGGTTTTATCAATATAAAAATACTATTTCTGATTTAGAATATCAATTGCTTTTTAGTGGTGAGTTTTTAGTTCCAGATACTGATAGTGAAACATTTGAACGTAGAGTTTTTGAATGGCCAAAAACAATTGATGGATTTAATCCAGATACATACGGTAATGATTTTGAACAATATAAGAAATCTATTTTAACTGTTGCTTCTCTTGTGGATGATATTAAAACCAATTGGATGGTTCGAACAATGGTTCCTGAAAATTATATAGAGCTTGATAGTGATGGGATGATTTATAGAAAACTTATTAATGTCTATGCAGAAGAGTTTGATAAAATCAAAAAGTACATAGATAATCTATCTTATTCTCATACTGTTAATTATCAAAACGAAGAAGCAATACCAGATAAATTTATAAGTAGATTATCTAAACTTTTAGGATGGGAACCTATTAACGAATTTACTGATTCTGATATTTTTGATTATTTGGTTTCAGAAGATTCTGATGGTTATACTAAAGAAATGTATAATCATGAATTGTGGAAAAAAATTCTAATTAGTATTAATTGGCTTTATAAGAAAAAAGGAACACGAGATTCGCTACAATTTATTTTTAAGTTAATGGGTGCTCCTGATTGTTTAATTAATTTTAATGAATTTATTTATAAAATCAATCAAGCATATTCAGGTACAACAAATGGACTTGTTTCTTCTGATAAAATAAAAGAATCAACGGGGTATATAAATTATAATTCTTCAGAATATATTTTTCAAGAAGGGGGAGAAGGTCGTGGAAATGGAGATAATTACATAACACAGTGGAAACCAGAATTTAATCCACTAAGAACTGTTGATAATATTAAGGTTCAAACAGGGGAAACAGATAATTACGGTACTGAACAAATTGTCAATACAAAAGAAGTGGAAATTGATTTGGGACCAGCTCAAGCAATTGAATGTGATATAAAAAAATGGTATGAGTTAAATTATGCCGACCCTTATGTTGCTGAATTGGAAACACCTCCTTCTTCTATTACGGGGTGGACACTTCAGCAATGGTTAGAATACGTATATACAAGCACTATCAGTCCAAAAAATCATAAAGTTATAGGGTATATTGAAGGACATCATTCATATCATTATCCTAATTTAAGAAATGTATATTTAACATATTTTAATTGGAACATTCCAAATCAAATATCCAACCAATTAACTTTTGCTAAGTTAGATAAGTTTATCGAATTGATTAATAGACATTTTTATGATTATGTTTTAAAATTAATTCCAGCAACTACAATACTTGATGGTGCGGGTGTTACTTATAGAAACACACTGTTTAATAGACAAAAATTTGTATATCCTCCTGGTATTAATGATGGCTCTGAATTTCAAATAATTGCCCCTTTAAATCAAGATTTAATAATTCATTCAACTATTGTGAATTCTTCAGTTAATGATATATTTAATTTTAATGTTAATGCCACAAATGTTGTTGCTGAAGTTGCGAAGGTATTTGAACAAACTGTTCATAGTGTTGAAGTTTTAAATGAATTTTCTGTTGGTTATAATTTAACAGTTAATGCTGTAAGTACAACATTAAATTTTCAAGCAACTCAATCTTTACTAAGTGTTGTTACTCCGGATTTACAAGGACAAATATCTGGATTTCCGTCACAAATGGTTCCTCAACCTAATATACCAAATATTGCCGTACAATATAGAACTTTAACATGGGATGATATTTCAGATATAGACGAAGCGATAGAATAAAAATGATAAACTCAAATAACATATCAAAGATTATAAAAAGTCAATCAACTGGAAATGAAGAGTCAGCCGCACAAGCTTTTTCTCAAAACTATTGGGTTAAAATAAAAGACACAATAACAAATCCAATTATTTGGGAAACGCCAGTTTATATATTAGAAGGCGCAACTCGAAATTATTATTCATATGATTATAATGGTTTATCTACTGATATAAACAATGGTAAGGATATTACCATGGTATTTACTGCAAATACATTTAGTCTATCAGGAATAACTATTTTGAATCATAAACTTTATAGAATTGATTATAAAACTTTTATCGAAGCTCAAAAAAATGTTATGAGCACAGCTTATACTATAACTCTTTTAAATAATTTATCAGAGCCACTTTATACATTTTCCGAAGCTTTAACAGCAGCTACTATTAGTGCCGGACGATATAAATATAATTTTCCTACGCAAATAAAACGTGTTGGAGAATTTACAACTAATGTATTTGAAGATAAAGCTCAATACTTTGTAGATTCAGAATTTGTTTTTCCTATAAATGTAGATGAAACACTCGGAGATTTTCTGATTTTAAGTACTGTAACTTCAGGGAACACCGTTCAATTATTAGATTACTATCATGATAATTATAGTTTATTAAAATCAAATCTTGGTAGTTATGTAATTACTGGAAATACACCTTTTAGTGGATTAACAGTTACTGGAGCATATTTTACTTATATGGTTCCTCCTAAAAAACCAAATTTAGAAGTTTCTAATGGAGATTCAACTATAGCAATTCAAGGAAGATTAAACACATTTAGTCCAATATTCAACTTTAATGGGGTTGATGATGGGGATTATTATCAATTGCAAGTCACATATAATACAACAGACTTTCAATTTGAAGATAGTAGTGTTGCAACTTTTAAAATTAATAAACAAGAAGGAGATGCAGAATATGTAAGGACTTTTAATACAATTTTAACACCAAACCGTGAATTTTTATATAGAATTATTAATGTTAAAGAAATAGAAAATATATTTGGTGTAAAGTATACATCTTATGCTCCTTCTGATTATGTGGCTGCAGAAACCGCAAGTGATGGTAAATATGTATTTAGCGGAACTGTTTATCAGGGATATATAAGCCCTTCAACAGTTTTGGCAGGTGTATCATTAGAATTGAGAGGTATATATAGTACAACTACAATTAAAAAAGGTATAGATATTAGAGCTTCTGAATCTCTTGTTGGAATTTCTGATGTTGTAATAGGTGATGGACAAAACTCAGGAGTTGTTTTAACAACAACTTCAGATGCTAATGGAGAATTCTCATTTGGTAGAATTGATGGTGGTAATTATCAATTAAGAGTTATACCTCCAGTTTCATTGTCAAGTAGTATATCTACATCAGTATATAACATAAACATTACTGCTGACACTGATATGGATATTTTGTTAAGTATAATTTGGGGTTCTACATTAGTTCGTTTTGATGACCCATTCACATTTTTATAATTGATTTAATTGGCATATTTCCAAGTATAAGTTCCTGCTGTTTTAACTTTTTTTCTACATCAGGCACTTATACTTGTTGCTTTTATTTTTAAATTGTTCAATCCAGTATTTTTCTGTTTCTTGCCAAATGTCTTTGTCACAATAATCCAATAATTTTATTATTGGTTTTTCTCCTTTTTTTATAAATTAAAAATAAAAAAATACAAATAAATTTAAAAATCTATTTATAGTTGAATACAAAAAATTAAATTGAATGGCTGAACTCATTTTTAGTTCCGATACTTTGGACCAGGGACGTATAAAAATTAACCAATTTTATAGCGGTGGTACAAATATTTTGACCGCAAACACAAGTAATACCGTTTGGTTAATTACAGGAAATACCAATGTAGGCTCTTCTACTTTGGGATTTGCCTTTGGGTTGAGTGGAAATGTTACTTCTGGAGCATATGGTTTAATATCAAATGGTTTAACAAATACTGTTTCTAATAATTTTTCCACAGTTATAAACGGCAGAGGAAACACTTCATCTGCTCAGTATTCATTTATTGGAAATGGTACAGGAAATACAGCAAGTGGAACGAGGTCTTTCGTTGGTAATGGAAAAGGAAATATTGGCCAGGCTCAATATTCATTTATTGGAAACGGAAATAATAATAGGGTTTTAAATAGTTTTACATCAGTTATAAATGGTAATACAAATCGTTGTTATTCTTCTTATTCTTTTATAGGAAATGGGAAAAACAACTCTTTGTTAAATTCATCATCTAATTATTCTGTTCTTTTAAATGGTTCATTTAACTCCATGCTTAGTAATTGTGACCATAGTTTTATTATGGGGGGTTCTAACACTATGGCGAGTTCAAATTATGCATTAATTTTTGGTAAATTAAATACAATTTCATCGGCATCATATTCAATTGCTATTGGAAACGGAGCTTTATCAACAACATCAAAGGAAATGGTGTTTGCAGCCGGTGCGGGTAATACAATAAAATTTGATTTTAATGCTGGTGATGGATATTTTGATGGTGGTTCTGATGTTGGAAATGCTGACTATGCCGAGTATTTTGAGTGGGAAGATGGAAACTTAAACGAAGAAAATCGTTATGGATTTTCTGTATCTTTAGTTAAAGATGGTAAGATTAAAATAAGTAATAAAAATATTATAGGAATTGTTAGTTCAACACCGGGTGTTGTTGGAGATAGTGCTGAATTAAATTGGAATAAAAAATATAAAACTGATGAATGGGGAATAAAACAAACAGAGTCTTTTGATAAAGTTTCCATAATGAGAAAAGACCAAAAAATAAATATTTGGATAGATAAAAATGGGAAACAGTATTTTCAAGTGCCAAGAAACCAAAAAGAAAGATTGGATTATTTTATTGATGAGTTTTATGAGCTTACTCCGGAAGAGTCAAAAAATAAACAAAAAGATATTATTTTTCTCTATTCTGATGAATATGACCCAAAATCAGATTACATTCCACGTTCTGAAAGAAAAGAATTTTCTACCATAGGTTTATTAGGTAAATTAAGAGTTAGAACAGCAGAACAAATCAACTCGGAATATGTAGATTTTAATTCTCAGGGAATGGCTGTAAATGGTTCTAAATATCAAATTTTGGAAAAAATTAAAGAATATGATGGTCAGTATGGTATCGTTAAAATATTTTTTAAATAAAAAAAGCTCTTCTTTAAAGAAGAGCTTTTGTGTTTGTTTTTATTAATTTAAATTATTGGTAAATAAGTTTGGTCGTACTAATTATACCGAATTGATTTTGTATTCTGATAAAATACATCCCTTTAGTATTTTTTGATAAATCAATAAATGTTTTTTCATCATTGATAATATCTGATTTAATCGATTTTCCTGATAAATCCGTAACTGTATATTGAGTATTTTTACCAAAATCAACCATTTCAATTGTAAAATATCCTGTATTTGAAGGATTGGGATAATATTTTATTTTAGTTTTATTATTTTGAGGTTCTGATGTGTTTGTAAATACCGGTGGGTTATTATATAAATTTTTAACAAATACAGTATCAATAGCAAGGTTTCCGGTACCTATATATATTCTTATATCTTTTATCCAGCCTTTAAAAAATTTATTTGTTCCAGGCACAGATACATCTTTGGCAGCTCCAACAGCAAAGGATGAAAACAAAGGAAAAGAAGCAGGATTTGTTAAATATTGAATAGGAATTCCGCATGGTGTACATGGACTATAAACTCCACTGGAGTTTATTCCGCTATCCATAAAGTCACCATTTTTGTAAAAGGTGAAATTTTGAATTGAATAAAAATCAGGATATGCTAAACTTTGAACATCTGTAAAATAAAAAGATTTATTGTGATTATATACTAAGTGCACCCATTCATCTTTCATAAATGGTCTAACAAATGTATCTGGGTCAGGATTTTGAATTTGTGTTCTAATATAATTTGAAGAAATCGTTTGAATTGCCATTTGTCCATTTTCTGGGAATCCCCAACTGGGGTTATTTTGATTATTGGCTTGAGCACCAAATGTAATTTGATTTGGATTATTTACATCCCTTTGAAATCCAATAGAAACAAATTGTTCGCTACCATTATAAAGTGAGTCACCATTTGAACCATCAATTTTAACCCACATGCTTATCATAAATGTAGTATCACCACCATAAGGTATTGATGAACTATTTCCCCAAAAGGGAGCCCAGCCAGTAGGTCCAGATAACCAATCGCCAGAACCGTCAAAATAAACACCATCGGATGGTGTAATTTGTGGTGTGTTGCTGTTTGCTGGTGTTGTTATTGGGGCGAATAAATTTTGACCGCCAACAGAATCATTAAAATTACTGTTAAGTGGCCAGTGGTGAATAAGGGTTTGCGAATTAGCTGTTATTGTAAACAGCATAGACACGATAATAATAACAAATTTTTTCATTTTTTTTTATATTGGTTTATATACATTAAACGATAATCTTTAAATAAAGTTACAATTTATATTTTGTTATGCTTTATGTCTCCAGAATTAGTTGAAACAGAGCCTGATATATTACCACACTTAATATCTCCGCTTGTTGATTTAATATTGCCAGAAACATTGCCTGAAATTTCAATATCTCCGCTTGTTGATTCTATTGAACCGATATTTCCATTAATGTCAATATCTCCACTACTATTTTTTAAGTTATTTACAGAACCTTGAACTGAAATTTTATTACAAATATCTACTGATAGATTTTCTACATCACCTGTTATTTGAATATTAATTTCTTTAGAATCAGGCGTAACATTTTTTCCGTCAATAAACACTTTACCATTGTTTATTGAAACATTTTTTCCACCAGAAATACTGATGCTATTTATAATTGTGCTCATGTATAATTAAACATTAATAATTAAAAAAAGTTACAAACTACATTTGTTTTTTAATTTTTTTGAGGTTTATCAGCCATTTCAAAAACAGGAAAAACTTGTCCTTCTTTTAGTACAGAAATTTTGTTAATTTTAAATAGTCCACCAAGTGTCCAGTTACAACCACGGTTTTTTATATAACGACCTATACAATTAATATATACTTTATTTTCGGGAGATTCAATATTATTGTCAATAAAATCTTGAGTATTTTGAATTTCACCGCAAGAAGGACATTTAAAAGACCATTTTTTTGCGTCATCTCCAAATCTATTTTTTAATTCATTTATCCAATCATCATAAAGGAGAATGGTATCTGAATCCAAAAGTGGTTGATTGCAATCCTGGTAATAATTCATATACCAATAAGTTCTATCTGTTTCCCATATTTCTAATATTTCATCAATTGTTTTATTGGTTTTTATTGCATAATGCTTTGCTCTTTCTAAAATCCATTTGAGTTTACCACAATAATCGTGTGTACACCTTGTTTGTGCAATGCATTTTGTTTTAAATCCCATTTTATTTAAAGCAATATCGTCTTCTGGAAAATTTTTGTAACGCTCTTTAGTACATCCATTTTCAGAAAAACAATTTTCTCCTTTTTTACAATCTTCCATAACTGCTGCTCTTATGCTATCAAATCCTTTTTTTATTTTAGTTGACATTTTACAAATAATTTAAATTTATATTACTTTTTCTCCACAAACTTCACAGAGATTGTGTTTTTTACTACATTTTACACAAACTATATTACAAGGTGTGTGTGATGTTTGTATATTTTTTTTACATTTTTGGCATTTTCCAAATGAAAATGCATGCATAACTATCATGTTTTTATGTTTTCCGCAATTCATTTATTTTTATTAGATAATTCTTGTTTGCACCAGTCATATAAACTCAAATTAGAACTTGCTTCTATCTTTCTTTTGTTCGCAGCTTCTACTTGTTCATATACATAAGAAGGAACATCCATTTTTGTGTTAGGATTAGCTTCATAGTATAATATTTCAGATATTTTAATTTTTTCATTCATTTTTTTTTTTTTTTTTTTTGATT
>JACCDG010752726.1_pt1 | contig 10619 bp, 12 predicted proteins | sample 7442471 | NCBI WGS metagenome assembly JACCDG01 (sample SAMN15323444, study PRJNA562643) | freshwater metagenome | isolation source: river surface water | place: USA:Blue River Watershed | collected 2017-08-17 | reverse complement strand
TTGCAAAATTGGTCGGAAGCACTGGCGTTCTATTAGCGGCAATCGTCCATGTCTGGAATTGACCATTGCTTGGCGCGATATCGACAGACACTCCGTCAGTGATCGTAAATGTGCCGCTTTTCACGTTCGGAATGGTGACGACACCCGCCGAGCTAACCCCTATGTACTCTGTCGTGCTGATACCAATCGAGATCGGACGAGCCGTACCCGACCCTGTTTTGGTAGAGAAGAATTTTGCAATATTCTCTAACGGAACAAAACCAAGCTCCAGATACTCGTCGTTCGCTCCGTTGTCGGTATTGTAAATTCGCGTGCGTTGTGCGTTTGTGCTACGCCGTTGCGCCATAATATCTGTCGCATCGCGATAGAGCGACAAGTCCACTGTATTGACATTCGTCGAGGAATTTGACCATCCGATGGACAGGTCTGCAGACGCACGTATACCGTACTGGCCGAGCATCGCGAGCTTGTTGGAAGTCGCATCTTGGCACGCTACCAATCCCTCGCCTCGCACGATAACAGTGCGTGATGCCAAACCTGCACCATACTGCGACACATCGAGTAACGGAAGTTCGCCTGAACGAGTCACAGACAATAGACTGCCAGTCGCAGATGACAACGCCGTGACTTCTATCGCCCTTGGGATTTTAGCGATTTCCGCCACACTCATTTTCGCATTAAGCGGCGTTCCGTCTTGTGCGTATAGCGGAACATAGATCTTTGTTGGATCTTGCGGAGCAGTGATTGCGGTCAGCGCGGATATCTTTGTGTCGGCCATTGCTTACTCCAGCAAGAGTTTTGAACCGTCTTCGAGAAGCAAGTAGCTTCCATCTTCAAGCAGCAGGGCATCGCCAGCACCGCCTCCTCCACCTCCACCGCTGGACGAGGCCCCTGTCGGCGCATCGAAAATAATCTCGTAGATATCCATCTCACGCCTTCAGTAGGATTGTGTACTTAATCGCTGTACCGCTACTGATCGCACTAGCTACGATCTTGACCCATCTCGCAGCGAATAGTTGTGGCGGAATTTGCTTCGCAATGCTCGCAGCAACCGTGACTTTCATCGCCGTTGCCGAGTCATGGGCATAGGCCTTGCGAAAGGTTCCGCCTTCCGTATCGGATGTGTAGAACTCCAGGTCGGGAGTTGCTTCCGTGGACGGCACCAAAATCAATCCATTCGACGAGTTAGCGAAGGAGAATGCTTCCGAGTTCGCTAGGGACGTGCCAACGCCCACTACGACGACTTCCGATGTGCGTTCTTGAAGCATGGTTCACCTTTACAGCGGAAACTTTTCGTAAGTGGTAATGTTCGGGCTACGAACGTAAGGCTCGATCCCGCGTCGGTCAGAGCGATCGCACATGTAGCCCAACGTGGAAGGCGTGCTTGCTCGGCGATCGAAGTCCACGGAAGCAGCCAGTTGGTCCATGAACTCCTGGTACTTGTTCCCGCGCTCGTCATCGAGGAACGATTCCGCAGCAGCTAGGCACGAAGCAAGGATCGTCTCTGCGTGCTCACTGCCACCAAGGGGAATGTCGGCGGAGTCCGTGAGCATTTGCTGGCGAGCAAAGTACCGAAACTTAAGCGTGTAGTCCGCATCGGGAAGTGGCCAGATCATGAGCTGATAGGTCAGTTCTTCACTTCCATCGCCCTTAACCGGGACGATCGCCGCTTCACGCGGATAGGTCGTTGTCTGTGCGTAGTGATTCCGCTGTCGCAATTCGAGGATGCGCCCCTCGTGGACTGTTCGAATGCGATGTGGCGATAGCTCTGTGGTCACATAGTAGAGGTCGCCATCCAGGTCCGCGAAATCGGCCGGCATGTCGTAGTCGCCGGTCCCCGCGGTGATCTCCAGGGTGCCTAGCGGTCGCATGAAGGACCACTGATGCGATTCGCGTTCCGATGGAAGTCTCGGTGGTCGGTAGAACTGACGAAGACCCTTAGCGATCACTTCCTCCACGTCCGCTTGCTCATCTTCGGACCAATTGCCGGGATCGCGATCGTATCCCAGGAATCGGCCGATCGAGCATTGCAGCGTTTCGTAGGTGACGGCTAGGCTCATTCAATTTCCTCAGCCACTTCCTCTGGCACGACTTCGATCTCTTCAATCTGATCAAGCGGAGCCGCCTTAGGTTTCTCGCCGTTGATCCAGATCACTTGGTTCTTTGCGTTCACTTCCACGATCGTGTCGCGATCGGCGAGATGCCCGTCTCCGATTCCGGGGATGCCCAGGTTTCGGCAGATCCGTTCCATCGGAATTTTCGGGAGCATTTCGCAGATGTAATCCGCCATGCTCATCTTTCGATTTGCCATTTCACAGCCTTGGAAAAAGAGCCAACAGGCCGGCCTGTGGCGAGGTTCCCGGCCTGTCGGCTCGTCACTCGGTTAAAGAGCACCCATGACAAGCAGATTGCCAGCAGGGGTTGATGTCTCACCAACAACAGCGACCGTATTAACGGTCTTGGTTCCAACAGTCGCTTCGTCAACAAGCGTAAATCCACCAGCGTCTGTTACTCGCAGGTAATTCCCTGCTGTAACACTTGCGTTAACCTTCGCCTTCATCCACGTTCCGTTGCGAAGCTTGGCAATCGTGCACCAGCCCTTGTAAGTGCCGGAGGCGTCTCCATTCTTTCTTGGCGGATCAATGACGATGCCGGCAAAAAACTTCAGATTTGCAGTGACTGGCTTGGCGATCACGCGACCTCGAACCTTCTCGTTCCATCCATCTGCTCCATCTGCGATTGCTACTGTTGGGTCATAACAGACAGCGTATCCAGCAAGGAGTTCATCGGTGCCGTCATACCAGACCTGTTCCGTATCGAGAGGCTGTTGGCCATCTCGTTGAGTAATGTACATTTGAGTACCCTCGTTCTTTGGTTATTGAAAAAGCAGAACCTCGTTACGAGGATCAGAGCGTTTGCGTCAGGACCCAGTTGCGACGTCGATCAAAGCACTGGAACTGAGTCCAGCTATCCCAGAAGACGTTTCGAACGGAGTGCTGATTCGGTGCGATGATCGGCTTCGATCGACGCATGAAGGCACCCGTTTTGAAGACCATGCGGAACGACTTTTTGTCGATGCCGTAGATCGGATTCAAACCGTAGTGGTTCGTCGAAACCGCTGCGGTCAGGTCCTGATTCGCGTCCAACCAAGGCACCCACGACATCGGAGTCTTGCGGAACATGACGTCCCCATCCTTCGATGCAATGTCGTTGCCGAGGTTGTCGTTCTGTCCTTCGAGCAACTCTTCCATTCGCTGGATCGCTGCGTAGGTCGTTGCCAGGACATAGCGAGGCTTTCCGCCTGTGGGCGTCGGGTGCGAAACCGGCTGGCGGAAGTCGCACTTCACAACAGCTTCTCGCATCTTTCGAACAAGGTCGTTCTTGTCCATGGCCTTGTAGCTTCCGCTGAAGTTCTTCCACCGTGGGTAGGTCGTTGGCGACAGGCCGGCAACAGTCGAGTGACCACCGCCGAGCGGAGCGCCGCCATTGAAGCCAAGCGTTGCATTGCGAACGATCCAGTACGGAACGCCAAGCGGCTTGCGATTCTCGGTTTCGTCCGTCGTGTTGGACGGCATTCCCCAGAAGTTGTCTTCCATCAACTGAGCAAAATCCGTCAGCGCGTCATGGCGACGAGTCGAGAGGATATTGACCAAGCGGACAGCATCGCCGCTGTTGAAGCCTTCCTCGTCGATGTCATAGGCCATCGAGGCGGTTTGCTTCGTCCAGGGGATCGTGCATGACTTCATGTTGTCAGCGACCTTCACGTCGTCAACCGCATAAAGTCCGGTGTTTTTCGATCCGCCAGTGTTGCGGACCTTCACCTGCCATTGCAGGCGTTCACCGCCATCCACGCCGATGCGATCGCCCATGAGCAGGTTTTCATAGGCGAAATAGCGTTGCAATTCGGTCGAGATATCGACCCACTTGTCTTTTTCAAACTTGTTCAGCGTCAGTTCCACCATGTCGTCAATGTCATGGGGAAGCAGACCCGAGGTATAAGTACCGCTCGGCATGGTTTATCTCCTAGCGATTCAGGCGATTGTTAATCTCGCGCTGAATGTCGTCGATGGTATTCGTAGAAACTCCGGTAATCGGATCTCGCTCAGCATTCAGGTTTGGCTTGCGACCCGAGGGACGTCCGATCGTGGTTTGCGATCGTTGCTTAGCCTGTGCGGCGAGCTTCTTTTTGGCGGCAGTGTCTTGAACGTGTGCGAATGACGCACGCAAGGCACGCTGGAACAACACATCGTCTTTGGCTGTCGGGTATGCCTGCTTGAGTGCCGAGAAAGCTCGGTGCAACTCAATTCGGTTTTGCTCCTCCGCCGAACCTGGCCGGGTATCGTCGATGGAGCCCTTACCAAAAACGGAATGATATTCCTCGCCTAGTCCGGAAAATTGACCATCGAACCAGCGAAGAGTTGGGTCTTCTCCTACGGTAGCGAACTCTTGTTGCTGTTGTAAAGAGTGTTTTAATTGGGCGTGCTGATACGAAAAGTAATCGCTCAGTTTCTGTATGGTTTCAATCAGCGCCGGGTCATATCCATTGGGAGATTCTGTATCTAACTTGATTTGCAATCGGCCGTCGGGACCGACTTGCAAATAGTCTGATCTCAGATCGAATCCCTGCGGCTGCTGAGGCTGCTGCCAAGGTTGGACAGGGGGCGCAGCGGGAGGCTGTGGACCCGCTGCGCCCGCACCCGTTACCCCAGCCGAGGCTGGATTCGCCCGGCTGATCACCTCGATCGCTCGACGGTCAACAGCCGCGACCATCCTCTCGATCGAAGCTTGATCCAATCCCTCCAGGTCCGTGTCATCGAACCCGATCTCGCGTGCCGAAGACATGATCGCTTCATCAACTTCGACGGCCGGAGCTTCCGCTTCCTCCGGTCGCTTGACGAGATCCTGGATGTTCTCTACCGGATTGCCTGGAGCGATGTCCGTGATTCGCGTGTCGTCGAGTGGTTCGGCAGGGGCTTCAAGTACGTGGGCGTGAGTCATCGTGAAAATCCGTTCTTAAAGTGGACACCGTGCAGCTTGCGGTAGCGACGATAGTGGCCGGCGTCTCGCATGATGGGACGTCCGTCGGGACGGTAGTCAGTCTTGACTCCATGCCTCGCGTCGTGCTCGCGTGCTTCGGCGATTTGTGTTGGGTGGACAGCCATTGATTCGAGGGCGATGGGGTAACGTGGAATGCCTTTGATCACTTCATGCTGGACTTCCACCACCTTTCCGAGCTTTGGGTCGAACTGAAAAAATCGAGAGGCCATTCTCAAACTCCCGTAGGTTGCGACAACTTCGCGACCTGTGCTTGCTGAGGATTCCCGCCAGAAGCAAGCTGCATCATGGTTGCCGCATTGCCTCGACTCGTCGCGCCCGAACGATTGACTCGCTCATAGGTGCGGTGACTCACTTGTGGTTGCTGCGGTTGCTCTCCATCGCCGCCGATCATCACCGGCGCGGTGAACTCAAAGAGCTGATAGATTTCTGGAAGGTCCAGATACTTTGCGAGCAGTTCAAAGAGCGACTGAAGCTTGACGTTGATCCCCTGCTGCTGGAGCGTCGGCAGCATCGGGAAGATCAACTCAAGGAAGACGCCCTTCAGATCCGCAGCTCGTTCCGATGGCGACCGATAAGTCATCGAGTACGGCTGGATCTCAACCCGGAAGTCTTCCAGGTTGAACGGTCGATCTCCCGGCGAAAGCTCCGCGAGAGCTTCCAGGGACGTCCCTTGAATGGGACGTGTCGTGGAGTAGGTGCGAACGGGATCATTGACGATGTGGTGGATCAGGCTCTTGATCACTTCCACGGTGGCATCGACAACGACGAGACTCATCTTCGCGGCCTTCTTACTGACCGTCGAAGCGAGCATCGCGTCTTGGCGGGCCGTATCCGCTTGCGGACCGAGCCCGCCGAGAGCGTCGATGTTGCCCGCGACTTCGCCGAACGTCTGCCGGATCTGGAGGGCAAACGCAAGGTTCTCTTGCGAAGCACCTCCGAAGCTCACTTCCTGGACGTTCGTCGGATCAGTGATGCCAATCAGGTCGCCATCACTTGCCTCTTGAACTCGCTTCGCGTCATCCTGAGCGCCCAGGCGGTAGAGGCCCAGGCTCTTTTGCCGCTCCGCTTGTCGCACCATCTTTCGATAGAGTGCGTTCAGCGTTCGATTGAGCGACTTCAGGAGAGCACCGGGTGCCAAAGGCATAGCATTGCCCGGTACATCGAGAAAACGCAGGACATGATAGGGGCTGTTGGTTGTGCCGTTCCACTCGACCACCTTCAGGGGAATGCTTGCGTTCGGATTGTCGGCGATCGTAATGACTAGCTTTTCTTCCGGGAGGCAGATGTCCCAGACGTAGGCTTTCCGGATGAAGCTTTCTTCTTGCTGGTCGTTCCCTTGCTCGATCCCGACGTGTGACGCGCGGTCTTCTTCGTCTTGCATTTCATAGGGTTTTAAGCTCGCTTTTGCTGCTCTTGGAAACTCATCGGACTGCATCACCGCGTCGTAATCGACTTGGTAGCGGTCCCCAAGGAACGTGATACGCTCCCACGAGGAAGCGTCTGTGTCGTAAACGAAATCATCGAAGTCCACGACTTCGGCGAAGTAGTTCTGCGCCGGCATCGGCTCGCCAGGAATCAGCTCGACATAGTCGCCATCTACGAGCCCGCACTTGAGGATTCCGATGCAGAAGATCGCTTCTTGGACCCAGCGACGAAGCGTCTTGTCGAAACGCATTTCGCCGAGCTCGCGATTGACGATCGCTTCAAGGTCAGCGATGTCTGGAAGAAGCTCTTGCCGCCAGCAGGGCAGGATGACTTGGGGATTGCTGCCGGCCAGGAGCATCAGGTAGATGTCCACGGTGAGGGCCAGCATGTTGACCGGCTGTTCCTCTACGGAATTGTCGCCGTAGTAGGGACCGGTGAACTCGCGAATGAGGTCTAACCGCTGCTTGCGGAATGACTCCAGCTTACGATGCGAAGCGCGCACCGCTTTGTTGAGCTTAGATACCTGATCGGGATCGCTGGGGTCAAACATGCGCAACCAAGCACAGTTAGACCTCCGCGAACCTTGCCACAGGACGGAAGTGGGTTACTCAAACTATCAGAAGCAAATACAGAATCGTCAAGCCGATTTTATGGTAGAGAGCCCTTCGTGATGGTCACCCAGCCCTTTGTTTGATAGGTAATCTTACTCGACGCAGTGACCACCTGCACTTCCACAAGGGCCGATTGTGGGTCGATCCCCTCGGTATCCGCACCATTCACCGTGACCACTACCTTGCCGATCGGCCAGTTTGCACCGGGTGTCGCTTGGCTGGCGGTCCAGGGTCCAGCGAGCAAGTCACGAGACTTCCTGTTTGCCACGAGCCCAACAGTCACCGTCGCATCGAGTGGGATCGCATCGAATCCATCGTCGTCCACGACATTGACTTCGATTGGAAACGTGTCGCCGGTAAAAATCTTCTTCTTGGCGGCCATTACCAGACCCTCCAGCGGTAGGCAGTGTAAACGTGGGTACTTCGATAGGCGTCAATAGGTCCGACTCGCTCCAACGCCGGGATGATATTCTCATCGACGAGTGGAATTCCATCCTCGGTCGTGAACGTGGTGCCGTCTTCGTTGATGAAGGTCGGGTGGTCCTCATGGCCTGGATCCCCACCGCCTTCACCCTCGCCACCGTCTTCGGCTTCTTCCCAGAGAATGGCGATGCCGTCTTCCCAGAGGATTTCTGTTCCGTCTTCCCAGAGGATCGAGGCCATTACATCCACCTATCTCGTTTCTTGAGGCTATCGAGTCTGGCCTGTTCCGCCCTCCAGGCCATCGAACCGTAGGGCGGGCGCCGGGCCTGCACCTCCTTCGCTTGCGAGGGAGCGTCCCGGATTAGCCTCCAAGCTACCGCATCGGCTATCACTCTGTCACCGTGGTTTTCACCGCTTGCCGTCGGGTCCAGTGTCGATTGAGCCCGATCGTGCTCGATTGCCCCGTTCGGCAGGAAGATGTAGTGCAACGCCTCTTCCAGTGCCGGCCGGCTGTGATTGCAGAACTTTCGCAGTTCCAATGCCTTTGCATATTCACCCAACAGGATTCGCTTCGTGTCGCGGGAGGACCACCAGCCAGGGATGCGGGTCCGCTTCCCGGAAACAACCTTCTCGTTCTCGCGGTAGTAGATTCGCGATTCGCTTCGCTCGGTGAAGTGCTTTCCGAACTGGCCACCGGCTCCGTTCCCCTCCCACCCGACGAAAGCCTCGCCGGAAGGTCCCCGAAACCATTTTCGGAGAGCGAGCACAAAGTCTGCAAACTGATGCGGGGGTGTCGCATTGGACGTCCACTCGGCCACCTTCTCCCCGGTATCCTGATCGCAAACCACTGCCACTGAGTTGCTGGACATATCGCCGCCGACGCCGGTCGCTACGTCGCAGCCGATCACATAGTCGTGATTTCCACTAGGCCCGCCGTCGATCGTTGGGTGGAACCAGAGCTTGAGACGTCCCCCTGGGATTTCCCGCCAAGTCGGTTCGTAGGTGTCGGCGTCGTAGTCGATCTCGCCTTCGCGAAACGGATCGCGGCCGAACTCGCGGCTGTGCTGGTCCAGTACCTGAGCATTGAAGAATGGAAAGCCCGACCCGCCGTAGTCGATGTCCAGTTCCTGAGCGATCAGGGCCGGGATCGGGTGCCGCTGGCATTCACGGTCGTACCAGGGGGACCGAACCTTGCCATCGAGAATGAACGGGTAATCTGGCGGGAACTTGTAGCTCTCATCGAGCACTTGAAGGAAGTACGGCGCCCCGGCTTCATCCTTCTCTCGGTAGGACGTGTAGAGCCCTAGCCGCTTCTCCGGGTGCTCGGACCAGTGCAGTGAGATCTTCGTCATCGCCGCGTCCGGTTTTCGCATCTGCTCGGAGAAGACTCCCGCCAGGCCCTTCGGCGTGGAAACCATCATGCGGCTGTTCGTGACGTGTTGAGTGGAAGCCCAGGCAGCAAAACCGTCATTGATCGCGAACGCCGCGGCTTCGTCCATCATGAAGGCAGTTTTACGACCACCGCGGGCGACGTCCCCGGTGGCTGAGTAGCCCATGATCGTGCTCTGGTTGTTGTTGTTCTTGATCGAGAGTCGCGATCGCTCCGTGGAGGGCCGCATCCAGTACGGAAGATTCTCAAGGAGGAAGTCCAACTTCCACATCAAGCAGTCGGGATCATCCTTCTTGTCCACGGCATCTTCGTTTCGGGACACAAGGCCATAGGCTTGCCGACGACGGAACATCCACTTCCAGAAGAACGTGGTGAGTACGATCCAGGTCGCACCCATGTCGCGCGACTTTTCCATGCCCAGATCCTGCTTGCCGATAGCTTCCTCTAGCAACAAGATGCAGCGATCCTGGAAGTCCCAGGTGAGAAACGGCAGGATGGCCGAGGACCGTGGTTCGTAGACGTAGCAAAAGGAGTTGATAAAGAAGAGAGGATCACGAGAGGACATGCACCACAACTGCTGGCGGACGTCCTCACTCTTGGTTGCCAGATCCAGGAGCCTCATCCGGTAGTCGAGATTCTTCCCTGGCTCTTTCGGCACGCGGGAGTAGAACGGTAGCTCGCTTAAGCGGCTGGAGACAGAAGGGGCATTGTCGTTTAGCTGACCATTCCTCAATGAGCTGTTCTTCGATTTGCTCGAAGACATCGAACTGGCGGCGATGATCATCCCTTAGCGTTCCTTCTTGTTCTCTTCGTCGCAGTGCCTTATCGAGGTGCTTGCTGAAGAAATCCTTGCGGTAATCAAATGCGTAGGCCAACAGCGCCTTCGCTCCTGGCGATGGAGCATCCTGGATCTTGTCGATGTCCTCAACTCGCTTGAGGTTCGGCAACTGATGATAAACCCAGATAATGTCGTCTTCGAGGCTACTTTCCATTGCGTTGTGATAGCCTTTTCATCAGGTTGGCTTTCGCCTTCTTGCGACCCAGTTCCAGCGACTTCTTGATAAAGCGGATTTCTCCATCAGTCGGAGGATCGCCGAACTTGTAGTCTTTAACCATGTCGTAAGCGAGTCGTCCAGCTTCGCGAGAGAATTCCGAATAGTCCTTGTAATTAACCAGCTTTCCATTGAATTTCGGAACCTGCGGGGATGCTGGCCAATACTCCTTGTCAGGATACGCTTCGGAATAGCGAAGCAGGGCGATGTCTACAGGCAGCACTTCCTCCTGGCTCTTGTAGCCACCTGGAACCACTAGTCTCCACGCCAACGAAGTACTGGGAGAACTCTGTGACTTGGGACGTCCCCAGAGGTCATAGTCTTGAGCGTATTTAGAGGAGATAAAGCCAGCTTCGATCGCCATCTTCTCAGCAACATCGGCTGCTGTGTCATCGGATCGAATCCAGGTTGACTTCGACGTGACTCGATTAGTCCCGAGTCGCATAGGCTGCCTGTACAGATTTGGAACGAATGAAACGGCGGTTTTTGCTGCCAGATTTTTCAGGCCATTCATCCCTCCCTTCGCCCCTTGGCTATCAACCGATTCCTTGAGCTTTCCAAGATCGTCAACGATCTGGAGATAATTCTTGTCTCCGATCTGACCAAAGAACGCTGATAGCGAAGAGGCTACAACGCCTGCGTCTTCTTTCATTCCATCCC
>JACCDG012030100.1_pt1 | contig 10620 bp, 5 predicted proteins | sample 7442471 | NCBI WGS metagenome assembly JACCDG01 (sample SAMN15323444, study PRJNA562643) | freshwater metagenome | isolation source: river surface water | place: USA:Blue River Watershed | collected 2017-08-17 | reverse complement strand
GTTTGTTTTTGCTAATTGTTTCAGGTAATTGTAATATCATATTAAATTAAAATAAAATCGCAGTACCAAAAGCAGCCGATGATGGTATTTGCGGAAATACTTTTCCTTTAAAATATGTATTATACACACTTCCAAAAATAAACTGATTATTATTATTAAAATTGCTATTTGGGCTTGAGGCAAATACTCCTTGAGCCGTAGTGTTAAAAACGCCGTTGTTTGTTATTGCTGATAAATTTATGAACGTGCCTTGGTTATTAAACGTGTTAAGATTTAAAGCTGATCCTTGGTTATTAAATGTACCGCCGTTAGAAAATGTGTTGTTAATAATAAACACAGCTGCAGGGCCGTTTATTAATGTTCTTTGGTTGGTAAATGTCGTATTGTTTGGTACGTTAATTATTCCATAATTATAAAATGTACCGTCATTATATATTGTGCTTCCAACGCCTATTGAAAAAGTAGTGCTAGGATTTACAGCCAATACCCCTCCGATTGTTGTAGATAGAGCCCCGTTATGTATAAAAGAAGCACCAATAGCTATATCAACTGCGCCTGCAATATTTGTAGTTCCAATATTTGCTAGCTGACTACCGTTCTGCAAAGTGAGTTGCCCGTTTACTAATATAGTCCCGCCTGATTGGTTATTTATTTCCGTATTTGTGGTTATGTAACAAAACGATCCCGGCTCCAAACTAAGCGTTGATAAATTGGATATAACCAATACACAAACATATGATGAATTACCTATATAAAGAGTAGCATTAGCAGTAACATTCAATGTATTTCCATTTGAAACCGTAATATTTGAATCTACGTCACATCTGACCGGTGTTGAACTATCTCCTATTACCCCACTATTTGTGCTAAAATCTGGCACTATACCCGCTGGCGTACCAAAATACATATCGGTATACCAATTACCAGGGTCGCTTATTGAATATGAAGTTGTGTCTTTAAAAAAGTATGTAGCCATATGCGTTTAATTATAGAGGATATCCAGGCGCAAAGCTAACAACATCCCATTTATTGTCTGGTTCATTATACTGCGCTGCGAATATATCCATTCTGTTAGTTGAAAGACTCCAATTCAACGTAGTCAATGGAGTTCTGAATCCTGATGCTAAAGATACTAAAGATATGTTGGATGCGTATCTAACATTCCACATAATCATTTGAGCATCATAGGCAGAAATTGGCGTTGCAAATGTTGCTGATGTTGATGCACCGCTTAATGTTACAACAAAGCGATCAGCACTCAAAGCGTTGCATGATACTGTTCCTGTTGTTGTTAAAGAAGCTAATGTTAATGATTTTCTCTTTGTTTGCCAGGTTGCACTAGTGCTTGCCAATGCTGTATAAGATGCTTGCCAATTTGAAGTTAGTGCTTTTACATCTGTACCTTGATAGTTCCAGGTAGTTGCCGAATTTGAACTAACTGTATTATAAACACTATTCCAGTTAGATGATAAAGATGTTAAATTCGTAGCACTGGCTACGAACGATGCAATGGTCGCTGGAGTCGCAGCACCATCAGCACTAAGACTTGTGCTAACGTAAAATAAATCATCCGCATTGAGCGAAGAGAGTGCTGAAAGTGAAATAAGCTTAGACATAATAATATTTAGTTAGACCACAATTCTAAATAATCCCCCGAATTCAACATAAGAAAATCTCCGTTGTTATATTGTAGATAATTACCAGCCGCAGGCAATTCTACATTGTTCGGTGTTAAGATATTAATGCTCTGCAGTTCTAATTTAGGTGTTTTCTTAAAATTATAGAACAGTGTAAAGAAGGATGCTCCGTAGTAGGTAGTATTTTTAGCTATAACGGTCATTGTATACATTCCTGTTTCTGGGTTGTATGCCAAATCAGAGCTTGAGAAGTCATTAAAATAATAAGCAGATAACGTACCGCTTAGTAGTGTTGTATCTGTTGAGCCGTTATAAATTGAGCTAACGATATCGCTACCAATAGTATGATCGTAGAATATTGGGGTGATATAGCCCGCATTCTGTGATGCATATGCAATTGTAATAATGTTGTCATCGGGATGCAATAATGTGTATGCATTATCTAATGGAGCAGACAAGCTGATTACAAATGTTGTCTCAGCTTTATTGATATTTTTAAGCTCATTATTAGAAAAGATTTCGCCTGTTTCAAAGTTTTCATCTATTCTATCAATAAGAATATCACTTGAAAGATGTGTGACGATTGTGTCGTAATATACATCGATATCTTTGATTCCGCTGGATGTTAATTGGTTATAGATTGTAGGGTAACTTGTACTGTACAATTCATACACGTTCTTAAGAGCTGAAACTGCAGGCAATGTCTTGTTGTTAAGATCTTTAACATATAACGTACCCAACAATTGCTTTGCGTCGTAGATTGTAGCATTGTCGCTATTCTTGAACAGCAAGTAATAGTTACCAAAGATATCTGTTTGTGCTTTGGTAATTACTGCTGTAGTTTCATTGAATCTTGTTTCATACCAAGACTGATTTCCACTTAGAATATTATATTCGCCGTAAAGATTCTTACTAAAGTTAACCTTATCAAACCATTCAGCTTCTTCAGGACCAATCCACGGATCGAATTTTTCATCATATGGAATCGATAATGAATCATTGCCATATGTTTCGAATGAAGACTGATAAGCGTTAAAACTAGAGTATCCTTTGTCGTGTCTAGGCACGCCGCTCTTACAAGCAGCAGTTGCTGGGTATTTGATCTTAGATGCGTCTGTTGATTTTATCTTGAGGATCTGTTTACCGTCAACATTTGACAAGCCTCTATTATCAAGATAGACATTTGGATTAATAACAGCAAATACATTATCTCTATAATCGTTGTCTACATTCGCTTCTTTTTCTACATTAGATCCATTGAAAATGCTTAAATTTACATTGCTTGGAGTGAATACGCCAAGCTCTTGTTCTAATTGTAAACCTGCACTGCTTTCTACAAAGGCAACTGTTGGATTGTTTACATTCAATAGGTTGGCATAAGGCTTTTCTGCTTTTACCAATATACCTGATGTAAGCGGAACATACAAGCCACCTGAAGGCGGTAATCCTACAGACAAATCGGTAAGTTGCTGTGTCAGAGTGAATGGATTTTTTGCGCAGTATAGAACGCTTACTGCCTGATCTAATGAGGACGATTCAAAAGCTATATCACTTTCAGCTGAAAGGCTTTGAACAATTAAAATCTTGTCAAATGCTTCTACTTCTCTTGCAACTCCTAATGATTGATCTTCTGTTGCAATATTTGCAGGGAAGCCAAAGCATTGATATTCTGTTCTAGTATCTACAGAACAATTGTGCTTAATGTTTGGTTCCTTCTCAACAAGGTCTATTGATCTCCAAACATTTGAAGCAGCTTTATCATACATTGTGAAGTTCTGGGTCCAAATAAATGAATTCTCATCTCTTCTGAAGTATTCAATAGTGTCAAAATGCTTGATAGAATCAGTAGTGAATTTAGGCTGATTGATAAACAAGTAATCCAATACATTTGATCTGGATGAACCGATTGAAAGGTTAAATTCATTTGCAGCACAGAACTCATCTGCTAATGCCCAGTATGGTCTTGCTCCGTAAGCAGTAGGAGAACCTGTCCATTTGTTTGTAGTATAGTCCCAGCCGTATAACTTACTTTGCCAAATGAAATTAGCTGTATTGTAAGATAATGTATTATTCTCGGCGTTATTTGTTTCTGTATCGAGAGAACCAGTCCACTTTAACTTGCATTCATTTTTGTTACGATGAATGTAAACCAAATGATCTCCAGGATTTAACACCATTGCTGTAGGGTTATATCTCTTGATATTCCATGTAGAAATTTCTGTGTCTGGATTAACTTCTAAGTCAACCCAGCGAGGTCTGAAATCATACATGAAATCATATGCATAACAGAGCTCATCCTTCTGTGCAGGATATTCATTAATGCTGCAGTATTGATGATTGATGATTAAGAATAATTCTTCATTATCAGAAACACATGCTAATCTGCCGTTACGATAATAACCATAAGCAACACCAGGACGAAGATAGAAGATACCACCGTTTGGTGTTACCCATTGACCTGAGCCCCATCCTACGTCTTTATCTTTATTATCTGTGTCTAATTTAAAGTAGGCGATGCGATCACTATTCGCCCATGGTCTTCCAAGACTATCTCTCCATTCATCGATATCGAATTTATTAAGGTCTTTTGGATTTGTTATTTCAAATACCAAGTCGGTTAATGAGTCGAAGTTGTCAATTCTATTGCCTTTATGGCCGAGTGGCGAATGATTAATAGCTTTGCATGTGCATTTTGTAGCTTTAGCAATTTCATCGCGATAGTAGAAGATTGACTTTACATCGTCGTTGTAATATGTGCAATTAGGCTCGTGCTTGACTCCTCTGAAAGCTTTTAAATTGTTAATGTTTACATCTGGTACATCTGCAATATCACCAAACTTATCTCCATTTGCTTGCCAGATAAACGGAGCTACTAAATTTGGTGTTGCTTTAAATACAAGACCTGGTTGCACGTAACCGGACGAGATAGAATAATTGAAGCTATCAAGTCTTCTGTTTGGAAATACAAATTCACCCCAAGATGTGCTATTGAAATTTTTTACTTCTTCGCCAAGAAGAATTGCAGCATCTTTTATAACACCGCATTCATCTAATTTAAGAATGACGTCAGAATCAAGAACAGTTCCACCTGCCTTTGCCGCACCAAATTCTTTATAAACATTCAAGCTCGCAAGCTCTACTGGTAAGCATGTCTTGTAACGATGAACTGAATAAGATGGTAATCCTGTATAAGTTTCTTGATCTTGTGCGCTTTCAAACGGCCAGAAGATATGCGTACCATTTTCTGCTTGTGGTGCTTCTTCTAATTCAGCAGATGCTGCAATCGGAAGCTCTGTCTTTTGGAATTTGTAAAGCCAATAATCATTGACCGCATTATTGAAAACACCATTTGGATTTTCATCTTCAATGCGATTTGTATTTGTGGTTTGACGAATCCAGAAGTGGTCTGCTTCGCTGTATAGCTTACCAGGCTTTGCGCCGTCTGCAATCAAGAATGTATCGTTAATAGCAACAGGTTCTGCAGCAGATGCTACGTCATTGATTGTCGTATTCCAATAAAGCTTTTCAAGTTGTGCTAGTTCTTCTTCGGTGAAGTAAGTCTTATTGATTAATCCGTTTGTCTGTATACCAGTCCAAACATCATCAACAAAATAACCACGACCTGCAAATGGATATCTCAATGCAGTACGACCTTCACACTTCAACGAACCTTGAATTTCAATTTTGAAAACATCTTCAATAGGTACGCTAGATCCTTTTTGCAACCAAGCACCTTGAATTCCAAATCCGCATTTGTTGATGAAGATTTTATCTGCATCTTCAAAGGCAGTAGCTGCTGTTCCTAATGTTAAGAACTTGCTTTCATTAATCGGAAGCTCTTTATAGGTCGCTAATTCATTTGTACCACCATATGCGAACTCACCAGAAGGCCAGTAAAATAAATTAGTGCCTGCTTGGATGTCGATATTTAACTGATCTGTCTTCGGCACATAATAACCACCACTTACATAATACAAGTCTGTACCAAGATATTTGGCGGTTGCTTTAAATTCTGAAAGTTTGTTGCTATCTATACCATTAAGGTCGATAGTTGCAGATGCTGCCATATTAGCAACATCATTAACATAATTTGCAAGATCAAAGAACAACGGATTATTGACTAGAACATCATAGACGCCAAGGTCATTATAAAAATCTTGACCAGATTGTTCATTGCAAAATTCTGATATGAAGTTGGCTTTTAGATTCTCGTAGATTGACTTGCTTTGACTATTTTTATCAAAGTAGTTGTTAGTATCAAAAAGCTCTTGGATGACAATTTTAAAATCTGTTTTAACTGCAGATAGTTCGGGCAATGTTGAAAATGCACTTTGCTCGATAACTGTTGTCTGATATCTAGAATTAGTGAAGTTCTTTAAGATGTATTCACCGAAAAGTTTTTCCAATGCACCTTCGCTACCAGCTACATTGTATTTGATCTTTGTTCTTTTCGCTGATGCTCTTTGTTGTGCATAATACAATGCGATATCTCTTAGCTTTTTTGAGATAAGAGGAATTAACAATTCGACATCATAAGGATCGTCAAGATTAACATCAGTAAGTCTTTTGAAATTGACATCATCTTTAAAGATGAATTGCAGTCTTTCAATAAGTTGCTTGTATTGATTCTTGACAATGTCTGTGTTGGTTTGCTTATCAAATCGATTAGCATGCCATCTTTCAAGATATTTTTGATACGCGTCTTTTTTAAGATCGTCACGAATTGTGGCGTTCTGTGCAGCCCATTCTAAAAATGTAAACGCTCGATTGTAATCCAGAGGAATAGCCGTATCAAGACCTTTTGACAAATTGACATTGTATTCTTTTTGTGTAGCCTCTTGAAAATTTGGTAAAACGTATTTTTTTAGAACCTCAGACATTATTTGTACTTACTGACTTATCAAACCTAATCCCTTATGTAATTCTAAGTTAAATATACTGTCTAAAATTTGATTATCGCCATACCAATTATCAGTGGAAGATGCTGTCTCTGTGATTGTAGTATACTCATCGCTCCAATTGATAAGGCCATCTATTTGGTTATTAGCCGGTGTTGGAATATAGGTATAAAAGCTGTAATAACTAGCAATAGGTGTTTTAAGATTAACTGCTGTTAGTGAAGACAATGGATACGCGGTTAATGCGCCTAATGCTTTCGGATAATAGAGTTCATACTTAATCGGATCGCTTTGTTCGTATTTGATAACGACCGGTGTTCCAACCGAGACTGTTGCTGTTTCAATTGCTAATTGAGATCCTAAATTATCTGCCCTATTTTTGCCGCATGTTTTGCAAATATTACCACAGCAATTGCTGCATCCAAAAGCTTCTTTGCATGGGCATCTAACACCCCAAACCTTTTTGTGTTCGACGGATGCGACATCCATAACTCTTTTAAGTCTCTCCGGATAGCTTAAGCCGAAATCTTCAACGTCCATATCGACTTGCTTTGCAAGATTTAAAAATTGGTCAAGATTACAAACATCAACATCAGAGTGATTCTTGGCGAAGTTTGAAATCTTTTCCATAATCTTCTGGCCTAATTGCTGTTCATCTACAGGTTCTGCGCCTGCAATAACGGCAAAGTATTGATCGAAGAACTGTTCGCTATTTTTAAAGGTCGGTGCATTTACAAAGTCTTTCATTAGACATGTAAAGTTTTCACTCTCGTTAAATCTTCTAAAGCTGTTGTGTGTTGTAGTAAGAATGTCAAATTCTGTAGATACACCAGTCAATGTAAATGTCTGTGTTCCTGTCAGTGGAGTAAAGAAATTGTAACTTGACAATGTATTATAATTTACAGAGAAAACAGCCTTTGCTGAAATCCTAACATTTGTCGCTGTAATAGGTGTGGATGCAAGATCTCTAATGTATCCACGAATATGCGTGAAATTATCAGTATCGAATGCCTTTACGCTTAATTGTTGGAAAGTAACATCATTTGTAATATCTTGATTATCCGCAATAAAGACTCTTTCGATATAAATTGGAGATGTATTTGCTAACGGCAAAAACTTGAGGTTATTTTCTCCATCTGTCAAATTAACAGTGTGCAAGATATTAGCATTCTGCCAATAGAATGGCTGTAGGCTTTGAATGCCGTCAGTTGTAATAGACAAGCCTGTTGGAAGATTTGCAGATACAAGGATATTTGTTGTTGCTGATGTTCTGCTGTTTACTGTGTCGCCGTATGATTTTGTGGCTAAAATATTAACACCACTTAATGGGCTTGGTAAATCGTCGATGTAATAAGCACTAATACGAGATGTCGTTCCAATAAAAACATCATCCGGATTAAATGTTACACCAGATGCGGAATTGTAATATACTGCAGTACCTTCTACAGATATTTTGTTTGCAAGCTGACCATTAGAATCAACAAATCTCCATTGAGGATTTAAATGTGCCCAAAGACCACCCTTTTCATTATAAGGAAAGCTATTTGAATTGATTGCATAGAAATCAATTTCATGAGGGCCTGCGTAATTGGATGTAAGATTTAAAACAATGCAAGTAGATGCCGCAGGTGTTGCTGTTGTTGTAACCGCCTCAAATGAAAGAGACTCTGGCAAATAATTGAAAACAGTAATAGCAGAGGTCTCTGTACTATTCAATAAAGAGACCTTGTAAATACCTGGTTCTGTATATGTGTGATTATAGGTATTGCTTAGTGCTTTTACAATTGTGCCATCACCTAACGCCCAATTTGTTCCGCTTTTATTCGATGCAAATACTTGCATAACATCAGATGACAAAAGGAAATTTGTAATCGATGCATAACCTGTAAGTGCTGGTGTGATAGCTATATTTGCCATATATTAGTATTGTAGATTAGAAATAACTACACCATCATTCTCAATTTTAATCTTAGGAAATGGTGCTTGTTTTAAATAAGCAAACTCAAAAGATTCTAAATTGAATCTTGATGAAATTTTTGTTGGTGTGCCATATACTTCTGAACTAGAAATAAAGCATAAGCCTTCTACAAAAATATTAGGATCATCAGTTCTGCGAGTTCTAAAGCTCGAAACCCCCTCGATTGTAAGAATTTGTCTATTGAGTTCAAGAATATCTATTGATGCTCCTAACGTCATATTTTTACGCGAAAAATAATCAGTGATAATGTTGTTGATTCTATTGATAATTGATGAATTATCTACTCTTGAAAATCTATCTTTGGTGATTATCAATTCTGCATTACCACTGTCAGATAGCTGGACATTCGCATCTGACATAGGCACTCCAATATCAAAGGCAATATATACCGGATCCATAATAATCGGCTCGACAGTATGTACCTTTGCTTTTGAATTTGCAATAGTATTCAAGATCAATTGCTTTTGAGCAATAGTCAAATAAGAATTATAGGTTGAATTATTGATTTGCTTTGGAACGACGAAAATATATGCGTTATTGAAATTGCATGCATCTGCAAATTGCACCTGATTCAAAAGTGCTCTACTTTCTCTTGAAGGATCCATAATGCCATAATCATACATTCTCTTCATGTATCCATTTAGATAAGCATCATTATCAACAACCACAGCATCTTGAATGATGTTTGCGAAATTTGTCTTTACAAAGTTGGTAAAGTCTTCAGCGGTTACAAGGCGATATTGTGAGCGATATGCTTTAGGTGCATTTTTTCTAATTTGCTCTACTGTTTCCGGAACACTCGAATAGGTAGATGAGAAATTATTACCAAATTCAAGATAGGCATATTGCGAATCAGCCAATACAACAGATGTGTTTAAATTGGCAATGATATCTGAATAGGTAAGTGAATTAAATGGTATCAAACTAGCCCCATTTAACGCACCCGCACCTACTTCACCTTGTTCCGCTAAAGTAGAAAGATAGAAAATAGAAACTTGATCACCTGTATTGAGTTTAGCGCTGTTAATATCATCACCAAATTTCAATTCATAGCGCTGGTTCTCGTTAAATCGAATTTCGTACTTTTTAGCTGTTGGTTTTTCAAGATAATGTGAAGGTGTTTCTTGCCATCTTTCCCATGTAGTTTCGCCATTTCTCTTGACATAAACATGAATGTTGAAATGATCGATCTTAGTTTCCGAATCTGGAATCAAAAACAACAATTCATTAGAATCACCATTTGCTGTTATTAATGGATATTCACGAAACTTTCCTTGATATAACAACTGTTGTGTTGATGTATCTGATAAGAATTCTGCACCTGTTGTTGATTTGACGATCGTTACATCTGTCGCAAATGAATAGTTGATATCACCAACTACATTAACATAAGAGTATTTTGGAATGACATAAACACCTGGAGACAAATCAGCGGTAGCACTAAGAGAAAAATTTAAACTTGCAGAGTGGTAACCTTGAGGATTATAGTCATTGAGCTTGACAATTCTATTTATGTTTTCATAGATGTCAGTCTCCGTAAACATACCATCTGTGGATACTCTATTAAGATAGAAAAGCAACGAACCAAAGGCCATTGACATGAAGTCATTTAAAACAGCAAGATTCGAACCTTCTGTATTTTGCTCTGTAAAGATACCAGACTGATTTAGTCTCTGCTTAAAGTATTCTTTGAGTGAAAGCGGATCAAACGAAGCATACGCGTCGCTTTTTAAAGGTAAAATTGCATCTCTCTGTATAGTGCTCATCTTGTTGTATTATTTACTGTAGAAATAGACTCCATTGATAGGGGAAATATTGCCAAAGATTGTAATCTCTCTATCTAAAGGCTTGATATAAAATAAAACCTCAATATCAAAGGCTGATTGTTCTTCTTTTACGGTGATGAAGACATTTTTGAGAGTGAAATTGTCATTACGACCTCTACTTGTTTCAAACACACCATCTGTCATATCAGTAATGGCCCGTTCAATGGTATCACCAATTAATTGTGCTGTTCTTGTGGTGCAGGGCTCAAATACAAATCTTTTAAGATTCAAACCAAATTCAGGATCGAGATAAAGATCACCGGGAGAGCATGAGAATAGAT
>JACCDG011249431.1_pt1 | contig 10622 bp, 4 predicted proteins | sample 7442471 | NCBI WGS metagenome assembly JACCDG01 (sample SAMN15323444, study PRJNA562643) | freshwater metagenome | isolation source: river surface water | place: USA:Blue River Watershed | collected 2017-08-17 | reverse complement strand
CAGGTGACCTCCTTGGAAGTGACGATACGCCACCAGACGGCCCAGTCCGGGTGCTTCTTCGGTTCGTCGTCCCGCAAGAAGGGCTCGACCCGCTCGGCCATCCCACGCGAAATATAGCCTGTCTTGACGGCATCCGCAAATCCGGAATAGACAGCCATCTGTCCTTCCTTGCGTTTGGCTTTGTCCTTCGGGAAGCCGATGGACTTCCGGATCTCGATCGCCAGCTCCGTGGAGATCGGCACTCGATCGTTGCGAATGGCAGAGTTCTCGTCCAGCGGGGGCGCCTTCTCCAGGGCGGCCAGCTTGGCGGGATGAACCATGCCGCGGGCATTCCACTTCCGCACGGCAGGCGTCGACAATACCAACTGCCAACAAGGCCGACCGGCCGGAGTCTTGCTGGGTACGATCGTGGTACGGATGCCGAGACTGGCGGTCAGCCATACGAACTCCTGGGCCAGCCGAATGCTGTTCGTCTGGAACTGGCACAGCAGCTGGGGCCGCGAGTTGACGTTGATCGTGCCGTCGGTATCCATCAATCCCGCCAAGAGCCCGTACCGGAACTCCTTGGGCGACTTCAGGAAGAACTCCGGCAGATGCTTGTTGTCGGCTCCGTGCCCGACCAGGGGCCGCAAGACTTCGACGAGCCTCGCAGCCCCCCACGTACTGCGGCGGCTATTACCATAAGAAGCCGGGCTTACGACATCGCATCGCTTCGGCGCGGTATCCACGAACAGCTTGGCGATGCACCGGTGGCACTTGTCCATAATCTCGTCGGTAATACCAGCAATGACGACCGTTGGCGCTTCCGCGCTAACCCAGCCGTCGCCGATAATCGCCCCTAGGACGTAACCGAAATCCTCATCGAGGGGAATACGGTCCAGCAAAGCAAACGAATTCCTGATTCGCATGTCCTTGGATTCGTTGTACCGACGCAAAGCGCTCTGTGTATCGAGGAAGCCGATGTCGTTGCCGAAGTCCGGCAGCGTCTGCACACGCGGGACCATCATCTTCAGCCCGACGGCTTCCGCGGGCCGGGCTCGTCGCGTCAGCAGGCTGCCCGCCGGAATGCCGTAGACGGCCCGGTGGTCGTCGTCCGTGACGATCTGACGACCGGACTCCAGGTTGACCAGGTAGATCTCCCGAGCGTGGTGTACCGACCAGGCATCGACGTCCGCCCATGCCACCTGCTCCGTGTTCTCGTCGTACGCCAGCACCTGCACACCCGGCGGAACCGAGTACCAATCGATCGGACCCTTCTCGCCCTCGGTCGTCTTCAGCTTGTCTCCGTGCGGAAAGTCTTCCAGGTTGACGCAGACGAAGCGGCCCAGGCCGGTAGTAGGAATACCCAAGTTAGGGGAGTAAGGCATTTCGGTTTGGCTCCAGAACATGGTATTGATACCGTATTGTTCCAGAATAACCTCAGCTTCCTTGGAAATCAAGGCGAAAACCGCACCCACCTGGGCATCGCCGTCGAAGTCTGCACCAAGACCCTTCGTGATGAGCGGGCTGACCCGCAGAGTCCGGCCGGCGGTGAGGCGGGGCTTCAAGGCGAGGTAGCCGTACTTGTGCAGCACAGGGGCCCGGTTGACCAGCACGGGGCGGGCTTCCATCTCGTCCATCAGGAACCGCTTGGCGAGCGGATCGCGCTTCCCTTGGGCGTTCTTCTCGGTGGCCATCGTCACGGCTTGCTGCGGGTTGACGCCGTGCCGCACCAGCCGCCGAATGATGTACGGCCGGTAGACCGTCCAGGCCGTATCTTCGGGAATACCGACCTGGTCGAGGTCGAGGTTGCTGTCGGGCGAAATCACGGAGCGGCCGACGTTGTCGAGCGTCCCGCCCAACAGTTTGTATTGCATGTGGCCGTACTTCGGCGACGAGGCGAACACCTGCGCCAGCAGGCCCTTGACGCCCCGCTCCTTGTTCTTCGCACCCACCGGATCGCCCAGGCCCGTCACGGCCTTGAGACTGTCGTAGAGGGCCGTGCGTTCGTCGCTGACGTCATCGACGTCCTTCTTCATGTCGATGAGGTTCTTGTCGGCTTCCATCAACTCCTTGTAGAGATGGTTGGCATCCGCCACCAGCGTCCCCCCGGAGCCCTGCATCTTGCTGACCGGTCGGAACACCGTCGGGAGCACCGGCACCTTGGAGATCATCCAGTCCTTCGGGTGCATCCCCTGCTCTTTCGCGGCCTTCAGGAACTCGAGGCGTTGGATGGCTCGATTGCGTACGCCCTTCCGTCCCTGGGCCATATCACGGCGGGCCGTCGCCAACGCCTGGTCGACGTTGATCGCACTCAACGCCCCTTCCAACGCTTCCGGGCCGGTCTTGCCGTAGAGCTTCTCTTTGCCCGCCAGGATATTGCGGAACTGCGGCGTGGTGATGCCGAGCACCCGCTTGATCGGCTCCTCCATGATCGGCGAAGGGAGCTTCTCGCTCAACTCGATCCGAGCAAAATTGTTTGCCCCGTGGCCCCCGGTGATCTTTTGGTCGAAGAGGCCACCAGGTATCGGCTTCAACTCGTCGTCCCAGTTCACCGTCTCCGGATTCTTGATGACCCGATGCTCGGACATCTTCTCGACGTCCTTGTCGGTCATCGCCATCAGGTGCAGACGTTGATCGGCCGTGCGCCGCACGTTGATGCCGGCACCCTGCAGGTGAGCGATCGTCTTCTTGAATACCGGCGGCACATCCGGATCGGGCGGGTTTTGGCCGAGCATGAACGCCTGCCAATACTCCGGCGCAGCCTGGCCGCGAATGAGCCCGGCATCCCGCGCGACTTCCGTACCCTGGTGCGCCAACACCGCGTAGATGTCCATCATGGACCAACGCTTGCTGGAGCCTTCCGGGCCACCGGTTTTGGCGGGCGTTCCGTCCGACGTGTAGGCGCCGAAACCACGGCCCTGCGATTTGCTTTGGGCCGAATGATGCAGTTTCAGCATGTACGTGCTGCCGGTGAGGATGCCGGACGTTTTGTTGCCCGTAACAGGATCGAGCACGTCCTCCTTGTCCTTCATCCCGTTGGCTTCGAGTTCGTCCTTCACGAACTTTCGCAGGTCGTCGATGTCCTCGAAGTCCTTGAGCTTGTACGGCTTGCCGGTCTTGGCCGCCACCTTGCTCAACAAGAAGTCGTAGAGCAGCGTCGGATTGCCGCGAGAGATGATCGATTCGGGATCGGCCAGCAACTCGAAAGGACGACCCTCTTGGTCGTGAGGCATCTCGTCATCCCGCACAACGCTGTTGCCGCACCACATGGGCACACCGCCACGGCGAACGTACAACAAGCCTCCCGGCACCTGGGCGCAGTAGACCTGGCCGGAGTATTCCACAAGCGCAGCGTGCTCCGGACCCGACATCGCCTCCTGACGCTCCGACAACCAGACGCCGTAGGTCGGCCTACGACCTTCCCGGCATGCCTGGCGTACGGTGGCGTGGCGGCCGACCAGCGCCCCGATCTCCTGCAGATCGGAAGCCATACCTTCCGACGTCGTTTCGATACGCAGGCAGCCGGATTCCAGAACGGAACCATCGCCCATCGCGTAGGCTTGCAACAAGGCCGACAAGCAGTCCTTATCGCCTTCGTCGATGACCCACCGCGGAATACGCTTCTGGTGGGAGAGGCCCAGCGGCTTCAGCAACTCGTACAGAGGCTTGTGGGAGAACGTGTACTGCGAACCACGCAAGTGCCAACCGACACCCATCGCCGACAGTACACGCTCGATTTCCCGGCAGAAGACAGGGTGTGCATGCTCCGACTGTGAGATCTGTACCTTGTAGGATTCGACGACGCCTTTACCATCGCTAGGCTTGCGGGAGTATCGTGCAACGCTTCCTTCCGAAAGGTACCAACCGAGAAATTCGTAAAAGGTCTTGCGGTCGAATTCAAGGCGGGCCGGCTTTCCCTTGGGGCGATTAGCCGCATCCAGCCGCACGATACCACCGGCGGCGGGCAACGAGAAAGCACAGGCGACGCGGTGTGCCAGTTGCTTCGCGTGGCAGTCTCCCGCCTCCCTAATACGGTAGCAAGCAACCTTGCCGCGGTAGTGCGGGATACGGCACCACATACGGTGGTTCGGAGTAACGGCAAAATTCAGGCGGTGATTGCTGTGGGCGCACAGAATGCCGTCGTAGCGGTAGCTGAAGATCTCCGTGGGGTGCTTGAACGTAGGCTGTCCATCGTTCCAGACAGCTACCGCGTCCTGCAGCGTCAACTCGGAGAAGGGTAGCCAGCCACGACGAGTCAATAAGTCGGTCTGGTCGTCGTAGCAAGCGATCACTCCTTTGCTACCGAAGCGGGTCACCAGCTTGTCGCCGACTTCGCTGGGGTCGATGGCCTCGACGATCACGTTGTAGCCGTTCTTCGTCTTGACGACTTCCTTGACGGTACCGGGCGACTTGTGATCCCATGTCAGGCTGCGATCGGCATAGCTGGCCCGCTTGCCGCGATTCACCGAGTCCTTGGTGATCTCGGCAGGTACGGCCGACAACACCAGCGGCTCGCCGTAGTCCACCGATTCGCCGACCTTGATGACGCCGTTGTCGTCCAGCTTCTTCATCGCCTCGGGCTGGTACTTCCGCGGGAACAGCCCGGCGAAGTCGAGACGGGCTTGCTTCGAGCCTTTGTCGGGCTCGAAGTCGTGCTGGTAGATCGACTGGCTGAGCATCTTCTTCGCCAGGCTCTCGCTGATCGTCCAGCCGTCTTCGTAGTTCTCGCCGCTGGCCATCAACGCCACCCGGACGTTCTTGCCCAGCGCCGCCACGCCGTTCTTGTCGGTGACGTTCGAGTGGGCCAACAACTGCCCCGGCTTGACGATGTCGCCTACCTTCACGACCGGCGTATTGGTCAGCATCGACTTCCGGTTCATGGGGAAGTTGTTGTACATATCCTCGATCTTGATCGAGCCGTCGGCCTGCCGGATGTGAATCCCATCAGGCTCGATCTTGACGACTTCGCCCAACGTCTTCGTCCACAGGGCACCCAGCTTCTCGCCGTACAACTCTTCGTACGACTTGTCGTCTTCGTCGGGCACCGCCGACTGCACCAGCGGCGCTTCGGGATCCACCAACGGCAACGCCTGGGCCAACATGCGGGCACCCATCAACGCCCGTTGCGGCTTGATGCCCGCCTTACCCGGAATCAGATTCGAGAGCGGATTGAACGCCTTCTCGAAGTGCGGCAGAACCGCGTCCACCTTGTCGCGGTGGACGTAGTCCATCTCGCCGTTCACCAACGCGGCAACGTAGTCCTCGCCGGACTCCATCTCCTTCGGAAACGCCACGACCATATCCGCCGTATCTTGCGGCGTACGCCAGATCGTCTTGCCGGTCTTGACGCTCCGCAGCTTGGTGTAGAGCTTGCCGTCCGTGCCCTTGCGGGTGTTGCTCGCCAACCGCGTGTCGACGCCGACGTTGCTCCGCTCCGGCGTACGCAACGGATCGACGAAGCCCATCTGCGACGCTTGAATGGAACGCGCCTCGTCCGGGACCGCATCGGGCGCGCTAATGCCGCCGATCCCGAGCTGCGTCGCCCGGGTCTGCTGGTCGAACGTGTCGATGACGTTGATTTCCTCGAGGCCCTGCGTCAACGCGCCGTCGTTGAGCACGTCGTCGAGCAACACGTCCAACGCACCCGGCGGCAGCCGATCCAGACTCTTCCGCTGCGCAGCCTTCCACAGCAGCGGCAGCAAGTGTTTCCGACTCTTGCGGAAACGCTCCGACAGCAGATCTTCCGGCCCCAGCAGCTCGCGGAAAGCGTAGCTGTCCCGATTGTCGACATCCGCCTCGCCGCGGTTGACGGCCAGCATCTTCGTGGTGGCCGCCAGCAACGCTTCCCCGCTCACGTTGGGATACGGCTTGCCCAGCGTCTTGTTCGTGGTGAACTCGTTCAGCTGCATCTTGCCGAACGCATCCCGCAACTCCTGCTGCATCTCGGCATCGTTCTTCGCCTTGGACTTCGCACCCACCAGTTTCTGGTGCAGCTTCCGCACGTTCTGGAACGTGTCCTGGCGGCTGTTGGCCGTGATGAGATCCGGGCCCCACGAATCCTTGATCTGCTTCTCGGGAACACCGAGGGCTTTCAGGATCGGCAGCAGCGGCAGGCTGGCGTTGTTGATCGAGATCCGGAACACGCCCTTGTCCGGCTCCAGCAACAACCGGTGAACGATCCCGGTGCCGGCCTTGACGTTGATGTGGCTCTCGATTTCGCCCGACTCCTTGCGGCGCGTGTAAGCCCCCGGCAAGAGTCGGAACTGATTCGCCGGCGCCACGTTGATGCCGCCGCGGATGTACGTCCCACGTTGGGTCATGTACGGCAGCTTGACCAGCGTCGCCTGTCGCTCGGCAATGGTCTGCCCGGTGGCCTTGTCCTCGAGCTGCCAGGTGCCGCGTACCCGCCTCGCCAGATCCCGCCCTTCGGTGATCGCCTTCTTCTCCTCGGCCAGCGTGTAGCGGTCCGGATCGATGAAATGCGGATCACGAATACGCAGGATGTGCGTGGCCGTCTCGACCGGCTCCATCTCCTGCAACGCCTTCAACGAGTGGTCGAAAATGTTGCGACGGGTCGCGTCGACATCGGTGAACGAACGCCCTTCCGGTTCCGGCTCGTCTTCGTCTTCGAGCGGCAAGGGAGCTGCCGTAGGCAAAGCCGGGCTGGCGCTGCGAGGTCGACCGTGAGAGAAGATCGGCTTCGGGGCGGGCAACGGCTCGGACGGTGTGGGCAGCGGCGGAAGGGGCTGCATGAAACCCTGCAGCGCGTCGTCATCGTACGGCATCGGAAACAACCCCGGTCGGAACTTGAACGTGCGGAGGGCCACGTGATCAGGCGATACGCTTCATCACGTTGCCGATGCTCTTGTTGCTGACGATACGGTTCTTCTCGTCGTCCTCTTCCTCTTCTTCGTACACCGGCAAGGCGTACAACGGCGGGTTGTCCGCCATCCGCGAAGAGATCTGCCGACGGCGAGCTTCCTCGGCATCCCGACGAGCCTTGGCGACCGAGTCGGCGTAGTTGTAGCCGGCCAGCCCGCCCAGCGTCAAAGACAGCCCCATCGGCAGGGCGGCCGTCGACATCAAACCGCTGGTACGCGACTTGCCGAAGAGGAAGTCGCTCACATCCGCCGGAAACGACAAAGCCCTGCTGAGAAGACTCGGCTCATTGGCTTGCTTCAGCAGCGCCGCCGTCTTGCCGAACGTGTACATCTCCGAGAAGGTGGGCTCCCGCCCCGTGTTCGCCACGAAGCGATCGATCAGTACGTCGAGCGGCTCCTTGGCTTGGGCGGCGACCTTCTTGACCGCAGGTTTCTTCTTGCGTTTCGGCGCAGCGGTGGTCCGGGCCGGCGGCGAAGTGTCCTCCAGCGAAGCCTCGAGGGCCCGCTCGTACTCTTGGCGGGCCAGGCCGGCATCCGAACGTGCTTCACGCTTGCGGAAACCTTGAAGCAAATTCTTCGTGCCGTAGTAGCCGGCCCACAACGGCAGGCCCATCGCGGGGACGGCACCCAACCCGAACCACGGCACGTCACCGTAGCTTTTGGCGTGATCGCCCGCCAGCATGCCGAGCATCCCTCGGTCGCCCGGAACGGACTGCATGATCCCATCGGGAGATGTGGGTGTCGCCTGCGTGAGTTTGTCGATCGCAAGCGCTGCAGCTTGCGGATTCGGTGAGCCTCCGCTGGCCCGCTTCAGGGCGGCCGTCTTGTAGGCGTCCATCGGGCTGAGCGACGGAGAGATGTCCAGAACGACGCCCCCCTTCCGCTTCTTTCGCTTGTTGGGCGCACTCAGCGGAATACGCAACGGCGAACGCTGCTCGCCCTGCGTGAACGGATCCTTCATTCGCTGCAGCCAGGGCGAGATCTCCGACGCAGCCGCCATTGCGATACCGCCTCCGCCCGCAATCGCCACGAGCGCCTGCAGATACGCCGCAGCATCCCGCTTGGCGGCGTTGGCTACCTGCATCCGCCTGTAGTCGGGGCTGCTCGTATCGACGGTAGTTTGCGAAGTGACCATCGTGGGCCTCACGGGTAATCGACGTAAACCTGGTACCACTCCAAGTATACGGACATTTCGTCATGGCTCGGATCACGAACCCGTTCGATATGTCCGATGTGGTACCACTTGGCGACGGCACGGGATCGGACGTCGCAGTAGTCTTCCCGATCCTCTTTGAGCCAAAGGCGGAAGGTGCGGGTGTAGAAATCCGCGACGGTGGGCAACCGCTTCAGTTCCGCCGCCGTCAGGATCGGAGTGTTGCCGGTCTTCGACCTGTAGGGAATTCCGTTGCGACCCGGCCAGTGCAGAAACCCGCGGTGCGGCGTATGCGGCCCACCGAACTCGTGCCGGTACTTCGTCTCAATCGGATCCATACACAACCCTCTGTTTCTCAGAACAACGGAACGTAATCGGCGCCGGTCGCCTGCTGCTTCTTCTCGGCATCCTGGTCGGCAATCAACTCGTCCACGCCGCCGGTGCGGAGATCTCGCAGCTTCTTGCGTTGGTTCACCCGCTGGGCGAACGTACGGTAGACGTGGGCCATCTCCTGGTTCTTCATTTCGTCGACGGTCTTGGGGGCGCCGCCGGCGATGGACCGCCCGGCGTAACCGGCAAGCCCGCCGACACCGAAGGCCCCCAGCAAAGCCATCATGTAGCCGTTCCAGCCGAGACCCCGGGCGGAATCCAACCAAGGGTTGGCTCGCTTGTCGAGGCTTGCCAGCTTGTTCAGCCTCTCGGTGGTTTCCGGCAGCGTCAGCCCGGCATCCGCACAACCGGACAGGAACGCATACTTCAAGCGAGCGCGGTCTTCCATGACCTGGTCTCCGTTGCGATTCAGTTGTTGCTGGGTTTGGTGCTGCGGAGAGGTCGACCGATATGGTCCACCAAACCGCTGCTGCGCTTCTTGTGCTTGGCGAAGTGCGCCTGCACGCGCACGTCGCACGGATCTCCGAACGCCTTCGCCGCCAGGGCCACCTTGTAGGCTTCCTCGCACCACCGACGGAGGGCTCGGTCTTCGTCGCCCCACAACGGAACCCGGTTCAAGGCCATCATGTGCGAAGCGATGATCTTCAACACGTCGGTGTGCCGTACCGTTTTCATGTGACCGCCGGTACTGTCGGCACGCACGCCGTTGTCGATGATCACCACCATGCCCTTGTGGTGATACATCTCCAACGTCCCAAACTTGACGGTCTTGGTCGGGCGATAGTCTTGCGGGCCCTGACCGCAAGACGGGATGCTCGTCAGCCCGGCCTTCGCGATCGACGCCAGCGTCTTGCGAACCGGGGCCTCTTTCTTCTCTTCAGCGGGCGTCGTCTCACTTTGAGACTCCGGCGCAGCTGGAACTTCTTCGACAATCCGTGCTTGCTCGTCCTGCTTGATCGTCTGAGTAAGCTTCTCTTCCGCAGCTTGCTCGTCGGACACAGCCTTCTTCTTATTCTCCGTCATCACGATACCCCGAACGCCTTGGGAACCATTGTGTTGATGATGCCGGCCCAAATGCCTGCTTCCCGCACCTTCTGCTCGCCTTCGGGCGTCAATGCCCCGAGCATTCCCAGCGTCCTGCCGAGAGTCGCACCCGCGATCGCTCCCCCCAACATACCGCTCGCTGCAGAAGGTGCCATACCGATGACCGTTTTTGCCACGTCCCAGGGCGACACGTACGACGAGTTGCTGGCGACCGAAGCAGCCTCCAACACTCCCGACGCCCCCGAAGCGTACGACGGGAAGGTGATGGTCTGCTGGTTCGGCAGCGGGTTGTAGGCGTCCGCCAGCAACGACCGCTGCAACGCCGGTACGTTGATGGTCCGATCGAACAAGGCCGCCAGCTTCGGCTCGTCTTGCGTCGCCTGCTCGGGTGTCGGCTCCTCACCCACCTCGGGCCAAGGGTACCGACTCATCCAACCCTTCGGCGAGCTGGTGCCCCACACCAACCCAGGTACGGCCCCGACACCAGCGCCGGCCAACGCTCCCAGGTACGGCAGGTTGTCGGCGTTGATGTACTCGCGGAACCGCTTGGGAACCAACCACTTGCCCAGCGTGCCGGCCCCGTAACCCAGCCCCGCCGAGATCAACCCACCCAGCACCGTGGCCGTCATCGGGTTCGGGCCATTGAACGCATACTGCGGCTTGATGAACGTCGAGTGGAACGCATCCCGAGCTTCGCCCACCGTCGGCCCCCACGGCTTGTTGGGCTGCGGCGGGGGCGGAGCTTCGGTCTTCATCTCCACCGGCGGCTCGACGTTGACCGCCACCTTAACCCACAGCTCGTCGGGGTCGGGCAACTGGTCGGAAACGAACACACCGCACTTGCCGTAATCCTTGGCCCACTTCTCCAGCGGCTTGTGGTTGCTCTCGGGGGCGGAGATACGCAGCACGTCGTACTCAGGGCAATAGTGGGCAACGTACGAGACCTTCGTGGCCCGCAGGCTGGGGCGAATCTCTGCGGCTGTCTTGAGCGTATCGGGGGCATACGCCTTGACGAGATCCGGCACCTCACGCCAATAAAATCCCATCTTCAGCTGCATCTGCCGATCCAGACGTTTCCGGCGCCGATCCTCCTTGATCTGGGCCAGCAACGCCTCGTGCTCCTGCTTGGCCTTCTGGGCGTAGTAGGTGTTCTGCTGTTCAACCAGGCCCTT
>JACCDG010324440.1_pt1 | contig 10622 bp, 10 predicted proteins | sample 7442471 | NCBI WGS metagenome assembly JACCDG01 (sample SAMN15323444, study PRJNA562643) | freshwater metagenome | isolation source: river surface water | place: USA:Blue River Watershed | collected 2017-08-17 | reverse complement strand
CTGCGGTCGAACACGCACGCAAGGCTCGCGCCGTTGCCTGTGGTCCCGCCTTGGTCGTTCCACGTCGGCGAAAGCGCAATGCGCGCGACCGACGACGAGCCGTTACCGCGCCACCCGCTGCCCTGTGACCCAGCGTATCGCGCAGCACCATTCTCGACCGATAGCGTGCCGAGCTTCGATCCTGAGTCGAACTCGCGCCATGCGCTGATGGCGAGCGGCGTCCCGAGCGGTGGCTGTTCCTCCCACGGCACGATGACCGTACGGACATTCGCGGCCATGGGTTACTGCCCCTGCTCCATCACCGGCATCAGGTAGAACTTGAAGTTGCTGTCGGTGGCGTTGATGCTGGCGCCGGAGTCGTCGTAGCCGACCATGTTGATGTAGCGCGCGTCCGTTGAAAACATCCCGAAAGCAATGCACTTCTCGGACGCTGCCGCGTTCTCGCTGATGACCTGTCCAATGCCGCGCAGGTTGCGTCGCATGTCCACGTCACCGAGGGCCGCATCGGTGGTGCCGAGGTCGCCAGCCATGCGCGAACTCGCGTTCGACATCGCTTCGGCGATGTACAACTCAAGCCCCTTGCCCTGCGTCGGCGTGGCCTGGAATTGCACCTCGCAGATCCACGCATATCGACGTGGCCGAGGCGAGGCGCCAAGGTCGATCTGCGCCGACACTCGGCCGGCACCGTTGGCCACGCCTTCCATCGACCATGCGTAGTCCGCGCCAGACTCACCGTTGATGAGAAAGACTGTGCCCTCTTTGACATAAACCTCGTTCGCCATGGCTTACCCCGCAATAGCGCCCGGCTTCGCTGCCAGCAGCGCGGCGAACGACGGATTGAAGGCGCGGCCCAAGTCGCTCGGGTCCACGGTCCCGGTCCAGTCAAGATCGAGGCCGACAACCGTGTTCGTCGTCTTGCGGTTGCCGACCACGTCGGGGGTGATGTACAGCTCGGCACGCGTGGCCTTGCGGCGCAGTGCCTGGAGCACTGGGATTGAGTCTGTGGTGCCCCAGATGTCGGGCCAAACGTTGCGGATCTTGTTGACGCGCTGATCGAGTGGAGCCAGCGCCGCGAACTTCTCCATGCGATCCTGGGAAGCCCGCTTGCCGTCCGTGAGCGTGTCGTACTTGATAGGAACGGTCGCGTTGAACAGCGCCAGCGCCGTAACCGCCTCGTGCCAGGCATCCACGCCCGACGCCTCGTTGCAAAGCACTGCCAACGTGGTGTCGTCGCGGCCAATGTCAGCGCCGTTGCCGAGCGCCGCGATGACGCGCGGATCGGTGTCAGTCAAGAGGCCGGTCTTGATCTTGTCGAGTTGCGCGTAGGTGAGAGATGACATGATGAATCACTCCTTGATGTGGCCCTGCGCTTGCAGGAAGTAGTCGATATCCGGGCTGACGCCCCACGGCAGCGGCAGGCCGAAGTGCCCCCAGCCGTACCAGCCGTGACTGAGGCGGTAACCGGCGCGCCAGTAGGCGGCCTGCCCGCGCACGTATCGGTCTCGATCGACGAGCTTGTCGGCCGCAGTGGCGGCGCCCATCTCGATCAGGCCATCGCCCATGCTCCCGAACACGATGCGCCCGCCACCGACAGCCACTGCTGTCGGATAGCTCAACGGCGGCCACGCCTGCCCGCGCATGTCATAGCCGGAGAGCAGATCCCAGGCGCGCCCGTCAGGAAGGTAGGCGTGCGGGTGCCCGTAGCCGATCACAGACCAGTGCGCGACGAACACCGAGCCGCGCGGGCCGAAAGTGCCGTCGCTGACCGCGATCTTTGCGAACTGGCTGTTGTTGTCCATCAGCACCGAGCACACCGGCTCGACGGTGCCCGTGGTCAGGTGCACGCGCTTGACCTGCTCCATGATCCGGCTGCCGAAGTACAGCCAGCCATCGAGCACGTACAGGCCCTCCGGCAGCACGCATTGCTCAGCTCGGCACTGTGCGAGCGTGACGCCGGGCCTGCGGAATGGCAGCCGGCTGGCACTGCCGATGCCGGCGATGTCGGCGCCTGAGACCACCACGCGCAGCATCTGCCCGCTGATGGCGTCATATGCGACGATGCGGTGTGCCTTTCGCTCGCTGACGTAGAGCACCCCGGCATCGAACACCACATCCCACGGATCAGCGAGCCCGGTCAGGAACTCCGTGACCTTCGGCGGCGTGCCGTGGCTCTTGCCGTCGAACTCTAGGCGGCAGACGCGGTTGCGCTGACTGTCGGCGACGAACAGCACCGGGTTGGTGTCGTGCGGGGGCTCATCCGGCTGCGGCGGATTGGGGATCGGCGCCCCGGTGCCCTGCTGCACGGTGCGCGTGTCCCACGCCATGCCCCAAAGCTCGTGGAAGCCGCGCCGCTCGATGGGCACGGCAGACCAGTCGCCGACCAGCTCAAGCGCCGCGCGTTGCTCGGCGGCCGGCGCCGTCCAGTTGGCGGCCATGCCAGGATGGCGGTAACCGGCGAGCGTGGTCACGGTGCCGTCCGCGGCGATCTTGCCGACGCGCCACGGGTCGCAGAAGTAGATCGCAGTGCGGCCGACCTGTAGATGCGTGGGCCCGGTGACGGTGCCGCGTCCGCGAGGGCCGTCGAGCAGCGGCCAGACCGGAATCTCGGCCGTGAAGTCGCCCCAGAAGTAGCGCTGCCGCCCGGCTGTGGTGACCACGCCGTCGATACTGGTCGGGGTATGGATGTCCGTGTAGCGCGCGGGCGAGATCGTGCGCAGCGCGAGTGACGCGCGCCCAATGGCCTGCGCCGTGGGCTGCCACGAGCGCGCCGGGAGCGGCTGCGTGCGCGGTTGCCACGTCGCCGGGGCCATGCCGTAGTGCACCATGATCTGCTCGCCGGACGGCGGGAACACCATCTCTTCGGAGTGCGTGACGATCGGCCACTGCGTGACCTGTGCGCCGTCGCGCTTGACGAAGATGGGCCACGGTACGCAGGTGTCCGGGCCCTGCACGTCGAGCCAGTGCCAGCCCGGCGAGAGGTCGCGCAAGTTGACGGTGTAGGCCAGATCGGTGCCCGACACTTGCTGCGCGCCGGCCGCGATGCCGTCTATCAGCAGGGTGTAGGGCTGGGCCGCGAAGGCGCGGAATCCGCCGCCTGCGGCAAAGTCACAGACCCGCACCTCTATGCGCGCAGAGTCGCCGCCCAGGATCATCGGCGACTGGAAGCGTTGGTATCGGTCCTGCGTGATCGCGGTCCCGATCAGAACGACTCGGCCGGGGTTGATGACGCGGGCGCTCAGGCCGGAAGGGGGTGGCAGGGGTGGCGGAGGCGGGCTGACGCTGGTGTCGCCGATCGTCGCGCTGGCGCTGGCCAGCCTATCACCGACCACGCAAGTGATGGCCTCCGGGCCTTCGGTGCTCTGATCGGCCAGGAGCGGCACCACGAGCGACCCGCGGCCATCCTGCCCGACCACGATCTGCCCGGACATCGGGGCCCCGACATCAGCGGCAGAGACACCTTGCAGCACATACGGCAGCAGTGTGCCGGGAGCCACGTTCGTGGTCGTCAGCCGGAACGTGAGCACCGCACCCTCGTTGACTTGCGGCGGTTCGGCGGTCAGCGTGTAGGTCGGGGGGGGCGGTGCGTCCGTCAAAGATTGACGCAGGGCAGCCGCGCCGGCCTCGATGGCGGCCAGCGCCGCAGCTTGTTCGGGTGTCATGCCGTGGGTTTCCTCTCTTTTGGTCTAGAGCTTGAAGATCCTGCTCGGTCCATTGCTCCACAGGATCTCCACCGGCCGGCCAGCGACCGGCGTGAATGGCAACCCGCTGATCGGATCGTCCACGTAGGCGATCAGGCGAGCCGTGCTGTCGACGCCGTTGAACTGGTACAGCACGAGGGCGATCGTCGACACGGACCTCCGAGGGATCACCTCGGTGTTCGCGGCGTCGAACACGCCCTTCGTGAACGTCTTCGACGACAGCGGGTGGCTGCGCCCGTTGTCGTGCTCGCCGATGGCCGGCACGAACTTGTGCCGCGGGTCGAACTGGTAGGGCTTGCTCACCAGCATCACGCGCACATCACCGGTCATGTCGATCGTCCGATCGAGGATGCCTTCGCGCCCGCCGTCATACAGGACGTTCGGCATTCACTGCACCGGTGTGGTCGTGGTCTCGACGATCTCGCCGTTGGCGTCGCGCTTGATGCGCGTCCGCGTGGCGACGTTCTTCTCGCTGACGATCGGCGTCACCACGGGCGCCGGCAGCGTCACCGACAGGTCGCCCGTGTGGACCTCGGCTGGCGCGACCTTCACATCCACCTTGACCGCACCCTCCGGCAGCGTCACATGAACGTCGCCGGCCGTGAAAGCCGGCGGCGCGATGTTGACGATCGGCGCTTCCACGTTCACCGGCGGCGTGGTGACGTGGACATCACCGGCCTTGAACTCAGGCGGGCTGATGTTCACCACGGGTGCGGCGACGTTGATGGTCGGCGGCGTCACCGTCACCTGCGGCGCATCCACCTGAATTGACGGCGGCGCAACGTTCACATGTGGTGCTTCGACCTTGACCGCTGGCGTGTTCACCGTGATTGCCGGCGGCGACACGGTGATGCTCGGACTCGTCACGTTGACGACCGGCGCCGGCTGCTGGCGACGAAGCTCCAGCATGCGAGCGGCGTGCCACTCGTCCTCGCGGCGCTGGCTCTTCTGCTGCGATGCGGCTTCCGCCTCCACGGCGGCAGGGTCCGCCTTGCCGACGATGTTGGCCGGGACGCGCAGCTTGTCGCTCGCCGGATCGGCATCCGGGTTGAGATCGAGCTTCGAGCGGCCCTCGTTGGGCGTCATCAACCCACCGTTGACGTACTTGTCCAGCACATCCGAGGTGTCCTTGATGGAACCACGGAGGAGGCCCTCTTCCACGAACTTCGCGAACAGCCCTTGCGTGCGCAGCTCGGTGTCGCTGAGCAGGTGCACGGCGATCGATTGCTCGATCAGCGTGTAGTACGGCGCCAGGGTGTGCACGACGTGCGCGATGAAGAACGCTTCCGCGCTCGCGAACGTCGATGTCTTGTCCGACTGGCCGACCATCTGCGGGAACACGCCCAGCGCCCGGCAGACCTCTTCGACTTGGCGGCGGCGCGTCTCGTCGAGCTGCGCGTCGACGCTGGTCATGGTCCGAGACAGCCACGTAGCGCTGTTGTCCAGGATCAGCGGTGCTCCGGAGTTCTCGCCGCTGGTGTTCTCGACGATCCAATCGCGCAGATCGCGATACTGATCCTTGCTGAGCTTGTTCGGGACCGAGTAGGTGCCCGACACCGCAGCGCCGTTCTTGAAGAACCGTGCCTGCTGGCGCTCGGTCGCCAGCGACAGACCGATGGCCTCCCGCGCGTACTTGACGGGCTCCATGCCCATCCACGAGTTCCAGCTCAGTGCGCGCACGTGCCACATGGCTTCCTGCGGCACCTCACGTGCCGGCGCGTCGCCGAACTTGACCTTGTACGTCAGGTTGCCGTTGCGGAGGCGGTCCACTTCGACGCGGCCGGGCTCCACCTGCAGCAGCTCCATCACGCGGCCGTTGACCACGTTCTTCACGGCAAAGTGGTTGCCGCACAGCATCAGGTGCGCGGCCATCGTCTGCCTGAACTCGACCGAGGTCTGCCACGGGTTGGGCTTGACGTACAGCGCCCAGTAGAGCGGGTGGTCTGTGGCATCCACCTGCGCACGATTCTGGCGACGGTAGAGCTTCAGCGGGACTTGGCTGAGGCCGTTGGCCACCACGCGAACGCACGCGAACACGGTGGCCACCTGCAGCGCGCGGTCGAAGGTGATCGATTCGCCGGTGCTCGACTCGTTGCTGCCGAAGATCTGCTTGAACAGCTCCAGCGTGTCGGCAGCCGTCTTCCACTCGAACCCGCGAGTCGGAGCGGAGAACGCGCGGGCGAGCGCACCCATCAGCTACCCCGCGCAGCCAGGATGCCGCCGACCACGGTCAGCACACCGCCGACGATGAAGCCGGCGGGCGGGTAGATCATCCACGTACCGTAGGCGACGGCGCCGGTGCCGGCCACCATGAGCGCGTCCGGCACCAAGCCGGCGATGCGAGACCACACGGACGGCCGAATCACGCTGCTCGCTCCCAGAACGAGCGGCCGCCGGAGGCTTCCGGATTGCGCGACAGCAGCTCGACCGCGTTGAAGCCCGCCATCAGCGGGTCGATCTTCGCGGTGCCGGAAGCGGCCTTGGTGATGAGGATCGCGTTCCCCTTGGGCTCGACCATCGCGTTCGATGCACAGAAAGTCATGAGTCGAGATCCTGAATGGAAGAAGTCGCCGCCGGCCAGCCGCCGCTCGGTCGTCTTGATGGCAGCCATGAGCTTCCACCCCTGACTGATCGCGATGAGCATGTCCATCGAGATGCCGCGCGCCGGGGAGGTCAGCTCCTCCACGATGTCGTTGATGCCGCTGGCATCGACGCCGATGCCCAGCTTCTCCGGGAGCAGCCCGAGATCGTGGATCCGGCACACGATGTCGGCCACGGCCATCACGTCGTCGCCCGGATCGTCGACCAGCGTGAGGTCGCCGTCCTTCTCGAAGTCCAGCAGTTGCGTGGCGATCGACTTGCGCCGCTCCAGCACGATGCGATGCGCCCAGGCGTGATACCACGCCAGCCAGTGGCGGGTTTCGCGCTCGCGACCGATGATCGCCAGCCCCAGCAAGTCGTCCAGGCCGCCGCCGTCGATGCCGATCGTGACGACCTCGCACTGCTTGATGAGGTGTTCGAGCGTGATCTCCGGCCGGCCGCGGCGCACCCAGTAGTCGGCGCCGACCCATCGGCCGGCGCGCATCGCCATGCTGATCTGGACGTTCAGATGCTTGGCGAGGAAGTCCTTCAGCGCCGCCTCGCCGTCGATCGTCGCCTGCTTCAGCTTGCGTTCGAGGAACAGTTCGTCCACGGAGGCCCCGAGGTTGGGGTTCGTGACGAAGAAGAACTCCTTCTGGAGGTGCTTTTCAGCCTTCAGCACCTCCGCCGGGAACTCGTAGAGCACCGGCATGAACTGCGGGTCGACGATCTTGCCGTCACGCACTCCGCGTGCATATGCGAGCTTCTGTTCGAAGATGCCTGCAGGCGGCTCGTCGGACTGCGTCGAGAGGTAGATCACGAAGCCTTCTGGCCTCGAAGCGAGGCCGCCGGTGGCTTCCGTGAGCATTCCCATGGCGCCGGACTGCTTTCCGAACTCCCACAGCTCGTCCACGAGGACGCCGGTGGCCTTCTTGCCCGTCACCGTCTGCGCGTCCGCGGCCACGACCTTGAGCGACGCGCCGGTCTTGCGGTGCGTGATCGTCCGGTGGTAGTCCTGGACCTGGAGGAGCGCTTTCAGCTCCTCATCCTGCCCGATCATGTCCGCCGCGGGCTTGTACGCGCTGTTCGCGGCCTCCACGGTGGGCGCCAGGATCAGGAATTCGGCCGATTCGCGCCAGTTCCGGATCAACGCGGTGAGCATGATGCCCGCCGCGGAGCTGCTGTTGTGCGTGGGCAGCATCGTCTGCCCGAAGAGAAACTGGTGGTCTGGCGAGTCCACCGTGATGCACTTCACCGGTACGGGATCGATCGGCGCGGCGCTGACGATCTGCACGGTTCTGGAGCGCGGCGCGTTGCGGCTGCGCCCAGACATCTGCATGCGTTCCAACTTGCGGCGCAGCCGGAAGACCGGCAGTTGATCGCGGCAGACCATGAATTGCAGGCTGTACCCCACGCCGGGCACCGGCCTGCCATTGCAGACCAACGGCCGACGCCGCCAACTGAACTTGAGCCCGAGGCTTGCCAGCAGTTCGGCGACGCCCGTTGCCAGCCGTAGGCTGACCGTGGTGTAGGCGATGTTGTCGCCCTTCTTGTTGATGGTGCCGTCGGTGTCCATCAACCCCTGCAACAGCGCGAGCCGCTGATCTAGTGGCGCGCGCAAGTACGGCGCCGGGATGTGCTTGTTGTTCAACACCCCGAGTTGCCGCAGCTTGGCGGCGAGGCCATGCTGTCTGGAGACCTCTGGACGACTGGAGTCTGTGAGTGCGTAGGTTGTCGCCCTGCCCTTTGGCGTCTTCGGGATCACCGGCCAACCGTCCGCGCGGATAGCTTCTGCAATCTCCACGTCTTCGCGGTCGAAGGTGATCGCCGCCGCACTGCTCGTGCCGTCACCAAGCCATGCGCCCAAGGTGTACGGGGCGACCGGCAAGGATGCCGACCCGCAGGCGAGCGGGGCCGGCATCGCCATCGCGTGGTTGCGTGCCCCGTCCCTCCTGGAGATCGTCTTGGCGATTTGCTCCGTGGTGCGCACCGCCACCTTACGGCCTTCAGCCAAGGACGAGGTTTGCCAGAGGTGGCCGGCGTCCGCGATCACGGTTTCGCCGTTGCTGAATCCAAGCCGATAGCACGCGTGGTCCGTGAAGACCTCGCTCGTCGAAACGACGGTGCACGGCTTCCCGTCAGCGCCGAACACTTGGTCGCCGACCTCCAACTCGCCCATCGTCGACCAACCGAGCGGCGTCGGGATAGGCGTGTCGAGCGCCAGAGCCTTGCCGTTCTTCTTGCTGATCAGCAGCATGAACTCGCTGATTAGCCGGCGGCCCGTCTGAGGGTTGTAGGCCCCGAAAATCGCGCTCGCGAAGTCCAGAAACCACGGTTTCGAGGCCTGCCCGATGGTGATTCCGCCCGCATCGCGCAGCCGAAGCTCCTTCAGCACCCCCATCGAGGCCTCGGCCTCCTCCGGGAAGAGCGGAGCGACCGGGACCAGCGACCGGCCGACGAGGATGCGCTCTTCCCAGTCCGGAAGGGCGGTCGTCCAGGTCGGTTGGGACATCAGCGAAGGCCTTCGGGCGCCTGCGGCATGGCGGAGGAGCCCGGCTTCTTGAGGATCCACCCACCGCAGCCCTTGATGATGTCGTTCGGCGGACCAATTGGCCGGCTGTCGGGAGTCGGCTGCGCAATGCTTGCGCGGACATCCCGGGGAGCGCCGCAGCCATCGCAAGCGTCGCCCAGGCGCAAGCCGCCGCAGTAGGAGCACGTCCATCGGCGCCCGTTCGGGTCGCGAGGTGGCGGCGCGGGCGGCTTCACGAACCCAGGCGGTGGCGGTGGATTCCAGCCCATCACTCGATTCCCATCTTCCGGCGGCCTTCGGCGGCCGATTTCGGCTCGTGGCAGGCCGGGCAGATCGTCTGGAGGTTCGATTCCTCGTCTCCACCGCCTTCGAAGCGGGGGATGATGTGGTCGACCTCGTTGCCGGGCGTGATCCGGCCGGCGCGCGCGCACGGCTGGCACAGACCGCAGTCGCGCTTCAGGATCTGAAGCCGCAGCTTCTGCCAGGACCATCCCAGGCCCTGCTGCTCGGTGGACGCAACCTGCCGGGGAGCGTTCGCGGGGCGGTGCGTGGCCAGCCGCGGTGGCAAGGTGCGCAGTTTCACGGGTGCCGCCGCCCGCCGATATCGCGCCGCCCGGAGTTCCCAGCGTGGATCAAGCCTTCACGTCGACGGCTGCCGGTGTTGACCGACCTCCGGCTGCGGGATCTCAGTGCTCGAACTCCTGCAGGATGGCTTCCACCATCTCCGCACCCTTCTGGTCGGACAGGTGCGGCCACAGGAAGCGCGAGAAGTGCAGGGAGCGGACGAACTCGATCACCGCCTTGTGGTGTTCGGCGAATTCGGCCTCGTCCAGGTTCTCCCAGGCGATCGACCGGGAGATAGCCACGGGTTTTCCCTTGGGCCCGGGCATCAGGTCGCAGAAGCCGGCGCCGATCTGAACCCACTGGCGGAACCGTTCGGGGTCCGTGAACTGCTCTTGGCAGGCGAACAGGGCCGCCAACACCGCGAAGTGGAACCGGTGGAACTTCGGGCTCCGCGGGAGCTTGAAACTGGCCTTCAGCGTGTCGCCAGGGGCGAGCGCGGCCACCGCCGATCGGAACTTGACCCAGCGCTTGCGGTCCGCGTCGGTCAGCCCGTCGAGCTTGCCGGCTTCGTCTCTGCACAGGATGATGTCGGCCACGGGGCCGATTCTGTCACTGGACCATGCCCGGAGGGCCGGACGGAGGCGCGAAACGGCCCGTGGCGGCCTTCTCGGCCTTCGCCGCGGCCTCTTCCCGCTTGCCGCCGTCCGCGCGCCGGGTGTGCTTGTATTGGCACGCCGTCACGGCAGCTCGGACGCGCAGGCGGGGGTCCACCTTGCCGTTGTTCATCACGTCGAGGAGGAACTGCAGCGGATCCTCGTTCGGCTTGAGCATGTCCGCGGCCGCCGGAGGCTCTTTTTCGCCCTTCTCGACCGCTTTCGCGATAGCCTTGACGGCTCGCGGCAGCGCCACGACGTTTCCGGCCGCCTTCGGCTTGTTCTTCGAGCCCTTCGGGCGCCCCGGCTTGCGCTTCGGCGGTTCCGTGGTGTTCTCGTCCATTTCCACTCACTCCGTCGGTTTCAGGTGGGAATCGGCCAGTTTTCGGCCTGATTCGGCCTCTCAGAGGCCAGAAAAGGCCATCTTTCGAGGTCTGTTAGCACACACTGACTCCGAGCTTGGCGAATTCTTGGGATTGCTGTCCCAGAAGTCAAGAGTTTTTCGGATTTTCGGCCAATTTCATGCGTTTCCGGGAAATTCGGGCGTTCCAGAGCCCCCGGCCAGAGTGCCAAAGTGGGGTTTTTGGTGCGCGTGGG
>JACCDG010737330.1_pt1 | contig 10627 bp, 10 predicted proteins | sample 7442471 | NCBI WGS metagenome assembly JACCDG01 (sample SAMN15323444, study PRJNA562643) | freshwater metagenome | isolation source: river surface water | place: USA:Blue River Watershed | collected 2017-08-17 | reverse complement strand
CACGGCTTTCCACCACATGACCCCAGTAGTGCTGACAGGGGTTTTGCACCAGCATGAGCACTTGGCACACGCGTCCTAAAGCGGCCAGCGCCTGCACGGTTTGCATGGGCAGCGACGTCACGCCAAACACCATGATGCGATGCGGCACACCCGCCGGGCGTTGGCCCTCTTGGATGGATGCCATCTTGGCCATGAAGGCCTCGTGCACTTTGGCGCGTGAGCTGTAGCTGTGTTGCAGCTCCGCCTTTACCTCGGCATCAGCCGCAAGGTCGTCTAGCAAATCGCGCCACAGTTCGGGCTGCCAGCTTTGTGCGGTGGGTAGCGGTGTGGCTGTGCCTGCTTGGGTGCGCAGTGTGTCTTTGTGATTGGCCCAGTCTTCTAGCCAATCAGCGCGGTAGTTTTGGTAGCCGTCTAGCACGTCGGCCAGCTGGGCGGCCAACTGATACGCGCGGCGGTTCATGGGCGACGCTTGGTCTTCAGCTTGGCCTAGATAGTTTTTCAGCGGGGCAAAGCTGGGCTTGGCCAACAAACTGGGGAGCAAACGCATGATGCGCCACACCAGTGGCGACTTGTCCAGCGGCATGTACGCGGGCACGTTGCTTGGGCCCAGCACGGCGCGGTAAATCTGCCATAGCTTGGCAGACGGCAGCTCTACCTGCGTGGCCGCGCAAATGCCCAGGTCTTTGGCCAAAGCCAGCTCTAGCCAATGCTTCATGCCGTTGCTTTGCACCAGCAACACCTCGGGCGCGAGCACGGGCAGTGGGTGGTTGCGGATGAACTGCACTGCCAACTCGCGCAGGCCCTCTAGCTGGTTGCTATGAAGCACCATAAAACCGGTGGCGTGGGGGCTTGACATGTGGGAGGTGAAGGGCGATACGAGGGGCTAAATCGGCAAGTGACGCCGTGAGCATACTGGATGCTTGGGCGCAAACCATGAGCCAGCTGAGTGTCAATAAGTCAACACTATAGAATTCATCATTGTTAATTAATGAATACTTTAATAGTATTAATCATGAGAATTCTGCAAACTGCCATCGTTTTCGCCATGACCCTATGCACATGGGGCTGCCACCGATCTGACATGACCACCGCCGAGCGCGTGGCCTTGGCTAACCCCGCGTCGGTGAACTGCATCAACGCAGGCGGTAAGCTGATCATGAATCGTAACGCAAAAGGTGAATACGGCATGTGCCAATTGCCCTCGGGCGCAGTGTGTGAGGAGTGGGCTTTGTTTCGGGGGGAGTGTTCTTGAGAAGTGATTCTGAATTTAATAAATTAAGGAAGTACTCAATGTCAGAGTTGGTGGCAAATTGTCCAAGGTGTAAAGCGTCAAAAACTACGTTTGATGTTTTTTCTTCTAACTACATAGGCATTGGCCACTATGAGTGGAATAAAAAATTTGAAGCCTATTCTGTTTGCAGGAAAGCGCTTTTGGCAAAGTAGGTGTGTCGCATGACATGCTCATCAAGACCGGTCACGTCGCCGAAAAAATTGCGAAGGGCGGCGTAGATGTTTTGCATCACAATCCTTGGTCAGTCAGATCACGCAAGGAAATGTTGTGTTGCCTCAGTCCGTTTTAATCAGCGAAGTCGGCCCGCGTGATGGCTTGCAAAGTGTCAAGGCCACCATGCCCACGGCACACAAGCTGGCTTGGATCAACGCGTTGCACGATGCGGGCTTGCGCGAGATCGAGGTGTGCTCGTTTGTGCCGGCCAAGCTGCTGCCGCAAATGGCCGATGCAGCAGATGTGGTGCGTCATGCCGTGGCATTGCCCAACTGGACGGTGATGGCCTTGGTGCCCAACCTCAAAGGGGCTGAGGCTGCATTGGCTGCGGGGGCGCACAAGCTCACCATTCCTGTGTCCGCCAGCGAAGCGCATTCGTTGGCCAATGTGCGCAAGTCACGCGCCGATATGGTGGCCGAGGTGCGCAGCATTGTGGCGATGACGCACGAGCGCGCGCCACACATCAAAGTAGAGGTGGGCATGTCCACCGCCTTTGGCTGCACGCTGCAAGGCCATGTGGCTGATGACGATGTGATGTGGCTGGCCACCGAATTGGCCGAGGCGGGTGTAGACGAAATTGGTTTGTCCGACACCACTGGCATGGCCAACCCAGCACAGGTGCGCCGCTTGTTTCAAAAGCTTCAGCACGCCATTGGCCCCAAGATGGGCGCAGCGCACATGCACAACACACGCGGTTTGGGTTTGGCCAATTGCTTGGCCGCTTTCGATGTGGGCGTGACCACGTTTGACAGCTCGCAAGGCGGCTTGGGTGGCTGCCCTTATGCGCCGGGTGCATCGGGCAATGTGGTGACGGAAGACTTGGTGTTCATGTTTGAAGCCATGGGTGTGGACACCGGCATTGACATCAACCAACTTATGGCTGCACGTGCGCACTTGCAAGTGGGCCTGCCCAACGAACCCATTTACGGCATGACACCGCTGGCCGGTTTGCCTATGCACTGGAAGCAAAGCACACATGAGTGACGCAAAAACATTGCCTCTCGAGGGCATTCGGGTGGTGGAGTTCACCCACATGGTGATGGGCCCCACCTGCGGCATGATCTTGGCCGACTTAGGCGCCGAGGTGATCAAGGTCGAGCCTTTGAGTGGTGACAGCACACGCAAGCTGATGGGCTCGGGCTCTGGGTTTTTTGGCATCTTCAACCGCAATAAAAAAAGCTTGGCGGTCGATGTGAAAAGCGCACAAGGCCAAGAGCTGGTGCTGCGCTTGGTGGCAGGCGCAGATGTGTTCAGCGAGAACTTCAAAACAGGCACGATGGACAAACTCGGCTTGGGCTACGAAGCTTTGTCAAAGCTCAACCCGGCGCTCATTTATGTGTCGCACAAAGGCTTTTTGCCTGGGCCCTATGAGCACCGCACTGCACTGGATGAAGTGGTGCAAATGATGGGCGGCTTGGCCTACATGACCGGCCCCGAAGGTCGCCCTCTGCGCGCAGGCGCGAGTGTGAACGACATCATGGGCGGTATGTTTGGAGCCATTGGTGCGCTGGCTGCATTGGCGCAACGCCATCAAACAGGCAAGGGCCAAGAGGTGCAAAGTGCGCTGTACGAAAACAACGTCATGTTGGTGGCGCAGCACATGATGCAGTTTGCCGTCACAGGCAAAGCCGCAGCACCGATGCCCAGTCGCATCAGCGCATGGGCGGTGTATGACGTGTTCACGGTCAAAGACGATGAGCAAATATTCTTAGCGGCAGTCAGCGACACGCAGTGGCACGTGATGTGCGATGCCTTTGGTTTTTCAGACCTCAAGGCCGACGCGCGGCTAACCTCAAACAACGACCGCGTGAAGGCGCGTGATTGGATGATGCCCATCTTGCGTGAACGCTTTGCAACGTTAACGGCCCAAGAGTTGAGTGCTCGCTTTGAAGCAGCGGGCTTGCCCTATGCGCCCATCACCAAGCCGCAAGATTTGTTTGATGACCCGCATCTGCTGGCTACAGGTGGCCTCACGCCAGTCACGCTGCCCAGCGATGCCAGCGGCGCGGGCCACGAGGTACACACACGCACCCCCTTGCTGCCTTTGCGCATGGACGGTAAACGCTTGCCACTGCGCAACGCACCCCCCAGCATTGGCCAAGACACCGATGCACTGCTGCGTGAACTGGGCTATGACAGCGCCCAGATTCGACGCATGGTGCAAGACGGTGTGGTGAAGGTGATCACACCCCTTCAGGCTTGATCTGCGCTACCAGCGCAGTTACTCGGTGGTGATGCCGCGTTCTTTGATGACGCGGCTCCATTGGTTGATTTGTTGTTCGATGAATTTCTTGGCATCGTCGGGCGAGCCTTTTTGGATGTCGCCACCCAGTTGCGCGATGCGTGCTTTCACCTCTGGCGATTCAAGGGCTTGCTGGAAAGCCGCAGCCAGTTTGGCCACCACGGGCTCGGGTGTATTGGCAGGGGCGAACACGGCGTTCCATTCGTAAATCTCAGCGCCTTTCAAACCGGCTTCTGTCAATGTGGGCACATCGGGCAAGATGGGTGAGCGCTTGGCTGAAGTCACGGCCAACGCTTTGAGCTTGCCTGATTGCACATGTTGCAAAGTCGAAGCGAGGTTGCCAAAGAACAAAGGCACTTGGCCGCCAATCACGTCATTCAAAGCAGGGCCGCCGCCTTTGTAGGGCACGTGCACCATGTCTACCTTGGCGGCTGATTCAAACAATGCGCCTGCCAAGTGTTGGGCCGATCCGTTGCCCGACGAGGCATACGACACTGCGTCTTTGCTTTTGCGTGCAGCAGCTGTGAGCTCTGCAATGTTCTTGGCCGGGAAGTTGGCGTTGACCAACACCACGTTGGGGAACAAAGCCACCACACCAATGGGCTTGAAGGCCTTCAGGCTGTCATACGGCAGTTTGGGGTAGAGGGCTGGGTTGGCCGAGAACGACGACGCATCCAACATCAAGGTGTAGCCATCGGGGGTGGCTTTGGCCACGGCTTGTGCGCCAATTTGTCCGCTTGCGCCCGGCTTGTTTTCGATGACCACGGATTGGCCTAAGGCCTCACCCATCTTGGGGGCGATCAAGCGGGCCATGGCATCTGCGCCGCCACCGGGTGGGTAGGTGACCACCAAGGTGATCGGCTTGCTGGGAAATGCGCTTTGCGCCATGGCGTTGGGTGCAACTGCGCTGATCGCCAGTGCAGTCAATGCCAATGTGGTCAAAGCGTGGCGGCGGTTGGTTTGAGTACGGTTTGTCATCATGGGTTGTCTCCTAGGTAGGTTCGTGTCTTCACTGCAATTGGGTGGTGTACTTGAACGAGAAAGCGTCGCCACGTGTGGTGCGTAGCTCGACACAATGGCCTGCCATGTCAAACGCTTGGCGTTCGACTAAGACGCAGGGGTGCGCGGCGGCAAGCTTGAGGCGTTTGGCTTGTGTGGCGTTGAGTTGCGAAAAGCTCAGGTGGTCTTGTGTTTTTTGAATCACCACACCGCAGCGTTGCTGGTACATGGGGTAGAGCAAGTCGTCCCATTCGTCCGTGTCTGAATCGGCCAACTTGCCAAACAAGGGCAAGGGCAAGACGATGGTTTCTAGCAAACAAGGCTCGTTGGCCAAACTGCGCAGCCGCTCTAAGTGCAACACCTGTGCGCCTTTGACAACGCCAAATGTATGGGCTTCTTGCACGGTGGCACTGCGCATGCGGCTGGACAAGATGCGCGATTGAGGTGCTTCGCTTTGGCCATCGTCCACGCCGCGAAAGCGAAAAAATCGCATCATCGATGCACCGTCCACACCCTTGGTCACAAAGGTGCCTTTGCCGTGGCGGCGTTGCAGCACGCCGTCTTCCACCAGCAAGGCCATGGCCTGACGAAGGGTACCCAGCGCCACCCCGTAGCTTTGGGCCAATGCGGACTCTGCTGGGATCACGTCACCCGGTGCCCACTCGCCTTGCAAGATACGGTCGCGCAAGGCCAAGGCCAATTTGCCGTAACGGCTTTGGCCAGGTGTGTGGGTGAGTTGTGCAGTTTTCATGTGTTGTTAGACATCTAGAGGACTAGAATATATCCCATGAATCTGACAGCGTCAAAAAATTGGGTAGACACCCACTTTCATGTGTTCCATGCAGGCCAAGCAGTAAGCGGGGCGCGCTATGTGCCGCAATACTCAGCCCTGCTCGCTGAATGGGTGGCGCTGGCCCATAGCGTTGGGGTGACACGCGGTGTGTGCGTGCAAACCAGTTTTTTAGGTGAAGACAACCGTTTGTTGCTGTCGGCTTTGTCGGCTAACTCCGACACCTTGCGGGGGGTGGCCGTGTTTGCCCCGGACACCCCAGCGTCTGAGTTGATGAGCATGCATGCCGCGGGTGTGCGTGGCCTACGCTTGAATTTGGCCGGTGTTTCGCACAACATCCCTGAATGGAGTCGCGCAGAGGCTGTCTGGCAAACCATGCATCAGCTGGGTTGGCATTTGGAAGTCCACACCGATCAAGGTGCTTTGCCAAATGTGCTGGCGCAATTACCAGCCGATATGCCGCTGGTGGTAGACCACATGGCCAAGACCCATGAAGCTCAATCAAAAGATGCCAGTGTGGCCGCTCTAGTAGCCCGTGCACGGCATGCGCCCACTTACATCAAGCTCAGTGGCGCTTACCGGTTGGGTGGCGTAGATGCCGCAAGCTTGGCGCACATTTGGCTGCACGAGTTGGGGCCGCAGGCCTTGCTATGGGGCAGTGACTGGCCGTGTACCAACCATGAGCAGTTGGCCCATTACCCCAGCTTATTGGGTCAGCTTGAAAAATGGGTAGGGGCTGATAACTTGGACACAGTGCTGTCGCATAACCCACAGCGTTTGTATTGGGGTTATTGAACATCGTTGTAGCATTCGGCCCATAACTTTTGGAGATGGATGATGAAGCGTTCGACGTTCTTGCTGGCACTTGCCACTTTGGCCACTTCTGCAGCGTGGGCTGATCCAACGTACCCCAACAAACCGATTCGCATCATCGTGCCGTTTACACCTGGCGGCAGCCCCGATGTATTGGCACGTACCATCGGCCAAAAAATTTCTGAGAGCACGGGCGTCCCAGTAGTGGTTGAAAACGTGGCGGGTGCAGGCGGCACCGTGGGGGCTGATCGTGCATCCAAAGCTGCGCCCGATGGCTACACCTTGCTGATGGGACATGTGGGCACGTTGGCTGTGGCACCAGCTGTGTACCCTAATTTGCCCTATGACCCCATCAAGTCGTTTGCGCCTGTGGCGTGGGTGGCCAAGGTACCCAATGTGTTAGCGGTTCATCCTTCCATGCCTGCCAACAACGTGGCCGAGTTGGTGAAGTACCTCAAGGCCAATCCGGGCAAGGTCAACTACGGCTCGGGTGGCAACGGCAGCGCTGCGCATTTGGCCATGGAGTATTTCAAGCTCTCCACTCAAACCTTTGTGGTGCATGTGCCTTATCGCGGCACCGCACCGTCGGTGACCGATGCCGTGGCCGGACAAATTCAAATGGTGTTCACCGGTGCGCCCGCTTTGGTGCCCATGGTCAAGGCTGGCAAGTTGCGCGCCATTGCCGTGTCTAGCCCCAAGCGTTTGGACCTACTGCCCGATGTGCCCACCTTGGCCGAGTCTGGCGTCAAAGGCCTAGAAGGTTTTGAGGCCGACCAGTGGTACGGCCTAGTCGCCCCTGCAGGCACACCGGCGGCCATCGTGCAAAAACTCAACCAAGTGGTCAATGCCAACTTGTCTGCGCCTGAGGTGGTGACGCGTCTCAAGTCAGAAGGCGCGACTGCCACGCCAGCCTCGCCTGATGCATTTGGCCAACTGATTCAGCGTGAGATCAAGCGCTGGCGCCCTGTGGTGTTGAACGCCAAGATATCTGCTGATTAAAAATGAAAGGACACACCATGATTGCTCAATCCATTCCCGACTTCATCCGTACCCTCAACGCTTTGAGCGGCATTCTTGAAAAAGGTGCAGCCTCAGCCCAAGCCCGCAAGATTGACCCACTGGTGTTGACCAGCGCACGCTTGGCACCCGATATGTTTCCTTTGACCAAGCAGGTACAAATTGCCTGTGATGCATCCAAACTCGGCTTGGCACGTTTGAGCGGTATCGAAGCGCCTAAGTTCGCAGACACAGAAACCACGTTTGAAGAACTGCAAGCGCGCATCGCCAAAACGATTGATTTCTTGCACACCGTCACTGCCGGAAGTTTGGCAGGCGCTGAAGACAAAGTGGTGTCGTTTCCCGCGGGCCCTGATCGCGTGTTGAAGCTCAAAGGCCGCGATTTTTTGTACCAGTGGGTGTTGCCTAATTTGTATTTCCACACGGTCACGGCCTACAACATCTTGCGCCACAACGGTGTGGATGTGGGCAAGATGGATTACCTCAAGGGTGCAGATTTTTTACCTTGAGTTTTAGGCTTTCGCAGATACAGGTTTAGAAAACCAAGCCACATACAACGCTGGCAACACCACCAATGTCAGCAGCGTGGCGGTGACCAAGCCACCAATCACCACGATTGCCAAGGGGCGTTGGGTCTCAGACCCAATGTCTCGGCTCAGCGCCATGGGCAGCAAGCCTAGCGCGGCCAGCATGGCAGTCATCAGCACGGTGCGTAGGCGTTGCAGCGCGCCTTCTTTCACAGCATCCAACACGGTGTAGCCCGCGTTGCGGAGCTGCTGGAATACCGACAACATCACCACACCATTGAGTACCGCTTGGCCTGACAAGGCTATGAAGCCAATAGCCGCCGATACCGACAGCGGGATATTGAAAATCCACAGCGCTACAAAGCCACCAATGAGTGCCAATGGCACGTTGATCAAAATCAGACCTGCGGTTTTGAATGAGCTGAACGCATCAAACAACAACACAAAAATCAGCAGCAGCGAGATGGGCACCACCACGGCCAAGCGTTGCATGGCGCGTTCTTGGTTTTCAAATTCACCCGACCATGTGAGGGCGTAGTTGCGTGGAATTTCTACCTTCTTGGCTACGGCATCTTTCATGTCAGCCACGATCGAGCCCATGTCTCTGCCCTTGATGAAGATGCCAATCGCCATGGTGCGACGGCCCGCTTCGCGTGCGATGTTCATCGCGCCGCTGCTTTCGCGAATGGTGGCCACGCTGCTGAGTGGTGTGCTGCCGCCATTGGGTGTGGGAATCAAGATGCCATCCAAGTTGACCATGGCACGTCGCTCTTCAGACAAACGCACAGCCACAGTGAAGCGGCGTTCGCCTTCCCACAGGTTGGTGGTGGCTTTGCCGGCCAAGGCGGTTTCAATCACGTCTTCAATGTCGCCCACGTTTAGGCCTAAGCGTGCAGCGCGTTCGCGGTCGATGTCGATCAAGAGCTGAGGCAGTTCACCTTGGCGGTCAATCTCGGCGCGGTACACGCCGCGCACATGGCGAATTTCTTTTTCTACTGCTTCTGTGGTGTGACGCAGAACATCCAAGTCGTCGCCTGAAATTTTGATCACGATCTGGCCGTCAATTTGCGAGATCGATTCCAGCACGTTGTCACGAATGGGCTGCGAGAAAGTGGGCTGCATGCCGGGCAACACCGACACGGCGTGGTCCATGTCTTCAATCAGTTGTTCGCGGGTCAAGCCTTTGCGCCATTGCTCGGGTGGTTTCACGTCTACAAACACTTCGGCCATGCTGATGGTCTTGGGGTCTGTGCCATCTTCGGGTTGACCCGCTTTAGACACGGTGGTGCGCACCTCTGGCACGGTCATCAATGCCTTGCGCACGCTGTGCAAAGTTTTGGCCGCTTCGTCATTCGAAATGCTGGCGGGTAAACGCACGTTCACCCAAATCGTGCCTTCGTTCAACTCGGGCAAAAATTCAGAGCCCAGTTGCGAGGCCACCAGCACCGACAACGCAAAGCCCGACAAGGCAATGGTCACCACTTTGCGCGGCTGCGCGATGGACCAATTCAACACAGGCTCGTACACGCGTTTGGCCCAAGCCACCACCGCGTTGTCGCCGTGTGGAATGCCTTTGCGCAGCATCCAATACGCCAACAAAGGCACAAGCGTGAGCGAGAAAATGAGCGAGCCCACCAGCGCCGTGGTGACCGACAAAGCCATGGGCTGAAAGATGCGGCCTTCGTGTCGTTGCAGCGCAAAGATAGGAATGTGTGCCGCGATGATGATGAGCATCGAGAACAAGGTAGGACGACCCACTTCGTTGGTGGCTTCGGTGATGAGGGTGCGACGCTCTTTTTCGTTCATGCCTTCGCCACGCTCGGCTAGGCGGTGCATGATGTTTTCCACCACGATCACTGCGCCGTCCACGATGATGCCAAAGTCCATCGCGCCCAAGCTCAGTAAATTGGCGGGCACGCCCATGATCTTCAAGCCCATGAAGGTGGCCAACAGGGAGAGTGGAATCACCACCACCACCGCCAGCGATGCGCGCATATTGGATAAGAACAAGTACAACACCAGCGCCACAAGCAAAGCACCTTCGACCAAGTTTTTAAACACGGTGGTGAGGGTCTTGCCCATCAACCAACTGCGGTCATAAAACGGCACGATTTGCACACCCGCAGGCAACACGCGTGCGTTCAAATCTTCAATGCGTTCTTTCACGCCCTTCAACACCACGCTGGGGTTTTCGCCTTTGCGCATGATGATGATGCCGGTCACCACATCGTCGTCCATGTCTTGGCCCACCGTGCCCAAGCGAGGCACTGCGCCGATGGCGACCTTGGCCACATCTCGCACAAGAATGGGTGTGTTGCCACGTGCAGTCACCACCACGCGGCCAATGTCATCCGCTGAATGCAGCAGGCCTAAGCCACGAATGGCGTATTGCTGCACCCCTTGCGTCACATAGCTACCCCCCGCGTTGCTGTTGCCACGGCCTAGGGCTTCAGACAGGTCTTGCAGCGTGAGCTTGAATTGGCTGAGCTTGTGCAGGTCGGGCTGCACTTCGTATTGCTTGATGAAGCCGCCCATGGCCACCACGTCGGCTACGCCGGGCACTTGGCGCATGCTGCGCTCGACAGTCCAGTCTTGCAGGGTGCGCAGCTCGGTGGTGCTCAGGCCATCGCCACGCAGGCGGTAGCGCATGATTTCGCCCACAGGCGTGGCGTTGGGCGCAATCTGCGCTTCCACACCTTCGGGCAGTTGAATGCCGCGCACGCGTTCGTTGACTT
>JACCDG010452468.1_pt1 | contig 10629 bp, 11 predicted proteins | sample 7442471 | NCBI WGS metagenome assembly JACCDG01 (sample SAMN15323444, study PRJNA562643) | freshwater metagenome | isolation source: river surface water | place: USA:Blue River Watershed | collected 2017-08-17 | reverse complement strand
GTGTTGGGGCTCTATTTAATAACACTGGGTGGTTTTTAATAACTCTTCCAGCATATTTTCAAATTTTGTCATCTAACAATTCAATCATTTTCTTAGCTTGTTTGATGTTTTTTACAACAGCATCATCCACTAATGATTTAACGATGAATGGTTCAAATAACTTAACAATCATTTGTTTTGGTAATCCAACTTGGTGTAATTGTAATTCTGGACCAACAACGATAACTGATCTACCTGAATAGTCAACTCTCTTACCTAATAAGTTTTGTCTAAATCTTCCTTGTTTTCCTTTTTAGTTTTCTGCTAATGATTTTAAAGGTCTGTTATCTTTTGATAATACTGGGTTTTTCTTTCTAGTGTTATCAAATAAAGCATCTACAGATTCTTGTAACATACGTTTTTCGTTTTGTACAATTAATCATGGAGCTCCAACAGCTTGTCATTGTTTTAATCTGTTGTTTCTAATAATTACTCTTCTGTATAGTTCGTTAACATCAACTGTAGAGTGTCTTCCACCATCTAATTGAATTAATGGTCTTAAATCAGCAGGGATAACTGGGATTACGTTAATAATCATGTCTGCTGGATTTTGTTTTGATTTAATAAATGATTCTACTACTTTTAATTTTCTATATAAAGCTGATGAATCAATTTTTGTAGAAATTTGTTTTTTAAGTTCTTTCTCTAAAGTATTTAATTTTAATTTAGATAAAAGAATTTTAACTGCTTCAGCTCCTGTACCAATTTTTACATCTGAATATAATGAAATAAAATCATTATAGTCGTAGAAATCAATACCGTAGTTTTGTCCCATTTCTCCTTTTGATTCTTCTTCAAGGATTGCAATTTTATCTGCAATTTCTTGTTTAGCTTGTTTAGAAGTTTGTAAATCTTTAATTGAGTTTAAGATTTTTCTATAAATAGAAGGCGCATGTTGTAAGTCAATTAACGTATTAGGTTTAATTGATTTAATTCCTGCGTTATCGTAAACAATATGAGATTTGAAGTAGATTAATGAATCTAATTCATCTTGAGATAATCCTAAGATTGATCTAATTACTGAGTAATCAACTTTTGTATATCAGATATGTGCAATATCTGCTGCTAAAGCGATGTGCCCCATGTAACGTCTTCTTGTCATCTTAGATTGGATTTCTGCTTTTCCACAAGATGAACACATTTTTCCTACGTCAGCTCTTTTGTGTTTTTTACCACAGATAGGACAAACGTAATCTTTAATAGGTCCAAAGATTTTTTCATCGAATAAACCATCTTTTTCTGGTTTATAAGTTTTATAGTTAATAGTCTCTGGTTTTGTAACCTCACCTTTAGATCAGTTCATTACTTGATCTTTAGTAGCGATTGAGATTTGTATTTTTTTAATGGCTAATAATTGTTCGTATTTATTCATGTACACCTCCTATTAAATTGAGTTATCTACCTCTAAGTATTCATCTTCGTTATCTAAGAATTCAAGATTTAATCCTAAACCTCTCATTTCGTAGTATAGAACTCAGAATCCTTCAGGAACTGATGGGTTTGGTAGTTTTTTACCTTTAGCAATAGCGTTATATAATTCTGATCTTCCTCTAATGTCGTCAGACTTTAAAGTTGTCATCTCTTGTAATAATGCTGATGCTCCATAAGCTTCAATAGCTCATGCTTCCATCTCTCCAAATCTCTGTCCACCATTTTGAGATTTTCCTCTTAATGGTTGTTGAGTAATTAGTGAGTAAGGACCAATAGCTCTTGCATGCATCTTATCATCAACCATGTGTCCTAGTTTTAACATATACATAACTCCAACTGCAACTTTGTCATGGAATTTGTTTCCTGTAATTCCATCAATTAATTGAGATTTACCTGATTGGTCAATCTTAGCTTCTTTCATGATTTCTTTAATATCTTGTAAGTTAGCTCCATTGAAAATTGGTGTAGAAGCTTTAATTCCTAATAATTTAGCTGCATAACCTAAGTGAATTTCTAGCACCTGTCCAATGTTCATACGTGATGGAACCCCTAATGGGTTTAACATGATGTCTACTGGAGTACCGTCTTCTAAGTGAGGCATGTCTTCTAATGGAAGAACTCTTGAAACAACACCTTTGTTTCCGTGTCTTCCTGACATTTTGTCCCCTTCTTTAAGTTTTCTTTTTTGAGCAATATATACTTTTACTAATTTAGAAACACCGTCATCAAGTTTGTCTCCTTGTTTAGCGTCTAGTACTTTAATATCAATAACGATACCTTCAGCACCATATGGAACTCTTAATGATGAATCTCTAGTATTTTTAGATTTAAATCCTAAGATTGAATCTAATAATTTTTCTTCAGGAGATAAATCATCTTCTCCTTTAGGAGTAATTTTTCCAACTAAGATATCTCCAACTTTAACTTCAGAACCAATTACGATTAATCCATTTTCGTCTAAGTTTCTCATTGCTTCTTTAGAAGCATTAGGAATTTCTCTAGTGATTGTTTCTTCTCCTAGTTTAGTTGATCTTTGTTCAATTTTATATTCTTCAATATGAATTGATGTGAAAGTATCTTCTTTAACTAATCTTTCAGAAATAATAATAGCATCCTCATAGTTGTATCCTCTTCATGTAGTGAAGGCAACTAATACGTTTTTACCGATAGCCATTTCTCCGTTATCAGTAGATGGTCCATCAGCAATAATATCTCCCGCTTTAACTTTTTGTCCAACTTTTACTCTTGGAGCTTGGTTAATTGAAGATGCTTGGTTTGATCTTTGGAATTTTAATAATTCATGTTTGATTTCTTTACCGTTTTCATCTTCGATATAAACAGCAGCTGAATCAACTGAAGTAATAACTCCGTCAACTTTTGCTTTAGCAACAGTTGGTGATCATAATGCTGAATCTTGCTCAATACCTGTAGCAACAATTGGTGCCTCTGCCTTAATTAAAGGAACAGCTTGACGTTGCATGTTCGCTCCCATAAGCGCCCTGTTGGCATCGTTGTTTTCTAGGAATGGAATATGTGCAGTAGCAATAGAAACTAATTGTTTAGGCGATACATCAACTAAATCAATTTCTTTTTTTGATACTTGAACAAATTTACCAGCAACTCTAGCAACTAATTGTTTTGGAATAATTTCAAAATCTTCGTTAACTTCTACAACACCTGATGCAATTGTATATTTAATTTCATCATCAGCTGTTAAGTAAACTGGATCTTTATTAATTACTTTACCTTCTTTAACTCTGTAGTATGGAGTTTCTAATAAACCATATTGGTTTAATCTTGTATAGATAGCTAAGTTTAATGTAAGTCCAATGTTTGGTCCTTCAGGAGTTTCAATAGGATCTAATCTTCCATAGTGAGTGTCGTGAATTCCACGCACAACTAGTGAAGCTGTATCTCTTGAAAGTCCTCCAGGTCCCATAGAAGTAATTCTACGTTTGTTTGAAATCTCTGCTAATGGATTCATTTGATCCATGAATTGAGATAACTGAGATGAGTTAAAGAATTCTTTTAATGAAGATTCCATAACTTTGTAGTTTGTAATTGACTTAATAGTAATATCAGTTGTATCTTTAGCTGAAATTCTTTCTTTTAAGTTTTTCTCAATTCTTGTTAATCCAATTTTGAATTGGTTTTTCATTAAATCATCAACAGCTTTGATTTTTCTGTTTGATAATGAATCGATATCATCGTATGGTAATACTTCTTCTTCTAAGTTTAAGAAGTAACCAAATGTAGCAATAATATCTGAAATAGTTAATGAGTTGTCTGAGAAGTGTGTATTTCCAACTACGTTAATGATTGTTGCTTTTTTACCTTCTTTTTGTAATTCTTTTCAGTTTGATTCTTTGTAAATTTGTGCAACAGTTACTTGTGCAAATTTATTAATATCAACGTTTGGTCTTTGAATTTTTAATGCTTCAATAAATGCTTCATCAAATTGAATGTTTGATAATGCTAATTTATTTTCAACATGTAATTTTTCAATTCTTTCAGCTTCTTCAGTACCAATAAATGTATTTTTAGCAAACACTACATTACCTTTAATATCTAATAAGTCTGAAGCAAGAGTATGATTAATTAATCTATTTGTAATAGATAATTTTTTATTTAACTTATATCTTCCTGTTAAAGATAGATCATATCTTTTTCTGTCAAATAATAAACCAATTAACGCTTCGTTAACTGCTCTTTCACTTGCTCTGTCTGATGTTAATGCTTTGAAAATTGTTTCTCTAGCTGAATATGGAACTTTATCAGCTTTAACTGTTTTCTTAATTGTTGTTTCTAATAATTCAGAAGCACCATAGATATGTCTAATAGCATCGTCATTTAATCCTAATGCATGTAGTAATAATGTTGCTCTTAATTTTTTAGATTTATCAATTTTGATTTTTACATCTTGAGGCTCTAATCCTAATAATTTGTAGTCTTTATAGTCTCATTCAATTCATGCACCACGGTTTGGAATAATTGTTGATAATTTGAAAACTGATGAATCAGATGCTGATTGTGCTCTAGCAGCTTTCATATTTTCAAAGTAAGCTCCTGGAGCTCTTACAATTTGTAAAATAATTACTCTCTCAGAACCATTAATAATAAATGATCCTTCTGGTGTCATTAATGGGATGTTAGCAATAAAAACAGAGTTGTCGTTTACAACTTCTCCAGTAATATTGTTTCTCATCCTAAATGTAGCTTTTAAAGGTGCAAAGTAATTTCCACCTTTTTCTTTAGCTTCTCTAATTGAAGCTTCGGCATTTTTAGGTAATTTTAAATCTGATTTAACAAATTCAACTACGATTTTATCTTTCGTAGATGAGATAGGGTAAACTTCATTAAATACTTCATCAATCCCGTGTGTTAAAAATCTTTCAAATGAAGATTTTTGAATACCAATTAAATCTTGAATTTTTAAATCTCATTTAGATTTTTGGTAATTTCTACGTTCTGTTCCTAGACCGTATTTTTGGTTTTTAAATCCGCTCATGTAGTGTTTGTGTCCTTATGATGTCAATATTTTTAAAACTTTTTGACTTGTTTCTTTATGGTTTATAGTGAATAAAGTTGCACTAATAAAAATCTTTTTAGAAAGTAAAAATGTGATTTTTACATCACTTCTTTACTTAATTTAATTACTCAACTTTAACTTCTGCTCCAGCGTCTTTGAATAGTTTTGCTAATTCATCTGCTTTTTCTGCTGGTACGTTATCTTTAATAACTTGTGGAGCTTTGTCAACGAAAGTTTTAGCTTCCATTAATCCTAATCCTAAAACTTCTCTAACAACTTTAATAACTCCAACTTTGTTTTGTCCACCATTTACTAGTGTAACTTTTTTCTCAGTTTTAGCTGCTGCTGCTCCTGCACCTGCTGCTGCTACTGGTGCTGCTGCTGATACACCGAATTCAGTTTCGATTGCTTTCACTAAGTGGTGTAAGTCAGTAACTTTCATTTGTTTGATTTCTTCAATAATATTTTTAATTTTTTGTTCCATGTTTTTCTCCTAATATTTTTTTATTTGTTTTTTGTTTAATTATTTATTACTCAGTTTTTGTTTTAGCAACTTGGTCTAAAGCATAAGCTAAGTTTCTCATTGAACCAGCAAGGGCTGATGCAACCATACCAATAAGTTCTGTTTTACCTGGTAATCCTGCAACTTCTAAGATCTTATGTGTATCATAGAATGTTCCATCAATGTATCCAGCTTTGAATTTAATTTTCTTGTTAGCTTGGATTACATTGTACAATGTTTTGATTGCATCATTGTTGTGTTCGAATGTAAATAATAATGATGATGGTCCTTTTAAGTAAGGTAAGATATCTTTCTTTCCTTCTTTTTCAAAAGCAATTTCAGAAATTGTATTTTTAAATACGTTATTCTGTCCGCCTGCTTTTTTAATGGCTTTTCTTAATTCAGTTACTTCGTTTGAAGTTAAACCTGAATAATCTCAAAGAACTGCTGAAGTAGCGTGTTTAATTGCATGTTCTGCTTTAACTAACTCAGCTTGTTTCTTTTGTTTAGCCGGTGACAATTTTTTGTTCATTATTTCACTCCTTTTCTGTTAAATAAAAGACATAAACTACTACGTTATTATGTAAGAGCTTATGTCTTTACATAACTTACAAAGCATTTTTAAACTATTGTCGCCTTGGTCTTTAGTTATATCTAGTTATTATTATACATTAATAAAATTGAAATGTCTTTATTTAATAATAATTTTGTCATAACCTTGTTTACAATTATGCTTCATTTTTGTTTTTTTAAGAATTTCATGAAAATTAAGTACATTGATTTTTTGATTTAATTTATCAAATGATTTTATTGAATTCTCCATTTTTCTGCTCTTAATAAATAAAATTAAATCTGTTATTTCAATAATTGTTTTTCTTACTATCATTTTGTCTTTTTTTGAGGTAAACTGCATTAAATATTTAAAAGTACGTTTTTTTTCTCTAAGAACATTATTTACAGTAGTGTTAAATTTATTATATGTGGTAACATCACATCCAGATATTTTTGTTTTATTTGCATTAATTCTAATTGGTGATCTATTTTCTAAAATAAAAACTGTGTTGTCTGACGTAAAGTCATAAATATATTTTTCAACAAAGTAGCTTATTGATAAAATATATGGATCAAGTGATTTCAAAAGATATTTATTGTAATGTGATTTTTCTTCAATTTTTGCAATATAAAAATTAAAATTTGTTTTAGTTAGTAATAAAAGTATTTCTTCAATAAATTTAGAAACATCATTTTTGGCATATTTATAAAATGATCCGTTTTTCGAAAAGAGTTCTGTAGCGTGAAGGTGGGGTGTTTCTCCATTAAAAAACTTCTTCTTAAGTATTGTTAGTTCTTTAATTAAGTTAATATAATCTAATCTTTCTATAATTAAAAATCCTAAGTACCAATTTGAGAAAGTATTAATCAATTGATTGTTTTGAATTTTTTTTATAATGTTGTTGTGCTGGTTTGATATACCAGATTCGTCTATTCCTATAATTCTCATATGTTTTTTAAGGAAAAAGGGGAGCACGTGGCCCCCTTTTGTCTAATGACTAGCAAAACACTAATCTATATAATTATATGCATTTTTTATTTTTTTGTACAAAAAAAATAAGCTTTCGCTTACTTTATTTAGAATTATTTTACATCTAATTTAAGTCCTGGACCCATTGTCGATGAAATAGTAATTGATTTGATGTAATCACCTTTCACTGAGTTAGGTTTTAATGACTTAATTAAGTTTGCAATTTCTTTGTAGTTTTCTACTAAGTGTGCATCTGAGAATGATTTTTTACCAATAATAGTATTAATAATTCCGTATGCATCAGTTTTATACTCAATTGATCCCTTTTTTAAGTTTTCAATTGCAGTTTCAACTTTAGCAGTTACAGTTCCTAATTTAGGGTTAGGCATTAATCCTTTAGTCCCTAATAGTTTTCCATATCTTGCAAATTTAGGCATTAGCATTGGAGTTGTTACAATGTAGTCAAAACCAAATCAGTTTTCATTTTTGATTTTTTCTAACATTTCAAGTCCACCAATGAAATCTGCTTTAGCTTTTTGAGCTTTAGCAATATCATCAGATTCTTCAACGATAGCTAATACTTTTGAAACTTTACCAGTACCGTGTGGCATTACTAAAGTTCCTCTTAATTGTTGATCAGCTTGTTTAGTATCAAGGTTTAAATTGAATGATACTCTGATTGTTGAATCAAATTTTTCATGCGCTGCAGTTTTTGCTAATTTAATAGCTTCTTCTACAGTGTATGTTTTGTTTAGGTCAACATGTGCTCTATGTTTTTTAATGTTTTTAGTTAATTGTGCCATGTTACTCCTTATTCAACAATTTCGATACCCATATTTCTTGCAGTACCTTTAACTTGTTTGATTGCTGATTCTAATTTTTCACCATTCATATCTACAAGTTTGTATTTTGCAATCTCTTCAACTTGTTTCATAGTGATTTTTCCCACGATTTCTAATGGTGGTTTTTTTGATGCTGTTTCAAGTTTAGCAGCCTTTTTAATTAGGTTTGATGTAGGTGTTGTTTTTAAAACGAAGTCGAATGATCTATCGTCATAGGCAGTAATAACAACGGGAACTACATCTCCTGCTCTATCTTTAGTGGCATCATTATATGCTCTGGTAAATCCAGCCATATCAATACCAAGTCCAGCTAATTCTGGTCCAGGTTTAGCTTGACCAGCTTTAAGTTGTAACTTAGCAATTCTTTTAATTTTCTTTGCCATAATGTTTTTTGTTCAATGTTCCTTAGAACTTAATAATTATATAAGAATTTAAATAAAAAAAGGGCATTTGCCCTTTTAAAATTATTTTTTATGTAATTCTTTAATTTCTAAAGTTACTGGAGTTAATCTTCCAAAAACTTCTAATTCGATGACTGCAACTTGTTTTTCTAATGACAATTCAATTACTTTACCGATTTGACCTTTAAAGTTTCCATCTTTAACTTCAACTAAGTCGTTGATTTTAAATGGAGCTGAACCTAAAGTATTTACTTTTCCAGCATCTACTACAAACTCATTGTTTGTAATTTGTTCAATTAATTTATTAATTTGAGTTTCTGAAATTGGAGTAGGTTTAGTTCTTTGTCCTGATGATCCTACAATTCCTGTAACATATTGTGTGTTTCTAATTGTATATCATGAAGTATCTGTCATTTGTAATTTAACAAATACATATCCGGGGAATAAAGGTTTTTTCTTTTTTGATCCTGATTTAGTAATGTGTTGCGCTAATGGTACAAATACTTTTTCAATTGTGTCATTATCATTTTCAAAAGATCTATTTTCTAAGAAATCTTTAACAATAATTTCGTGTTTTGGTACTACTTGTACAATGTATCATTTAGCTAAACTTTTTGTATTTGAATGTGTCATATATGTCCTTTATTATAGCAAGAATGTAGTAGCTAGTGTAGCAGCTTCTGCTGTACTTCCTACACCTAGTGCACTAAACATTGAAATCATTCCTCATGTGAATAATCCAATAATTGTAATGAAGATTGCAGCAACCATGATAGCTAATAAGAATGTCTTTCAAGTATTTTTACTACTTGATCATCTCATTCTTCTTCTTTCAAGGTTTGATCTTTTAATAAATCCCATTGTTATCTACTTTCAATGTGTTTAGTGTGCTTATTACATACTTTACAAAATTTAGATACTTCTAGCTTCTTAATTGAGCCTTCGTTTTTAAAAATGTTGTAATTTCTGGATAAACAAACGTCACAAACTAATATAACTTTTTGCCTAGCCATTTCATTGCTCCTTATCTATATTTTATATGTTTTTGTCTTTATTTTGTTCTTTTGTTACTATTTTAGACTTAACTCTATGAAACGCAGCATCTATTTGATTAACTGTTTTGTTTAATTTCTTAGCTATATCTTTACTTGAAAGTTTTTTTATTTTTAATCTAATTATTTCTTTTTCATAATCAGACAAAATATTTAATCCTTCTAAGTATTCACCAACATCAATATCTGATTCTTTAACTGGTTCATAATAAATATTTTTAGAATTATGATGCATAGTTACATAGAAATTTAAAAATCTATGCTTTTCATGCATTCATTCTCTTAAACAATTTTGAATCTTGTAATATAAAAATTCTTTAATGTAAATTGCAAATCTTTTATTCTTTTCAAAGTCATAAGACATTATCAAATTATAAAAGTGATAATTTAACTCATTAAGTAAATCATCTAGTTCAAATGGCGAGTAAGTAAATTTTTCTTGAGCTTGCCTAGCTATTTGAATTATTAGAGGCTCATATTTTTGCCTTAGTGTGTAAAATGATTTTCCACATTTGTTTAGTTTGACATTGTTAATAAGAAGTTTTTCTTCTTGTAGTTCTATTTGGATGTCTTTCATTATTTCCTATTTTGAGGAAAGTGCGTGTAAAATAATTGCCGAAGTTGAAGCAACGTTTAGTGATTCAACTTTAGGATCCATCGGAATTGATAAATGGAAATCTGATTTTTCAACGAATGTTTTTGAAACACCATCTCCTTCAGAACCTAAAATAATTGCAATAGGAGCATTAATGTTTTGAATATCTTTTAATGTATGTTTTCCATCCATTACTGTAGAAACAACTCAGAAACCTTTGTCTTTTAATTTTAAAATAACATTAGTCAATGATGAAACTTCTGCAATGTTTGCAAATAATGCTGTACCAGCAGAAGCTTTAATTACAGTACCAGTAATTGGTGAATTGTTAAACTTAGGAATTAATAAACCATCGGCTTTAAAAGCTACCATGTTTCTAATGATTGCTCCTAAGTTTTGTGGATCAGTTATTTTGTCAGAAATAATTAACACTGCGTTTTCCTTGTCTTTTGTTTTTTCAAGAATTTCTTCAAATGTTAACAATTTAATATCGGTTGCATAAGCAATAATACCTTGCATTCCAGGAACGATTTCTCCACCGTACTCTCTTATGTCAAAGCATTTAATGTTTTTTTGTTTTGCTAATTCAACAATATTTTTATATCTTTTTAATTCAAGATATATTTTGTTGATTTTGTAATTATTATTTAAAGCAGTTTCAACTGCATTCTTTCCGTATATTTCCATTATTCAAATTGTACTAGTAAATCATTTCT
>JACCDG011344961.1_pt1 | contig 10630 bp, 10 predicted proteins | sample 7442471 | NCBI WGS metagenome assembly JACCDG01 (sample SAMN15323444, study PRJNA562643) | freshwater metagenome | isolation source: river surface water | place: USA:Blue River Watershed | collected 2017-08-17 | reverse complement strand
AGCCACGCCGACGAAACCATGCTCGAAGCCATAGCCTGAGAAGGCGGCGCGGTGCAAAGCGACGAACGCGTCAACACCACCAAGGCCGCACACTTGGTGATCCACGAATTCCGCTCCGCAGCCTTGGGGCGCTTGACGCTGGAAACACCCGAAGAATTTGCCGCCTGGCTGGCTGAGGGCAAAAAAGCCGATGCCGAACGAGCGGTGCGTAAAGAAGCGATCGAGCAAAACAAAAGTAAAAGCAAAAGCAAGAAAAAATCACGCCACTGAACACGGCGCACCGCATGCCACCCCAACGCCACACACCCGACAAAGACGCCATCGCCCTGCTCCCGCCGTTTGAACGGCTGGACCTCGACCGCATCACCTTGGTCAGCACCGGCGCACAGGCAGCTCAAGCGCACAGCCAGCTCACGCAGGCCCGCGCCTGGGGCTTTGACACCGAATCGAAACCCACCTTCCGGGTCGGTGAACAGTCCGACGGGCCGCACATCTTGCAACTGTCCACGGCTGAACGCGCCTGGGTGTTCCAGCTACACGAGCCGGAATGCCGCGCCGTGGCAGCCGATCTGCTGGCGCTGGGCGGTATTGCCAAAGCCGGGTTTGGTTTGGGGGATGACCGCAAACGCATCATCTACAAACTGGGCATCGAGCCCCAGGGCATCTTGGAACTCAACACCGTGTTCCACCAACGCGGGTACCGCAAAGACATGGGCGTCAAAGGCGCGGTGGCGGTGCTGTTTGCGCAGCGTTTCATCAAGTCGAAAAAAGCGGCCACCAGCAACTGGGCCAATGCCCAACTGAGCGAGTCGCAACTGATTTACGCCGCCAACGACGCGTATGCCGCGTTCCGAGTGTGGGAAGCCTTGGGGTTGATGGCCTACTAAGCGCGCGCGTTCGATCAGGGCAACGCGTTGGTCGGCGTTGGCGTACGGAGCAACTGAATCTGCGGGAAATTCAAGTGGTGCATGAGTTCACGCACAAACACCACCGTGGCAAAAAAGCGGGCCGTGGCCGGTAAGGCTTCTTGCGGTGAGGCCTGGCCCATGGCCTGCATCACCAAACGGCTGAAGCTTTGTTCCACCGCATCCACATGCAAGATTGGATGAGCGGTTTGCGCCACGCCACTGGCTTGGGCCAAAGCCCACACCTGGGCATCGCGGGTGAACAACTGCGCGCCCGCTGGCACGTCGATGTGAGCGGCCTGAATGCGGTCTTCGGTCCATTCAATGGCGCGCTCCAAGCCCGCAGCGTGCAAGGTGTGATTTTTGAAAAACAGAGGCTCCATGAGCGCGTGGCCAATGGCCATGCGTCCGAGCACGTTGCCATCGGCAACGCCTTCAGGCGTGCAGCCTTGCAGTTCGGCCACTTCAGGACCGAGGACCAGACACAACGATGGACCCATGATGGACTCCTTGTTTCAAAAAAATATTTGCAGTTCCACAAAGCAGCGAAGCTTGCGACTCACGGTGTGGCAGATGGGGGCGTTAGCACCACAGGCAAGAGCAAGCGCCCTTGACGGGCCAAAGCCAGCGTGCGCCAGGCCAACGTCGCCATGACCAGGTTGGCCACAGCAAACAATGCTGGGGCCAACAGTTGCCACAGCATCTCATCCGGGGCGCGCGCCAAGATGCGCAAGGCCATGCTGGCCAGCGCCATCACGCCGAAACTGAAGGCCCAGTAACTCGGCGCAAACGCCGCCTCTGTGGTCCAGGGCAGCAAACGCGCCGCCAACAGCGCTTGGTAAAGACCATAACCGAGCAGCATGTGCGGCATCAGATCGGGCGGCCCCGAGGTCAGCGACAAATAACTCAAGCCCCCCACCACAGCGGGTGCGACCTGAATGCCTTGCAGTGGCCGCTGTGCCACGTCCAAGGGCGTCAGCGTGGCAGCACGGTGGAGCACCAACGAGTCCAAGGCCAGCCATGAAAAAATCCCAGCGCCAAAGAACAAGCCCCCCAACGCCGTCCAGCCAAAGCTGGCTGCGGCCGTCGCCGCGACAAAATTCTGTGCCACCGAAGGCAGATACACCGAAGCATTGACCGACTCAGGCGCACGACCGCCTTGCCAAAAACGCCCCACGCTCCACAGCCCCAGGCCCAGCTGCGCCGACAAGCCCAGGACCAACAACGCCCAAGCCAAAGCCGGCGACCACGACTTGAGCGTGATGGCCGCCAACAAGGTTGAAACCGGCAGCAGCGCAGCCATGGCCGACTGCAGTGGGTGGTCCAGCTCCAGGCGAGCGGCAGCGGGCTGACGCCACCACTTGCGCACGTAAACCAGCAGCAGCACACACCACAGGGCGACACCGAGCGCACTGGCTAAGTTGACAAGCACCGCAGGCAAAGACCAAACCTGCGCGGCGGCTTGCCAGCTGTGCCCCCAAGCCAGCGTGCCCACAGCCATGCTGAAAAAAGAGACCGGCATAGAAGGACGATCTTGCGCCATCAGTCGCTCCTACGCTCAGCCGCAACGGGTGGCTTGGGCATGTCGTTGAGATGGTGCAGCTTGACCCACACCTTGGCGCCTTGTTCACCGGTCTGCGTCTGCAAGCGACTGCCACTGGGCAAGCGCAGCCACGATTGCGCGGCAAAGTTTTCGCCCCCTTCGGTGAAGCCACCAGCCAACACCAAGAACTCGCCACCTTTGGGCAAGTCCAGCGTGATGGTGTGATCTGCAGCCCACTCTTCCACCCGCACATCTTCGCGTTCATCCCGGTACAAGGGCGAGACCTTCACACCGGGCCTGTGGGCATCGTCCACACGCGCCATCTTGTCAGTCTGCACAATGACGCGGGTGCGATCGAGCGGGTCAAACTGCCACAGCTTGACAAAAATGGTGCAACCCAAGGCGGCACCCGGCGTGTGGTGAGTCTGGGGTGGGTTGCGAATGTAGGTGCCCGCCGGGTAGTCGCCGTGTTCGTCTTGGAACACACCGTCCAGCACCAAAAACTCTTCTCCACCCGTGTGGGTGTGGGCACTGAACTGACTGCCAGGTGCGTAACGCACGATGGTGGTCGCCTGCGCCACTTCATTGCCCACACGATGCAGCATGCGGCGTTCCACCCCGGGCATGGGCGACGCCAGCCAGGCTTGTTGGGCTGCGTGAACCGCAGCTCGTTGGGTCAAGTCGGCATGCAAGTTCACAGCAGCTCTCCAACTTCAGGGCTTGCAGCTTGTGCGTGGGGCGCAGATGCGTTCACGCTGTCGAGCAAGCCTTTAACCGCCAACTCAGCCGCTTCCAACGCCCCTTCCAGATAGCCGCCGTAGTTGGGGGACCGTTCGGTGCCTGCCAACCACAGGCGTTGCGCCCAGGGCGACGGCACTTGCGCTTCGTCGTACATCGGGTGGTAAGCCAAGGGATGTTGATCGTCTTTGGCAGCCGTCAGCGGCTCTTGCGCCCAGTCTTGAAGCGAGGTCCACAAGGGATTGGCCGCTTCAGGACCGAACATGCGCACCAGCTGTGCGAGCGCTTGTTGCTGCAAGGCGTCGCGGCCAATGCCCGCTCTGTAACTGGGTGAGGCGCCGACAAAACCAAACAACGCAGCCACTTGGCCCGAGGCATCAGATGCATCATGAATTTCTGACATCGGACCACGATGGCTCATGCCATCGCCCGACAAACCGGCCTCACGCCAGAACGCCTTGGGATACGCCGCGACGAATTTCGCCTGCCCGGCCATCCAGGTGGGCGTGGCGCGCATGTCCTGCAACATCGCCTCTGGCCAGGCGGGTTCGAACGCCACATCTTGCGCCATCAAACGTGGGGGAATGGTGACGATCACCTGCGACGCCAGTTGTTGCCAGCGGCCGCGCGCATCTTCGAGCTCCAGCTCAACCGCATGAGGACGCAGCTTCATGGCATGCACACGGGTGTTGGCTTGCACATGCACTTTGTCGCCGAATTGAACCGACACGGCCTCGGTCAAGGCCTGCGTGCCACCCGCAATGCGGTGTGACGCGGGCGACTGTTCCCAGCTGCTTTGGTGTTTGTACAGCTTGCCATCTTGCCCTTCCACCACCGCAGCACCCTGGGTGTGTTGTGGAAAGGACGCCAACCCAAGCTGGGCGAGCAAGTGCTTCATGCGCGGATTCATGGCAGGCCAAAACCAAGAAGGCCCCATGTCCACACGGTGCGCGGATGGGGTGGGCGCATGGCTCAACACACGACCGCCCAGGCGTTCACGCGCCTCGATGAGCATCACACGCTGACCGGCTTGCGCCAACAAACTGCTTGCGTACAGGCCGCTCAGGCCTGCACCGACGACAACAACAGGATGAGACATACCGATAACTCCTTTAAACAGCGGCCGCCATGGGCCGCAAATCCAATTCATGGGTCCAGGTGCTTTGGGGTTGGTGAAAAAGCTGCCAATACACCTCGGCCAAATCGCTGGGTTTCATGCTGCGCGGTTCTTGCGCCCCTGTGAAACGCTGCTGTGTTTTGTCTGACCAGATCAAGCCATCGAGAACAGTGTGGACAACATGAACGCCGTCAGTCGTGTGCTCGCGCGTCAGGGCTTGTGTGAGACCACGCAAGGCAAATTTCGCGCTGCTGAACGCTGAAAACAAAGGCCCGGCGCGCACGCTGCCCGAAGCGCCACTGAAGATCAGGCAGCCACCGCCCTGAGCACGCAAGCGTGGAATCGCCTGCTGCGCCACATTGAAGGCAGTCAGTGTCATGGACCGCCAAACCTGCTCAAACACCTCGGGCGAAGTGTCCAGAAAAGCCTCGCGGTGAAACTGCATGGTGTTGTGAATCACGCCCGCCAGCGGTTTGGCCGGATCGAGTGCGTCAAACACTGCGGCAGTGGCACGTGCATCGCTCAGGTCGGCATGCACATGGCCCACCCCCTGGCGAGAGACAGGCACCACGTGGTAGCCACCCGCTTCAAAGCGCGCTTGAAGTGCTTGCCCGAGTCCGTTGCTGCTGCCTGCGATGACGATTGTTTTTTCAGACATGATGGGTGATCCAATTTATGAAATATGAATATTTAATAACTAAATAGCATCTTGATCATAGGCCAGGTTGACCCCATCAAAGCAGCTTGGAATTTGCGCCTCAACGGGGTCAATCTACACAGCATTAAGCTTTCAGACGCTCAGCCAAGGCTTCAGCCAAAGGAGGCGCCGAGGCAGGACTTTGACCCGTCATCAACGGACCATCGATCACCACATTGGGTTCCCAGTTGGCTTTGCTTTGGTACTTCGCACCACGGCCCTTGAGCTCGTCTTCCAACGAGAACAGCAGGTGTTTGAGCAGCTCGATTTCCGTGTCTTCGTCGTTCTTGAAGCCGGTCAGCTGAACGCCCTTGACCAGGTACTCGCCGCTGGGCAACTTCACATCGCGCAAGATGGCCGGGGCATGACACACCATCGCAATGGGGCGGTTGCTGGTGTAGAAGTCCTGGATCAACTTGATCACATGCGAGTCGTGGGCCAGGTCCCACAGCAGGCCGTAACCGCCGGGGAAGAACACGGCATCAAACGTGTCGTAGTTGATGTTGCGCAACTTGCGTGTTTCTTTGGCGGCGTGCAGGGCCACCTCGTCGGTCAAGAAACGGCGTGTGTACTCGGTGGTGAACGGTGCTTTCATGCTCAACCAATCGATGGGCGCTTCGCCACCGTCAGGTGAGGCCAACACCACCTCGTAACCGGCTTCGGTCAAGATGTAATACGGCGCTGCCAGCTCCGTAAACCAAGTGCCAGTGTGCTTACCGCTGACACCCATTTCGTCCACCGACGACATGACCAACAAAACACGTTTTTGTTTGTTACCTGTACTCATATCCAACTCCTTTTTCCGCTGTGCGGATTGGCTTTCAAAAATCAGGTGCGTGAACCCTTTCTCGCACCCTTGCTTGCTTCACCTGCTGAACTGCCTCAACAAGTGCTGCCCATTTTGCTCAAACTACCTATCGATAGGTAGGTTAAGCAGTTAAAAAAAACGACTCAAAAAATCAAGCCTGAAAGAAAAACCTCACAAGCGCGGCGTGGTCCTAAAGGCTTAGAAACGCTACGCCCCACCAGCATAGAACCCTCTAACAAGGACAGCAGTGTTTCAGCCAACAGCTTGGCGTCGTGCGCGCTGCGCAAGGAACCTTGTGTCAGTCCGTCTTGAATGACTTCGTTGAGCCAATCCAGATTGATCTGAAAAAACCGTTTGACCTCGGCATTGAGCGCCGCATCCAAAGAGTTTGACTCCGCACCCAACACACCACACACGCACAGGTGTTGGTTGTTTTTGAACGTGGTTTCGAACAAGTCGGCATAGGCCAACAGGCGCTCTGTTGCTGGTGCACAAGCTTGGCGCACTTGACGCAAAGCATCTTCAAACTCCCGCGTGTAACGCTGCACGACCGCTACACCCAAATCCACCTTGGAAGCAAAGTGGTGATGGATGCTGGCCTTGCGCATGCCCACGGCTTGCGAAATGTGCTCAAAGGAAAAACCGTTGTAGCCCACCTCTTGCACCAAGGCCTGTGCCACATCTGCAATGCGCTCGGCTGAGGGTGAAAGTTCTGTGTGATTGCTCATGATGGCGTCCCGTCGATTGCTACCTATCAGTTGGTAGGTTTCATTATGCACCTAAAAGCAAACCTGTCTGAAATTTTCAAAGATTTTTGAAAATAGTTTCTTTTTTAATAAAAAACGTTGCACCAAGACCACACAAAAACCTATTTATTCACCAAAGGTTCCAAAAACATAAATTAATATTAACTATATGTTACTATTTTAATCATTCCAAACAAATTGAGTACTACCAATTCACTCTGTTTGAAGTCTTTCAAGTTCATCCATCCTTACCTAAAGGCACCCGAGTCATGAGCCATGCGCTTTCGTTCAGCCACACATCTTCAGCCAATTGGATCAAATCTGTGAGCGCACATACTGTCAGCCGCCGCATGGTGCTTCGCTGGGTGTTCGCGGCGCACATGGTGGGTGCAGCAATACTTGGGTTAGGTCATGCACAAGCACAAGGCGTGCTGAGCATCGATGCGTTGGGCCAGAACTACAACGCCGCCAACAAATCCATCCCCACAAGTTTGTCGCACCTGACGTTCTACCGCCCAGCCAATGACAGTGGCGCCGAGGCTGTCACTGTCTACATTGATGGCGCGTATCACACCTCACTGGTGAAGAACGGTTTCGCTGAGGGTTGTGTCAAACCTGGCACCACCAACATCGGACTGCGCAGGGTCGAAAACGCAAGCGATGTACGCAACCCCATCCAAGTCACAGCCGTGGCATTAAAGACAGGTCAGCAACAGTTCTTGCGCGTGAGCGATCAACCTGGCATGCAACCCGTATTGCAAGACGTTTCCCAGACACAGGCCCGCTCCGAGTTGGCACAAACCCGCCAACAAATACACACCCTCTCGCGCGCCACCAACGTTGTGCCTTGTGAAGAGCCCCCGGTCGCAGCAGTCGCGCCTGTGGTAACGCCTCCACCACCGCAAGTGATTTCACTAGCGTCTGACGCGTTATTTCCGTTCGGTAAATCCGGATTGAACGACATGCTGCAAAACGGCCGCATGGCGCTTGACGCGGTGGTTAATCGCGTCAAAAACGAATACGCCAGTGTCGAGAGCATCAAGGTCATTGGCCACTCCGACCCGATTGGACGCCCGGTGGATAAGCAAATTATTTCCTCGCAGCGCGCGCAAACCGTGCGTGACTACATCAGCAACAACGGCTTGCAGTCCGCACTAATCCTGAGCGTTGGTCGTGCAGACACCGAACTGGCTATTAATGGCTGCGGCAACCGCCCTACCCCCGCCAACATCGAATGCAACGCGCCCAACCGACGCGTGGCCATTGAAATTTCTGGCACACGCCGCTAAGGCCGATCGTCGATCGGCACCACGCTGAACACACAGTAACAAACCAACCATCCCCGAACTCAAAGAGAAACAAGGCAGATCATCATGGTTCAAAAATACAAACTTCTCGTTGGCAACGGCAAAGACCAAGTTGCACAAACCATTGACATCGAACAAGGCACAGGCAACCAAACCCAACCCGTGATGGTCAAGGCCCAAGCCGGCATGCGCTACCAATTGGCTCAGGCCAACACCCCCAAAGCACCGCACAACGTGCGTGCCAAGCGCGTGGGCAAAGATCTGCAAGTTTTCTTGGAAGACAGCCAGCAGGCCAACCTCGTTATTCAAAACTACTACGACGAAACCCCCACCGGCGTCAACGCGCTGGTTGGACAGGCAGAAAACGGTTCGGTCTACAGCTACATTCCCGAAGACGCGAATGCCGCCGGTTTAGTCCCCAACCTCACCGACGGAGGCAATTTGGTGGGCATGGCCTTGGGCAGCTATGAAGAATTTATGCTCGCTGCCGTTCCCCTGGTAGCCGCAGGGACTGGGGGGGTGGGGATGGGTGCGTTGGCCGCTGGCTTGGGCTTAGCGGCGCTGGCAGGTGGTGGGGGCGGTGGTGGCGCTGCTGTTGCCGCGGCAACAGATATCACGGCACCCACGGGTCAGACTGGGGCGCTAGCAGCTGACAGCGACTCTGGCACGGCTGGCGACAACCTCACCAGTGTCAAAACACCTACCATCACAGGCAAAGCCGAGGCTGGTGCCAAGGTCGAAGTCACCATCAACGGCAAGACTTACACCACCACCGCAGACGCCAACGGCAACTACAGCGTGAACGTGACAGACACGCTCCCCGACGGCACCTACACCCCAGAAGTTAAAGTCACCGATGCAGCAGGCAACGCCAGCACTGCCGCAGGCACGCCATTCACGATAGACACGAGCACATCAGTGTTCATCACCGATCCGGGCAAAGGCACAACCACCAATGCCATCTCCGGCACGGGCGAGCCAGGCGCCACCGTGACGGTCAAAGACGCACAAAACAATCTCGTGGGCACAACCACGGTCGACAAAAACGGGAACTGGACGCTCACCCCAAGCACGCCTGTTGTGGTGGGGCAACTCAAAGCTTCGGCCACAGACGCTGCAGGCAACACCGCCAACGCCCAGTCAGACAACACGGGAACGGCTCCCCCCGTGCCAGCCATCACCAGCGTGACCGACAACGTGCAGGGACAAACCGGCGCGATCCAAAAGTACGTGGCAGGTGTCTCAGGCGGCCTAGGCCAGGGCGTCACCAATGACAGCACCCCCACGGTTAACGGCACCGCTGCGCCGGGAGCCACCGTGACCTTGTACGACGCAGACCAACCCGTAGGCTCCGCCACGGTAGGTCCAGACGGCAAATGGTCAATCACGCCCACGCTCAGCACCGACGGGGTTCACACCTTCACGGCACGCGCCACCCTCGCCGGGATGAGCAGTGCGCCCACCGGTGACTACCCCATTTTGTTAGACACCACTGGCCCAACCACGCCAGTGGTGGACCCGACAGGCAATAACAACAACACCGGAACTGGCACGGGCAACACTTATGCCGTGATAGACAACGTGGGTGCGAAAACCGGAGTCGTGGCCGATCAATCAACGATTGATGATGCCACGCCGGTCATCAACGGCAAAGGCGAAGTCGGTGCCACCGTCACGATCTACGACAAAGGACAACCCCTGGGCACGGCCGTGGTCGGCATTGATGGAACATGGAGCTTCAAGCCCAGCACGCCATTTGCCAATGGCAGCACGCACACCATCACCACAATGCTAACTGATGCAGCAGGCAACACCAGCGCACCCAGCACTGGCACCACCTTCACCATTGACACCAGCAACACACCGGTGCAATTGACCAACATCACCGACGATGTAGCGGCCAAGACGGGAACGCTCAACCCGAATGACGTCACGAACGACAACAAACCCACACTGACTGGCACCGGCACGCCCAACACCACGGTCACCATCACGGACAACGGAACCCCTATCGGTACCGCCCAGGTCGACGCGCAAGGTCACTGGACTTTCACGCCCACCAACCCTCTGTCTGAAGGCTCACACAGCTTTGTAGTGAGCGGCACGGACAAAGCCAGCAACCCAAGTTCCACAACACCATTTTCTTTAACGGTAGACACCCAAGCCCCGGCTGCCCCCGTGATCGGTGTTTTTGCCGACGATGTGGGCACAGTGCAAAACCCAAGCACACCGACTGCCCAGACCACCGACGACACCACCCCCACGCTCAAAGGCACTGCTGAAGCGGGCAGCACCATCACCCTCAAAGATGCAGCGGGTGCAGTGGTGGGTACAGTCAAAGCCGACAACCAAGGAAACTGGAGTTACACCTTGGCAGCCTTGCCCAAGGACGGTAACTACAGCTACACAGCTACCGCCACCGATACAGCGGGCAACACCAGCCCAGACTCGAACACTTTCAGCCTGACGCTGGACACCACGCCGCCAAACAATACAGCTCCCAGCATGAGCGCTAGTTCTGTGGGTGGCGTCTATACAGCTGGTGGTCCCACTGCAGTCGATCTTTTTAGCAATGTATCCGCGCAGTTGGGTAGCAACAGCGCAGAGGCGACCGCAGGGCAGAAGTTCCAGCAATTGGTCGTTACGGCCTCGGACCTGAAAGATGGAAGCAACGAAAACCTCATCATCGGCGGAACGGCTGTGGCTTTGACAAATGCCACAACAGTTAACCTGTCGGGTGGCTGGGTCGCTACCGTGTCAGCCACCGGT
>JACCDG011880552.1_pt1 | contig 10632 bp, 14 predicted proteins | sample 7442471 | NCBI WGS metagenome assembly JACCDG01 (sample SAMN15323444, study PRJNA562643) | freshwater metagenome | isolation source: river surface water | place: USA:Blue River Watershed | collected 2017-08-17 | reverse complement strand
CATCTCCCAAGTGGTCACCGATACAACTTTGGAACCCAAGTGTAAACTATACTTCACCAACTTATGTTGTTCACAATGAAGTTGTATACTCTTGTGGTGTTTTAGGAGCAGCTACTGGAAATGAACCTGGTATATTTTCAGAGTGGACAAGAGAATACAGCCTTATACCAGATACAACAATAGTATACAATTCAAGCACTAATCCAATTATTCAAATGAATAATTCAACTTATTTGATAAATGGTAATACATCTAACTCTACTTTAGAGAATGGTATAAATATTTACATAAATAAAAAATGGAAAAATATATTTGTAAATATAAATATAGCTGACAATACTATTCCAAATTTATCAGAAACTGATAGGGATTCTCTCTACAATGAATTAAATGATAGACTAACTGCTTATAATTTCATAAATTGTATAAATGACCTATCTAATAAATATGGATTTACAGACTATGTTAATTACATTATTATAAATGAAGATGATACAATACAAAAGTATAATTATTCTAATATAGAAGGACTGCCATATTATATAATATGTGAAGGACCTGAAGAAGTTAGAATGAAGTCAAACTCTATTAAATGGAACGCAATAACACTACCAAAAGAGTTAAAACCTACAAAAAATCTAAAAGTAGTAAACAATCTATTAACAAATATAAATGATTACAACGGAGTACCTGTTGCAGCTTCTATTATAGAAAATAAAGACCAACCAAAACCTATTCCAAATTATCATGGTGGTAGAAATATACTACAGGAAGTGATTTACAGATTTAGTGGATATTACATGCCAATTTTTTATGATATAGAATTATTCTCAAAGAATACATTTACTGCTTCTGTTGGAAATTATAAGTTTGATACAAGTTTAACAAAATTTGGTATAGTAAAAGAAAGAAAGATAAGAAAGATAAATCAAAAAGGATCTATACTTAAGCTAGACAATGTAAATAATATGACTTCTATGTATCCAATGATTGATGAATTTGGATATACTTTTGTAGACTTTTTTATATTTAAGTCAACTTGGGATTACGAATATCACTATATGACGGATATAGATGTACCAAGACCTATAAAACCATCAAATGTTATATCAGGAATAAAAGACTTTGGTATTACTAAACCTATAAAAAATATTAATTTATAAAATGAGAAGAACATATATATCATCTGAGTTTGTAAACTTTACAATACCGGGTACATTTAATATGGTAGAAGAGTCTAACTTTTTTGGAGCAAAAATGTTAGAAATAGAAGATAATATAGATATCTCAAATCAAAATATAATATACTACCAAAGGGCAACGGGTGAACAGGTAGATTTAGCCATTGAATCATCTTTACAATCATATGTGTACTCCTCATCATCTGATAAAGAAAAAAATCACACACTAAAAATTGATGAGTCTCAATCTTCTTTTCAAAAAAATGGTTCAACAAAGTGGATTTTAGATATTAATCTTAAAACTATTTTAGAAAATTACTTATTTGCGAATCTAAAAAGATACAGAACTTTTGAAGGAGTATTTAACAAAGATACAGTAACAAATGATATAAATTCCAGTATATTGGATTACATCAGAAATAATGTTTCAAACAGATATAAATACAAGAAAATAGATTTTTATGTAAAGTATAAAGATTTAAGAAATCAAAATGTTCTGAGGTATAAAAACACTTGGCTACCTTCTGTAATATCAGAGGATAATAAAACAAGTAAATTTCAAACAGAGTTGGCTTATGATGATAGTTCTGTAAAAATCTATTTCAACCAAGAAAAAAGTTCAACAGATTACACTTACGAATACTTCTTTAATATTTTCTTTGAGAAAATATAAAACATATCAAAAAAAATTGATAAAATCTTTATGGAAAATGAGGAAATATACAGGTCTTTAGTGATATTACTTAAGATGTTCAAAAACAGACCTTATCATTTGGCTAAATATTTAGTTGAGAACTCAGCACTAACAGATAATTTCATAAAGAAGTTAAAAAATAGTGATAAGCTTAAAGAAATATCAGATGATGAAAAAACAACTGAGCAAAGATTATTACCTATGCCTGTTCCTGTTTATTTTGTAGACATTTCACAAATGGAAAATTTCTATAGTTCATTTATTGATGATATTCAACAACTTTCAAAAGAAAAAGGTATTGAAGAAGTTACTAAAGAGCTAAATAAGAAACTTGATGATCTTCTAAAACAAGAGAAGTACGAAGAGGCTGCCAGAGTGAGAGACTATATGAGTAGAAATAATATTAAAAGAAATTTTTAATTTATCTAAACATTTTAATTTTTCCAAACTATACTATTTAACTTCTTAAAAATATGAATATGAATAAAAACACAATCGGCAATGAGGATTTAATGGATGTTTTCGAAAACACAGAGTTTACCTCAAAAGGAAAAAGAAACACAAACTCAAAACAATATCAAGAAATGTTGAAACTATACAATCTTGATATTATTGCAGTTCCTGAAAAAGGTCAGGTTGTAAATGCAAAATATATTGGCAAATCATCAGGCCAATATGTATTTAGTGTAGTTGGATTCAAAGATGACATCAGAATTGATGACAAAGTTAATGAATCTAAATACCTTAAAAACATTAACAACGGTGATATGGTTGACGTGCTTATAGCAGATGTTGACCAAGATGATTTCTTAATCAAAGGTAGCGTAGCTTCTCTTTATGAGTCAAGAGCTCACGCAAATCTTAAAGCTTTAACAGAAGGGGAATCTGTTATGGTTACTGTTAAGAGTCTTAACCCAGCTGGTTATGATGTTGAACTTACCCACGGTGGTGTAACACTACCAGGATTTATGCCAAACACCTTAGCTGGAATTAACAAATTACACGACCCTAACTCTATTGTAGGTGAGACTTTCAGTGTTATGATTGAGTCTTACGCGGCACAAGAAGGTACATACATTGTATCTCGCCGTAAGTATCTACAAACACTTATCCCAAGTGCTATCAAAGAATTAGAGTATAACAAAGTTTACAGTGGTCATGTAACAGGAACAACTCCGTTTGGTGTGTTTGTTGAGTTTAATGAGTGTCTTACAGGGATGATACATAAGGCAAACGTTAATCCAGAGTGGCAAGAAAAACTTACCACAATCAAACCAGGATTCCAAATTGAATTCTACATCAAAGAAGTGATTAAGGATAAAATTATTCTTACTCAAATCTTGAGAGAAACACTTTGGGACACCATTAAAAATGGTCAAATCATTGAAGGATCTGTTAAAGATATCAAACAATTTGGTACTTTAGTAAACCTTGATGATGAAACTGTTGGTCTTATCCACACTTCAGAAATGGAGAGACTTGGTAAAAAATTCACTCCGGGTCAAGACCTTAAAGTGAAAGTTTTATCAGTGGATAGAATGTCTCGTAAGATTTTCTTAACTATTGGTTAATTAAGTCTTTACAGAAAGAAAAAACCTCAGAGAAATCTGAGGTTTTTTTTATTTTATGATTTAACTTCAATCACATATTGACCAGAATACACTCTAAAATCAGGTTTTATCATAACAGTAATCACAGTTAGAGTAAACTCATTATCACCAGGAGTCAACTGACAAACAACATTTAAGTTATTTGTTTTGTTTTTTATAACAAACCTATTTGGTTCACCGGCTTTAACACCTCTTGTTGGATAATCATCTTCTTCTTGATAAATATCAAATCTATCTTGCATAAGTGCTATTGTTAACTCTTCTATAGCAAGTTCAATAGTATCTATTATGTCATTATCAGTAATTTGATTTTCTAAAGCACCATGTCTGAACTGTCTATCACTAGCATGAGTTACCTTTTCGACATCAATTCTTATTTCAACCGGTTCTTTAAGATAAGCTATTTCTTTAGGAGCTCTAGGTCTTTTATCCACATAAGGATTTCTAATATAAGACTCAAATTTTTTAAGATGTTTCATTAATATCACCAATTTTTATTATTGGTATATATTAAAATATTATGATAGTATTTTAAGAACTACATCTTCTACAAACTCTTTCATATCATGAACACTAATTGTATCAATAGTATCTTTTGAAGAGTGGCAATTATATAACATAGAATAGTCTAAGTAAGTATTATCATTCCACTTAACTTGAGACTTCTTACCCTCACTCAATGGAGGAATAGGATTAATAACACAAGAGTCAATTCCGTTCTTTCTAAAGGTAACAGAATCATTATAAGGAGTATTTGTAATAGGACAATCAAAAATTGATTTAATATGGTCTGATAGTTTACCAGGATAGTTGCCAATAAAAAAATATTTACCACCACGACCAGTTAATTCTAAATTAAGAACCCAATCAATTTCACCAAAGTATCCATCATTGATTTGTTCAGAAACTCTTTGAGATCCTAAACCACCACATTCCTCACCATCTAAAAGAACAACATTCATTTCGGGCATTAATTTCTTAACAGAAATAGCATTAATAACAGAGGCTGAATTATCATTAGCATTATCAATATGTGGATTACTAATATCGTGATGAGCAACAACCATTCTATTAGAAGAACCTTTTAGAATAATATTAAAACAGAATGTACCTCTTGATTGATAGGTATCAAGTTCATAGTCAATATCTTCTGATTCTAAAAGTTGCATAAGAAACTGAACTCTTGGTGTTGGTTTATCTGAATTTGAGTAAACACTACCAAAGTTTCTTACTTTACAAAAATCATATATCTTTTCGTATAACATTATTTTAATATTTTTCTAAGTTGAAATTCACGCCAAATATCTAAAGGTATAAAATGTCTATCATCAAAAACACTAATAGGTTCTCCAGTTTTAGCATCACTTACACTTACTAAATTCTTTTCAGCCATTTCAATACAATCATCAATTATATATTGTTCACCAACATTTAATGAGTATGTCATTCCATACATTTTTTCAGTTACACAAATTACAATATCTCCTTTTTTATATCTTGACATAATACAAATATAAGAAAATATTTTAAAATAAAAAACCCTCTGAGTAGAGGGTTAATTTTTTAGTCATGTTCACATTCATCAATATCTACACCAGAACTGGTAACAGTGATATCAACATGGTCTCCAAATCTACTTAAATAAAAATCATTATCAAAACTATTTAAAAAATCCACAATTTCATTATGACAAGCAACCAATTCATCATCATAGTTTGGATTAGGTTCTTCTTCTCTACCAACATATTGTTTACTTTCTCTGTCCCAACTACCATACTTTACTATATTATTCTTACTAATCCATTTTGATTCATCTGCTGCCTCACCATTAATATAAAGATAATCAATATTTACACTAAAAACGCAGGTATCCCCATCATTAAAATAAGGTGTGTATTGACTCCAACCAAATGATTCAAGTTTTGAATGCTTTTTAAATATCTCTTTAGAAAATTCATCAAACACCTCATTAGACTTCTGTAAAATCTCCTTCCTGATATTAGAAAGTTCTTTCTGTTTTTGTTTTAGTTCTTGTAATTTATTCATAGGTTTATTTTTTTTCTATTTTTTTGATAATATCTTTTAGAGACATATTCATCAACTCATTAAAATCTTCAGAGGTTGCTCCCAAATCTGGACAAGATTTTTGACAACCCCAATCAACTATTGATAAGTGGTGTCGATTTTCATCAATTATTGACTTAGCTAAAATACTCATTAATTCTAAATCTTTATTTACAACCATATCAATCTTTCTAATTTTAGAAGTTTTAATAACATTTGGTTCTAAACCAAGCAAAACTGAATTAAGTGATATCTCTCTTGATTCATCTGCTGATAATTTTCTGAACCTCCAACCACTAAATTTTATTGTTCTATTGATACCTTCAAATTTAATCTTAAACTCTTTATGAGTGTATTTAGAACCATTATAAGATTTTCTTTCCTGTTCAATTAGTAATTTTTTCTCAACCTTGTACATTCCATTTTTAGCGAGTGTTTTATAAGAATCACACTTACAAACAAGTATATCGCCTTCTTTGAAATCACTAAAATCAAGAGACTTCATTGCATTAGCAGGAGCAGTTACTATATTTGTTTTAGGTAATTCCTTTCCATCAATATCAGTAAAATTAGACACTGAAAATCTACCAAGACCTTCAATTTCAACTGTAGATTCTATCCACCGTTGATTATTACCACTATTCCAAAGATTTGTTACATTATATCTTACACCTTTAACTAATCTCTTGGTTGGTTTTTTACAAATTACTATCATATTAATCTAAATTTACTTTTATATTTCCTTTATTTGCTATTTTTTCAAATGAACTTGGACAACCTTTAATACCATTTTGCATCCAATCTTTGAATTCCATATTCTCAAGATAATCTTGAGCGGTTGGTATAAATCTCATACCAAAATCTTCCAATATGTGTTGTTCACAAACATCCTTCACAGAAAATTCCTTACCTGCAGAGTTCTTCATTGTATAACCAAAAATAGGTATCATCACCTCATGTATCCAAAAGTTAGTGTGTGTTAATGCTCTATGTCTGTTATCAGCAACATAAGCCTTAGAACAATCCATTTTCATATGGATTGATAAATAATCTTCTGGTTCACCTCCAAACCTACGGGCTGAAGATTTTGAATGTATCCAAGCATTTGCCATTTTATAATTCTATATTAATTTTATTAAATATTTCTTGCAAGTCTTCTTTAGTGACTTTATCAAATACAAAGTTAAGAATTTCCTCTGAATTACCAAACTTATTTAGAATATACTCCTTCATAAAATCAGTATAGTCTGATTTGTCAGCTATTCCAAGTCTTAACATTTTTATGTTTCTTTCCCACTGTGTTCCACCATTAACAAAAAACTCACCATCAATGTCTTTTATTTCAGTTGTAAATTTTTTGATATAATCTGTTTGTGTAGGAGTTGTTATTCCTGTGTTCCAGTCTCTAGTTTCCCAATCACGAATAGGCATATCAAAAGTTTTACTTGGATTTGTATGCATAGAATCACACAAATCTTTAGACTCCTTCAATCCAAGACCGCTACACTCCTTAATCAACTTAACAAATTTAAGTTTTTCAGCCGTAGGTCTTATTAATTTAATTTTAATTGTTTTTTGCATATTAAAAATGTTTACTGATAATGATACCTTTACCGTCTGGTGTTAATCTTTCATTCTTTTTTCTATTCAAATATTCATCTATTACAAAACTGTCAATTTTATTGACTTGGTCTAAAGGACTATTATTACCTTCATAGTTATGAATAACAAAATTAGACATTGAGTTCTTTTTCAAATCATCAACTTCATTTCTAAGATTGTATGCAATATCTGATACTTTTAGACCGGTCATTTCTTTATACCTTTCCATTCTGTGAATCTTAGGACAAAATATATTAACGGAATAATCCATGTCTTTATTCCATTCTCTTTCAAATAGTATTGATGATTTGAAAATGGTATAAATATGATTTTTACTATTAAATTTTTCATATGCCTTCATAAGTGAATTCTCAGCACAATCAACAATTAAATCAAAATCATCTTTAGATTTAATTTTTGATTTATCTAAAAAATAACCATCTAAGAATCTTGAACCATATTTATCTTTAATAATTTTAATAGTTGGTAGGTCGTGTAGTAAAATAAACTTCAGTACAACATCAGCGTCAAAAACAGGAACACCAATCTGCTTGAACATTTTACAGATTGTGTTTTTCCCTGAGAATTTATTACCAGTTAATCCAATTTTTACCATAATAATTTTAAACTTTGTTTTACAAATATATAAAATAATAACCGATTAATCAAGACTTCATCAAATTTTTTCAACTATGTATACAACAGAAGAATTAGGATTTATTCTTTACAACAACCGTTCCGTTAAAGGTGTTGTATCTAACTTTCTACCAAATTTAAATCCAATAACACTTATAAGAATTGAGAATCAACTAAAAGAGTGTAAGTCTATATGGTCAGATGATAACAGAATGGTTGAAGTAAATATAAATGAACTAAACATCAAGGCAGATGATATAATCATAACAAAGGATGATTTAGATGGTCTAACAGACTTGATAAAAGAGAATATAGGTTTTTTAAGTCAAGAGGAATATAATTACTTAGAAAAAAGAGGATTAGGTGAAAAAACAATCCTCGATTGGAATATGACCGGTTTATCAAACTTCACAAACCCAGAACATTTAAAAATTCTTGGAGCATCTGTTCATCCAGTACTATCAACAATTTTAGATGATGGTTTAGAAAGAGGCGGTATTATAATACCACTATTTGATGAAAATGATAGATTAATAAATTGTTCTATAAGAAAAATTGGATTGGAAAGTAATGGTTCTACAAGAACTCTTAAATACTCCTTGGCTTGTCCAGACATTCCAGTTTGGGGTCTTGATAGAATAACTAAAGATAAAGAACTGTGGATTACAGAAGGCATATTTGATACAATAGCTTTAATCAACTTAGGAAAAAACTCAGTAAGTTGTTCAAGTGCAATGTGGTCAGGTATACAACTATATCAAATATTACAAACTAAACCAGAGTCTATAGTTATATTTTCAGATAAAGATGAGGTAGGTTTAAGATCATCAGCAATCCTTAAAGAGTTTTTTCAACTAAACAACATACCATCTAGAATAGTAATAAGTAAAATAGCAAAAGACCCAGCAGAACACTACTTTCAAAAAAATCAATATTTAGATGATCTTTTGGAAATTAATGTGACAAAAGAAATACTTACAACTTATCAAGATAACTCTTTTAACTTCTTAAATTACTTAAAAAATAGGAAATTTAATTAATATATACTCTTATGAAACAACACATATACAACACAAGTGACATTGGATATATGGATGAAGAATGGATTAACTATGATCCAAAAAAAATCATAGAGTCTAAATTAAATTTAGAAAAATTAGAAATTGAAAATAAAGAAGTAACAAATGAAGAACAAATTGAAGAGATATAATGATTTTATCAATGAGTCTTCACTCATTCAACCAAAATTAGATGCCTCAAATTTAGATAATATTGATAGATATACTCTATCAGATTTAAGAGATGATTTCGCAGAATCTATCCTATCTATGTCTGATGAATTTTCAGGTTCTTTTTCTGATATGTGTAAAAAGATGAATGCAAATCCAGAAGGAGATTATCAAGAAATGCAAAAAGAGCTTGACCAAATCGGTTGGAATTTTCAATCTATTCAAAATTTATTTACTGAAAAAGCTAATCAAATATTGAATCAAGATTTCTTTGATTGGTTAGATAGTCATAATCAATTAGAAAGTAAAAACGGTCATTGTGATGTTTATTTATATTTCACGGCTAAGAATTTAGGATTAGACTATAAAAGAATTAGTCTCGGTGGAGGCGGTTGGGCAGAATATAATGATGAAGAAGAAATAGTAATTAGATACAAATATGGATATCATCAAACTCCCTATGGTCAACTATTCATTAATGACTTAGGAATGATGGATGAGTATCAAAGAGTAGCTTTAGAGTATCTTCAAAAAGATTTAAAAGAAAATTGGTCGGATATTTTAATTAAAATATCAGATGATAGAAAAATTAGAGACTATATTATCTCTTATATTACTATGGATAAATACTCAGTAGTAGAAGAAGATAGACTTATTATATTCTGTGATGATATTTCAAAAGAACTTAATTCTAAATTTGGTTTAACTACAAATAGTGAGGATGTATCTTCTCTTTTCACAAGATATCTCAAGTGGGTTATGACAGAGATACAAATTATAGATGGTGATCTTATAATTTGGAACAAATTTGATATTGACGCATAATAAACATAACACTCAATTAAATATATAATACTAAATAAAATATTATATAAATGATAGTAAATTTAAAATCCCAAACAGACCTTTCCGGTTTCTATGTAGTTTATGAAGGTTCTACTAACCTTGAGAAAAAAGGCTGGTATGGTATATCACATTTAATGGAACATTTAATGTGTAAAAACTTTGATCATCTTCAAGAAGAATTTGACAAAGATGGTATCGACTGGAATGCTTATACTTCAAATAATGAAATAGTATTTTATCTAACAGGTTTAGATGAAAAAGTAAACAAGTGGAAAGGTGAGTTTATGGACTTACTTGGTCAATTCAATGTAACTAAACAGCAATTTGAAAATGAAAGAAACATTGTTCTTGAAGAATATATGGATTGTTTTAATGACCAGTCTCAATCACATATGTTAAATCTTAGTCGTAAGTTATTTGGTGATTATGATCCAATTGGTCTAAAACAAGATTTAGAAAGTATGAAGTTTATGGATTGTTTAAATTTCTTTGAACTACAATATGCAAAACCAACTAAAGTAATTAATGTTTCAAAAAACAAAAACTATAAGAATAGTTCTTTAGATTTTGCTGAAAGAAAGATTATTAGAAATGTAACATTTGGTAATCACGATGTTCCTTTAGAATTGAATAATGATTTCAAAGATAAAACATCAATTGCTATTCTTTCTCCTGTAATTGAAGAAGATTTTGCTTATGTTCACTTTATTAATGCAATGTTATCATTAGGATTGAAATCCCCACTTTATACCGAGATAAGAGAAAAACGT
>JACCDG011591980.1_pt1 | contig 10633 bp, 14 predicted proteins | sample 7442471 | NCBI WGS metagenome assembly JACCDG01 (sample SAMN15323444, study PRJNA562643) | freshwater metagenome | isolation source: river surface water | place: USA:Blue River Watershed | collected 2017-08-17 | reverse complement strand
TATAATCACTAACTCCATCCACATCTACAATTTCATACTGCGCATTCCTTAAAACGTTTTCTGCTGTTTCTTGCCATCTCATTATTTATTTCCTTTCAAAATTACTTTTATATTCTTTCTAGATAAAACATCACCATCTTTTACTTCTACTTCTTCATTAGGATTCATCTTTTTGGCGCCGTTAAAAGAGATCAGCCCAGCTTTACAATCTGTTTGAACTTTATCCATAGATTTACATAATTCAGTTTTTAATAATAAAGATCTAATAGAAATCATGAATCCAGGACTATATTTCCATCATAATTAACCCAAAAATATGTTAGTAGAGCAGTATCTCCATCTCCAACACCAAGTAAAACATCTTCATTTCCTTTATTTTGCTTCTCTAATTCTTCTAGTTCCATTCGTAATTCTTTAACTGTCATTTCCGCTCCTAAATACAGATTAGCCCGATATGTTTTTGTCTTGAGACATCTTCATTAAAGTGCTTTTTATACTTTTCATCAGCTTCCATTATATTTTCGGCATAACAAGAAAATATAATTGGAGGTTGTTTAGAAACAACTTTATTTACATAAACTAAAACTTCTTTACTGTGGTCTACATACAAGCAATGCCACATAGTTGAACTATTCGTCAATACTTCTCCTTATCTTTCTTATACCGATTTCTATACAATAATTTCTATGATTATCACTCGTAATTCTGATATCAAATTAGATAGAAATAGAGACCATCTAAAATACTATACGATGTTATTTATTGCCTTTCTCCAAGGTTATTTTAAGCAGAATGACCAAGGACAATTTAGATGGTCCCCAGATCTTGAGCAAACTGAACTTGTAATATGTGATCAAGACGCTGATTTAACTGATAAATATCTACCTAGAATTGTTACTGTTCGTGGTCCTTCATCTCCTTTACCAATGTGGTTCGGAGATGAAGGAGAATCTCACAATTCTGCTACTGGAGCTAAGAAAAGAACAATTCTAATTCAAAGTTCTATCACTTTTCATTGTATTGCAGTTACTGGACTAGAAGCACAACAATTGGCTTATCGAGTTTACAGAGCTATTCATGAATATTACATGACACTCCAAAGATTTGGCATTCATAAGGTAATTAGAAGTATGCAGATAAGTCCAGAAACACCAGCTAATGCTATCTTTTCTCCAGAAGTAATTTCAGAGGGGCGATTAATAATGGTAACTGTACCTTTTATTTATCGAAATACAATTGTATCTACACCTTCCAATTATGCAGCCGCAAGAGAACTTTCTCTTCATATGCAAACTTCAATGACAACTCCAAATACCAGAGAAGAGACAACTGTTAAAGAAGAAGTTCCAATTATTGCTTCTCATCCAGGAGTTCCTTTTACTCAACCAAATGCAAAAGAAGAATTGCAAGATCCCGAATTCAGGAATACTCGCCAATAATTGTAAATCTTTTTGCCCGCCACGTAAGTAATGTCATCAGATCCCAGAATCTCTTTAATTAAATCAGGATCGCAAATAACACCCTTTTCTGGGCGCTTTCTATGAGTCATTTCCCCAGAAAGGATTCTTGGGTTTACAAAGAATTTAACTGACTCCCAATTGGGGTAATACCAATTTTGTTTATACGAGCAGTCTTCACATTCATGGTCATGATTTTCAATCCAGACTTCTAATTCTTTAGGTAAATACCAAATAAGTTCCATTCCACAGTGTGAACAATAATTATCTGTATCCCGTTTATAAGAATTACACTTCTGACAATGTTTTAATTCTTTCATGTGCAAACTCCATTAAAGTATTTCTTGCCATTTATTTCTATGTATATTCCTTGTAATTTTTGCTCTACAAAGAAATAAGTAGAAAAATAATGTTTAAACCAAAGAGATGTATAAGTGCCGTTTGTAATAGTTCCTTGTTCGATATCTTCAGCAGAAGATTTTAAGGATAGAACTTGTCTCTTTGTAATTTTCATAGCTTAGAAAGCCATTCTAGACATTGTTGTTTTCTCTTCTCTTCTAAAGTATTAATAAAGTTTATATCGGACCCAAATCTTTCCAACCAAGTACATTTACTAAGATCTGGTTCTATTTCATAGTGTTGGCAAGCTTTTTTCCATTTTTCCATTTCAAGAGATAGATCCCACTCGTCAACATATCGAAGAAAATCCCATCCATAATATGGATGTAATACATTTAGATGAACTTCTTTATCTACCTGATTATGGCTTAAACCATAAGCTCCATATAATAAACGATGATGATTTCCATCAAGTCTGGACCTAACAACTTTTCCTTTTTCGAAAAACTCGACTCCAAATTCTCCAAATCCATAAAATCCTTTTTCAAGGCCGATTTTTATCCAGTCAGGTTCTACAATTGGCTGAGCTTCACATTGTTCGGCCTCCTCTTTATAGTAATATTCGGTATTACAGATCTCACAAATATATACAGTACTTACTTTCATTTTGTGCCTTTCTATTTTATTTGCGCCTTTAGATGAAATTCTTATTCCAATAAATCTTTCTAGTTTTCATAGTGTTTCTAGTTAAACTTTAAAAAGGAATATTAATGGCAACCAATCCCCCAATTAGTTCACCTTCAGTTCGCGTGTTTGAAGTTCAAAAAACTCAAACACCTATTATAGCGTCCCCAATCTTAAATCCATTTATCACAGGACCAGCTAAGGAAATAGTAAAAATCTTCAATGAAGATGGTTCTTTGAATAGCAATGCCAAGCAAGGTTCCTATTCACAACTACCACTTACTATTTCTCAACTAGCTTTTCCTTCACCAAGAAACAACATCTCAGAAGTTACTGTTGAGACCGATACAATTCGTGTATTTAATAACTTCTCAGGTGCCACAACTGAACTTCCTATTAATCCAGGTTCAGCCTTTTATAGAGCTTGGAATAATGCAACTAGAGCTACTGTAAGAACTGCTTCCTCGGCCGATTATGCACTTGTAGGCTTAACTGCAGTATTTTCAATTGATAATCCTTTAAGAGCCAATACTGCAGTTGACATTGCAGTTACTTTTACTGGTACCAATCCATTGACTCATGCGCAAATTGCGGACCAATTAAATACAGCTTTTGGAAAAGATTTAGCTTCAGTTGTAACATTGACTGGAGATACCTACTCAAGAGTAGAAATTGCTTCATCCTTATATGGAGCACTATCTTCTGTCACTGTAAGATCTGGTGGTTCAGCTAATACCCTACTAGGACTTGCAACTACTAATGAAGATAGAGTAGAAGGTTCTGGTTTTAGAGGACAGGAAGATAATCTAAATAACGATACCTTAACCCCATGGATTGAATGGTTTCGAGGAGCTTATTATTCTGCTGGAACAGCCACAACTTTCCCAACTGGAAAACAGTATGGGTTGACTGATGAAGATGGCACATTTATCAATGGACAAGCATCAGCTTTAGCTTTTGATGGTACTGGAATTGATATTAAAGTTGGAGATCAGTTTTATGCAGATGGGATATTGGTTAATAATGGAGAAGTTTCAAAAGTCGAGACTTCACGGATTAAAATTGGAACTATTAATACAACTCTCTCAACTTATGATGCAGATGGTAAAATAGTTACTATTGTTAGAGATCCAACTACAATTAAGCTTTTGAATGATCCCGTTCCTTTTGCTCCACGATATGCTTATTTTAAAGCTCAATACTTACCTTCTACTAGCCTAGCAACAGCTGCTACTTTAACTGGTTCCAATGCTGGGATAGCCGCTACTTCCGCCGCTATTGCTTCAACAAGTGCGTTTACTGTTCCAGTTTCTTTAGGTGGTTTAAATCTAAAAATAACAGTAATTAAAGATGGAGTTACATTACCTGAGTATACTTATACTTTCTCAGGTGGACCTTTTGCGGACGCCAATGCAGTTGTAACTGCTATTGGTTCAAGCATTCCAAATGTTGTTGTAACCAATAGTTCAGGAAAATTAGTTCTATCAACAATTTTAACTGGTCAAAATCAAGGAATTATTTTGGCTGCGACTTCAACAGCTAATTCCTCACTTAATTTCTCTACTGTAAGTGACACAACTGATACTGGAAGTGATGTAACTTTCTCTGCTACTAAGCCTGTTTTAACAACTAGTGGAAACACTTTTAGCTTAACTCTAGCCTCAGGCGATACTTTAGCAATTGGTATTTCAACAGATTCTGGCGGAACTTTTCCTACAGTTAAAACCCATACAAGTGCTGGTGCTACCTATGCTAATATTGCTGCACTTGTAGCTGCTTTACAAGCCGACTCAACATTTGTTGGTACTGATCTAATAATTGGAAATACTGGAAATGAATTAACAATTACAACTGCTACTTTGACTGGTTCTACTACTGTTCTAAGAGTTGAATCTTCTTCAACTGCGCTGGGCAGTGGTAAAATTCATTATACATCATTACAAACTGCCCAAGGACTTGATGGCATTTCTGGTCTTTCATTTAAGTGGAAACTCAATAACAGATCTAAAATCTATCAAACCACTTTTACCTCAGGTAGTTTAATTGATGCTATTGCTGCAATAAATGAAGCTGTTGGTACCACAGTTACTTATCCTAATACATCAACCTTAAATAAGTTGATGTTCATTTCAACTTTAAAGGGTGCAGCTTCAAAAATTGAAGTTATTTCTGATTCAAGTACTCTGCAAGCAGTTAGAGCTTTAGGATTTGTAAGTACCAATAATATTGCATTAGGAACTGGAAGACCTTTACCTGATGCTTACCTTGATAGCTCAGGTAATCTAATTATAAGTGGTGAAGTTCTAAGAAATCCAGTTACTGGAGACCCTTTTGATCCTGCAATTTCAATGTTGTATATTCAATATCGCGGCTTAAGAAAAGATGTTTCGCCAATGGCTAGAAATCCTGGTCTATTGGAATTATCAGATACTGATTCTCTAGAAACATTCTTAGGTCCAATAACAGCAGAAAATCCATTGGCCCTTGCGATGTATTTTGCCATGTTAAATGCTCCAAATGTTGTTGTTAAAGGTCTTGGTGTTGATGAGATTTCGGCAGCATATCCAGAAGGAACGCCTGATGCTTATCAAAGGGCAATTGATTTCTCAAGTGGATATGAGATTTATGCCATTGCTCCTCTTTCACAAGAAGAGGCAGTACATCGACTATTTGCGACTCACGTAATCTCTTTTGCCGATCCTGTTAATGAAAACTCACAAAGAGAAAGACGAGTTTATATAAATCCTAAGTTTCCAACTAGAGCAATGGATACTATTATTGGGTCAGGATTAGCAGCTAATACTCCGGTCTCAACTACTAATCAAATAAACCTTGACGTTAATACATCAGCAGCATTACTTGCTGCCGGAATAAATCCAGCTCTTCCAATAGCCTATGATAGCCAAGTTTTTCTTAAGGTTAGTACAACTGCTGGAATTAAAAATTACTCAGTTGCTCAAGTCAATGGTGTTGTTGTTACTTTGAGAACAACTTTTACAGGCTCGCAAAATACTGATTCATTTTATGAATCAACTACTTTGAGCACTCTTATTATAAATGCCACCTGGTCTCTTAATGTAAGAGGAGCAGCATTAGTAATTCCTGGTAGTACTTTACCTGATACCCAAAAAATAGCTGAGACTGTCAATCAATATGCTCAGACATTTAAGCATAAGCGTGTTTCATATATTTTTGCAGATGAAGTATCAGCTTCATTAGATGGTTTAACCCAAGTAATTAAAGGTTATTATCCAGCAGCTGCTTATGCAGGGGTAAATGCCTATCAAAGACCACAACAACCTTTATCTAATTTTCCAATTACTGGTTTTAATGGAACATTTAGAACAAAGGGGTATTTTAACGATAAGCAACTAAACTTAATTGCAGGCGGTGGAGTTATGATTCTCGTAAATGATAAAGCTGGATTACCAATTTATGCCCGCCATCAATTAACTACAGATGTTTCATCATTAGAAACTCAAGAAGACTCTATTTTAAGAGCAGTTGACACCGTTGCTCTTCTTACTAGAAGCCGAGTTAAACAGTTTCTTGGGAATAGAAATATAACTCCAGATTTATATTCAGATTTGGCGACTCTTCTTGATGCAATAAAATCGTTCTTAATTAACGATGTTGGATGCTTAGCAGATTTTAAAGTGTTAAGTCTGCTTCCAGATCCTGACAGAAAAGATGGAGTAATATTAGAAATTGGTCTAACTGTACTCTATCCAGTTAATAGAATCAGTGTTTACCTATACTTCTAAAGGAATAAAATGCCATTACGAGACTTAATTAAAAAAGCAGACAATTCAATAGCCCCAGACCGAATATTAGAAGGAGATCAATACGACATTAAAATTGATGCTCTTCTTGGGGATGTAATTTCTCTAGCTGATGCTTTAGATACCAGAACAGGATCTGGTACAGCAGGCGGAGATTTATCGGGTACTTATCCAAATCCCCTAGTTGTAAAATTAAGAGGAAAGTCAATTCCTTCAGCAGCACCTACAACTGGTGACTATCTAAATTACGATGGAACCAGTTGGATTTATGTTGGTGGAACCTCAGGACCACCAACGGGAACTGCAGGTGGAAATTTATCAGGTTCTTACCCAAATCCAAAAGTTATTAAAGTACAAGATGAAGCAGTAAGCGCAACAGCTCCTACTAATGGTCAAGTTTGGGTTTACGATGGAGTAACAACTAATAGTTGGGTTCCAACTAGCCAAAGTGCGATGACAGTAAATGCTGGGAGTATTCAAACTTATCCAGTTGCTACAACTACTCCAACTACTGGCACAGTAATTACCTATACTGGTTCTACTTACGAACCAATGGCTTTACCTTTAGAGATTGAAAATATTCTTCCTCCAACTCTAGGAGGAGTTGACTATTTTTCAGGCTCTGAAGGAACAGCCGCATTTTTAACTTATGGAGATGTAGCTTCTTATGTAACTGTAGATGCTCTTCCAGTAATAAGAGGGAATAGTTGGACAAATGCTGGACATATGAGATTTGATGATACCAAACGTCCAGGTTGGATAGTATTCCAAAGAAGTGATGATGCACCTTTTATTTTATTCTTCTCAAAAGGATTAACTTCACCAACAAGCGATACTGCTATTTGGATCACTAACAGCTTTGATGATTGCGATGAGAAAACTAACGGTGCGACTTTAAGTTTTCTATTCTCTCAAACAATGACAGGAACTCTAGATCCAAACAACTTTTACGGCTTAGAAGTTAGCTCTACAGCAAATAAAAATGAATGGATTGTTTCAACAGTTAAGACTGTAGGAGGAGTTACAAGCACCATCAGTACTTCAACATTTATTTCTGATAGTTATCCCGCACCTCTTGTTTGTTTAGAAAGGCATTCAAGTACATTTAGAGCTTGGATTGGTAGAGATAAAAACTCAATGAAGCAGGTTGCTGTTGATGAAACAATTGCCATTACACCAAATAGATTGTCAATGACCTGTATCTCAACAGGAAGACCAAATACAGTATTTGGCATTAACCAGATATTAAGAACTTCAGAAGCACTTATTTAAATGAGTGGCTTATTAATTAAAGAAAGAAAAAATACACCATGGCTCTAAAAAAATGGGATCGTTATAACCAATATATCGAAGATTTTGATGATCAACTCTTTGCGAGCGGCGAAAGTATATACATTGCTGCAGGTCCACCTAGATTATCTAGCATTGGTGGTTCTATTGCTGCAGCTGCACAGCTAAATCAAGGTGCAGAACAATTTGCTAGAAGAATCGGCTTTATTCAAAATTTCTCATTAGGTCAGTCGATGAATCTAATGAGATTTTTCGAAGTAGGAAGCTACAGACAATATTTCATTCCAGGAAAAGTAATTGGAAATATTGGATTGAGCAGAATCTATTATCATGGACCTTCATTATTAAGATCCATGTATTCGTATTACCAGGATCTATTGCCCCCAACAATTATTCCTTCTGTATTTCCCAATAATGCGAAATTACTCAATCCACACAACGTAATAATTCCACCTGGCTATGAGAACGTATTTATGAATCTTGCATCTGACATGTTTAAACAACCAATTGGATTGTTAATGTATATGGCAGATTCTAATGATCAAACACTTGGAGCTATGTATATTGAACAAACCTATTGTCCTTCGCACCAGGTAGGCTGGGACTCCCAGGGGATAGTCATACAGGAGTCGGCAAGTTTGCAGTATGAGCGTATCATACCGATCAGCGTTAACAGCATCGCTCTAGTGACTGGCAATGAAAATCCTCTAAATTCATAATTATCCCTTGACGTGTGATGTGTAAGTTATATAGTTCTTCTTATGACTTACACAATCAAAACCCTCATCGAAGCAGTAAATAATAGCAAAACTTTCAAAGAAGTATTTCAAAAATTGGGTGATTATAAGAATCGTCCCTTTAAAAGGAGAGTTTTATCCTCAATAGCTAAGCACAAAATAGACACCTCTCATTTAGTTCTCAAAGAGAAACAAACTTCGACAAATAAAATTTATTCTTTCGAAGAAATTTTAGTGGAGGATGGGGATTATAGAGGTGGGGCTAAAGAAATTAAAAGAAGATTATTTAAAGCAGGAATGTTGAAAAATGAATGTTATATATGTCATATTACAGATTGGCGAGGAGAACCAATTACTTTGCAATTGGACCATATAAATGGGAAACCAACTGATAATAGATTAGAAAATCTGCGTATCCTCTGTCCTAATTGTCATGCCCAAACCCCAACCTATGCTGGAAGAAATTCCAGATTTAAGAAGGCCAGTTCAATATGCCCTAAATGCGGGATGAAAAAGTATCGACAATCTGAAACCTGCTTAAAATGCAGTAGAAAATTAAATCAAAAAATTAATTGGCCAGAAGATAAGGAGCTATTTAGTTTAGTTAAATCTTTAGGGCTTTCTAAAACTGCTACAAAATTTGGAACTACTGCGCCTGTTCTTAAGAAACGACTAAAAGTTAGGGAGTTTAATTATCTTCCCTATAAAAGAAATACAAATGGCAAATAATTTTTCTTAAGGCCGCAAAAAGAACATGTAACATGTATAAATTGCGGCCTTAAGATTATTCTAATTTATTTACGTACTCATTAATCTGACTTTTAACGCTTAATAATTTATTAAGTTCAGAATTTTTAATGATTTTCTCAATTTCCTCAAAACTAAATGTACAGCTGCTAATTAAACTATCAATTATTTTCTTATCAGAAAGTGGAGTTGATAATTCTTTAATAAAGAAATACTTATTAATGCCCATTACATAGAAATGGGCATAGAACTTTCCTTCATCAAATATCCAAAATTTACAATGTCCAATGCTACCTTCTCTACACTTATTCTGCAATCCTGAAGGCTTCTCAATTGATTCTAATGAGAAGATAGCCCTTTCTTTATACCAACCATGACTTAGTACAGAGAAAGATTTCTCAATTATATCGGTGTTTCTAGTTAGATATCTTAATCTTAATTTTTCTTTTAAGATTTCGATAATCTCCCAAGGAAAATATCCACCGCCATTTTTATGATAAAGGATATCTCCAATTTCTATATCTACTTCTTCAGTTTTCCAATCATTAGGAATTTGTAAGGATATCTTCATCTATTCCCAATTTAATTTATATTGATTGGCAGTTAGACGAAGTTGATCTTCCCATTCATGCGGTTTAAATACGTCGTGGATTCTTTGTAGCCTTACAAGGAAAACTTCTGATAGTCCTTTTAGACTTTCCAACTCAAAGTTCTTGAAGAGTGCAATGACCGAATGTAAGTGCAGATCGTGTTGAACTAATTCGTTGTATTCTTCATCTGTAATTAATGCACCAATTGCACACTTAGTACCATTTGGACCACGGTAAAGACACGCTTCTCCTTCAATAGCTTGTTTATTTTGAGTTAGTAAATGATCCTTTACAATTGTAAATGCTTCTTGCTCAGTCATTAGAAATTCACCTTTAACTCAAATTTATTTGCCAGATCAACAAGCAAACTTCTCCATAAATCTGGCTCATAACTATCATGAAGATTTTGAAGCTGACCAAGTAAAGCTTGGCTTTCTTCTTTAATACCAATTTCCTCTAGAGTTGGCCAAATCGTTGGATGAACAATGCCAAAACCTTCTATGCCAATATCATATTTATCATCTGGAATTAAACAACCAACTGCACATTTTGTATTGTCTGGGCCTCTATAAAGACAGTTGCCATGATTATACGCTTTCTTATTTTGTGTAAGTAAATGAGTTGCTACCTTATCGAGAATTTCTTGATTATTCATGTTGTTTCCTTTAGGCACAAAATGTTAGAAATTGACTTCTAGACTATAGGAATTGGCAATATTCTCCAACTCTTTTCTCCATTCATGTGGATCATTAGCATCATGAATTAGTTGAAGATCTCTTAGGAAATCAATATCCAGTCCTTGCATACAGGGAAGATTTTTGATTTCGTCATCAGAAGCAATCAATCCTTCTAACTTACTAGAATATTGTTCTTCTGGTATCAAACATCCGACAGCACACTTGTTACCTTCGGGATCTAGATATCGACAAACTAAGCTTTCTTCATCCCAAGCTTGTTTATTTTGTGTTAATAGATGATTTGCAACTTTGTCTAGGATTTCTTGATTT
>JACCDG011198687.1_pt1 | contig 10635 bp, 18 predicted proteins | sample 7442471 | NCBI WGS metagenome assembly JACCDG01 (sample SAMN15323444, study PRJNA562643) | freshwater metagenome | isolation source: river surface water | place: USA:Blue River Watershed | collected 2017-08-17 | reverse complement strand
TATGCCGAAAGTGGATGGTGTTGTTCAAAATCGCGCCGCAGGCGGACGCTTTTGAATTGGGCCATGACGAGTGCAAAGCCTGCCGCCGAAAGCTTGGCGCCTATCTCGCGAAACTCCCGACGAAGGACACGGCCTGATGACGCGAAGCTCTCTGCAATTGGAGCACCATTGGCGATGACCGACCGGCTTCGCTGGAAACTGGGCGCCGGCCGGCGCGATCACATCATCAAGGCGGTCATGGACGCGCCCGAGGGCAAGATCGTCGAGATCAGGGATGAGACCCGTAGTGACGCCCAGAACCGGCTGATGTGGCCCCTGCTCACCGACATCTCGACGCAGTGCGATTATTACGGGCGCAAGCTGCCGCCCGACGAGTGGAAGAACGGCGTCATGCTGGCGCTCAATTCGATGGAGCGGCAGACCCCGGACTTCCTGCCCGGCCTCGTGCCCGGCACGATCTGGCCGCGCGGCCTGTCCACCTCGGCGCTGACCAAGGTGCGCTTCTCGGAGTTGATCGATCTGATCTATTATGTCGGCGCTGAGCGCGGCGTAAAGTTCCGCACCGACAAAGAAACGACGCGCAAGCGGGCGGCGGCCGAGGGGCTTATTTAAGCCCGCTGCTTCTGCATGGCGCGGACCTGCTTCGTCCACAGCTCCAGCTTGACCTCGCCCTTGGTCTCCTGCTCGATCCGCATCTGCACCTGAACCGGCGGGATGACCCCGTCGACCAGATAATAATGCATCATCCGGGGCGAGCGGTCGATCCGCTTCCCGAAATCGATCTGGGTAATCTCGTTGCGCTCCAGCCACTTAGCGAGAGCGTCGGAGCCTGGGGTGGTGCTGGTCATGACCCCAATATGCAATTTTTCTGCGGGCAAGACAAGGGCCTAGCATTTTTCTGCAGGCTAGGGCTTGCAATCTATTTGCCGGCAATCTAGTTTCTCGTTGTCGGCAGGGACATGATCCCACGGGCCGACGTAAACAGAGGAACTTGAAAATGAAAACTGGTTTGAACCTCGTTGAGCTGGCCACCGAAATCGAGCGCCGCGCCAACGCCAAGAAAGATTACGTCGTCGACACCAAGAACATCCGCATGGACGCCCCGGCGGAAGGCGGAAACGCGCTGGTGTTGGCTGAGCGCGAGACGGTCGCCATCAACGACGTCGCCCACCGCCAGATCGGCGAGTACGCCGACATCCCGGCGAAGTATTACGACCGCATGCGCGCCGAGGCCCCCGGCCTGCTCGCCATGAACGTCAATAACTGGCTGAAGGCCGCCCCGGCGAAGCGCCTCGTCCGCACCCTCGACCAAACCAACCGCGCCTTCCTGAGCGACCGTTACCGCCCGCTCGAAAACGAAGACCTCGCGCAGGCCGTGTTGCCGCCGTTGCTGGAGATGGGCGTCGAAGTCATGTCGGCTCAGATCACCGACAAGCGCTTCTACATCAAGGTGGTCGACAAGAACGTCGTCCGCGACCTCCCCTTCAAGCTTGGCGAAGGCCACCACATCACCCGCAAGCAATGCCCGGCGCTGGTGATCAGCAATTCGGAAGTGGGCTACGGCGCGCTCTCGATCAACGCGGCGGTCATGGATCAGTGGTGCACCAATCTCGCGGTGTTCAGCCAACACTCGATGAAGAAGTACCACGTCGGCGGCAATCTGGTTGGCGGCGAGTTCACCGACAACATGATGCACCTCCTCTCGGACGAGACCCGTCGCCTCACCGATAAGGCGCTCTGGGCCCAAGTCGGCGACGTCGTGCGCGGCGCGTTCGACGAGGCGGTCTTCAACGCCCGCGTCGATGAAATCGAAGGCTTGCAGGAGTGCAAGATCGAAGGCGATCCGCTGAAGGTCGTCGAGCTGACGGCGCGGAAGTTCGGCTTCACGCAAGGCGAGCAGACCTCGATCCTGCGCCACCTGATCGAGGGCGCTGATCTCTCGGCCTACGGCGTCTACAACGCGGTCACCCGCACCGCCGAAGACCTCGCCGATTACGACCGCGCGAGCGACTTCGAGAAGATCGGCGGCAAGCTGATCGACCTGCCGAAGGCGGATTGGCGCGAACTCGCGAAGGCCGCCTAACACCAACCCAGGGGCGGGAGAAATCCCGCCCCACCCTTTTGGGGACCAAACCAATGCCCAAGCCCACAGAAGACCAAGTCACGCGCGCCGCGAACCGGATCGACCGTCACGTCGGCCAAACCGTCCGCGCCCGCCGGCTCGCCACCGGCATGAGCCAGGAGCGTCTTGCCGAGCTGATCGGCGTCACGTTCCAGCAGGTTCAGAAATACGAGAAAGGCGTCAACCGCATCTCCTGTTCGCGGCTTTACGACATCGCCCGCGCCCAGGAGATGCAGCCGGGCGAGTATTTCCCGGCGATCAGCAAGGGGATCAAGAAATGACCGACAAAATTCGCATCATCGCGGTCGACGATCAAGCGGGCGCCTTTACCGAGGAGTGGCCGCTTGAGCGCGACAATTGGGGTTCAACCTTCCAGATGGCTGAGAAGCGCTTCATGAGGCTCATTGAGCGCGACGGCATCGCGTTCGCCCTCCTCCAGTCTCTCACCTATTCCGAGCCGGTGTGGACCCAGGTTAATAGCTATCGGCGGCTGGATTGAAAAAAGATTGCCGGTCGGGGTTGACCTATCCCCGACCGGCAATTATATTTCCTGTGTCGGTCGGGGCAGGAACCCAAGGCCGCCGAGGAGAACCAAGATGACCCCCACGCAGCAGGAAGCCCTCCAATCGTTCGCCGCAGACGGCCTCTTCCCGGTCGTCGTCCGCATCGGCCGCAGCGGCGCCAAGGCGCACCCGGCGATGGCGCAACGGGACGCGAATGGCCGCTACCAGCTTGGCGTCGGCTCGTTCGTCGCCTGCTCGTGCGCCGGCACCCAAACCGGCCACGCGCGCAACAAGGCTCGCATCGTCCGCGCCGGCTGGGAAAGCGTCACCTGCGGCACCGCGCGGGTGGGAGGTTGAGGCCCATGAAGGACAATCTCCCCCTGCTCCGCGCCGAGTGGCTCGCCGCCGAGCGCCTCTGGCGCAGCGCCTGCGCCGCCGAAGGCGTCTGCATCTATAGCGACGCTGCCGAGGGTCAGATGATCGGGCGCGGCAAGACGCGGGCGCCCAACCGCCTGAAGGTTCTATTCGACGCCGCCGACTTAGCGCGCGCCGCTTATTTTGGAGGACGTACGAGATGAAGCGACATGGCTACCAAGTGCTGGCCGAGGAGGACTCGCCGACCGAGGCTATGGTCGCGGCGTCCGTCTTACTGGGTAAGCTGATTGGCGAGGATTACCCGGACGGCGGCGGTAAGGTGATCAAAAAGGTCGATCTGGTCGTGCGTGTCACCATTAGTTACGAGGAATGAAGATGACCCTCACCGAACTCGCCGTCCTGCAGCGCGCCAACGACGACTACACGGCGGCCCTAGCCGCCATCGTCAACGCCGCCAAGACGCCCGGCAAGCGCCCCAGCGACCCTGGGGCCCTGATCCGGGCTTACGACAAGGCCCGTGGCCTCAGGGAGGAACTCCTGACGCCGGAGGCCGTGGCCTACCTGCTCGGCTGCACGGCGGCCTACCACGCCAGCTTAGGTCAGTAATTTTCCGTTAACCGGGTTGGGTCAAACGCTTGGGGCGGCAGCCATGAGCGTTTCGACCCACCCCGACCCACCCGAAAGCGACGACCTCGCCCAGGCGCTCGCCTGGGCCATCGTGGCGGCCTTCGGCGTATGGGCTGGGTGGGGCTGGCTGGCCGATGGGGTGAACGCCCTCAGCCTGCTCCTGGCCGTGGTCTTCGGCCTGTTTCAAGTGGCCACCAACATCCTGGCCGTGAAGGTCCGCGAGCTGGCCGCCCGCGAGGCTTGGATCACCATGATCGCCGCCGCCGTGGCGATGGTCGTCACCGGCCTCTTCACCCACGAGAGCTTGACCCACGCCTACGCCGTCACCCAGGAGAAAGGCTACGCCTCGGCCGACCCCGAGCTGATGGGCTGGCTGCTGCTGGCCGTCCCGTACCTTGAGCCGTTGTTCTTCTGGATCAACCGCCTGCTGACCGAGCCGCCGGTCGAGCGGACGCGTTTGGTGACCCAGGTCGGCCTGCTGCCGGCTTTGGCCGTCCTTTTGTTTGGCCCCCAAGCTCTGGCCGCCCAACCTGCGCCGCCGGCCGTCCGCGCGCCAACCGAACCTCGGCCGGTGACCCAGACCTTGCCAAGGGCGACCGTGACGCGGCTGGCCGACCCACGTCGGGTCGAGGCGCGGCTGCTTTTGGAGCAGGGAAAAACCCCGTACTCCGTGCACAAGGCGACGGGCGTGCCGCTGTCGACCCTGAAGGGCTGGGCCAAGCTCGCCGCCTGATGTAGGGCCGGCTACAGGTACTCTCTGGCGTATTTCAAGGCGAGATCGTGCATGGTGAGGCCGCCTTCGGCGGCCGGCTTTTTGTGGTGCTCATCCTCGTGGTGCTTGCGGCACAACCAGACGACATCGAGCGGCCTCGTGTAATCCTCGTGATGCATGTGCGCGGGCTCGCCGCAAACCTTACAGCCAAAACGCTCGATCTTGCCGGCCCGTAGAGCCGCGTTAGCCGCGTTGCGGCAGGCGAACGCCATAAGCTTTGCCGCTGACGCGTATTCTTTGTACGTCCTGCTGTATTCCCGGTAATGTTTGCGATAACAGTCACGGCACCACGACCGACACTCGCGCCAGCGTTCACCACATCGGAAGCACAGAACTCGGCCCATTTTACTCGCCGCGCGCCGCTTGGTTATTGCGACCGACGACGGCGACGACCTCGTCGCGCTGGCGGCAAACCGCCGTGATCACGGCTTCCTGCTGGTGATCGCGCCGCATCCAGAAGCCGCGCTCGGCGAGCTGCGCCGCAAGCGCCGCGCGATCCTCGGACAGCGGCGGAAGTTCGCTCTCTTCAGGGATCGCCAAGCGCTCACACGGCTGGGTGAGTGCGCCCCGCAGGGGAAGCTCAAGCGGGCGCACTTCCGGCGACGTCGCGCAGCCGGCTAACGCCAGCGCGCCAAGCGACGTACATTGCATGAGCGTCCTGACGCTGCTGCGCATCTGCGATCTCTCGTTCCGTTTCGACCAGAACCGTGCGGGTGATTTGGTTAACCGATTCTGTGCGATCCGCCTCGTCGCGGGCGATCTCACTCAGGGCCAATCGAGCTTCGGCGGCGGCCCGCAGCTGATTAGTTCGCGCCAGTGCTTCGTTGAGGTCTTCGATTTTGCCTTGCTGTAACCGAAAAAATATCCACAGGCCGGCGACCGCCAACGCCGCCACGACGAAGAGGCCGATCTTGAGTGAAGAGAAAAGGCCCATCACGCGATAGCCTGATTGTTGACCAGCCCGCCCGTGGGCGAGAGCGTCGCGCGCTCGCGGGCGGTTTTCTCCACGCCCCGCGCAACGAACGCGCCGGTCGAGAAGGCCAGGAAGACGTTCACTGCGTCGTACTGCACCGTCAGTCCGTTCATCGGCGCGTAGATGTACGAGAAGAAGCCGACACCAAAGCCGAGCCAGCCAAACGCGCGTCGCCAGCCGGTCTCAATGAAGCGATCCAGGCGACGCGAGAGGTGGTTGTAAATCTTGAGGCTGATGTCGAGGGCGATGGCGGCGTTCATGCGCTTATCATGCGCCAGCCGGCGCGCACGCGGCGCTCACAACAGCGAGTACACGTACTGCGCCTCATACGTGAATGTGTCGAGCACGGCGGCGCCGTCGCTGTCGTTGTAAACCGTGGCCGTGCCGGAGATGTAATTGCCGCTGGTGGCCGGCGTAGGGCGCGCGGAGATGCGCACCGCAAGCTGATCGCCCACTTGCGCCGAGACGGTCGCGGATACGCTGGTGTAGCCTTGCGCGACGCCGTTTTTGATCCACGCCACCTTGCCGTCGCCGCCGCCGAGCACGACGCGCAATTGAATGGTGGCGTCGATGGCCGCGAGTGTGACGGGGGAGTTTTCCTCGACGCCGCTATATTCATCCGTGACTGTGATGTTGCCCCAATTGACGGCGCTCGGCGTGACGTCTGAGCCGCCCGCGCTGAACGATCCAAAGGGAAAGAGAAGCCCGCCGCCGCTCATCGATTGCGCCGGTAGCCGCGCAGCAATACCTTCGCGCCGCGCGCGCCGGCTGTGCCCACGGTGTCGATGTCGAACGTCACGGTGGAGCCCGCCGCAATAGACGTGGTGCTGAGCACCGCCGCCGTGGCCGCCGTTGAGGAATCAAGTTCGTTGTTGTCGATGGTGAGGGTAGTGGAGAAGATCGATGCCCCGCCCACGTTGATGTCAAAGGCCAAGATCGAGCCGCCCGTTTGCGCCACGCTGAGCGAGGCGATGGGGTTTTGGTCGAGGTAGATCGTCCACGGCATGCGAAAGGTGATCTTCGCCGTGCCGGTGGTGAGATTGGTGGACTCGTCGGAGCCCGCGAATTGGTAGTCGCCGTTTTCGATCAGCGCCTTGCCGTCCACGCAGCGATACCAAAGCAGGCGCGTGACGCCGGAGCCTTCGCCCACGAAGAGGGCGCAATCGCCAGCGACCGTGGTGATGTTGAGTGAGCCCGGCAGGATGAGGTTGCTCGAATGTGTCAACGTCAGCGCGCCATCGAACACCACCCAGCGCAGCGCGCCTTGCTGCAGCGTGACCGCCGAGATACCGGTCGTGCCGGTGACGTGCAGGAAATTGCCGGTGGCGCTGTTCAGGTTGATCGTCGCCGCACTGGCGACCGCCGCGCCTTCGGCCATATTGAGCGGCCCGGTCATGTCGCCGCCGGCCTTCAATAGGTAGGGCGTTAGATCGCTCGCATCGAGATAGCCGGCGGCCTTGAAGATCGGATTGATCGTCGTGACCGTCGCGCCGTCGTCGTCCTTCAGGATCGCCTTGTAATCGAGATCGTCCTTGAAGAAGGCTTTCGGGAAGCGACCCGAGCTGTTGGCGGTCAGCACGCCAGCGGTGGAGGCGGGCGTCACCCAATCGGTGTCGGTGTAGACCTCTTGGAGGACGTCGGCGAGTGAATAGAAGGTGAGCGTCCAGCCAGAACCGACAACGCTAGAAGCGTCGATAACCGAGGCGAGGGCGTCTGCGACAGGGCGATGCATGAGCCCAATTGTAGTCGACTACGCGTCGGCGCTTTCTTCGGAGAGAAGGCGCGCCAGCAGCGGAGAGGCTGCGGCGAGGCTGAGCAATTCAGGGCGGCCGGTGACGACGGCCATGAGCGCCTCGCGCAGCGACATGCTGTGCTTCTCGGCCAGCTCCATCACACGGCGCGTGAACACTTCCGTCATCGACTGATTGGGGCTGTCGACGCCCGTGATGTCGTCGCCGCCACGCCACGCGGCGGCTTGCGTCGCCGCCGTATTTGGCAGGCCGACCTCCTCACCCAGTGAGCGGTAGAAGCCGACGAAGTCGCGATACTCGGATGGCGGCGGTCGACCGCCCCACCAATTGGGCTGCTCCAGCGCGTCGTCGATGTCGATCTCGCCGGACTTGAATGCGTTGCGCGGCACGAAATCTTGGTTCTGGTATTGCACCGGCTCGCCGCCGGTTTTGAGCCAGCGCGGGTCGGCGCTCATGATCGCGGGGAGGGCTGTCGCGTGCTTGTCGATGGTGGCGACGTCGGGGTGCAGGTTGCCGCGCAGGTTTTCGCGGAACGACGCCGTCTTCGACGCGGTGACGGGGTCGAGCCCTTTACCCTCGACGACATTGTTGGCCAGACGCTGCTGCAGCGTCTTCCAGAGGAAGTGCCCATACTTATCAGGCATCGCCACCGGCACGCCTTCGCCGCGCGCCACCGAGCCGTGCGCGACGATAGCGCGCCGCATCTGATCGGGGACATTGGATTGCGGCGACAGCGCCGCGTTAATGCCGATGAAGCGGTCAAACGCCTCGGGGTCGGTCGTTGTCTCCTCGAACATCGCCCGCATCGGGCGCGTGTCGTAGAAGAGGTGGCCGTCCGCCTCGACGCCGCGCTCGATGGTTTCCAGCATGCGGCGGCGCACCTCTTTGTCGGAGGTGAGGGCGGCCATGCGGGGCGTCATCCGGCGCGGCGTGTGATACTCGATGGTGGCTTGGCGGCCAACCTGAGCGTCGGCGCGCAGCATCTCGCGCAGCGCCGAGATGAAGCCCTCGTTGTCGATGCCGCCGCGATCAGACTGCCGCAGCAGCTCGTTGACGGCGCGCCGGATAGGGGCCATGCCGCGCGCCATCAATACGCCCCGTCGCGGTTAAGCTCGTCGCGCAGGGCTTCACGCGAAGCGCCAAAGGCCAGCCCAAGCCCAGCCCCGGCTGGCGCCGCCTGACCGAAGAACTTCGCCAGTCGGCGCGCCATCGGCGCGCCGATCTCGCGTTCGCGCCCGAGCACATTCTCGTAATGCTTCGGCAGCTCGTCGCCACGATGCAGCGTCCCCCATAGCGGGTAGTCGAGGGCGGAGAACGGGGCGGGGCCTTGCAGTAGGCCTTCGGTCGTCTTCGTGCTGTTGGTCTGCGCCCAGCGCGCCAACGCCTCACCTAACTCGGCTTGATACGCCGAGAGCGTCGCTTGACGCGCGACGTATTCCGGGTCGCTGAGCGCGCGCTCGTAGGCTGCCTTGAACTCCGTGCGCGCCTCCTTGAGGTCGGCGCGCCCCGGGTTGCGCCAGTAGGCGTCCTCGACAGCGTCGAGCTGTCGCTTCAAACGCTGCGCGAGTTCGCGACCAAGCTTTTGCGCGGTTGGGGATGCGGCGGCGTCGTCGAGATTGGTGCCGTCTGGGATGCGTCCGCCCGAGCCGAACGCGTAGACGTGCTGCATCTCGTGCACGAGCGCCGGGGGCGCCGGAGCGCCCGTGAAGATGCCGTGCGAGCGTCCCTCGCGCGCGCCCGTGCCCAGCACGACGACGGGATCGTTGCTGCGGTTCAGGCCTGCTTGAGCGGCGCCGGCGTCGATCTCCGGGTCCATACGGACGAAGGTTCGGTCCATCAGGCCGCGCGAGACTGGCGCGTTGGGGGCGAACTCGGAAAGATAGCCGCCGCCGCTGAGCGTACCTTCAAACTCGGAGCCGAGTTCATCGATATTGCCGAGGCGGGTGTCGCCCCAGCCGCGCGGGCGCAGCCAAACTGGGTCGCCAACGAAACTGGGCGGCGTCGGCGACGTGGTGACGCCAAGCTCGCCCCAGATGTCGTGCTGGTTGGCGCCGCCCCAAAACATCTGGTTGGCGCGCTCGGCCTGCTTGGCGGTGCGGGAGACCGGCGTCAGCATCGACACCGCGTTGCGGTCGAAGGAGGTCACTCCTTCGCCAAACTCGCGCAGGCCCGCCATGATCGCTTGGCGTAGTCCAGGGATCGCCATTACGCAGCCCTCCGATCTTCACGCTCGGAGCGGCGCGTCGGCCCAGAGACGACGCCTGAGCCTGCACCCACGAACAGAAGCAGCGCGGCGATGCGGCGGCGCAGCTCGGCGAGGGAGATCGGCTTCGCGAAGTCTTCGACGCCTTCGTTGTAAACCCATTCCGGCAGGATGCCGGCCTTCTGGTCGGCGTACGTCGTGTCTGCGCCGGAAGCGCCAAAATTCTGCTTCGCGTAGGGGCCGAAATTGACCCACGAATTCTGACCCCGCGTCTCGGCGGTCATGCCGAGGGCGGCCAGATCGGAATACATCGCCCGGTGATGACGGAAGGCGTTCTCCTCGCCGGTCGCGCGGAAGCCTGCGCCAATCGGCGCGTGCCCCAGCGCGTCATGGACGACGCGGAAGGCGTCGTTTTGCACGAAGGGTTCGCCGCCGAAGGCGCGCTTGCCGAAGCCGCGCACCTCGCGCAGTAAAGGCTGGTCGCTGATCTCGCTGAGCGAGCCGTAGCCGTCAGCGGTCGGGAAAATGTAGAGGTGCTTGTTCTCGCGCAAATCCTCCAGAGCCAAGCGCGGGGAGGCGGCGTAGGGGTCTTTGCCCTTCGGGTTGAATTCGAACTTGTAGCCACGGTCGATCAGGGCGTCGAGCTGATCGAGGGTCTCGTCGCCCATCTGCCGCCACGCCGCAGAGACGAGCCGATCCGTGGGCGCATGCTCCATCTCGTCGTACGCCGTCGCAATGCGGGTCGCGCGCTCAGGATCGACACGCGCCCAGCGCGTCGGCGGCGAGAATTCGCGGCCGGTCGAGAGAGCGTAGTCGTGCGCGATGGCGCGCAGCATCGGGTTTGGCGTCGCCGCCGTGGTGTCGCGCCCAAGCGCAGGGATGAACGCGCGGGTCGGCGCGCCTTCCAACGGCTGGCGCATTTCCATGAGCCGCGCGAGTTCTCGCTGCAGCGCGCGGACGGACGGCAGGCGCGCCATTAGAGCGCCGTCCCGCCGCTCGGCGGCCGAGGCTCGACGTAAATTGCACCGACCGTCTTGCGGCCGGCGGTCGTAAGCGCGCTTACATCCGTCGTGGCGGCGAACGTCACCGCGCCGCCGGCATTCCCCGCATCATCGTAATAGACGTAGTACACGAGCCCTCGCGTCACGCCGGAGACCGATCCAGCCTGTATTGTAGCCGCTGCGGTCGAGCGGGTGTGTTGAGCGACGGAGATCGTCGCCAAGGTCTCGGAGGTCGCTTGGCTGGAGAGTGGTTTGCTGGGAACTTGGTGGTAGCCTGTCGTGATCCCGCGCAGCACAGCCAACATCAT
>JACCDG011031720.1_pt1 | contig 10635 bp, 11 predicted proteins | sample 7442471 | NCBI WGS metagenome assembly JACCDG01 (sample SAMN15323444, study PRJNA562643) | freshwater metagenome | isolation source: river surface water | place: USA:Blue River Watershed | collected 2017-08-17 | reverse complement strand
TTTAGCATCGGATGCTTCGCATCCTCGCCGCCCGGAACTTGTTCCGTAGGAACAAGGTCCAGGTGTCGCACGCTTCGTCGCTTCGCTCCTCGCGACGCGCTTCGCGCTTGCTCCGACCTCTTCGGCTATTATTTTATCATTTTTTTTATTAAAAAAAGAAAAGCAAAAAAGAAAAGCAAATTATAGTTTAGAGTCGGGGGTGGAGGATTCCTCTTGGTCGGTGATTGTGAGAAGTGAAGAATCAGCTGTTGCTTCGGAAACAACACCATCACCAACGCTGATGCTTTCGGTTAAATCTAAGTTTATAGAAATAGGTTTAATTACAATCGGTGTTTTTTTGCGCATGTTTGGAGATTGAGGAGGAGTAACTAAAAATTTAAATATATTCTCTTCACGTGGTGAACTTGATTGGGATTGAGAAGAAATAGTTGCGTCTAGGTAGGAACGGGATGCGGTTGGGCCGACTTGAGAGGCGTATTTACCGTTGTAACGATATTGCGGAAAGTTATATTCGTTGTCAATTTTATTAAAGTATATTTGGCCGATACTCATATTTGGGTAAATCATAACTGGATGTATAACTGTGATTTCAAGCGTCCATTGCGCTTTAAATCCAACATCGCCGAATCCTGCTGAAATATGTGTTTGAATTCCAAGTCGTGCCATACTTGAACGGCCTTCATACATTGGAATGTAATAATCACTTCCGATTGCTTCAACCGTACAACCTAAATACAAAATACCCGGCATAAGTTTATAACCTTCTTTTGGAATTTTAAAACTCGTTGTCTGATTATTTCCCCTAACATCTAAATAATGATTTCTCGGCGAAAATTTCGACTTTAGATTATAAGTTGCGAGTTCATCTCCCAAACTCACATCATACGAATTCGGACCTAACTTGCGACTATCATACGGCTTTATAACAATCCGGCCAATCTCATACTCCTCCCTAATCTGTTCCCTCAACAAAATCGACATATTTCCTTTTCTTCTTTTCTTTTTTAATTTCTTTTCTATTTCCATTTTCTATTTTCATTTTCTATTTTCTCTTTCTATTTTCTCTTTCTATTTTCCATTTTCTATTTTCTATTTTCTATTTTCTATTTTCTATTTTCGAAAATAAAAAATGTGTATATTACAGTTGGGCCTCTTGGCGCGCGATACGGCACATTTGGTTTTGATATGTTGAACAAAATATATTGAAATTACGAATATCATATTTTACTTAATTCAAGGTTTGGCTAGTTTTTGAATTAAAGTAAAACACCTAATTGAAATCACGAATCGAATATGTTCCTATCATCAAACATAAGTGTGCCATCCGGCGCCCAGGCCGCCTCCATAAAACTATTTAAAGGTTTAATCGAAGAAAATAAATAAGCAAAAAATTAAAAATTGGCCAGACCCGGGCGCCATATGGCACATTTATGTTTGCTATTATAAACATATGTGATTGACATTGGCAATATGTCACATTTACTGTAATTCAAAACTCTGCGTTTTTTTGACATTTGTAAAACTCAATATTCGTAAGCGAATACAATATGTTTATAATATCAAAACCTAATGTACCAAAACCGCGCGCCTATTGGCTCAACTATTATTCTTGTATTTTTAAAATTTGTAAAAATAATATATTCTTCAGCTTTTTTAAATTGTAAATTCTTCAGCTTTTTTAAATTGTGAATTCTTCTGCTTTTTTATAATGAAAAAAAGCAAAAGAGGGTGTTACTAAATATTTTTTTGGAACTTGATGTGGATGTGATTGCAACATTTCTTTTTGCCACAGTATTTTTGCGTTATGGGTTTTGTGTTTTTACAACGGGGGCATGTAGAACGGCAATTTATGCATATATTATATTTACCACCGTGTTTATTTACTAATTCATATTTATAGTTATAGGTATATATATTAGCATGAATACATTTTTGGCAATAACAAACTGTTACGTCGTAGCGGCAAGAATAAAATAAACAATGTGTACATTGTATTTCACCAAAATATTTTTTCTCTATTCTATAATGGCAAGCACACAATTTATAACCATCAGGTATTTTTAATTGTTGCAAATAAACCTCTTTGATAAATTTTCGGATTGCAGTGCACACACTTGCAAATCTCCTTAAATCACCATTATATAATACATAATCACATATCTTATCCAACACAACTTTGTCCAACCTTTCCATTCCTAGTTTTTTAATTTTCATTTTTTTATTTTTTCATTTTTTGTTTGTGGTGGCTCCTATATAGGTATTGTTGTATCCAAAGTAATATTATTTTTTTAGTGTATTCTACTTTAAATCACCTCTTGCAATAGCCCGGACAAGTTCTATGGAATTGTAATTTTCAGTATGAATGTTTTCTGTAATTTTTTTTACAATATTTGTGCAGTCTTCATTACAACTATATTGCTTACCAAATGTTTCACGAAAATTTGAACTCATGGAATCAAATACATATGTTGTAGCAAGTTTGTTTAACTCACTTTCATAATTTGGGTCGTCTACTGGCAATTGTAAAGTGTCTCTCGCAGATTCAACCGAATTATTCCATTCATCGTTTGATATTTTTAATGATAGGTTACGATTAAGACCAGCTTTTTTCCTAACAATATTAATAAATTCATCATGAAATGATTTATAAATAAAGAACATAAATTCAACAATAATTAATCCAAGTTTAGTTCTTTTATTCATACCTTCATAATATCCTATAAGTGGTTTTGCATGCTCAATAATTTCTTTAAATACAACTTCATTTATATCTGATGTTATGTCTAAATCATTAAGAATAACCAATATCGTAATAAGAATTGTCCATGTTTGACAAAATTTATCTTCTGATATTACTTGAAATGCACGAGGACATGATGATGGTGGCATAATTGGTATAAATGTATAATTTTGGAATCTACCAAACTGTTTGAGAAAATAAATTATTTGAGCTTCTTCATCATTAACACCATTGGAATCTGTAATATAAACATAATTTGAATAAGAATTAACTATTATAGTCACTGCATGAGCCCCATCAAAACTATACCAACCTATGGGTATAATTGATATCAGATTTTTTCCGTCGCTAACTCTTTTTAACATTTCATTTGTTTTTATTGTTTCTTCAATATATATATTGGCTTCATTTTGAGCAATTTGTTTTTTTATGTCCAGATAATGTGGTCCTGATTCCAGATTTTTTATATTCGTAATTTTATTTACCCGATTTCGTTTGTCAACATATTCATCCCAATTGGTAAAAGATTTCGGGTCTATTTTCCTAGTACTTAATGTATCTTTCATCTTTATAAATGACATAATGTAAGGATTGTTTGTAAAAGTAACAGTTCCTTTTATATTTCTTGAATGATAAATATCATTCATTTCAGATGCAACATAATTTGGATATTTATACATAATTGGATTATTTGTCATATATACTATTTGCATATGCAATAACAAACTGTTTTTATCATCTGGGTTATACAGTAAATTATCATAACTACGTTTTAATATATCAATATAACTATTTTTAACCTTTGCCACACTTATTTGACTTTCTACTTTAATATTTTTTCCATCTCCCATTATTTTTGCTATTACATTTGCATATTTTATGTCAAATTCCATTGTTTGGTCATACAAGTTTATAAATTTAGGTATTAGTTCATAAACACGGTGAGCCAAAAAATTCTTATATTCTTTGTTTAAAACGGCGCCTTCTTTACGCATTTCGTTCGCAAATTTCAATGGTATCATCATTTTGATATCACCAACACCCCATGGATGTTCATCGGAAACTATAACTTCAACACCCCCGTTTTTAGAATATCGACCTCCCATAATTTATATTATTGTTTATATAGATTAAAAAAATGGTTTGGATTTTTATACTATTGTTTGTTATATTAATTATCCTTGTAATTGTAACGCAAAAAAATAAACCATTAGTAGAGAAATATAGTGAAGGGGAAACTTTTTTATAAAATTCATTTTTTAAGGAATAAAAAAATGAAAAATAAAAAACTAAAATGGGAAATCGGTGTTATGTTTGTGAGAAGTATGGTGAGACTATCGTTATCAGGTTAAATGATAGTTATTATCATTATAAAACTGTCAGTATCCATTATGAATGTTTTCCCAAATGTGAATGTGGTGAAGTGTATTGTGACAATCAATGGGATGAATGGGCAACTGCTAGCGGAAGAATATTTCATAAATGTTACAAACAAAAATGTATATCTTGCAATGTTCCAATTTTTAAGGAAGATTTTAATTATGATGGACGATATGGAATAAAAATGTGGCACGTACGATGTGAACCATCAGATAAGGACTGGCCTATTTGCAACGAAACTAATATTGCTTTATGTTTTGGCTCATTTCCACGAGAATATCGCAAATATATGCTTTTCCAATATTGGACTTTGCGCAGATTTATACGTGATAAAAATATAATTTGGAAAATCGTGACATCCGCAGTTTATCCATATGGTTATGCAACCGAAATACAAAATGGACTTCTAACGACCGATATTATGAATCGTAATAGCGGAAAATCATTAACAGAAAAATGTAAATGTGGAGAACTCAAACAATATTTGACGAATTACATACCACGATGTAATAAAGGTTGTTATTATACAATTGACAAAAAAATTGACAAAATTTGCAACATTCTTGACATACCAACCAATCTTACAACCAAACAAAAACTCATTGCAATTTCCAATTTACATTATTAATTTTTTGAACAAAAAACAAAATAAAAAATTGAAAAAACAAAATAAAAAAATTGAAAAAAGAAAAAAGAGGAGAAACGAAGTGACTAGGAATGGGAAATAGATGTTATGTTTGTGATGAGAAAAACTGTAACGAATATATTACGGTATCTGGTGTAGATAATGGCAAAACTGTATATGATTGCAGAAATGTGTTATGTCATCAAAATTGTCGTCCTATTTGCGATAAGTGTGGTGAAATATATCATTACGAAAAATGGATGCAGTGGACAAACAAATATACTGGTATTATACATATATGTGTGATACCAAGGAAATGTACGTCTTGTAATTTACGCGGCGGTTGTACCAAACGTGTATTAAAAAAAAAAATGATATGTTGGCATGAGCGATGCGAACCGTCTGACCAGAATTGGCCGATTTGTGATGAAACAAATATTGTGTTACGGTTTCATTTGTTTCCACGCGAATATCGCAAATATATGCTTTTTCAATATTGGGCTTTGCGCAATATTATCCGAGACAAAAATATAGTTTGGAAAATCGTCACATTTGCAGTTTACCCTTATGGTTACGCAACTCATATACAAAATGGAATTCCAATGGACCAGATACACCCATCTTGCAAATGCGGAGAACTTAAACAATACTTAACAAATTACACACCACGTTGCATTAACGGTTGTGTTTATAATAACATAGACCGACTCATCCAACTAGTTAACAACTATCAAAAACAAAAAACAAAATAAAAAAATTTTTTATAAAAAAAATTGAAAAACGAAAAAATAAAAAAGAAAAAATAAAAAAGAAAAAATAAAAAACAAAAAATAAAAAACAAAAAATAAAAAACAAAAAATAAAAAATAAAAAACAAAAAATAAAAAATAAAAAATAAAAAACAAAAAATAAAAAACAAAAAATAAAAAACAAAAAATAAAAAACAAAAAATAAAAAACAAAAAATAAAAAACAAAACAAAAAAATTGAAAAATTAAAAACTAAAAAAGGATGGGAAATTCATGTGTTGTTTGTGGTAAGAGTAGTGGGGAAATTTGTATTATTAGTGTGGTTGATAGTTTTCAAAGTGTTTATAAAAAAGTTAATTGTCATTATGAATGTTTTCCAATATGCGAATGTGGAGAAGAATATTGTGGTAATAAATGCGCTGAATGGGCTGTATCAGCATACCACAGTGGTATTCGTCACATGTGTATAAAAGAAAGTTGTGTAGCGTGTAAATTTCCTATTTATAAAGAAAACTTTTATGCTACCGTTGGAAAAAAGTGGCATGCAAAATGCCATCCATCAGAAAAGAATTGGCCGATTTGTAATGAAGCAAGTATCGCCAAGATGTTCTGCTCATTCCCAAGAGAATATCGCAAATATATGCTTTTCCAATATTGGGCTTTGCGCAATATTATCCGAGACAAAAATATAGTTTGGAAAATCGTCACATTTGCAATTTATCCATATGGTTATGCAACCGATGTACAAAATGGAATTCCAATGACTGGCACAAATTTTAGGGAAATACAAAGAATACAAAAATGCAAATGCGGTGAACTCAAACAATATTTGACAAATTACACACCGCGTTGCATTAATGGTTGCTTAACTCATGACATTGACCGAATAATCCAACTAGTTAACAACCATCAAAAACAAAAAAATGAAAAATAAAAAATTTTTTTATAAAAAATTGAAAAAAGAAAAAATAAAACCGAAAAAAATAAAACCGAAAAAAATTGAAAAAATAAAAAGAGAAACAAAATGGGAAATAGATGTTATGTTTGTGATAAGAAATGTGACGAATATATAATATTATCTGATGCAAATGGTTTTAGAGAAAAAGTCGAGTGTCATTATAATTGCCGTCCTGTTTGCGATTGTGGTGAAATATATAATCTGAATAAATGGAATTATTGGATGAAAGTTTGGTTCGTGCCTGGTATTATTCATAAATGTAATAGACGTAAGTGTGTGTCTTGTGATTTAACAATTGGTACTGATAAATTTACATACATAAAAGAAGAAAAAAAAGTCTGTTGGCATACGCAATGCAAACCGTCAGATAATGACTGGCCGATTTGTAATGAGACAAATATTACCTACAATTTTTGTGCGTTTCCACGTGAATATCGCAAATATATGCTTTTCCAATATTGGACTTTACGCCGATTCATTCACGACAAAAACATTGTTTGGAAAATTATTACTCTTGCGATTTATCCATATGGTTATGCAACCAGTGTGCAAAATGGAATTCCAATGACAAAAATTAAATATAATGGAAAACCAACAACTGAAACATGTAGATGCGGTGAACTTAAACAATATTTGACAAATTACACACCACGTTGCATACACGGTTGCGTAAATTATAACATTGACCAAATTTGCCAAATCCTAAACATATCAACAAACCTCCCCCGTGACCAAAAACTTATTACAATTACCAATTTGCTTAATTAATTTTTTGTTTTAGAAAAATTATCGAAAATATAATTTCAATAAAAACAAATAAAAAATGAAAAATTTAGGTTTAGTATGATGGGTAATAAGTGTGTTGTTTGCAATGGTTGGAATGCTGATATTCAATTAGAATTGTATGATACGAAAATTTTTGGTTATTGCGAATTATATTATTTTCACGTCACGTGTGTTCCTCAATGCAAAAAATGCGGTGAAGTATATAATATAAGTAATAAGCGATTTTGGACAATTAATATTAATTATATTAATCACCGTTGTATTGATGCTAAATGTATATCTTGTAACATTCGTATTGGCACTGAATTATATGATTATTATTTTGATGATGGTATATTTTGGCATAAGCGATGTGAACCAGCTTGGCCTATTTGCAATGAGGTAAACATCAAAAAATATTTCAGTTCATTTCCACGAGAATATCGCAAATATATGCTTTATCAATATTGGACTTTGCGCAATTTCATACGTGACAAAAACATTGTTTGGAAAATTATTACTCTTGCAATTTGCCAAAATGGTTATGCAACCGATGTGCAAAATGGAATTCCCATAAAAAACAAAAAAACAAAAATATAAAGAAGGAACAAAGTGACTAAGTATGAGTAGAAATATATTTTTGTTGATTTTTCTGTTGCTTGTTGTTGTGGCGGGAGTGTTGTTTTATATGCGGCCGAGAATTGAACCTATTATTTTCAACGGTAATATTATTAATGCCGCAACTGAAAATAATAATTGGCGCAAAGTTGTTTACACTGACCCGCAAATGCAAATTGCCCTTATGAATGTACCACCAGGACAAGAACTCGGCCGCGAAGTACACAAAAACACAACACAATTCTTCCATATTGTTTCCGGCTCTGGTAAATTATACGTTACTGGCAAACCCGCTATTGAACTCCGAAGCGGCACTGTCGCGGCCGTTCCCGCAGACACAGAACACAATATTGTCGCGAATGATGTACTTAAACTTTACACCATTTACGCTCCTTCACACCATCCACCCGGCACAGTTGACCGTACCAAAGCCGATGAATTAGCCCGCCACTAATTTTTCATTTTTTTCTGAAAAGAAAAAAATTGAAAAAGAAAAAACAAAAAGAAAAATCAGAAGAAAAAATGGAGAAAATGAGCGAAAGAAACGATGTGACTAGGGAGATGGTAAGGAAAGTATTGGAAAGTGATATGGCGTATAGGAAGATGTGTAGGTGGCCGCTTGTTTGTGTTGATGAGTTGGAGATTAAGTTGTTGGATAAGAAAAGTATAAAGAAAGTTGGATTTTATCTTTATGAGGCAGCACAAGGGGATTCGACTACGAAAGAGTTGTCTGAATATTTTCCACATCTCAATTATTTGTTGAGTAATTATAATTTATGTGCAGCCGGTGGCGCTATTTTTAAGGATATTATAAAAATTAAACAAAATGGTGATGTTGATTTATTCTTTTACAATTGCACAGTTGACACGGTCACTAGGCAGCTTGTAGAAATTGCTGATTATTTTTCAAAACTTAAATTCCGAATTCTATATTCAACTAATTGCACAACAATTAGTCTTGGTAAAGAAATTTACCAATTTATTCATCGAATTTATCCAACTAAAGATTCTATTATTGGCGGATTTGATTTAGGCACTTGTCATGTCTTATATGATGGGAAAAAATACCTGGCAACTCCACTTGGACAATTCTGTATATCGCATCGAGTTAATATTTTCGATACATCGCGTCGTAGTACAAGTTATGAACACAGACTTATCAAATACACACGGTATTATGCCTCTAGTATTTTATTTGTTAGTCTTAATACTGATTTTATTGCAGAGTCAACAATGATTTTTCCAAAATTGGAATTATCTCAATATTTAACTCTAATCAGACATACTAGAGGGAATTTTTTACAGGCTTCTGGTGCAGCAAAAAGTGACTATACGATTGAGTCAAAACAAATTAAGTGTACTGAAATTAATTACACTAATTTATTATTTGGTAAAAATTGTTTGCAATGGGAAAGTGATGGTATTAAAGTTACAGTCCCTGAAGAATTTGATGTTCTGTACAATCATTGTCCGTTTATAAAACTTTTTCAACGTCACCTAATAAATGGGTTGGATTCTTATTATAATAATATAATTAAGAGATACAGCAATTATTTTGAACCATCTATTTTACTTGGATTTATTAAAAAACTTAAAGCCGTATCAAATAATAAAGTTGATGCCCAAATAACAAACCTTACACATCCTATCATGCAAGAAGTGCAACAGTATTTGCTTACACGGATTCAACCAAAAGTCGATGCCTTTAACAACGAAATCCGCACTAACGGGCCGTTGAGTAAAATTATTTGGATTACCGAGAATCCCGGCCGCCAATGGACCGCAAGCATCAACCCTACATTTTCCAAAGCCTCTGACTATTTCAACCCACTTGTCTACAAACCCTTCCCCATCGGCATTCCTACGGAAACTGAAACCTTATTGCGACTCCTCACAAAACATAAAATCGGCCCTTTCGCACACCTCACCCGCGACACCCTCACCCTTATTTTCTACCACATTATCTTTTTTCTTTTTTTCAATTTCACTCCCGAAAAAAATATTTTTTACACTTTGCAATTTCACTCGCTAAAAAAAATATTTTTTACACTTTGCAATTTCACTCGCTAAAAAAATCCGAGGAAGAAAATTTTTTTACACTTTGCAATTTCACTCGCGAAAAAAATCGGAAGGTTAAATTTTATGGCGCGCGGATGAGGCCGATGGCCGATTAGGTTGGCACATATATTTCAAATTACTTATATGATAATGTTATAGAATTTATTGCCAAGATATTTATCCATTCAGGATTTGGACTGTTTCTGATTTACCGAAATAATAAACGAATATATAATATATCGAAATTATATATCATAGTTGAAATTAATGTGCCATATGGCGCCCGGGTTAGGTGCCGATCACTTTCCTCAAATTTACTTTTAAATAGCTTTATGGAGGCGGCCCGGGCGCCGTTTTGCACATTAATTTCAACTGTGGTATATAGTATAGATATATATTCGATTCGCAAAAGTTTGCGATATTTCAACAGCAGTCCAAATTTTGAATTAACGCAAACTATCACGCAATATATTGATATCACAATCATATCATTAATTTGAAATATATGTGCCAAAACCGCGCGCCGTAAAATTTAACATTCCGATTTTTTTCGCGAGTGAAATTGTAAAATGTAAAAAATATTTTCTTTATCAGATTTTTTTGCGCGAGGAAATTACAAAATGTAAAAAATATTTTCTTTACCAGATTTTTTTTGCGAGTGAAATTACAAAGTGTAAAAAATATTTTTAGTCAAAGATTTTTTCGCGAGTGAAATTACAAAGTGTAAAAAATATTTTTAGTCAA